>Ga0068867_100002796_pt1 | contig 12271 bp, 14 predicted proteins | sample KBSMisM32_FD_65649 | JGI IMG/M metagenome (GOLD analysis project Ga0068867, IMG submission 65649) | Miscanthus rhizosphere microbial communities from Kellogg Biological Station, Michigan, USA - KBS Miscanthus M3-2 | ecosystem: Host-associated > Plants > Roots > Rhizosphere > Soil ...
CGCGATGGGCGTTCGCGACCCCCCTGAAACCCCCCTCGCCCGCCGCCGCCGCTGCGCGGCGCCGTCGGGCTCTACGTGTCCTACGACCCCGCTCCCGACACCACCTCGATGATCTCCTTCGTGATCGCGGCCTGCCGCACCTTGTTCATGTACAGGGTCAGGCGGTCGATCATCTCGCCCGCGTTGCGCGTGGCCGCGTCCATGGCCGCCATGCGCGCGCCGTGCTCCGCCGCCGCCGACTCCAGGAGGGCGCGCCAGACCTGGATCTCGACGTGTTTGGGCAGCATCTCCGCGTAGATCTTCTCCGGCCCCGGCTCGTAGAGGTAATCGAAGCCCGGCTCGTGGGGCTCGATGGCCCTGCGCTCGATGGGCAGCAGCCGCTCCACGATCACGCGCTGCTGGATCACGCTCTTGAACTCGTTGTAGACGAGGTACACCTGGTCCGTCTCGCGCTCGGTGAAGGCCTTGATGAGGTCGTGCGCGATCTTCTGGGCCGTGTCGTAGCGCAAGGCCTGGAAGAGGCCCACCTGCTCCGAGCGCACGCGGTAGTGGCGCCGCCGGAAGAAATCGCGGCCCTTGCGCCCGAGCAGCTCCAGCGCGATGGCGTCGGGGCGCTTGTCCTGCAGGAAGCGCACGGCGGTGCGGATGATGTTGGCGTTGAAGCCGCCGCACAGCCCCTTGTCCGCGGTCACGAGCACGAGCAGGATGCGCTCGCCCTCCCGCTGCTCGAGCAGGGGGTGCGCGGTCTCCTCCGCGCGCGCGGCCATGCTGGAGAGGACCTCCATCATCTTCCGCGCGTAGGGCCGGGCCGCGAACATCGCATCCTGGGCGCGCCGCAGCTTGGCCGCCGAGACCATCTTCATGGCCTTGGTGATCTGCTGCGTGTTCTTGACCGACCGGATGCGCCGGCGGATGTCGACGAGAGCAGGCATGAAGTCCTAGCTGGCCTTCTCCGCCGGCTCCGCCTGGAAGACGCCCGCGAACTCCTCGAGGGCGGCCTTGAGCTTGTCCGTGAGCTCGCCCTTGATGTCCTTCTTGTCCGCCGTCTGCTTCAGGATCTCGGGGTGGCGCGTGTCCATGAACCGGTAGAGATCCTCTTCGTAGCGGCGGGCGGCGGAGACGGGGTACTTGTCGATGTACCCGTTCGTGGCCGCGAAGATGATGAGCACCTGCTTCTCCATGGGCAGGGGCGCGTATTGGAGCTGCTTCAGGATCTCGGTCAGGCGCTGTCCGCGAGCCAGCATGTTCTGCGTGGCCTTGTCGAGGTCGGAGGCGAACATGGCGAAGGCGGCCAGCTCGCGGTATTGCGCGAGGTCCAGACGGAGGCGGCCGGCCACCGCCTTCATGGCCTTGACCTGCGCCGACCCGCCCACGCGGCTCACGGAGTTGCCCACGTTGATGGCGGGCCGGATGCCGGAGTTGAAGAGGTCGCTCTCCAGGAAGATCTGGCCGTCCGTGATCGAGATGACGTTGGTGGGGATGTAGGCGGAAATGTCACCGGCCTGCGTCTCGATGATCGGGATGGACGTCAGGCTGCCCCCGCCGTTCTTGTCCGACAGCTTGGCCGCGCGCTCCAGCAGCCGGCTGTGCAGGTAGAAGACGTCTCCGGGGTAGGCTTCGCGGCCGGGCGGACGGCGCAGCAGGAGCGAGATCTCGCGGTAGGCCGCCGCATGTTTCGAGAGGTCGTCGTAGACGCAGAGCGCGTGCTGGCCCTTGTCGCGGAAGTACTCCCCGATGGCCGTGCCCGCGTAGGGAGCGATGTAGAGGAGAGGCGCGGAGTCGGAGGCGGTGGCGGAGACCACGATGGTGTGCTCCATGGCCCCGAAGTCCTCGAGCGTCTTCACCACCTGGGCCACCGTCGAGTTCTTCTGCCCGATGGCCACGTAGATGCAGATGACGCCCTTGCCCTTCTGGTTGATGATCGCGTCCAGGGCGAGCGCGGTCTTGCCCGTCTGCCGGTCGCCGATGACGAGCTCGCGCTGGCCGCGGCCGATGTTGACCATCGAGTCCACGGCCTTGATGCCCGTCTCCAGCGGCTCGCGCACGGGCTGGCGGGCGATGACGCCGGGGGCGATCCTCTCGATCTCGCCGAAGTTCTTGGTCGAGATGGGGCCCTTGCCGTCGATGGGCTGGCCCAGCGCATTGACCACGCGCCCGACCATGTCCTCGCCCACGGGGACGGACATGATGCGGCGGGTGCGCTTGACCTCGTCCCCTTCCTTGATCTTCGAGAAGTCGCCCATGAGCACGGCGCCCACCGAGTCCTCTTCGAGGTTGAGGGCGATGCCCATCACGCCCTGGGGCAGATCGAGCAGCTCGCCCGCCATGCAGCGCTCGAGGCCGTGGATGCGCGCGATGCCGTCACCCAGGGAGAGGACGGTTCCCACCTCCGCGACGTCCACGCCGGCGCTGAAGCCGCCGAGCTGCTCGCGGATGATCTTGGTGATCTCTTCGGCCCGAATGTCCATTGGCTCTCCTCGCTACCTCTCCGCCCCTGCGAGCTGTTCGCGGAGGGCGCGCAGGCGCGACCTCACGCTGCCGTCGTAGATTCGCCCTTCCATCCGGAGGAGCAGGCCGCCCATGAGACCAGGGTCGACGCGGCGGCGCAGCTCGATCTGTTTTCCCCCCATGGCACGGCCGGCGGCGGCCGCGATCGCGCGCGCTTCCGTCTCGTCCAGCTCGCGCGCGCTCACCGCCTCCGCCTCCACGATCCCCTTCCGGGCGTTCCATAGCTTGACGTACGCCTTGGCGATCAGGGGCAGCAGCTCGATCCGGTCCCGCTCCAGGAGCAGGGTGATCAAGCGCTGCCGCAGGTCGGAGGGGCGGCCGCGGAGGAGGGCGGCGATCACGCCCGTCTTCTTCTCGGTGGGCACGGTGGGATGGAGGAGCAGCGTCCGGAGCTCCGCGTGCTCGACGTAGAGCCGGCCCAGGTCGTCGAGGTCCTGGCGCAGGCCGGTGTCGCCCTTCTCCAGGGCCACGTCGAGGAGGGCGCGGGCGTAGCGGCGCGCGGACCCTTCGCCGCCCTTCATCGACACCTCGGCGCGCGGGTGGCGCGAGGCAGGGACTTCATGGGGCTCCGGCCAGAGCTAAGGGTCAATTGCGCTTCCGTCCTGTGCTTTGGGGCCCCGAGGTGGAGCCTCGATCCGGGAAAAACGTCGCAGATTATCACGAGTCCCTAGACGAAGGCGAGGGGACGGCGGCGCGAAGGAACCGCGCGCCCGATGGCGCGCGCGAGGCTCAAGTCGGCGAGCAGCGCGTCCGCCGCCGCCTCCGGGACGAGGAGGAGCAGGCCGCCCGAAGTCTGCGGGTCGTAGGCCAGAGCGCGAAGCTCTTCGTCCGCCACGGCCGAGTCCTCGACGAGGGGCTCGAACTGCCGGCGGTTCGCCTTCAGGCCCGCCGGCTGGAAGCGCGCGGAGAGCTCGCGCGCCCCCGGCAGCAGGGGAAGGTCGGCCAGACGGATCTCGATCGTCACGCCGCTCTCGCGGGCCACGTTGGCCGTGTGCCCGGCGAGGCCGAAGCCGGTGATGTCGGTGGCCGCGCACACGCCGTGGCGGAGAGCGACCGCGGCCGGGATGCGGTTGAGGGTGGCCATCGACTGCTGCGCGGCGAGGGCGGCGTCCGCGGGGGCCTGCCCCGCTTTCACGGCCGTGGCGATGATGCCCGTGCCCAGCGGCTTCGTGAGGACGACGACATCGCCCGCGCGTCCACCGGCGTTGGTGAGCATCCGGTCGGGGTCCACCACGCCCGTGACGGCGTACCCGAACTTGATCTCGGGATCGCGCACGGTGTGACCACCGAGGAGCGCGCAGCCCGCCTCCCGGAGCTTGCTCAACCCGCCGCGGAAGATGGCCGCCGACCACTCCACCGGGAAGTCCTTCTCCGGAAGGGCGGCGATGGAGAGGGCGGTGAGCGGCTTGCCGCCCATGGCATAGACGTCCGAGAGGGCGTTGGCGGCCGCGATGGCCCCGTAGGCTTCGGGGTCGTCCACGACGGGCGTGAAGAAGTCCACGGTCTGCACGAGGGCGAGCCCCGGCTGCAGGAGGAACACGCCGGCGTCGTCCCCCGTGCGGTGATCGACGAGGACGCGCGGATCGTCGTTGGGCGTCAGACCGCTCAGGACCTGAGCGAGCTCGGCGGGGCCGAGCTTGCTCGCTCAACCCGCGCAGGCCACCCGTTCGGTCAGACGCCGGATCTTTTCGCGGTCGTCTGTCACCGCGAATCGTCGCCGGAGGCGCGCGCGCCGGGAAGAGCCACCAGGGTCGCGCGGCCGGCGCCGGAAGCGGCGGTCGGAGTCATCTCGCAGTCGCCCTGGAAGAAGGCGCCCTCCTCGATCACGAGGCGCGGTGAAACGAGGGTGGCCTTCACCTTGGATCCGGCCAGGAGCTCGATGCGCTCCCGGCCCTGGATGCGGCCGCTGACCGTTCCCCGGATGGAGACGACGCCGCACTCGATCTCGGCGTCCACCTCGCCCGCTTCCCCGACGATGAGCGTGTTCTCGGAGACGATGCGTCCCTTGAGCTTGCCGTCGATACGGAAGGTGTTGCGGAAACGCAGCTCCCCGTGGAACTCGGTTCCCGCATCCATGAATCCGTTGAGGTCTTCGGTCGTCAGGCCCTTGATCTTGATCATCGCCGCACCCCCCGCGGCCACGGGGCACGGCTCGACGATATCACGCGGGCGCTCACGACGGCCGCGGGCGGCCGGGGCGGACGAGGAGCTCGTAGAGCCGGTTGAGCTCGGCCTCCGTGGCGAAGGCGATCCGGAGCTGGCCCCCGCGCCCCCGGCGTGCGATCTGGACGCGCGTCCCCAGGGCCGCCCGCAAACGCTCCTCGGCCGCGCGCGTGTTCGCGTCGCGCGTGGGCGCCGCCTTGGTCCTCGGCGCGCGCAGGAGGGCGACGCGGCGCTCGACCTCGCGGACGGACAGCCCCTTGCGCGCGGCCTCGCGGGCCAGGGCCGTCTGCTCTTCCGCCTTCTCGAGGGCGAGGAGCGCGCGCCCGTGCCCGGCATCGAGCCCGCCCGTGTTGAGGAGCTCGCGCACCTCGCGTGGCAGGCGCAGCAGGCGCAGCGTGTTGGTGACGGTGGTGCGGTCGCGGCCCACCTTGCGCGCGACCTCTTCCTGGGTGAGCCGCAGCTCCTCCTGGAGGCGGTGGAAGGCCTGGGCTTCCTCCAGCGGGCTCAGCTCCTGGCGCTGGATGTTCTCGACCAGCGCCAGCTCGAGCAGGCGGTCGTCCGCCACTTCCCGCACCACGATGGGCACCGTGGCGAGCCCCGCCTGCTGGGCGGCGCGCCAGCGCCGCTCGCCCGCGATGATCTGGTAGCGCTCGCCGTGGCGGCGGACGAGGATCGGCTGCACGATCCCGCTCTCGCGGATGGACGCGCTCAGCTCGGCGAGACGCGTGGGATCCATGGCCGAGCGCGGCTGGAACGGGTTGGGCTCGAGGCTGGCCACCGGCGCCTCGCTGGTCGGCTCGGCGGCAGCGGGGGCGGCGGCCGGCTCAGGATCGGGCAGTAGTGCGGAGAGCCCCTTGCCGAGCGCCTTTCTTTTCATGGGCCATCACTTCCTTGGCGAGGTCCAGGTAGGCCTCGGAGCCCCTGGACTTGATGTCGTAGAGGAGGATCGGCTTGCCGAAGCTCGGGGCCTCCCCCAGGCGCACGGAGCGCGGGATGGTGGTCCGGAAGACCTTGTCCTTGAAATGCTCGCGGATCTCACCCATGACCTGCTGGGTGAGGTTCGTGCGCTCGTCCACCATCGTGAGGAGGACCCCCTCGATGTCGAGACGGGGATTCAGCGCGCGCTGCACGCGGCGCATCGTGTTCACGAGCTCGGAGATCCCTTCCAGCGCGAAGTATTCGCATTGCAGCGGGATGAGCACGGTGTCGGCCGCGGCCAGGGCGTTGACGGTGAGGAGGCCGAGGCTGGGCGGACAGTCCAGGAACACGTAATCGAAGCGGTCGGCGGCGGCGGCCAGCGCTTCCTTCAGGCGGTATTCGCGGGCGAGGAGCGGCACGAGCTCCACTTCGGCGCCCGTGAGGTTGCGATCCGCGGGAGCCAGGGTCAGATGCTCGAGGTCGGTCGAGATGAGGATGTCGTCCAGCGGCCGCTGGTCGATCATGACTTCGTAGATGCTGGGGCGCGGCTCGCGCGCCTTGCGCCCGAGCCCGGACGTCAGGTTGGCCTGCGGGTCCGTGTCGACGGCGAGCACGCGCCGTTCGGCCGCGGCCAGGGAGGCGGCGAGGTTGATGGCGGTGGTCGTCTTGCCGACGCCCCCCTTCTGGTTCGCGACCGCGATGACACGTCCCACGCGCCTCCCGCCGATGAGTCCGGCAGGATAGCACGAGCCTCGCGCCCCTCCCGGAGCGCGTTCAGCCGGGGCGCCGGCGCGACGCGGGGGCGAGGTCGTAGCGTTCGCACATCTGGCGGAAGCGCTCGGCCACGTAGTCGTCGAGGAGGTCGCGATGAGCGGCCACCAGGGGAACCAGGTGATCGCGCAGGAATTCCCCGCGCGCCATCCACTGGAAGTAGTCGCGTCCGCCGTGGTGATAGGGCCCGTAGAGGCGGCTCGCGGGGAACTGCTCCAGCAGCCAGCGGAAGAGCTTCTCGTGGCGGACATGCATCCGCAGCGTCACCTGGGCCTGCCGGCCGTCGCCTCCGAAGTGGCCCTCCCCGGCCAGGAGCCCGAGCAGGTACCCGGTCGCGAGATCGTCCGGACGCCTGGCCTTCATGTTGGAGGAAAGGCTACGGCCTTGCTGTTTCACCGTCAAGTTCCACGTGGCACCTGGGGGCCGCCCGCTGTTTCACCGTCATGTTGGTCGTGGAACATCCACCCGGCGCCACACGTGCAGGTCCGGCCGCGGGCTGGGCTCGGGGGCGAAAGCGGGGTCGGGGGCGGGAGAGGAGCCCCAGGCCAGGAGGCGGCCCCCCACCGTCACCAGGGGGGCGATCTCGGCCAGGGGCAGGGACAGCGCGCGCAGGGAGACCGTGTGCGCCGGAGGGCCGGCGTGGCCGTCGTGGCGGCTCCGCCGGATGTCGAGGTCGCCCCGCCCCAGCGCGCGCGCAGCCTCGCGCAGGAAGGCCCAGCGACGCTGGCGCGGCTCGAGCAGAACGGCCGGGACGTCCCGGCGCAGGGCGGCCAGGACGAGCCCGGGAGAGCCGTTGCCGCTCCCGATGTCGAGGAGGAGGCCGGCGCCCAACAGGGAAGCCGCGGGTACGACGGGGGCGATCAGGATGGCGACGCGAGCGGCCGGGGTTCGCGCCCCCGTCAAGTTGACGCGCGCGCTCCAGGCCGCGACGAGGTCGAGGTAACGGGACAGGGACGCGATGGCGGCCGGCTCCAGCCCGAGGGCGGCCAGGTAAGGATCGTGGGCGCTCGTTCCACCGCCCACGACGGGCTCAGTCCCGGGAGGGCTCGGCCGGGTCGTTCCCGCCCGTGTCGGCGGCGCGGCGAGGCGCGATGGTGACGCGCCGATCCGCACCCTCGCCGACGCTGTACGTCTCGAGGCCCGGCCGCTCGCTCACGATCATGTGCACGATGCGCCGCTCGTACGAGTTCAAGGCCTCGGTGCGCCGCGGCTTGCCGTCCGCTTCCACCGCCTTCGCGATCTCCAGGGCGCGCTCGCGCAGGCGCTGATCCCGATGATCGCGGTAGCCCTCGCACTCGACCACGAGGCGGCCCGAGGCGAGGCGGCCGCGGTAAGCGCGCTGCAGCACGTGCTCCAGGGCCAGGAAGACCTCGCCTTCTTCCTCCAGCAGCATCGCGCAGCCGGCCCCCTGCAGACGCACCCGCACCCCGTCGGGCCCCTCTTCGACCTCGGCCGAGAGATCGACCGAGGCGGACTCTCCGAGGACGCGCACGAGGGAACGGATGTCCGCCCTCACGTCCCCGCTGCGCGGGGCGGGCGGCTGCTCGTCTTCCTGCGGCCGCGCGCGCGGGGCCGCGGCCGGGCGGCCCTCCCCCGCCGGACGCCGCTCCAGGAGCACCGCGATCCGGGCCGGGGATGCGCTCACCCCCAGCCCGCCCGGGCGCCCGGGGTCGAGCACGACGTAGCGCAGGCGCGCGGCCTCCAGGCCGAGGCTGCGGGCGGCGGAGGCTACCGCGTCGGGGACGTCCTGGCCGGTGAAGACGGGGTCGCTCATGGCCGGCGGCGCTCCTTGCGCTGGGCCCGGTCGGCGGGGTTGGCGATGATCCGCAAGGTCACCGCCTGCTGCACGACCGAGCAGAGGTTGGACGAGAGCCAGTAGAGGTTCAACCCGGCGGGGGCGGCATGGAACATCACGACCAGCACCACCGGCATGATCATCATGATGCGCTGTTGCGCGGGGTCCATCGCCGTCGGGGTCATCCGCTGCATCACGAACATCGAGATTCCCATGAGCACGGGGGTAATGAACAGGGGATCGCGCTGGCTGAGATCCGGGATCCACAGGAACGAGGCGCCCCGCAGCTCGATGGCGACCTGGAGGACGCGATAGAAGGCGATGAGGAACGGCATGGTGAGGAGCAGGGGCAGGCAGCCCACCAGCATCTGCGTGCTCATGCTCATGCCGTGACGCTCGTAGAGGGCCGCGATCTCCTGCTGCATCTCCTGGCGTTTGGGGTCGAGCGCCGGCACCTTCCGGTAGCGCTCCTGGATGACGCGCATCTCCGGCGAGAGCTTCGCCATCTTGATCCCGTTGGCGATGGAGTAGTGCCGGAGCGGAGCCATGATCACGTTGATGAGGACGGTCAGGACGACGATGGACCAGCCGTAGTTGCGGACCCAGCCGTGCACCCAGCGGAGCAGCGCCATCAACGGGATCACGATGGGGCCGATCCACTCGCCCACGGGCACGACCGCGGCCAGGTCGTGGTCGATGGCCGTGAGCAGGTTGTGGTCTTTCGGTCCCACGAACAGGAGCCCGGCGTCTCCTGACCCCCCCAACGGCACGGCCGCGCCGACCCCCAGCTTCTTTCGACCGTCTTCCCCGGCCGGCAGCTCGATCGCCCGCAGCTCGACCGTCCCCGGCACGACCGGCGGCACCCACAGGGCGGCGAAGTGCGTGCTCTCGATTCCCGCCCACCGCACCTCGGTGACCGGGTGCTGGGGGCCGATCTTGTCCGGCACGAGCCGCTCCACGCCCCGCGGACCGTACGAGACCCCCTGCGGCGCGTGGTATCCCTGAACCTCCATCTCTGCCGGCGTCGGGTTGCCGAGGCCAGGCCCCCAGATGACCTTCACGGGCAGGGGCCGGCCCCCCTTCTTCACCTCCGCCCCGACGCGGACCAGGTAGCCGGGCCCGCGGAAGCGCAGGGTCTTGGTCGCCTCGATCTCGCCCTCCGCCCAGTGGAACCGGAGCTCCGTCTCCCCCGACTTCGTCAGGGTCACCACCTCCGCCGAGGGCTGGAACAGCGCCTCCCTCAGGCGCGGATCCACGTCGGGGTCCCCCGTCTCGACATCCAGCGCGCGCGGGCCCCCCGGGATGTTCTGGACCATCTCTTCCGGCCGCCCCTTGGCGTCGCGATAGCGCTTGAGCTGCCAGGACACGAGACGAGCCCCGCGGTTCGAGAACGCCACCGCGACGTCGTCGCCCTGGGCTTCCACGCGCCGCTCGAGGGCGTCCGCGACCGGCGTCACCGACGCTGTCGTCGGAGACGCGGCCGGCGACGCCGTGGCCCGGGCCGACGGGCCCGGCTGGGGAGTGCCGTCGGCGCCCGGAGAACCACTCGCGGCGGGAGCGCCACTCGCCGCGGGCGACGGCCGCCGCGGCGCGGGTGCGGTCGGAAAGAGGAATTGGTAGGCGGTGAGGACCAGCAGGGACAGCGCGACGGCTATGAGCAGGCGGCGTTCTTCCATCGATGCTCTTTCTAAGGGACGGGGTCGATGCCGCCGCGGTGGAACGGGTGGCAGCGGAGGAGGCGGCGCACGGCCAGACGGCAGCCCGGCCCGGCGCCGTGTCGCTGGATGGCCTCCTGAGCGTACACGCTGCAGCTCGGCACGTAACGGCAGAAGCCGCCGATGAGAGGGGCGAGCGTCACCCGATAGACCTCAATGAGCAGCAGGAGGACTCGTGCGGCCACGGTGGTCCCGCCCGCGCGCGGCGAGGCGCCGGAGGCGATCTCGGTACTCACGCTCGACCTCGGGTTGCGTGCACTCCAGGATCTCGGGCTTGGGAATCAGGACCAGGTCGAAACCGGGCAGCGTCTTGAGCCGGCGGAAACTCTCGCGCAGAACGCGTTTCGCCCGGTTCCGGGCCACCGCGCCGCCGACCTTGCGCGACGCCGCGAGGCCCAGCCGGCTGTACGTGCGTCCGTTTGCCGCCGCCACCATCAGGAAAAGACGTCCGTCGAGGCGGATTCCCTGCCGAAACGCTTTCCGGAACTCCGACCCCCGGACCATCCGCTCGGCGTGGCGCAGCCGCGCGCCGGGCGGAACCGCCACTCGCGGTCAGGCCCCGATCCGCTTCCGCCCCTTCTGACGCCGTCTCTTGAGGACGAGGCGGCCGCCCTTGGTGCGCATCCGCACCAGGAAGCCGTGGGTCCTCTTCCGCTTGCGGTTGTTCGGCTGGAAGGTCCGTTTCATGGCTGTCGTCTCGGGCCGCGGGATCGAGGCCCCCGATGGGTCTCGCCTTCCCTGGGCAAAGGTGCAAGTCTACACCCTTCTGGCCTTTCCTGTCAATCGACCGCCCTCTCCGGCCCCCTCGGAACCACTTCACTCCGAGGGTCCCGTGTGGTAACTTAAGCCGGTTTGCGGAGACGACCCGCCGGCCTCTCCGGGCTCTCGGAACCGCCGCTTTTCCACAGGTGTTGAAATCTCTGTGCAAAAAGGGCTTTGTCGGAAGGCTTTCAGTGTGGCGACCCGCAACTTATTTCTAAACTACTGATTACACGTGCTTTATCTCTACAAGCCGCCGGTCGGCGGCCCGCCCGTGGCGCGCGTCGCTCCTTCGGGGCGTCCGTGAACCTCTGGGACGACGTCCTGGCGAAGGTGGAATCCAAAGTCAACCGTCACAGCTTCGCCACCTGGTTCCGGCCCACGACTTCTCTCGGCCTCCAGGGCTCCACCCTCCACGTGCGCGTGCCCAACGCGCAGTTCAAGGACTGGCTCGCCAAGAACTATCACGGCGTCATCACGGAGGCCCTCGACGAGCTCGGGCGCGGAGAAGTCCACGTCCTCTTCGACTGCGACGCGGAGGCGGCCACGCAGACCGAACCCGCGGCCACGGCCGACAGGGAAACGCCGACCCTCGCCGTCCTCAACCCCAAGTACACCTTCGAGAGCTTCGTCGTCGGCTCCTCCAATCAGTTCGCCCACGCCGCGGCGCGCGCCGTGGCCGAGATCCCCTCCAAGAGCTACAACCCGCTCTTCCTGTACGGCGGAGTGGGCCTCGGCAAGACGCACCTCATGCACGCCATCGGGCACTACATCCAGGCCCGGAACCGCAGCAGCCTGAACCTCCTGTACATCTCGTCCGATCGCTTCATCAACGAGATGATCAACGCCATCCGCTTCGATCGCCTGCCCGCCTTCCGTCACAAGTACCGCGCGATCGACGTCCTCCTCGTCGACGACATCCAGTTCATCGCGGGCAAGGACCGGACCCAGGAAGAGTTCTTCCACATCTTCAACGCCCTCCACGACGCCCAGAAGCAGATCGTGATCTCGAGCGACTGTCCGCCCCGCCAGATCCCGACCCTGGAGGAACGGCTCCACAGCCGCTTCGAGTGGGGCCTCATCGCGGACATCCAGGCTCCCGACATCGAGACCAAGGTGGCCATCCTCCGCAAGAAGGCGGAAGCGGAGCGGGTGCAGATCCCGGAGAACGTCGCCCTCTTCATCGCCAGCAAGGTGAAGACGAACATCCGCGAGCTCGAAGGGAGCCTCATCCGCCTCATCGCCTACGCGAGCCTGACCGGCCGCGACATCGATCTCCCCTTGACCCAGGAAGTGCTGAAGGATCTCCTGCACACCGAGGAGAAGCCCATCACGATCGAGATGATCCAGAAGTTCGTGGCCGACCACTACAACGTGAAGCTCACGGACCTGAAGGCCAAGAACAACTCGAAGTCCGTGGCCGAGCCTCGTCAGATCGCCATGTACCTCACCAAGACCCTGACCGACGCCAGCCTTCCCGAGATCGGCAAGGGATTCGGGGGCAAGCACCATTCGACCGTCATCCACTCCGTCCGGAAGATCGACACCATGCGCAAGCGGGATCCCGAGTTCGACAGGCTCATCAACAGCTTCGTGCAGTCATTCAAATGAACTTGCGGGACTTTTCCACGTCTGGCCGCCA
>Ga0068867_100002802_pt1 | contig 12261 bp, 10 predicted proteins | sample KBSMisM32_FD_65649 | JGI IMG/M metagenome (GOLD analysis project Ga0068867, IMG submission 65649) | Miscanthus rhizosphere microbial communities from Kellogg Biological Station, Michigan, USA - KBS Miscanthus M3-2 | ecosystem: Host-associated > Plants > Roots > Rhizosphere > Soil ...
GCTCCGGGGAAAAGTAGTGTGTGTCGACCCCATTTTGCGCGTGATGAACGCGCGCAGCGCATTCGGGTGCCAGTGTGCGGAACAGCTGCGCCTCGGCGGGAGTCACGAAGACGCTTGCCTCGGTGGTACTCGCGACCGCGCGCTCGAATGCGAGCAGTCGCGCGCCCTCGCGCTTGAAGATGGCAGACAACGGCCAAGGCCGGGACTGCGCATACTGGCTCCACTTCGCCGAATCCACGTCGACGAAGTCCACGACGGTCCGCAGCTGCGTCAGATTCAGCGCGTACGGGGCCATTGCGGACGAGAACACGACCGCCTTGGTGATTCCCTCTTCGCGCACGACCGCGCGGACCCACTCGGCAAGCGCTGCGTCGCGGTAGTAGCGCAGGGTCATCGCCTCGCCGGTGAGGAGGCCTGCGAGGCTGCGGATGCGGGCGAAGGCTGGCCTGAGCTCGATCACCTTCGACGACGCGCAATATTGCTGGAGGCGCGGAATGTGCACCAGGTCTTCGGTGCTGTCGACGAAGGTACCCAGATGAACGCGATAGCGCGACGCCAGGAATTCGAGCAGATGGAACGACCTTACCTTGTCCCCCTTGTTCGGGGGAAACGGAATTCGATGGACGAGAAGCAGCAGGGGTTCCATCAAGCGGAAATCAGCCCAGGTTGCGCACGATGTGCGGACCGAGGACGTTGACAACAGGAAGCGGCAGCCTGCGCCAGATCGCAATCAGCATACGGTACTTCGGATTGAGCGGATTGTTCTGCGGGATTTCCGGGCGCTTGAGAAGTTGAAATTCGTACGCCAGCGGCGCCGGCTCGAATCCCCAGTTCTTCTTGAAGTCGAAGGACCCGGTGCCTTGCTTGCTCCGACCATAGTCGAATACGCGCAGGCCGCGCGCGCATGCGCGCTGCATCAGTTCCCAGTATTTGAAGTCGTTGGCGGCCAGGTCTCGCGCCGCGACCGTGTCTCCCGCATAGTAGGGAAGCACTTCGTCCCTGAAGTAGAAGCTCATGACGCCGCTTACCGGGCGGCCCTGTGGATCGACGATGATCAGCACTTCACACGAATCGCCGAACACTTCAAGCACGCGGGCGAAATATTCCTTGGCGAACGGCGGCGTGCCGTGCCGGTGCGCGTTGTCGGCGTAAAGCGCGAAGAAGCGATCGACCGAAGTGTCCGTCTCGCCGCGCAAACCGTTCTTGATGCCCTTGCGGATCATTGCCCGCTGCTTGCGTGGCACGGCGAGCAGGTTGGCTTCGGTCTCCGGAAGTAGTTCGCGACGAAACGTGACGTAGATGTCCTGGCGCGCCCACGCCGGGCACTTGCCGGCGCGATTTCGAAGCTCGAGATATTCGACGTCCAGCGCACGTGCAAGCCGCGTCGCTTCTTCGATCAGCGCATGCTCCACCCCGGCATCGTCTGCCGCCGGTCCTCCATAGACACAGAAGGGAAGCGAAACCAGCGAGTGGCCGAACATCCTGCTCTTGACCTCGGCCAAAGGCAGGATGCCGGTGATCCTGCCCGCACGTTCCGCCACGAGATAGTGGGAACGGTGGCGAAAGACGTCGTCGATGATCTCCCGCCATCCGAAGCGGTGAAAGAAGGTAGCGTCAGGGCAGCGCTGTACGAAGGCGTCCCAGCCCGCGGCATCGGATGCCGCGGCGGGCCGCACGGTGACACGCTCGCTGGCGTGTTCCTGACACGCGACTCCTGCCGCAACAAGTTCCATCAGTCGGCGCCATTCAGGAATACACGGTCCACGCGATCCCATTGGAAGTCGGCCAACAGGCGGCGCAACCGCGATTCCATGTGTTGCAGGTTCAGATAGTGGCGAAAGCGCGCCTTGCGACTCGCGCCGTCTACGCGAGGCTGCTCCGGATCAAGTTCCCACGGGTGGAAATAGAAGATTGCCGACGCATTGTCCACGCCATTGACGCGCCGGATGGACCATCGCGATACCCCGTAGGGCAGCAGGCGGAAGAAGCCGCCGCCGCCCGCCGGCCAATTCTTGCGCATGGCGCGGACAGTGGTTACCGGCACTTCGAGAAGACCGGGTCGGACTTCATGCGCGAATCGGGGTGAATCCGGCGCGCCATAGTGATCGTGACGGATCGGATACACGCTCGAACTGTAGCGATATCCCGCTTCGGCAACACAATCGTAGGCCGACTGATTTGCCGGGCCAATCGAAAAGCTGGGCGCGCGGTATCCCTTTACAGGACTTCCGGAAATGTCCTCCAACACGGCCTTCGCGAGGCGAATGTCGGCGAGAAACTGACCGTAGCCTTGCTCACTGGCGCGGGCATGTTCATACCCGTGACTGGCCAATTCGTGTCCTGCGTCCACGACGCGGCGAACCAACCCCGGATAACGATCCGCAATCCATCCCAGCGTGAAGAACGTCGCCCGCACATCGTGGTCGGCCAGCAGCGCAAGGATGCGGTCCATGTTGGCCTCGATCCGGCAGGGCAGGCTGTCCCAGGATTGCCTGGGGATGTGCTTGGCAAACGCGGAAACCTGGAAATAGTCCTCCACGTCGATCGTGAGGGCGTTGAGCATTCCACCTCCGGGCGACACTTGCGCTGTCATGCGGGCACCTTCTCGCGCGCGGTGTCCGCCGCATGGAGGAAATTGTGCAGTTCCTCCGCGATCCGGCCGGCCGCAAGGCCGTCCCAAAGTTCGGGGCTTCGGCCCTGCTTGCCGCCGGTCCGGAGGATTTCCTCTACACAATCGAGCGCCAACTGGCGGCTACGGCCAACCAGCGTGTTGGTTCCTTGGGCAACGGTGATCGGCCGTTCGGTGTTGTCGCGCATCGTGAGGCACGGCACGGCGAGGGCTGTGGTCTCTTCCTGAATGCCGCCGGAGTCGGTAAGAACCAGCTTCGCGTTGGCAAGCAGGCCGAGCATCTCCAGGTAGCCTTGCGGCGGCAACAGCGCGATGCGCGAATTCGCGAGCAGCGGCGCCAATCCGAAGAGTTCGATGTTCGCCTTTGCGCGTGGGTGCACGGGCCAGATCAACGGGATCCGGACCGCCACATCGCGCAATAGCGAAACGGCCTCGCGCATTGCCGACGGCGTGTCGACATTGGAGGGACGATGCAACGTGACGACGCCAAAGCCCGCCGCGCCCTGCAGAAAGTCGGCCGCTATTCCGGCGCTCGCAAGCGTGGTCGCTGGCTGCGTCGCACGCTTGCGGTGGAACAGCAGCGAGTCGATCATGACATTGCCGACAAAGCGGATCCGCTCAGGAGCGATGCCCTCGCGCGCCAGGTTATCGGCGGCGGAGCGTTCGGTGGTGAACAGCAGGTCGGCGATCTGGTCGGTCAGGATCCGGTTGATTTCCTCCGGCATCTCGCGGTCGAAGCTGCGCAGCCCTGCCTCCACATGGACGACCGGTATGCCCTTTTTGATCGCGACCAGGCTGCACGCCAGCGTCGAGTTGACGTCGCCGACGACGACGATACAGCTGGGCCGGATCTCGTCGAGCACCGGCTCGAAGCGCCGCATGATCTCCGCCGTCTGCACCGCGTGCGTCCCGGAGCCTACTTCGAGATTGACGTCCGGCGTGGGCAACTCGAGGTCGGCGAACAGCCGCTCATTCATCGCCACATCGTAATGCTGCCCCGTATGCACGAGAACGACTTCAGGAAGCGAGCGGTGCCGGCCAAACGCCCGCACCAGCGGCGCCATCTTCATGTAATTGGGCCGCGCCCCGACGATGCAGGCGAGCGGTCCGGTTTTATGCGATGCGCTATCCATCAGCTTCCCGAGGACTTGCCCGGCTTGGTGGCCGCCTTTTCCGGATGCAGCAGCCCGTGCAGCAGATCGACCGCGGCACCGACCGTTTTTTCCAGGCGGTCGATCCGCTCTTCGATTTTTTCGAAATGCATGTGCCACATCCTGGTTTCCGCGCGCGGTGGAGATGCGAGGGACGTGGTCGAGGGGATCGTGGCATCGGCTGGCGATTGCAGAACAAGGTCGTGGCCGAGCTCCTCATTGATCTCCAGCGCGATGGCCTGCACGTCGGCGGCATTTAGGATGTGCTTTTCCGAAAGGAACGCAGCGAGCAGCAGGCGATTGCAGAGCGTGTTGATGCGGCGGGGAATGCCGCCGGTGAGGCGGTGAATCAACTCGAAGCACTCCGGCTCGAAATGGGGATCGTCCTTCCAGCCAACGTGTTTCAGTCGATGCTCGACATAGGCCTGCGTCTCCTCATGATCGAGCGGTCCCAGGTGGTAGGACGCGATAACACGTTGCCGCAATTGCTGCATCGAGGGGCTTTGCATCATCTGCCGCAACTCGGGCTGGCCCACCAGGAAGCTTTGCAGCAGCGCCTGATCACCGAGCTGGAAATTGGACAGCATGCGCAATTCCTCGACCGCGCGGTTGGTCAGATTCTGGGCCTCGTCGACGATCAGCAGTGCGCGCTTCTTTTCCGTCGCGAGCTGGCACAGGAACGCCTCCAATGACGCCAGCAGCACGGCCTTGTCGACGTCGCGGACCGGTAGTCCAAAGGCGACCCCGACGGCGCGCAGCATGTCGTCCGCGTCGAGTTGGGTGCTCACGATCTGCGCCGCGACGACCTTGGCCGGATCGAGTTGCTCCTGAAGACTGCGCACGATCGTCGTCTTGCCGGCGCCGATTTCGCCGGTGATGATGATGAAGCCTTCGCTCTGGTAAAGCCCGTACTCGAGGTAGGCGAAGGCGCGCTTGTGCCCGCGACTGCCGAAGTAGAACGACGGGTCGGGATTGAGCTGAAACGGTTTGCCGGTCAGCCCATAGAATGATTCATACATGGCGCGATCACTTGTACGTGTAATTCAATCCGGCGAAGACGGCCGCTTCGTTGTAATCCGGTGACAGATCGGAGCGGCCAATCTGGTATCGCGCCCCGGCAAAGACGGTGGTTCGTTCGGAAATCGGCTGAGTCAAGAAAAGGCGAACCGAGCCATTGTTGGTCGTCCCCGTCAGCGGCTGATTCAGTCTCGACTGCGAACCTTGGACCGTCAGGTTAAGAATCATCGACGACGTCAGGTTGTGCGTCCAGATGAGACTTGCGCCCTGCTGCGTTGTGTCGTTGATGGCCGTGCTCAAGATTGGCGGCAGGGCGGTACCGGATCCGCTGATGGGTTCCTGACGCAGATAATACAGGCTCAGGAACAGCGAATTGCGAGCCCCGAGCATGCCGACCGTTGCGGTGACGTTCTCGGTGAGCAGAATCTGCTGCGAATAGAGGTTGACAGGGTTCGCCAGATTTGCCGGCAATCCTTGGTTCTGAACGAGCGCGTCAATGACACTCTGGCGCTGGGTGAGGTCCGGAATGCGGGAAAGAAAAAGCTGGTTCAGTATTCCCTGAACATTTCCAGCCGGCAGCGCTGCCAGTTGCTGTGGATAGCTGGTAATGTTCCGCGATGCACTGAAGCTCCACGCAGACAGCGGCGTGCGGTGATCGAATGTCACCAGGTAGGAAGAGCCGAAAAACCGGTGCTCCCAATTAACGACGGCGTTGGTTCTTTCCGTGGGATGCCATTCGAAACCCACGCCGTAAATGTACCCGCGATAATCGGACAATGGATAGTGGTTGTCTTCGTATCCGACATTCGCGCGAAAATGCAGCTGCGCGTTGTAGTCATAGTTCAGTCCGACCCGACCGAGATTGGTCTGTTGCGGCGCCTGGTTGTTGAACTTGACATCGGCCAGATCAAAATCCGCGTACCACCCCAGCGGAGTACGCCTGCTTTCAACCTTTCCAACCCATTCCGACGTGTACGAATTGTTGGCGTCGATCGGCGTGCCGCTCAGGTTTGCCCAGGTGCTGTTGTTGCGCAACAGGTAGTTGACGTTGCCGGAGGTTACGCCCTGGATGTAGGGGCTTACGCGGTACGTAACCGACGTATATCGGTTGTTCGTGGCATTCGCGATGTCGATCGGCTGGGCGCCAAACGGGGTAAAGAACTGCTGCGACGCTACTACGGCGGCTTCGACATAGAAAAAACGATCGACGAGTTCCGCGTTTCCCAGCAGATTGGCGAGAGGGTAAAGCTGATTGTTTTCGTTACCAGTCCGCGCGTACAGCAGTCCCTGGACGGCGATAGAACCGTTGAGACTGGTGCGCGGGCTTTTTTCAGTGATGTTCAGTATCGGCGTGATCTCGGTGGCGAGGTCGGCGATCGCCACGTCGGACAAATTGACATTACTGGTCAGCGTCTCCTGCAAATGGATGCCTGGCTCGAATTTCCAGGTCTGGCAATGCCCCGCCGGTGCGCCGAGCGAGAAGGCCGCGGCCAGCAGCACAGCCGAAATCCGCAACCGCGCCCGCCGCGACACACACTTTGGACTTGCCGGCTCGGTGCTATCCGGCAGCCCAAGCCGCGCCGGAACCCGACTAGCGCAAGTCATCATCCGCTGAATAGCGATAGTAGGAGCCGACATCCGTCTTGGCCGCCTTATTCAGCATCATTAGCACGACCTCGCAGTTTTCGATGGCTGCGAGCGCCTGGCGGACCGTATGCTGCGCCGTTGAGTCGGCAGCGACTACGAAGACGATCTGACCCATGTGCGTCGACATGACGCGCGCCTCGGTGGTCGCCAGCAGGGGCGGCGAGTCAAAAATGATGACGCGGTCCGGATAGCGGGTGGCCATCTCGCGCAGCAGGACGGCCATCTTCTCGCTGGCAAGGAGCTCCGTGGCGCGCCGATGGCGCGAACCGGCAGGAAGCACGGTGAGCTTGTCGATGTTGGTCTGCAGCAGAGCGTCGGCGATTTCGAGGTCGTCGCGAGTCAGGAGGTCGAGGAGGCCGGGCGACTGAGGTGTGCCCAACACATCAGGAAGTGAGGGATGCGCGACGTCACCGTCAACGAGCAATACCGTGTTGTCGTATTCCATGGCCATGCTGATGGCCAGGTTGATGGCGGTGAAAGTCTTGCCTTCTCCGGGCAACGAACTGGTCACGAGCACAAGATTCCCGTTCCGGATTCGCGCGGTGGAATGCGCGTACGCGTTTTGCAGGATCGGACGCTTCAGAACCCGGAATTCATCGGCTATCTGCGACTGGGGCGCGTCGGGCGTGACGAAGCCAAGCTCCTTGAGGCGCGCCAAGTCGATTTCCACGCGCACCTTGGGCTTTGCCTCGGGCTCGATCTGGCGCGCTCGTGGTTCGGCAATCGCGTCGCCGCTCATCGCGCGCGTTAGCGGCGCGGGTGCCGCGCTGGCTCCCCTGATGTTGAGTTCGCGGACCAGCGCTTCGGGCGTAGGGACGTGGTCCTGCCGCGCCTTCGCGCCGCTGTCCGCGACCGCCGGCGATGCGGGCTCGTCCGGCAACGCTGCCCCCGCGCGGCGCAATTCCTCCAAACGCTTGGCGGCCTGTTCGATCAGGCTCATCGCTGGCCCCTCACGTTACGCGCCCCACGAGCAGGGCAAACGCAATGACCGCCGAGAATGCGGCGACCAACCCGCTCAAGCCGCCCGCGAACACGTAGACGTTGCGGCGCTGTTTCTTGAGCGCCGATTCGTTGGGCAGTAACGCCACCATACCGAGCACCGGGCGCTGGGAAATCTCGCGCAACGAGCGCGCGTCATGGAACGTAGGCATGAGTTCGCTCGCGACGAAGCTGGCCAGGAGGCCCGCGCCGAGAGCCAATATGAAGGCGACTCCCAGCAGGACCATTCGCGTTGGCGCCACCGGTTGCGGGGACACACGCGGCGGATCGATCACGCGGAACTGGGTGCCTCCGGTGTCTTGCACATCGACTCCCATCGTTGCCGCTTCCCGCCGAGCGAGAAGGTCGCTGTAGGTCTTCTTCTGTACGTCGTAATCGCGATTCAGTTGAGCGAACTCGGCCTCGACCTGTGGCACCAGTCGGGCCGACGTTTTCAGTTGCGTATATTGATTTTCGTAAGACGACACGCGCGCGCGGAGCGAGGCCACGTTGGCCTCGGCATCCGATAGCGATACGCGCAATTGTTGTGTTACCGGATTACGGTCCGCTGCGTCGATGGATTTGGCGGATGCACGGGCCGCCTTCTCGCGCGCCTGCACGTCCTCCTTGCGTTGCTCCTCTAACGCTGCGATAACCCGCCGCGTACCGAGGACATCCGGATGTTGATCGGTGAAAGTTCGCAACAATTCGTCCAGTTTGGCCTTTTGCGCGGCAATTCGCGCGTCGATCTCAGGCGAGGCCATATTGGCACCCGCTTTCGGTTCCTCGGCGAGCAAATTGGGCAGTTCGCCGGCCAGATCGCGCTTGTACGAATCGCGCGAATCCTCGGCGGCCCGCAGTTCGAGTCTGGCGTTGGCGATGTCGTCGCTAAGCTTGGCCATCTTGGCAAAGAAATCTTGACCAGCCTGGCCGCCTTGACCCGCCACGCCCATGTACTTGAGCCTGAACTCCTTCAAACGGCTTTCCGCCAACTGCAGGCTTTGCTCATACCGCTTGATCTGCTCGTCCAAAAACTTCACGGCGCCGCGCGTGTCCTGCCGCTTGTCGTTGAGGCTGGATTCGACAAAGATGGTGAGGATGGACTGAACGACGTCCTTCGCCTTTTGCGGATTGGCATCCCGGTAGGAGATGATGTAGAGGTTGTTCACGACGTTGCCCGTGAGCTGAATCGTCCGCATCAGGTTGTCGATCAGGTCGTCGCGCTCGGAGTTGGACTTGATGCCGAGATCGAGATCCGCCATGCGGACCAGCTTCTCGACATTGGGCCGGCTGATCAACGTCCGGCTCATCAGCGCGACCTGCTGGTCGAGATTCGGCTGGATGGCGAGCCCTGCCATGACCGGCCGCAGCAGCGACTGAGTGTCGACATAGACGCGGGCGCTGGCCTCGAACCGTTCCGGAATGCGGAACACGACCGCAACACCGATTATCGCGGCGATCCAGGCAGCCGCCAGCCCGATCCAGCGGCGGTGCCACATGGCGCGCAGGTGGGCGATCGCGCGCTGAAGCAGTTCATCCATATGAGATGCAACCCAAGGTTGTGAAGGTCAAGCCCGGCGCGTCAGGCCGGCTAGAAATAGCTCTGCGGAATGATGAGGATATCGCCCGGCTTCATGTCAACGTTCGCCGAGATGTCGCCGCGCTTGACCAAGTCTTGCAGGCGCACGCTATAGAGCTTGCCCCCGTCGCCGACGCGAAAGATGTTGGCGCGGTTGCCGTCGGCGAAGTCGGTGAGCCCGCCGACCGCGATCATCACGTCGAGCAGAGTCATGTACTTGCGGAAGGCCAGGATCTGCGGCTTGGTCGCCTCTCCGATGACCCGGATCTGTTCGCTGGCCGGGCCGACGAAATTGGTGACGATCACGGTGACCACCGGATCCCGGATGTATTTGCCGAGCGCCTTCTCGATATCCCGGGCAAGGACCGTCGGGGTTTTGCCCAGCGCATCGAGGTCGTCGACGAGCGGCGTCGTGATCTTGCCGTCGGGTCGCACTGGCACGACCAACGAGAGTTCCGGATTGCGCCAGACGATGATGTTTACGGTGTCGAGCGGCCCGATGATGTAGTTGTAGTCGGGCGTCGCGGCTTCCCGCGGCGCCGGCGGGTAAGTGGTGGAACAACCGGCGATTAAAAGGGCGGCCAGCACGCCCAGGACGCCCGTCAAGAGGCGGCGGCCGTTCCGCGAGCCCGCCATTTGCAAACCAGTGCGATTCGATTTCATGCTGACTCCCATTCGGGCAACGGCGAAGCGTGATGTTAACATCGTCTTTCCACATTCGCGACGAAACGGGGCTAATGCATGCAGATTACATGCCAATGGATTGAGTGCTTTGAAAATGGCGGGCCGCAATAGACCTCGCGCGGCATCCGCAAATCGTTGGTTCGGCGCTTAGTTACCGAATACTGGCGCCTGTGCGCTGGGTAAAAGGATTCACTGTAGGATTCAGCACGTTTCCGACAAATTGTCCGGCTCGGGAATTTACCTGACAGCGACGCCTTCTCGGATCGAGTGATCTTTTCCGCAGAATGTAACGCAAACTGGCAGGAATCGCTCAATTTGCAACTTTTGCAAAACCGAGAGTCGCGGTGCTTGGTTAAGGTTTATTGACGTTCGTCGGTCCCGTGCAGAGTCCGTTGATGCTGCTTTCACCCTTCCCCACAGGGGCGCCCTCCATTGCCTCGACGACTGGCTGGGAGGCCGTCAGGGAACGGCATCAAACTCAACTTGGGCGCTACCAATGCGGTGGGGAAAACCGATCTAGCTACGCGCCCTCAGGCGTTGCGGCCCTCCCAGGTTGCGTCGCGATGCCAAGATGCGTAACCGAAGCACCCCGACGGCACGGGCGCGAAATGCGAGGTCCCAAATGACAAGACCCCGTCTCGCGACGGGGTCTTGCAGGCAGAGGGTCAGTCCTGCTGTCAGCTCAGCTTGCGATTCCGGCGTCCCACGCCGAGGGCAACGAGGCCCATGGCCAGCAGTGCCAGCGATCCCGGTGTCGGAAGCAGTCTTTCCTTTTCCAGGTACGTGTTGGACACGCTCAACAGGATGCCAAGCGCGCCGACGCTGAACGATTCGTCCACAGTAAGCGACGCCGCATGAAGGCCATGCTTCTCGGAGGCTGGGCCTTCGGCACCATTGACGACGAGAAGGTTGAACGTGCCACCCGGATCGCCGACCGCCTGCTTGGTAAGGAGCGAAGTTGCGACCGGGTTGTCGGCACCCGCGAACATGTCCGAAATGTAGAACAGAGCCGGGTTCACAACCGTGATGTCGTACTTGATATTCCACGCTCCTGCGAGAGGACCGTTGTCGAAGCCCACTATCTGCATCGTGTGCTCAAGCGGGTCCGCCGAGGAGAACAGAATTTGCACCGTAGCATCAAGATTGGAACTGGTGTACGTCCAAATCTTGTCGCCTTGATTGCATGAACCAGCACGCGCCCACGCGCCTACGGTGCCGATGGTGCTGCAATCGACCGCCTGGGCCAAGGCTTGGCCGCCACCCAATGCCATCACCACGCCCGCCGCCGCCGTTACTAAGCTTTTTCTTACGTTCATGTTTCCCTCCGCCCGTTAAATGAAGACTGCTACGACAGCAATTATGCAGAAACCGTGCCCGACAATTTAATCTATATAAAACAATAACCTATTGGCGCTATTCGGTTCCCGCTGGATCGTGGTGTAAATATTGTCGACGCTCTGGAAAGGATGCCAACCATCCGCTCAAGACTACGTTCGCCGCCTCATCAGCATGAGACCGGCGAGGGCAATGCCGAGGAGTGCCAGCGAACCGGGTTCTGGAACGATATTCACAATGGACGAGCCGCTTCCCCTGTGCCCAATGCTGGTGGGTTGGAGATGGTTGCCGTTCGCGGGCTGGTTGCCATTCACCGTCCAAAGCATTGCTACCGCGTATGCAGCATTCCCGGGGCCGGCGACGATTTCTTTCGCTGCGGACGTCGGGCTGTCGACGCTTTGAGCCTTAGCGCCGGACACCGAGGCGCGAACAGCGGGGGCAGCCGCAGCGGACGCCACGTAAAACGCCGAGCCGCCAAGGGAGTAAGTTACCGGCAGCGCGGGCGCGCCGATTCGGGTGTCGATGTCGAGCGCGCCCAATGGCAAGGCGCAACTGCTATTTCCCGGCGACGGATCGCTGCAGGACGGTTGCGCTGCGGATGCGCCACTATAGTCGTCGACAAGCGTTGCCCCATTCCCCGTCAGGGCAATCACGGGATCGAACTGAATCGGCATCGGCAAGGCGCCGCGGCCGAAGGGCATGGCCGAAGTCCCCGCCGACGCTAGCAGCCCGGCGAAGGCTGTGATCACGGTCATTTTTCGCACGGCGTTCTTCATTGGTTACTCTGGGAGTCCATGCTCGTTATCAGTACATCTATACAGCACGTTGCATGCCATCAATAAATTTAATAGTAAAATCAAATGTTTATGTCTGTTTGCCCAACCGCCAGACGGCGGGATGTAAACGAACCCGACAGGTGGCCCGGAAATGGCTTCTCACGGGTTCACAGCACGGCTTATCCACAATACAGCATTGCCGAGGATTTCATATAGCGCGTAATAGCTGCCCTCCAGACCGGCAATACTTGGCATCAGCACCATTGGAAAGTCGAGGTGGCGGACGGCAATTCCCGTCGGCGCCCTGATGGTTGCGATTCCCTGGTACGCGAACTCTGCGACGGCCCGTGACATGTCGAAGGCATGCCCAACTAGGACGATCCGGTGAATTCCAGCGGCATTGAGGATTTCCGCGGATCGTACGGCGTTTTCGTGCGTGTTGCGCGAGCGATCCTCGGTCCAGCG
>Ga0068867_100002803_pt1 | contig 12259 bp, 9 predicted proteins | sample KBSMisM32_FD_65649 | JGI IMG/M metagenome (GOLD analysis project Ga0068867, IMG submission 65649) | Miscanthus rhizosphere microbial communities from Kellogg Biological Station, Michigan, USA - KBS Miscanthus M3-2 | ecosystem: Host-associated > Plants > Roots > Rhizosphere > Soil ...
CAGGTCGAACTGCACCTTGTCGTACACGGGCTCGAAATCGCGCTGCCCGATGAAATACAGGTACTGGCCCTGCGTGTCGAACGCCGGCAGCGAGTCGCGCCGCACCGGGCGCGTGACGGCTCGCGCCTGACCGGTCTCGAGACAACAGACCTTGATCGCCATGGTGGTCGACGTCTCCGCGCATCCGTACGCGAGGAAGCGGCCATCCGGGGAAAAACTGACGCCCAGGATGCGCTCGTGAGCGCTGCGATCGAGGATGCGAAAGCTCGGCTCGACACGCTCGTCCGGATCCGGCTCGATCGGATCCAGCAGGCCCAGGTCCAGCACGCCCAGCTCTTGCCGATGATTGGTGAGCGCGACGCACGAGCCCGTGGGTGCGGCGTCCAGCGTGAGCACGCGCCCCACGTCGGCCGCGAGCGTGCGCGGCGCTGCCGAGCCGTCCGCCGTAAACAGCACGACCCGCTCGTCGCTGCCTGCCACGCTGGCGACCGCCACCAGCCGGCGCCCGTCTGCGAGCCAGCAGAGCAAGCGCTGACGCGCGTCGCCGGCGACGCGGTGCTCGGTGACGGGCCCCTCCCACAGCGACAATGCATAGCTGTGGCCGCGGCAGCTGATCCCGAGCCCCGCGCCGTCGGGTTGCAGCTGGGCGCTTTCCACATAGCGCTCGGCCGCCACGAACTTGCGTTGCTGCTGCGTGCGTGGCCCGTGGGCACGCACCTCGAGCCGACGCGGATCGCGCGTTGCCGGATCGAGCAGCCACAGCTCACCGCCGGCGTGGTACACCAGCCGGCGCCCGTCGCTCGCCAGGTTGCGCGCGTAGTACACGTCGTGATCACTGTGCCGGCGCAGGTCCTTCCCTTCCGGAGCACACGAGTACACGTTGCCGTAGCCCTCGTGGTCCGAGAGAAAGAAGATGCGTTCCCCCACCCAGCACGGCGCCGCCAGGTTCCCGGCGAGCGCGAGCAGCGGGTGGAACTGGCCGCTCCCTTCTGCATCCACCCAGAGCGTGCCCGCCGTGCCTCCGCGATAGCGCTTCCAGGTGAAAGCATCGCGCGTATGCTGCCGCGACAACACTGCCGCGCTGCCCGGACCGTACGAGATCGTGTGTGCCGGCCCGAGCGGCAGCTGCCGCGGTAACCCGCCCTCGATGGCCACCGCGTTCAACCAAGCATCGCGCACGAACGGCCGCCCCGCGTGCGTGCTGTAAACGACCTCCTTGCCGTCCGGCGAGAAGCCCACGAACGAGCACGCTGCGCCCTGAAACGTCAGCCGCCGTGAGCGCCCGCCGGCCGCGGGCATCACGAACACCTCCGTCGGCCCCTCCTCCTTACCCACGAACGCCAGCGTGCGACCGTCGGGCGAAAAGCGCGGTCGCGACGCCTCCGCCACTCCCGCCGTCAGCCGCTCCGCCCGCCCGCCCTCGCTGCTCACCGCCCACAGATCGTCTTCGCACACGAACACGATGCGGTCGCCCGACAGGCAAGGGTAACGATAGTAGCCCTGATTCGATTCCGACATGCGATCCCTCTAGTGCGCCAGGGCCGTGGGGTACAACCTCCATCATGGTGCAACCAATGGGTTGCGGATGGGTAGTGGCGAGCCGAGGCGCAACCCCTGATCGGGATGCGGGGCGAATCGCCGCTCGTCGGGCGGGCGCCCGAGGATGGCTCGCGCGCTCGATGCATCGCCCGAGGCTGGTTCTGAATCCCCAGGTCCGCGAGCTGTACCCGGAGCGTTGCCCATCACGTCACCCACCGCAAACGGTGGCGGCTTCCTCGCAGGCTGGCCCTTCGGATTCAGATGGGGGTGGGCTCCGGGTCGTATCCGCCCGGTGCCGGCGCCGCCCTTCTGAGAAAGGTGGTTCGAACGACCTGGCCTCGTTTTTGAGGAAGCCATGAGCACTGGCGGCCTCGAGTAATTAGTGCTAATTCAAATTCATGCTCCTGCGACGCCCAGCGCAACTTGCTCTTCAGTTCAGCACCCGGGGCGGCGCCCGCGACGGGGCCGGCCGGCCCCCGAAGGGCAAGTCAGCAGGTGTCTCGCATCTGCGCCGGCCCGCGCTCTCGCGTCATCATCCGCTGCACGTCACGCTTCGGCTCGCAGCTGGCGTTCCGTCGCTACGCAGCCAGGCGCTGTTTGTCGGGGTACGGGGTGCACTCGCCCAGGGCCAGGAGCGCTTTGGCTTTCGCCTCGTCCACTTCTCCGTCCAGAGCAACCATCTCCATCTGATTGCTGAAGCGGCCGATCGTCGCGCGCTCTCGCGCGGTGTACAGGGCCTTTCCGTGCGCGTGGCGCGCGCCGTCAATGGCCGGCTCGAACGCAAAGGCCGCTTGTTCGCAGACCGCTACCACGCCCGGGCACTGAAGACACCCCGCGCCGTGAGCTACGCTCTTCGCTATGTGCTGCTCAACGCACGCAGACACCAGAGGGCGGCTGTGTGCGGCTTCATCGACTCGCGCTCGTCGGCGGCGTGGTTTCCGGGCTTCCGCCGGCCGGGTGAGCTGGTGTTCGGCGTGACCGAGGCTCGTGCAGAGTGGCGCGCAGCCTCTGACCTCGAGGCGCCCGTGGCGAAGCCGAAGACCTGGTTGCTGCGTGTAGGCTATCGACGTCGAGGGGCGTTCGACCTCGACGAGGTCCCGGGGCCATCCGCGTGAGCAACGGAGGCGCCGGGAATCGAAAACGAGTTGGCGGAAAGTCGAGCGCCCCTTGGCCCGAGGACTCGAGCTCGACCGTGAGGGGGCTCGGCGGATCTATGGTGACGTCATGATCACGAAGCGAAGGGCGAGTGCATGAAAAATCGAGGAGAATTTCTTTGGGGAGTTGGTGGAACCCTGGCCGTGGCGTCGTTGACCGCATGCCTCTATCTGTCAGGAGTCGCTTACCACGCCGGCTATGTCCGCGAGTTGCGATTGCCGGCGGGTCTGATCCCCTTGAGCTACCAGTCGGCGCTCGAGGCGGGGGGTTATGCCTGGATGTATCTCGGAGCATCGACGCTTGCGTTTCTGATCATCGTGTCGTTCGGAGGAATGACGCCTGTCTTACTCCATGAGGGTCTGAGCAGAAGGAGGGCGCGATTGACCAGCACCCCGCGGCCTCTGAGCGCATCACCATTGCGGTCCAATGATCCCCGCGGCAGCCATCAGATGGCTGCCCCACTGTCGACGACACCGGGGGGCGTCGAGCCCGCCATTCCATCTGCGCTTGACGTCACCCATCGACTGGCCACGGTCTTCCTCTTTCTCACGTTCGGGCTCATTGGTTTGCTGGCGCTACTCGAGTCCTCCGCGAAGGCGGGGGCGGACTTCGCCAGGGACCGAATGAATTGTCCAGGTATCGCTTCGGAGTCTGTGCCGCCCGGTTGTGCACCCGCCGAGCTAGAGCTCAGGGACGACGCCCAGAAGCTCGTCGGTCGTGTCATCCAATGTACCGAGCACCATTGTGTAGTTCAGGCTCAGGCTGGGCTCGTCGTCCTTCGTTTGGACGACATCAAGCGCATCGATGTTCCGGCCGACAGCCGCGGCCTGCCTTGATAGGGCTACGCCTCCGCTCACGCCTCTGAGCACCGCATCGTCGAGTCGCGGAGGAGGGTTCGAATTCATTGCTCGAGTGGCGGCGCCGAGCCGCGCCCGACTTGGCGGGCGCAATGGAGCAATTCCCGGCGAATAGTGCAGAGTGCAACGCTACGGAGGCGCCGGGAATCGAAACAGGCGACGCGTTGCGGGGCTCAGGTTGATTTGGCTGATCCAGCGTGTTTTGTGCCGGTTGGCGTAGGGCTGTACCCGCCGTGTACCGCGTGGATCCGTGGTTGGATCCAGCGTCGGGGCACATATGGGGCACATGGAGTGGGCGCGCCCGATCGATGATCTCGGTGGAGGTTGTGCCGCTAGCATACGTGGTTCCTGGCCCCCGGCACGCCTGTTGCATCGCGGGATCGATCGCCGGGCGTCCCGCCCGCAACAGTGGTGCCGGGCGCCTGTCTTGCTGAGTGATATCGACCTGCCTCCTCGGGCGACGCCGGATGGGAGGGGAACAAAACGTATGTACTTGTGAATAATTAGTGACATAATGTCTCGGTGGCCCAGATCAGCGACTACGCCCGAGAGGTGTTTCTTCGCCATGGCGGGATTCTGCGAATGGGCGAGGCTCTCGCTCAGGGAATCAGCCGGAAGACACTGTACGGCATGCGGGACAGCGGTGCTGTCGAGCAACTGAGCCGGGGGACATATCGGCTGGCTTCGCTTCCTGCGCCTTCACATCCAGATCTCGTGGCAGCATCCGCGCGGGTTCCGGAAGGAGTGATCTGCCTCGTCTCTGCTCTGGCCTACCACGAGCTCACTACGCGCGTCCCGAGGGCTGTGGACATCGCGATTCGCCAAGGGAGCCGAGCTCCCCAGATCGACTACCCACCGGTGCGCATCTATCGGTTCTCGGGGAAAGCATTCACCGAGGGGGTCACTTCGCCGAACATTGGTGGTGTCCGCGTGCGCATCTATTCACCAGAGAAGTCGGTGGCAGATGTCTTCAAGTTTCGTAAGCAGCTGGGGATCGAGCTCGTTGTGGAAGCGCTGCGCCTCTGGCACGAGACCCGACGGAAGCACCTCGCGACGCTTCTCACCCACGCTCGCCATTGCCGAGTCGAGCGAGTGATGACACCCTACCTCGACGCGCTGCTTTGACCTGCTTTCGGGGGACACGTTGATCCAGAATGTTGCGGCATCCGTGCGTGGACGTCTAACGAATCGGGCGAGGGAGCTCGGGAGGCCCTTTCAGGAGATCCTGCAATTCTACGGGCTCGAACGCTTCCTGTATCGCCTGTCGCTGTCGGGGTATGGCGACCAATTCGTGCTCAAGGGGGCACTGCTGCTACGGGCGTGGCGCCCTGACTCATTCCGTCCAACACGCGATATCGACTTGCTCGGATACGTGGACAACACTCCGAGCCTGCTCGCAGCGATCATGAGCGAGGTTTGCGCGGTCGAGGTGGAGCCGGACGGTCTGGTCTTCGATGCGGGCAGCGTGAGTGCTAGCCCAATCAAGGAGGATGCGGAGTACTCTGGCGTTCGCGTCACCCTGCTCGGAAGCCTGCAGCGCGCGCGAATCCCGACGCAAATCGACGTCGGCTTCGGCGATGTGGTGTACCCCGACACGCCGCGTTCGGGCTATCCGACCTTTCTCGAGCAGCCCGCGCCGATTCTGCGCCAGTATCCGAGAGAGGCGGTCATTGCCGAGAAGTACCAGGCCATGGTTTTCCTCGGGGAACTCAACAGCCGAATGAAGGACTTCTAAGATATCTGGGCCTTGGCCGAGCATTTCGAATTTGATGGCGCCCGTCTGTCGACGGCAATCGCCAAGACGTTTGAGCGCCGCGAGACGGCACTGCAGAGGGAGCCGGTTGCCTGGACCACGGAGTTCACCGAGGGACCACGCGGCAAGGAGCAATGGGCAGCCTTCTTGCGCCAGACGGCGCTCGCGCATGCTCCCGAGACACTTGCCGTCGCCGCGGAGAGGATCAAGCGCTTCCTCGGTCCCGTGACTGAGGCATTGCTCAGCGGCGAGCGGTTCGAGCAGCGATGGGTTCCGGGAGGTCCATGGCTACCTTGATTGAGGTCGCGCGCGGCGGTCGCCATTTTCAAAATCGCCGGTGGCAGGGTGCCCTACCGCAGCGGATAGAGCCCGCCGCATCTGACCGTTGACACCCAGGTCAGCGGCAGCAAGATTGCCCACATGGCGCGTGAGCCCAAGCGAGGGGTGGGACGTCCTCGCAAGATGGAGACCAAGCTCTCAGCCTGGCTTGATGCTGTCGGGATGACGCGCTACGACCTCGCCGAGCGTCTGACGATTGCTCGCGGGCACGTCGACAAGATCTGTAACGGCGAGCGCCGGCCTAGCCTGGAACTCGCGATCGAGATTGAACGCATCACCAAAGGAGCTGTTCCTGCAGCATATTGGACGAGCGTGCCGAAGCACTCTCGAGCATGAAGTCGCGGCAAGAAAGCACCCGCGCACTTGCAATATAGTTCCCGAGGAATCATATTGGATCCATGAATGGGGCGGTCCTTGTGGATGCGAATCTGCCAGAGGTTCTCACGGTTGAAGAGGTTGCCGATCTGCTGCGTGTGGATCGGAAGACGGCCTACGCGGCGATTGCCGAGGGGGGCGTGCCCGGCGTGCGTCGCGTCGGGCGATGCATTGCGTGTCTCGGGACGCGCTTCTGCGTTGGCTGCACGAGGGCGAGCAGAGGCCCGCTCGCAGGAGGGTCGCGTGAGCATTCGTAAAAGACGCTGGACGGACTTATCGACAGGTGAGGCCAGAGAAGCCTGGATGATCGACGTCAAAGTTGTCGGTCAGGACGGGGTGTTGCGCAGGGTTAGACGTGTCGCTCCCATCCAGAACCGACGAGCGGCAGAGCGCCTTGAGCACGAAATTCGGGAAGAGCTCTGCCAAGGTTTGGCGCGAAAGTCGATCAACAATCACCTGGCCGTGCTTCGGCGGTCGCTCGCGATCGCTGTGGAATGGGGGCTAATCGAGAGCATCCCGGTCATTCGATGGCTCGAACTTCCCCCACCCGAGTTCGATTTTCTAACGACCGCCGAGGCGCATCGGCTCATCGAGGCAGCAGACCCCGACTGGCACTGCATGATCATCGTGGCGGTGCGCACGGGCCTGCGATTGGGCGAGTTGCTCGCTCTGCGCTGGGTCGACGTTGATCTCGATGCCGGGCGAGTCGTTGTACGCCGCGCAGCGGCGCGGGGGGTGATCGGAACACCGAAGAACGGAAAGATGCGCGAGGTGCCTCTGAGCGAGCAAGCGGCTGACGCGCTTCGCATTGAGCCGCGTCGTGGCGAATTCGTGTTTTGCGCAGCGGACGGCGCGATGCTCACTCGTGGAGCCACCAAGTGGCCGCTGAGGCGCGCACTCGCCCGCTCGGACCTGCGTGCGATCGGCTGGCACACCCTCAGGCATTCGTTTGCGTCGCAGCTCGTGATGCGCGGCGCGCCGCTGAAGAGCGTGCAGGAACTGCTGGGGCACTCGACAATAGAGATGACCATGCGGTATTCGCATCTGAGCCCCGATGCCCGACGTCAGGCGGTACGGCTATTGGACGCCAAGGGCTCTGCCGTCTTACTCTGGAAGACTTCTGCGGGTGAGCTTCTGCGGTTTCCGGACCCGCTGGCGGCCAGCCCGACCGTGCCGCTCGGTGGGTGCGGGTTTTTGACGGTACGTCATACGTTGCAGTTTCGACATGATGACCAAGCACGACCGAGCCGTTGCTGCCCTCCGTAACGAGCCCTGGGCCAGGGAGCTCTTGAGTCAGATCGAAGGACAGGGAGGGACCAAGAAGGCTCCGCTGGGGCTGCTCTTCGAGTTGCGATTCGCGTTCGAACTCGCGCGCCGGCATCCCTCGATTGTCCCACAATATGAGTTTTGTGCCGGCGTCGCGGATTCCAGCGTCGATTTCCGAATCGACGAGGGGCATCTTGAGTGGCTCATCGAGCTGGTTTCGTTGGACCAAAGCGATGCAGTCCGCAAGTTGCGTGCAGAGTCACGAACCCACATCACTGCCGGAGTGACCAGCGAAGTTATCTCACTGAGCTCGCTGGCTTCAGACCTTCACGAAGCACCCTGGGGAGAGCTGGTACGAGTCTCGGAGAAGCTTGGCAGTAAGGTCTGGAACAGAAAAACCTGTTCGCCTCAGAAGTTTCCGAGGCGAACCAGTGGACGCGCACAGGTACTGCTGGTGGACATGGCTGGCTTCGAGGGAACGGGTGATCCGGATCCGTGGCACTGCCAAGAAATCTGTCTCGGGAGCCTTTACGTTAGCGACGAGCGGCGAACCCTCCATCCAGACACCGGGGAACGGATTCTCGGACTATTCGAACAAGCCAATACCAGCCGCGCGGCGGCCGAGGTCCGCGCACGCATCGACCTTATCGGCTTTGTCGCTGAACATCCTGCGCATGAGCGGGATGACGAGATAGCCCGTAACGTGTACCTAATCGCGAACCCGGACCTGACCGACGCTGTGCGAATGATTGAGCGGTTTCCGGTGCGGGCGCAGCTTGGGCTTCGAAATCCCCTCGGCATGAAATCCTGAGCGCACCCGCTACAAGGTGAAGTCGCCGGTGTCCATCAGCCCAATGAACACTGCCCGGATCACGAGAACTGCCTCTGCGGTCTTGAAGGCCCTTGGTCAATGGGCCTCCCGAGACAGACGATCCACGCCGCGCGTGCCGGCGCCGGCAACCCGGTGCTCGATGCGGGCGCTGCTCGCGGAAATCTGACGGACGCACAGCGCATCCCAGGAGTCGGTGGAGACCCCGCTCACGACGCCGAAGTTGCCGATCACCATCGCGAAGAGTTGCGCGCCATGGCGCAAAGCGATGATCACGTGGCGCCGCTGCGGCGGAATCGGTGCTCATCATGCCCGAGCTCAAGGGTTATCGAACGAATCCGGACGACCGTCAGCCAGAGGAATGAAGAGGTGGTGGGCGGTTCTTGTTCTTTTTTGGGCAGCCTGTGTGAACCCCTATGCGCGGTTCTATCAAGGGCTCGCGGACGCGCGGCAAAAACCCAACTACGTCGACAGCCAAGAGGACTTGCAGCTCTACAGCAGCGACAACTTCGAGCGAGATCGGTTAGCATTGATGCGTCGCGGCTACATGCCTATCGGGCAAGCGTCTTTCAATGCTGCAGCAGACGGGGCTAGTGAGCAGCAGCTGCGAGAGCAAGCTCGCAAGGTCGGCGCGCGCGTTGTGCTTGTTGCATCGAGGTACACGCATACCATTTCAGGGGCCGTGCCGCTCCAAGTGCCTTACACGGCAACCTCCCGCTCGAGCGGAAGCGCGACCGCATACGGTGGAGGCGGCAGTGTGCAGGTCTATGCCAATGAAGCGACGACGACATCAGGAACACGAACGGTGATGATGCCGTACCTGTTGACCGCTCTGATTTCAATGCGCTCTTCTTTGCCAAGACGCAAGGGCGCGTGGGCATTGTCCCGGAGCCGCTGGATGACGATACCCGCAGGCGTCTTCAAACAAACGCCGGACTGAAGGTGCTGGTGGTCACTGAAGGTTCACCGGCCTTTCAAGCCGATGTGCTTCCTGGTGACGTCGTCCTCGCTGTGGGCGGCGAGACAGTGCAGTCCGAGGAGAACTATTATCAGCTCCTCAACAGATACGAAGGACAGATCGCCTTGTTTCTCCTGGATCGCGATGGGGTAGCAGTGGAGAAGCGGATCGAGATCCTTCGCTTGGGGCAACTGGGCGCGCGCGCGTCGCGTGCACGCAGCGCCGAGCCCCTCTGCGCGGGCTCCGGCTCATCTGCCGGTCAAGGCTGCGTCTTCCTCCAGGCATCCAGGTCGCTGATGCGGGAGAACCACGCCTGGAGGTTCGGGAAGTGCCCGAGTGGCAAGTCGCTCTGCTGGGCGTACATGAGCGAAGCGGCGAGCGTCAGGTCAGCTAGCGCCAGGGCGCCGCCGACGACGTACTGCCTGCCGTCGAGGCGCTGGTCCAATACCGCCGCGAAGCGCCGAAACTCGGTCAACGCCTCCTCGACCTTGCCTGCATCGGGTCGGCCCAGTCCCAGCAGCGGCTTGATGATCAGCTGGAATGCCAGGCTGTCGAGCGGGGGCGAAAAATGCGAGGAGTCCCAGAACTGCCAGCGCACCACGTCGGCGTTCGAGCGCTGGTCGCTCTTGCGCGCGCGCTGCAGCAGCGAATGGATCGACACCATGCTCGTGTCCAGCAAGCTCGCCGCCTCCTGAGGCGTCCAGCCGAGCACGTCTACGAGCAGGAGCGCCGCGCGCTGCTTGGGCGACAGGAATTGCAGCGCAATGACGAATGCGAGACCGATGCTCTCGCGCAACGACACGCGCCGGTCCGGTCCGGGCTCCGCAGCGTCGGGCACATCGAACCGCGCGTCCGGAGCCGGTTCGATCCAGGTGCTTTCCTGCAATGGCGGGCGAAAGGCTGCCCCGGGCGTGGCCGGCGGCGCGAGCAGGTGGGGCAGCGCGCGCCGGCGCCGGCGCGTCTTCAGGACATCGCCGGCGAACATGCCACGCGCGGTCCGGTGTGCCAAGCCCAGGTACAGGCGGCAGCTGCAGCGGCGCGGCAGTGTATCAGACGCTGAAACGCACGCCGCGGGAGCCAGCGCAGCGCTGAGGTAAAACGCGACGAGCGCGCCGCGTGACATTGCCAAGCCGGGTGCACGCGAAAATTGTCCGGGCACGGTGAGAGCGCCGTGGCGCGACCGGTGCGCCGTGTTTTCGCTTGGCAGCGCACTGGCGACCGTCCTATTCCGGCGCCTCTGCGAGCGACCAGAGCGCTCGCCTGGCGTCTGATGGGGAGTCATCATGCGGAAGCGCGCGTCTCGGGTCATCTTGCTGGCGTCCTCACTGTGGCTCGGGTGTGAAGAGGCGGAAGGGCCGCCCGGGCACGCGCTCGGCCTGCGCGTCCTCGAGCTGGACGGGGCGGGCCCGGCCGCGCCGGTCATCGCGCCCGTCGACGCGCGCTTCGTGCCGGCGCTGCCGGCCGAAATCGCGGAGGGAGCCGGCATCGTGCAGAGCCGTGCTTGGGCGCTGGCGCTGGGCAAGGCGCTGTTCTGGGACCAGCAAGCAGGCAGCGACGGGCAGGCGTGCGCGAGCTGTCATTTCCACGCCGGAGCCGATCCGCGCCTCACGGGTCAGCTGAATCCCGGCTTTCTGGATCTGACCCGGGCTGGCGGAGACACCCGCTTCGGCTCCTCGAGGTCGGACACAGGCACGGTGCTCGCGGGGCGCTTGCCGGGCGGCGGCGAGGCAGGGCCGGCAACGACGCTCGTGGCGGGCGATTTTCCTCTGCATCGGTTGCTGGACGAGAGCGACCCCCAGTCGCCCCTGGTGAGCGAGACGAACGACGCGGTCAGCTCGGCAGGGGCGTTTGCGGCGGCCTTCTCCAGCATCGACGCCGACGGCGTCGAGCACTGCTCGCCGCCGGACGCAGGAGTCTTTCACGTGGCGGGCCCTGCCGGCAGTGTGCTCGCGGCGCGGCAGGTGGAGCCACGGAACACCCCGACCACGATCAACGCCGTGTTCAACCTGCGGCAGTTCTGGGATGGCCGCGCCAACAATCTGTTCAACGGCGTGGGTGTGTTCGGCCAGCGTGACCTCGAGGCAGATCCGAGCCTGCGTCTGATCGTGCTCGGCGACGCGGGCGACGTTCAGCTCGGCGCGCTCTCGCTCGAAAACGCGAGCCTCGCGTCACAAGCGGTAGGTCCTGCCACGAGCCCGGTCGAGATGTCCTGCGCCGGCCGTGCTTTCGCGGACATCGGACGCAAGCTGCTGCGCGTGGCTCCGCTCGCTCGGCAGCGTGTCGATCCGGGTGACAGCGTGCTCGGCTCGCTGGCGAGCCCCCAGGGCCCCGGGCTGTTGCCGGAGTATTCATACGCCGAGCTGATCCGTCAGGCGTTCGCGCCCAGGTACTGGGCGGCGGGCGGCAGCTATCGGCGCGTCGCGGGCACGCTCATCGAGGATGAGGCGGGTTACACGCAGATGGAGACGAACATGTCCATGTTCTGGGGCATCGCCATCCTGCTCTACGAGGCCACGCTGATCTCCGACCGCAGTGAGTTCGACACGCTGGTAGCGAGCGGCGATATCCGCTTTCCCAACTGTAACACCAGCGCTCAGGTCGATCCATTGCTCGCGCGAGGCTGCAAGATCTTCTTCCGCTTCCCGTTCGGAGCGCCTGCGGATGGCGTGCGCGGCGCCGGCTGCAGCGCCTGTCACGCGGGCACGGATACCTTCAGTGAGGGCGCGCTCCAGGCGGCGGGCAATTACCGGCCGCTCTTGCAGGTGACGGACATCAACAACGTCATCTCCACGCGCGATCTCGGCTTCTCCAACATCGGGCCGCGACCGACCCGCTTCGATCCCGGGCTCGGAGGCAGCGACCCGTACGGCAACCCGTTGGCGTTTGGGCGCCAGTATCGCGAGTTCCTGGCCACGGGAGAGCGCTCGCTGGTGAAGGACCCGCTGCTGCTCCGCGCGATCGACAACGACACGCTCACGGGTGGTCGGGTCAATCCAAACGCCAAGCTCGAGAGCGATGGCGCCACCAAGATCCCCGGCATCCGCAACGTCGGCTTGACGCCGCCGTACTTCAGCTACGGTGGCTACGCCAGCCTGCGGCAGGTCATGAAGTTCTACAACCGCGGAGGCAATCGACGCGCCATCACGGAGCAAAACGCGGCGCTGGAGGCCCCTGGCAGCAACTGCCGC
>Ga0068867_100002805_pt1 | contig 12255 bp, 11 predicted proteins | sample KBSMisM32_FD_65649 | JGI IMG/M metagenome (GOLD analysis project Ga0068867, IMG submission 65649) | Miscanthus rhizosphere microbial communities from Kellogg Biological Station, Michigan, USA - KBS Miscanthus M3-2 | ecosystem: Host-associated > Plants > Roots > Rhizosphere > Soil ...
TTCTCGCAGATCGCCCGCACGTCGCTCCCCTGGATCGTCCTACCGAAAACGGCAATGCCACGTTGGGCTGCGACCGCCCTGATCTTCGTGTTGATGGACTTCTGCAACTGGTTCGCCCACCTCGCCAATCACCGAGTTCAGATGCTGTGGCGCTTCCACGAGCTCCACCACTCGCAAGAGGACATGAGCACGCTGACCGTCTTCCGCACGCATCCCCTCATCCACGTGTCGTACCTCATCGCGCTGGTGCCGGCGATCGTGCTGCTGGCCAACGGCGCGTTGACCACCACGCTCCTCGTCCTCTACGGAGCCTCCGTGGCGTTCGCGCACTCGAACACCAATCTCGGGTTCGGTCCGCTGGAGCGGATCTTCGTCAGCCCGAACTTCCACCGCATCCACCACCAGTTGAACGGACCACAAGACGTCAACATGGGCTTCGCGCTGACGATCTGGGACCAACTCTTCGGCAGTGCGATCTTTCCGACGGAGGAGACGATCAGGACCGACACCGGCCTTCCGGGCCGACCGCTCATCGTCGAGCATTCGGGTGCCCGCCCACATCACTTCAAGGTCTTCGCCGCGCAGCTCGTCGCCCCGTTCCGCCCGATGAACGACCTCACCGACCTCCCGCCGAGTCGTACGGACAGCCCTCCGGCGCACCGAGAGTAGGGTTTGACCTCATGGTGACCACAACGCAGCAGACATCCCAGTCCCGTAGTCCGGCGTGGTTGGCGGTCCTGTTCCGCACTCACAACAACACTCGCACGGTCGACGTCGCTCTTGTCGTAGTCCGCATTGCGCTGGCGTGGATCTTCTTCGTCTACGGAGCGCAGAAGCTGTTCGGATGGTTCAACGGTGGGGGCATCGACGGAACAGCGGCCTTCATGGCCGATGGGGCGGGACTCAAGCCGGGCAAGTTCTTCGCCTACGCCGCCGGCATCATCGAGTTCGGCAGTGCGATCGCGTTGGCGCTCGGGATCATCGCCCGCCTCGCCGGTGTCGCCCTGCTGGTCGACATGGTGATGGCAATGATCACCACCACCTGGTCGCAGGGGCTGCATCAGACGACCGGTGTCGGGTACGAGCTCAACGTGGCGCTCGCCGCGCTCGCCGTCGTCATGGCCCTGTTGGGCGCCGGCACGTTCAGCGCCGACGCCGTCGTCGAACAGCGGCTCGGCGCGACGGGGCAAGGTTCCGACACCTGATGTGAAGTTGGTCGGCACCCGCGATCAAGCGCCGGCGCACCCGCGTTCGTCGCGACTGATCCGCATCGCCGCCAATGTCGTCGGAGCCGTCGGCGCCGCGTACTTCGCGAAGGCGAGTCTCGACTTCTACGTCGACACCCATCGCTTCATCGGAGCGGCCCTCCTCGTCGAGCAACTGTGCGTGGTGATTGCGTATCTCGTTCGCCGTCCCGCACGGGCCGTCACGACCCGCATGGGCGACTGGCTGCTGGCGTTCGGCGGAACGTTCGGTGGTGTGCTCTTGCGTCCCTACGGCGCACATCCGCAGTGGGGAGTCCGCATCGGGCTCGTGGTCCAGGTGATCGGAGTGTTGATCGGCGTCCTCGCATATCTGACCCTGGGCCGCTCGTTCGGCTTCGCCGCCGCGAACCGAGGCCTGGTGACCCGCGGCCCGTACTCGGTCGTCCGCCACCCGATCTATGCGTCCTACCTCTTGGCCCTCTCCGGCTACCTGCTGCAGAGCATCTCGGTGCGCAACGCGCTGGTCGTCGTGTTCGTGGTCAGTTGTGACATGGGCCGAGCGGTTGTGGAAGAGCGGGTGCTCGCCACCGGCGCGCAATACGAGGCGTATCGCCGGCACGTCCGATGGAGGTTGGTGCCCGGTGTCTGGTAGCGCCGTGCACGGGCTGCGAACTTCTTTCGGAAATGATGATCCGTTCGCCGAATTCCTTCGTAAATCCTTCTGAAGATGATCCAGGAGGACCAGATGAACCAGGTCAAGGTCAGGACCACCAACAAGATGTTCCGGCGCGTCGCAGCAGTTGCGTTCGTCGCCATCATCGGTGTCGGCGCCACGGCTTGTGGTGACAACAGCGTCACCCCGCAGTCGCCGAACACGACTCCCGCCGCGGGCACGACCAAGGCGCCGTCCGCTACCACGCCGTCGGCGACGACGAATCCCCAAGGTGGCGGCGCAGGCTTCTGATCAGCTGCTTCGACGTACCTTCGCAGCCCAGCAACCACGTCCCGCGTTGTGGACGTGGAGGTACTCGATCGCTGGATTCGAGAACAGATCATTGATCGTCGCTTCGAGGTCGCGACCGTCGATCACCACGCCGTCCTGCATCATCGCGGCGCGATCGAATCCGCGCACCGACAGGTTTCGACATGTCAACTGTTCGGGCAGTTCGTCGGCATCGTCGAACGCGGCGCATGACGAGGCGTGGAGGAAGATCGGGCTGGCACTGCGATAGGGCGACGACTGCTCGAACGGATCGTATGAGACGAGGATCGTTTCCTCGCCGATCTCGGCGTCGCGTAGACACTGCCGACATGGGAAACCCGGCTTGTCGTCGGCGACGTAGGTGATGCCGCCGGCGGCGCGGAGACGGTCGGCCTCGGCCGGATCGATACCGGAGACGGAGAACCTGACGGTTGTCGTAGCTGTGGTCATGTCGCCATTGTGAGCACGCAATCGTCACCGCACTAGCGGGAATCGGACCAAGCTGTGCGAGGCGTGAAGTGAGTTCGCCGTGGCCCGATCCGATCTGCCGTGGCACACTGGCGAGGTGACCTACCAACATGTGATCGTCGATTGCGACGGGCCGTTCGCAACCGTCACCCTCAATCGGCCGGACAAGCGAAACGCACTTGCCCTCGACGTCATGCTCGAAGTGACGGAGGCGTTCCGCGCCATCGGTTCGAGCGGCTCGATCGGGGCGATCCTCGCGGCCAACGGACCTGTGTTCTCGGCCGGCCACAACTTCGCCGACATGGCCGGCGCCGATCTCGACCACATCACCAATTTGTTCGAGGTCTGCACGGAGATGATGAACACGATCCAGGAGATCCCGCAGCCGGTCGTCGCCCGCGTGCACGCGCTCGCGACCGCGGCCGGGTGTCAGCTCGTGGCATCGTGCGACTTGGCGATCGCGGCCGAGAGCGCGTCGTTCGCAATTCCTGGTGGCAAGGGCGGCCTGTTCTGCCACACGCCGCTCGTCGCCGTGGCACGCAACATCGGCCGGAAGCGGGCCCTTGAAATGGCCCTCACTGGCGATCCGGTCGACGCCGCAACCGCGGCTGCGTGGGGACTCATCAACTACGCGGTCCCCGATGACCAACTCGACACGGCAGTGCACGATCTGCTGTCGAGGGCGACACGCGGCAGCGTCGCCTCGAAGGCCCGCGGCAAGCGAGGCTTCTACGCTCAAACCGAGCTCGGACAGACCGACGCGTATGCGTACGCCGTCGACGTCATGTCGAGGTCGGCAACGACGCACGACGCCCAGGAAGGCATCGCTGCGTTCCTCGAGAAGCGGCGGCCGACCTACAGCGACCGCCCGTAGCCCGCGTTGCAGTTATACCCCTAGGGGGTATCATGCAACCATGGAGTCGACGAAACCGGGTTACTCGGACGACAAGCAGCAGTTGTTGGCGCGTCTGCGGCGCATCGAAGGGCAGGTCCGCGGCCTCGGGCGGATGATCGAGGACGGCACCTACTGCATCGACGTGCTCACCCAGGTTGCCGCGGTCAGCAAGGCATTGCAGGGCGTCGGCGTGAAGCTGCTCGACGAGCACCTGCAGCACTGCGTGGCGGGCGCCGCAGCGAGCGGCGACAGTGAGCGCACCGAGGATCTCGTCCACGAGGCATCGCGGGCAGTCGAGCGATTGCTGCGTGCGTGATGGCGCGCGCGGCATTTGTCCGACTGCTGGCGTTCGTGCTGGTGCTGTTCGGTACGTTCGGCACCGCGTACGGATTGGGTCGACGTCTCCCTGGCAACCCGGAGAGCAAGCCGCACACGCACGGGCACGTCAAAGCGAGCCCGGTGCCGCCGGGATTCCACGCCGACGGCTACACCCTTGTCACCGAGGCGACACAGCCATCGGCAGCGTCGATGGCCTTGCACATCACCGGGCCTGACGGCGCGCAGGTCGCCCGGTTCGTCGAACAGCAAGGCGCTGCCGTTCATGTCGTGTTGATCCGATTCGACGCCAGCGGCTTCGAGCATCTCACGCCTCACCCGAAGGCCGATGGCTCGTTCGTCGTGCCGCTCGACCAACCCGGTAGGTGGCACATCATCGTCGACTCCCAGCCGGAAGGTGCGCTGTCGCCAGTGGTGCTGACGACCAACGTCGACGACGAGGTTCCGGTGAAGGAGGTGGCGTTGCCGGCGCCGCACGACACGGTCGAGGTCGACGGCTTGACCGTCACGCGCGATGGGTTGACGTTCGCAGTCACGACAAGCGACGGATCTCCGGCAACCGGCCTGGAGTCGTACCTCGGGCAGCCGGCCCACCTGTTCGCCATCCGCCAGGGCGATCTCGCCTATACGCACCTTCATCCCGTCGCCGCCGCCCCACCGGCGACCTTCGCCTTCGACGGCGAGCTCGCACCCGGCACCTATCGGTTGTTCCTCGAATTCGGGTATCACGACGACGTCACCACTGCTGCGTTCACGGTGGTGCAGCCGTGACCGGTTCCGCGCTCACACCGCTCGCTGAGGTCGAGCACGTCGACCTCACACTCACCGGCATGAGCTGTGCGGCCTGCGCGGCCCGGATCGAACGGACGCTGAACACGTTGGACGGCGTCACAGCGACGGTCAACTTCGCGACCGAGAAGGCCGCCGTGGACTTCGACGTCAAACTGCGCACGCCGGACGATCTGCGCATCGCCGTCGAGTCGATCGGCTACGGCGCGTTGCTGCCGACGACCAAGACCGACGACGACGCCGACGTCGAGGCAGAAGGTCGACGGCGGGCCGTGTTCCGGCGCCTCGTCGTGGCCGTCGCACTCGGCGCGCCCGTGTTGGTCCTGTCGATGATCCCCGCGCTCCAGTTCCGAGGCTGGCAATGGGTGGCCCTGGTGCTCGCCACACCCGTGGCGACGTGGGCCGCTGCGCCGTTCCATGCCGCGGCGTGGCGGAACCTGCGTCACGCCGAGGCGACGATGGACACGCTCGTGTCCGTCGGTGTGCTCGCGGCCTATGGCTGGAGCACCTACGCGGTGCTGTTCACGCCCGCAGGTGATCTCGGGATGAAGATGTCGATGTCGCTCGTGCCGAGCCGGGGAGACGCCCACCACTTGTATTTCGAGGTCGCGTCCGCCACCGTCGCCTTGATCCTGCTCGGTCGCTACTTCGAGGCTCGGGCCAAGCACACCGCGGGCGGCGCGTTGCGCGCCCTGATGCGATTGGGTGCCACGACGGCAACGGTCGTGCTGGCCGACGGTCAGCACGTCGAGCGATCCATCGACGAACTTCGCGTCGGCGACCGCTTCATCGCACTTCCTGGAGAACGCATCGCCACCGATGGGTGCGTCGAGGAAGGGAACTCGGCAGTCGACGCATCGCTGCTGACGGGCGAGAGCGTGCCGGTCGACGTCGGCGTCGGCAGCGCGGTCACAGGCGCGACGATCAACCTGTCCGGGCGTCTGATCGTGCGCGCCACTCGAGTCGGGGCGGAGACGTCGCTGGCGCAAATGGCGCGTCTCGTCGAAGCAGCCCAGACCGGCAAGGCGCCCGTTCAACGACTCGCCGATCGAGTCGCCGGTGTGTTCGTACCCGTCGTGTTCGTGCTCGCCGCGGCCACGCTCGGCTTCTGGGTCGGTCACACCGGCTCGTGGACGGGCGTGGTCGCCCCGGCTATGTCAGTACTGATCATCGCCTGCCCGTGTGCGCTCGGTCTGGCGACCCCGACCGCGTTGCTCGTCGGAACCGGCCGAGGTGCCCAACTCGGCGTGCTCATCCGGGGCCCCGAAGTGCTCGAGAACACCCGAACCATCGACACGGTCGTGCTGGACAAGACCGGCACGGTGACCACTGGTGTGATGGACGTCGTCGACGTGATCGCCGCGCCGGGCGTCGCTGTCGACGACGTGTTGCGCATGGCGGCAGCCGTCGAGCGCGGCAGCGAGCACCCCATCGCCGCTGCGATCGTCCGCCACGCGACGGCGAGTGGGGGAACGGTCCAACCCGCTGGTTCGTTGTCGATCGAACCTGGCGTCGGTGCCAGTGGCGTGGTCGACGGTCGTGCGGTGCGCGTCGGACGCGGTGACGCCGGCACGCTGTCGGCCCCGAAGGCTGGTCACGAAGCCGAGGGCCACACCGTGGTGACCGTGTCGGTGGAGGATCATTGCATCGGCCTCATCGCCGTTGCCGACACCGTCAAACCGAGCTCGGTCGAGGGGATGGCCGCTCTGCGCTCGCTCGGCCTGCACCCCCTGTTGTTGACCGGCGACAATCGAGCGACTGCCGCGGCGATCGGAGCAGTTGTCGGAATCGCCGCCGACGACGTGATTGCCGACGTGTCGCCCGCCGGCAAGGTCGAGACCATTGCCCGGCTGCAGGCCGAGGGTCGCGTCGTCGCCATGATCGGCGACGGCGTCAACGATGCCGCGGCCCTGGCCCAGGCGGATCTCGGAATCGCCATGGGTGACGGCACCGACGTGGCGATCGAAGCCAGTGACCTCACCCTGATGCGACCGGACCTGCGAACGGCCGCCGACGCGATCCGTCTCAGTCGCCGAACGTTCGGCATCATCAAGGGCAATCTCTTCTGGGCGTTCGCCTACAACGTCGCCGCGATCCCACTCGCAATGGCCTGGCTGTTGTCGCCGATCGTTGCCAGCGCGGCCATGGCCATGTCCAGCCTGTTCGTCGTCACCAACAGCCTGCGGTTGCGCAACTTCACGCCAAGTCGTTAGCTGTCGTCGATGCCGCAACCTATTCGCGTCCTGTTCGTCTCACAGGGCAACCACTGCCGTTCACCTGCAGCCCAGGCGGTGGCGACGCACATCGCCAGACAACGTGCATCCGAGCACGTCACATTCGACTCGGCGGGGACGGGTCGCGACCACGTTGGCGACCTTCCCCATCCGCTCGCCTCGCACGAAGGTGGGCTGCGCGGCTTCCACCTCAGCCACGTCGGTCGTCAACTGCATCCTGACGACTTCGCGCTCAACGATCTGATCGTGGCCGTGGACCGCGACACAGCCGACGACCTCGAGCGTTTGCGTGGCGGCGAAGAGGCACGACGCGGTTTCTATGTTTCGGTCGAGCCGCTGCAGATCCAGTTGCTACGTCGCTGGGATCCGTACGCCATGCCAGGCGACGAAGACCTGCAGGACCCCGCCGGCCGTGCCCCAGGTGCGTACGCGGACATGTTCGACGTCATCGAACGATCCGTATCGCCGCTGATCGACCATCTCGAGTGGCTGATCAGCGAGAGCGGCTGAGCGTCGATCAGGCCGCGCCGGCCAATTGGCGCAGTTGGTGGACGACGGCTTGACGGCGGTTGCGAACCGTTCGGTCGGTCACGCGCAACGCGGCTGCGGCTTCCTTCACCGTCGAGGTGTTCAGCAGCGTCACGATCATGGCGATGTCGGCCTCGGCCATACCCGCCGCCTTGGCCTGCCCGAGCAGCTCGACGATCGTGCCGAGCGGCTCTTGATCCAACTCGTCGGCATCTGTCGGTACGTCCAGGTCGGCAGGGTCGGTCAACTCGTGGACCATCCGGCGTCGCCGTGACTTCAGGAACGCCTGGTGTTCGCAATCGCGCAGGAGGTTCTTGATCACATAGCGGTCGCGCGTCTCGATCGAGAACGACCGGATCACCGACCATGCCACGGAGAGGAGCTCGTCGAGGGCGTCGAGCTGTGAGTTGAAGCCCTCGGAGTGACGTTTGGCGATCGTGCTGAGACCGGGGAGCATGCGCTGCAGCACGACCCGCGCCGCGAGATCGTCGTGGCGGGCGACGGCGACCAGCTTGCGCATCGTCTCGTCGCTCGAGGGATCGACCGGCCCAGGGCCGAGACCGGTGAGCACCAGCAGTTCGTCGAGCGAGCCGATCACCCGAGGCGTCAGCCTCCATGCGGATGCCCGTTCGACGGAGGATCGCCGGCTGCTGATGAGTGTCCACTCGCGCTGCAGGCGGGTGAGGAGATAGCGGTTGTTGGGGAGGGATGTCATGGCCCGCACGATGCGGGGACCGCCTCATCGGCAGTCTCACCGCGCCTCTCACCGACAATCCGACAAACGGAAATTTCTCGAAACTTCGGGTGACCGCTTCCGATCGGCGGCTCTCGCTGTGCCTCCCTTGGGTATGACAGATCACTGGACCTTCACGTGGGAGGCCGGCCCCGACGCAGGCGGTACCACGACCGTCGGCCACGGCTCGCACATCGTCGGTCGTGCGCCCGAAGCGGCGGTGCGCTGCGACGACCCCTCCCTGGAGGCCCACCACCTGGAGATCGAGATCTCCGCCGCAGGAGCCCTCGTGCGCCAGTTGACGGGACGTTTCCCCGTGCGCGTCGACGAGGAACCGGTGTACCACGCGCTGATGGTCGAGTCGTCGGCTCGGGTCGAAATAGGTCACAGCGTGCTGACGATGACGCGGGGAGATCTCACCGCACCTGGTCAGACGGCAATTCCTGCCAACATCACCGAGTCACCGACCGGCTGGGTCGTCATGCGACGTCCGCGCGCGGCCGCCGAATGGAACCCCGACTCGATCGTTCCGCCGGCTGTGGACGACGAACGAACCCAGTCGAGCGGCGGAGTGCTGCCGGCGTTGTTGGCACTCGGCGGCGCAGGACTGGTGGCGGTGGTGTTCCGACAGCCGATGTTCCTCCTCTTCGGGATGATCGGAGCGTTCGTCGCCTTCGGCACATGGGGCGGGCAACGCATCGGGTCGGTTCGCCGGACCCGGCACCGCAGCCGCGCCCGGCAGACGCAGGCCGCCGCGTTCGAGGCCGCTGTCGAGCGGCAGAGACTCGAATTCATTGCTCACCATCTGACGAACGACTCGAGCCCTGCCTCCGCCCGGCAGACGATCGAGGCACGCACCGCCGATCTGTGGTCCCGACGCCAATCCCATGCCGACGGGTTCGCGGCGGCGCTCGGCGTCGGCGCCGTCAACTGGACGCCACGGCTCGGTTCTCCGGAGCGGCCCGAGCGCGCCGCGGACGTGCTGACGGGGATCAAGGTGATCCCGAACCTGCCGGTGATGACCGACCTCGGGCCCGCCTGTCGGATGGCGATTCGCGGCGCGGGCGACCGTACCCGTGCGGTGGTCCGGTCGCTGGTCGTCCAACTCGCTTCGAACTGCGGACCCGCCGACGTTCGATTCGTCGTGGCGACCAACGAGCCGGCTCGCTGGCGTTGGCTCGATGAGCTGCCACACGCGACCACCGCGGCCGGGCTACCGGCAGTGGTGACGGAGTCGGATCTGCTCGACACCATTGCTCAATTCGACGTCGTGCCGAGGCCGCACATCGTCGTGATCACCGACGCTCCCGAGTTCCTCGCGGCGCGCACCAGCCCTCTGCGCCGGACCGTGGTCGGCGATGGAGCAGCCGCACTGATCGTGCTCGTCGATGCCGAGGGCGGCATCCCGCATGTGTGCACATCGCTGTTCGATCTCGGCGGCCCCGTGAATGGGCGGTGGCACGCCGACGCGGCGCTCGCCTCGTTGCCGGTACAGGTTCGTTGGGCGGGGATCAGCGAGCGGAGCGCACGACGGTTGGTCAACGGGCTCAGCGGTCTCATCGACCCCGACGACCCGCTCGGCGCGGCCGCCACCATTCCGCGCACCGTCGAACTGCTCTCGCTGTTGCCGTCTCGCGAGCCAGCGGCGATCGCAGCCGCGTGGGTGGCCGGCGGTTCGGACCCGCCGCCGCGAACGGTCATCGGCGTTGCCGGCGACGGCGTCGTCGACATCGACCTCGACCGTGACGGGCCCCACGCACTGATGGCCGGCACCACCGGCGCCGGCAAGAGCGAACTGCTGCGATCTCTCGTGACCGGCCTGGCGTCGGCGTCGAGTCCCGATCACCTCACGTTCGTGCTGATCGACTACAAGGGCGGCTCGACCTTCGATGCCTGCGCCCGGTTGCCCCACGTGGTCGGCGTGGTCACCGACCTCGATGACCATCTGGCGAGCCGCGCCCTGCGATCGCTGCACGCCGAGATTCGTCGCCGCGAGCAGTTGTTGCGCGCCGCCGGTGCTCCCGACCTCGCGGCGTACCGTCGAACAGGCAACGGCGAGGTGCTGCCGAGGCTCGTCGTGGTGATCGACGAGTTCGCCGCGTTGGTCACCGAGCAACCCGACTTCTTGCATGCGCTCGTCGGCATTGCCCAGCGCGGTCGCAGCCTCGGGCTGCACTTGATCTTGGCCACGCAACGCCCGACGGGCGTCATCAGCGACGACATCCGGGCCAACACCAACTTGAGGTTGGCGTTGCGTGTTCAGGATGCGACCGACGCCATCGACGTCGTCGGTGATCGGGCGCCGTCGACGATCCCGCGCGGCTTGGCCGGTCGAGCAGTGATGCGCCTCGGCCCGACCGAGGTGCTCACGTTCCAGACGGCGCGATGCACTGGCCCACTGCCCGATGGCGGAACCGAGCTCGACATGCTCGTCGCCGCGATCCGCGATGCCGCGGTGTTGGTCGGCGCTCGCCCGGCGCGATCACCGTGGCTTCCACCGCTTGCTTCCGTTGTTCCCGTCGACCCGGAGATGCTCGCGGAGGGCGTCGTCGGCGTGGTCGATGATCCCGACGGTCAGCGGACGATTCCCCTTCGCTGGGATCGATCCGATGGCCACCTGCTGTTCGTCGGCTCTCCTGGAAGTGGCGCGACGTCGACGCTCGCCTTGCTCGGAACCGTTGCGGTGTGCGACGACAGTGGCTCGCACGTGTACGTGATCGACGGCCGCGGCGACTCGATGTTGTCGGTCTTCGATCGTTCGCCACGATGCGGCGCCGTCGTGCGGTTGCACGAACGCGAACGATTCATCCGCGTGATCCATCGAATGGGCGAGGAGATCGCCCGTCGCTCAGCCAGTCCGGCCGACCCGAGGCCGCCGATCCTGGTCCTCATCGACGGTCTCGATGCAGTGCGCGCCGCGCTCGACGTAGCCGAGTGTGCCGTCGAGTTCGAGATGCTCGAGTCGATCCTCGCCCTCGGTCCGGGAAACGGCGTGGTGATCGTCGGATCGATTGACCGAGTCGCAGCACTCCCGTCGGGTGTCGTTGCCAGATTCCCCCAACGATGGGTCGCTCATCTGGTCGATCCGCTCGACGGCGCTGCGTTGGGTGTCGCGGCGGGCGATGTGCCCGGGCCAATGCCCGGGCGCGTCTTCATCCCATCGATCGGTCTCGAAGCACAGCTGATGTGCGGCACCGTCCCACTGCCGTCGCGAGCCGACGGGCCGACACCGGCGCGTGTGGAGTGCATGCCGAGTCTCGTCAAGGCAGGCGCGTCGCTGACGAGCCGACGACAGGGCGACGACTCGCTGTTGGCCATCGGTGTCCGGTTCGGCGACGGTGAGCGGTGCCGGATCGACATTCCCGACGGCGAACACGTCCTCATCGTCGGGCCCGCTCGATCGGGACGCAGCACGGCGTTGCAGCGCATGGTGCTTGCCTGGCGCCAGACGTACCCCGACGGGTGGTGGTGCGCGGTGGCGCCGCGACGGACGGTTCTCGACGAGGAACTGCGATACCGGTCGCTCGACGAGGTCGTCGACGACCTCCCGCCGAATGGCCGCGCGCTGATCGCCGTCGACGATGGCGAACTGGTCGACGACGTCGGAGGAACGCTCGCCAAGCTGGCTGCTTCGCGCCGACCGGGCCTGATGATCGTCGCCACGGGTAAGCCGGACTCGCTACGGCAGAGCTACGGCCACTGGACCGGGGTGATTCGGCGCAGCCGGCTCGGCATCGTCATGGCAGCGTCGAACGACCTGGACGGCGACCTCCTGGGCGCAACGTTGCCCCGCCACCTGCCGATTCCCGCCCGGCCGGGCCTCGCATGGCTGGTCAGCGACGGTGACGTCGAGTTGGCACAGATCGCCGTCGATGACCGGGACCGGCCGGATCGTCTCGTCCTGGCTAATTCGGCGCGATTTTGACAAAATGTAAAACGTGAGTGTCGAGTTCCAACTCAACGGCAACCCGGTGGCGGTCCGCGGCGATCACCCACATCTGCTCGCTGCGCTGCGCGACGAGCTCGACATCACCTCGCCGAAGGACGGTTGCTCGCCGTCCGGACAGTGCGGTTGCTGCACGGTG
>Ga0068867_100002807_pt1 | contig 12244 bp, 10 predicted proteins | sample KBSMisM32_FD_65649 | JGI IMG/M metagenome (GOLD analysis project Ga0068867, IMG submission 65649) | Miscanthus rhizosphere microbial communities from Kellogg Biological Station, Michigan, USA - KBS Miscanthus M3-2 | ecosystem: Host-associated > Plants > Roots > Rhizosphere > Soil ...
AGGTGACCGGTACCTGATCGTCAACCCGTTTTTTCATGCCTTTGGCTACAAGGCGGGCTGGCTCGCCTGCCTGATCACCGGTGCGCGTATCTCGCCGCTCGCCGTGTTCGATGCAGGCGCGGCGCTGGCGCGCATCGAGCGCGAACGGATCACCGTGTTGCCCGGGCCGCCCACGCTCTTCCAGACCCTGCTAGCGCACGAGGCGCTGGGGCGGCACGACATTTCGTCGCTCCGGCTCGCTGTCACGGGCGCGGCCACGGTACCGCCGTCGCTGATCGAGAAAATGCTGAGCGTGCTCGGCTTCGAGACCGTGGTCACCGGCTATGGGCTCACGGAGAGCATGGGCATCGTCACCATGTGCCGTCCCGGCGACAGCGTCGAGCGCATCGCGCTCACCTGCGGCGTGCCGATTCCCGGTGTCGAAGTGCGTTGCGTCGACGAGCAAGGCGGCACGGTTGCGCGCGGTGAGCCCGGCGAGGTCCTCGTGCGCGGCTACAACGTGATGCGCGGCTATCTCGATGACCCGGTCGCAACCGCAGAGACGGTCGACCCGGATGGCTGGCTGCACACCGGTGATGTCGGCGTGCTCGACGCCGAGGGGTATCTGCGCATCACCGATCGCCGCAAGGACATGTACATCGCGGGCGGCTTCAACTGCTACCCCGCGGAGATCGAGAAGATCATGGCGGCGCATCCCGGGGTTGCGCAGGTGGCGGTGATCGGCATCCCCGATCCGCGCCTCGGCGAGGTCGGGCAGGCCTTTGTGATCAGGCGTACGGGCACGGCACTCGACGAGGCCGGCCTCCTCGCCTGGTGCCGGGATAACATGGCCAATTACAAGGTGCCGAGGCGGATCGAGTTCGTCGATGCATTGCCCACCAACGCTGCGGGGAAAGTTCAGAAGTTCGCGCTCCGGGGCGGGCAGCCCGCTGCCTGAGCTCACGCGCCGCCGACCGATCGCGCTGGCTCGGATCGTGTTGCTCGCGACCTGCGCGCAGCTGACCTGTACCGGCACCGCCGCGACGCCCGTCGCAATGCCGGCGATCATCGACGATGCGGCACTCTCCCACGCAGTCGTCACCGCGCGGGAGCGCTTTCTCGCACGCCAGCCCTTCGACCGCTTCGATGTCACCGTGCTTCGCTTCGACGGCAGCGGTGGCTGGCGGCGCGGAAGCTTCGGCGGCAGCGCCCTCGCGTACCCCGCGAGCACGGTCAAGCTCGCATACCTCGTGGCAGCGGTGCATTGGTGCGCCGAACGCAGCCGGCCGCCCGATTGCCTCGACGCCGACGTGCGGCCGATGGTGGTCGAGTCGGACAACGTCGCGACCGGCCGGGTCGTCGATGCGCTCTCTGGTGCGCCCAATCTCGAGTCCGGCACGGATGCCGAGTTCGAAGCATGGCTTGCCAAGCGGCGTTATACCGAGCACCTCTTGGCCGGGTACGGACTGCTGGGCGGTCAGCGCGTGCTCAACAAGACCTGGCCGACGAACTCGGGCGAGGAGCCGGTCGGCTTCGAAAAACTCTCGATCGAGCGCATCGGCCGCAACGCGCTGGCGCCGGACGATTCCGCACGGCTCATGCTCGCGATCGAGGAAGGCGTGATCGAGCCGCAGGCGACGAACTACATGAAGAGCCTGCTGCAGCGAGAGCGCTACGGTGGCCACGGCGGCTACGGTCGCGGGCTCCCGCCGGGCACCGACTTTCGCGCCAAGAACGGGCTTGCATACGACACGCTGGAGGAGATCGCCGCCTTCGCGCTGCCCGACGGTCGACGATTCGTGATCGCGGCGTTCAGCAACGGGCTGGATAAGGAAGATCCGCCGCACGACGTCGGCACGCTCGGTGGGTTTGTCGAGGAACTACTCGCCTCGTTGCCGTCCGCGGACCGCAACGCCGACGCATGGGCGCGGATTTCCGCGGCAACGGATACGACTGACGCGCCGACGGCCTGGCGTCGGGTCGCGCGCCGCGGCGCACGCTCGAGCTCCGGCGCTATCTACGAGAGCGACTCCGCCGGCGCCGAGTTCTCCTGGCATTTGCAGTTGCCGGGGCCCGGGCACTACGAGCTCGCGGTGTGGTATCCCGCGGCGGAGGGCCAGGCGACCAACGCTGTCTACTCGACAGGAGGAACCGCAGACTCACCACTGGCGATGCTCGACCAGCGACGCTGGAACGCGCGCTGGCTGCCGCTGGGCACGGTTGAGGCCGCCGGGGCCGAGCTCGTCGTCACGGTACGGAACGCGGGAACCGGGACGCTGGTGGTGGATGCCCTGCGCGTCGTCGCACTGCCGACGACCCACTGACTTCGGGATTCACTGCACCGAGAGTCGTAGGCGACCCATATGATCCGCCTGGAGAAGCTTCGCGAGCTGGCGCTGCGCACCGCGCCGGCACCCGGACGTCCGCGTCACTTGAGCGCGGCCAGCGGGCTGGTGCGCGTCGAGGATCGTCTCTACGTCATCGCGGACGATGAGCATCAACTCGGCGTGTTTTCCGCCGAGGGCAGCGAGCCTGGCACGTTGCTGACCGTGCTGCCTGGCCGCCTGCCGGACGGGGCCCTGGAGCGCAAGGCCGCGAAGGCAGACCTGGAAGCGCTGACGCGACTGCCCGGCATGATGGAATTTCCGCACGGTGCGCTGTTCGCGCTCGGTTCGGGATCGAGGCCCAACCGCGAGGTGGGCGCGTTGATCGAGCTCGACGCCTGGGGCCTCGCAGGCGAGCCTGCCATCCAGGTCAACCTGCACCGACTCTACTCGGCGTTACGGACCCGTCTGCCCGCGCTCAATGTCGAGGGCGCGTTCACCACAGCCGAGCATTTCTGCCTTCTGCATCGGGGCAACAAACGCGATGCGACCAACGCCTGCATCAGCCTCCCGCTGCGCACAGCGCTCGATGCGCTGGCCGAAGGGCGCCCGATCATGGCAACACCGCCTCTGGACATCAGGCCGTTCGACCTTGGTGCGATCCGCGGCGTGCCGCTCTGTTTCACCGATGGTGCCGCCTTGCCCGACGGCCGCTTTGTATTCACGGCCGTGGCCGAGGATACGGAAGACAGCTACGAGGACGGCCCGTGTCTGGGCGCCGCTGTCGGTCTCGTGGACGAAGATGGACGGGTGTGCGCACTCGAGCAGCTCGAGCACTGTCACAAGATCGAAGGCGTCGTTGCACGACTCGACGGTGGGATCATCCACCTGTTGCTGGTCACGGACCCCGACGACCCGGCGCTGCCAGGGGTGGTGCTGGCGGGAACCCTGCGATGAGCCGAATCAGTCTCGTGCGATTGCCGCGCCGCGCGCGGTCAGGAGTTCGCGCAGCACCGAACGGTGACAGCGCGCCTCGTCCTCGCAGTAGCAGCCGACTGAAAAGGCAGCGTGATGCGACAGGGCGGCCAGCGTATCGAGCAGCGCGCGGCTCTCAGGCGTCTTCATCTCGGCGCGATAGCGTCGCACGAAGCCGCGCCAGGCCCGCGCGTCGTCGCCCGCGGCCGCCTCCTGCGCCAGCTTGAGCAGCGATTCGCTGGGCGCCAGGTTCGGCAGCCAGACATCGTAGAGGTCGCGCTTCGCGTACTCGGATTTCGGCACGCCGCGCGGCGGGCGACGCACCGTGCCGATGCGTAGACCCTCCCCCGCGAGGCGCGGACTTCCCAGCCGAACGATTCTGACCGACATTGAGCCACCTGCCTGGACGGACCGGAGCCGTGCGATGGAACTCCGGCGCGGATACGGTAGTCTTACCGCACTCTGCGCATCAAGGATGCCCCCATGAACAAACTCATTGCGTTTGCAATCGCTACAAGCCTGGTTTCGAGCGCAGCCGGCGCCGGCGAAGTCTTCGGCACGGTCAAGGGCGCGTCGGGCGTCGTTAAAGGTGCGGAAGTCGGCGCCAAGTGCGGCGATCAGGCCTACGGTCCGGTAAAGACCGACGCGAAGGGGTCCTACCGGCTGGTCATCGCTCAGACCGGCAAGTGCACGCTCACGGTCACGCAAGATGGAAAATCGGCGACGATGAACGTGGTGTCGTTCGACGATGCGACGCAGTCCGATGTGGTCCTGGCTGTCGGTGCGGACGGCAAGCTGACGGCGAAGCGCGGCTGATCGCGGGAGGCACGACGCGATGGCGGACCCTCCGAAGCATAAGGATGCCTGGGACAAGTTTGGCGTGCTGCTGCAGCCCGTCGGCGGCCTGCTGACCGCGATGGCGGTCGCGTTCCTCGGTGTCTTCGGTTCGCGCGCCCTGGAGGAACGCCAGTCGCGCGATACGAACGCGCGGCTCTACTCCGAGCTGATGAGCCAGCGCGAGGTCGCGGAATCGACACTCCGCAAGGACGTGCTCGGCGCGATCCTGCAGGAATACCTGCAGGCGAGCCCGACCGATCTCGATGCGAAGGTGCTGCAGCTCGAGCTGCTGTCGAACAACTTCCACGATTCGCTCGACCTGCGACCGCTGTTCCACGATCTGCAGCGCAAGCTCCTCAAGCTGCCGGAAGGCTCCGATCAGCAGGAGCTGCTGGCACGTATCGAGAATCTCGCGCGGGAGGTCACCTCGAAACAGCTCTTCACACTGCAGGGCCGTGGCGCGCGCTTCAGTCGGCCGGTCGACCTCGCAGAGCTCGACGCGTCGGGTAGCGGCAGCGTGCCGCTGACCCCCGAGCCACAGACGCTCACGATCGGCGAGCACAAGTGCGACATCAGCGTCCTGCTGCGCTCGGCCGACCGGCGCACGCGCAACATCCGCGTGCGGCTCGAGGCAAGTGCCTGCAATGGGACGGACACCCAGACGCTGAATACGACGTTCGACGTCGGCTTCTATGACTTTCCGATCATCGACAACACGCGGCTGCCCAACGGCTGGCGCTGCGCGATCGCGCTCACCAACTGGGTCGACGACTTCGCCGAGCTGACGACGATCTGCTTCCCCGGCGAGTACGCGAGCCTGAAGGACCGTCCGTACTACGAGGAAGTCATCCAGAAGCTCCGCGAGCAGTCGGACGCGCCATCGACCTGAGGCGACCTCAGCCGCAGTTCACCTGTGAGATCCGGCCTTTCTCGTCGAGCGTGAAGCTCAGCCGGTCTGCGCGGAACTCCATCGTCACGATCTGCCCGGGGCGCAGGGCGCGTTCGACGCGTGCGCCGGCGGTGACACGCGCCTGCTCTCCGAGCTCCGGCGTGTAGAGCTCACCGACCAGGTTTTGCACGGGCTCGGCGTTGCAGCCGGCGGCTTCGGCGCCTGCCTCGTCGGCGACCGGGGCATCGGCGGGTGCCGCCGGTACCGATGCGGACGGTGGCGCATCGGACGGCGCCGACTCGGCGGGCGCGGGCTCCGTCGGGACTCCCTCGGCAGGAGCGGGCTCGGTCGTGGCCGTGGGGGGCGACGCGGTCTCGGGTGCGTTCGCGTGGTCTCTCCGGCCGCAGCCCGCGATCACACCAATCATGACCAGCGCAAGAAGGATACGATCCATCGTCAAACTCCTCCAGCAGTCGCCGGCAGCGCACGCTGGCTCTGCAGGCTGTCGATGAGACTCTTCGAATCCAGGGTCCACCCGAAGAAAGACTCCACGTTGAAGATGGTGGCCTCGTGGGCCGTCCTTGGACCGGCCTGCATCGTTGCGTCCGTCACGAGAACCGGCCAATACTCGTGGAAGTAGGCATCGCGCAAGGTCGACTCGACGCATACATTCGTCGCGATGCCAACGAAGAACAGATAACGCATCTCACGCACGCGCAGCACGGAATCGAGCGTCGTACCGGCGAATCCACTGTAGCGCGTCTTGAGAACGACGATGTCATTCGGCTGGGGTGCGAGTTCCGGAACGATCTCGACGTCCCACGTGCCTTCGACGAGGAGCTTCCCTTTGAGCTCCGGACGGGCACGCATCAGGCACAAGGCGGTTTCCTTCCGCGGATTCGGTGATGCCTCGCTCCCGCCGTTGCTGAGGTCCGGTTTGTATCCGGTCTGCAGATAAACCACCTGCACACCGCGGGTGCGCGCCGCGCCGAGCACCGCATCGACCGTCCGCACGACTTCGGCGGCACCCGAGATATCGATACCCGCGAGGTCGAGCAGCCCTCCCCTGCTCGCGAACGCGTTCTGCATGTCGACGACGACGATCGCTGATCTATCGAGCGCCACCTCGAGCGCCTCGGGCCGGGTGGGGAGGGCAATCATGGGCGACGGTGGATCACGCCGCCTTTCATGACGAAATCGACCTTGCTCGTGAGCGCGATGTCGGTCGTCGGGTCGCCGGGCACGGCGACGACATCGCCGTGAAAGCCGGGCTCGAGCTGACCGATGTCGGTCACGCCGAGCACCTGCGCGGCGTTGTACGTCGCGGTCTGCAGGGCGGTCGCGGCCGGCATGCCGGTGTCGACCATGAAGCCAAACTCGCGGGCGTTGTCGCCGTGCAGCGCGACACCCTGGTCAGTGCCGAAGCCGATCTTCACGCCCGCGCGCCAGGCCTTGCCGAAGGTGTCCTGGATCTGCGCGCCGATCCGCGCGGCCTTGGGTCGCACGATCTCCGGATAGAAGCCGGGGATCTTTGCCTTCTCCGCAACGAACTGGCCCGCGCTGATCGTCGGCACATACCAGGTGCCGTGCTTCTTCATCAGCGCAAAGATCTCCTCGTCCATGTAGGTGCCGTGCTCGATCGAGGTGACACCCCCCTCGACCGCGCGACGTATACCCTCCTTGCCGTGCGCGTGCGCGGCAACCGTGAAGCCGTAGTCGCGCGCAGTTTCGACGATGGCGCGCACCTCCTCGACGGTGAACTGCGGCGCATCGCCGCTCTTGGCGTAGCTAAGCACGCCGCCGGTGGCGGTGATCTTGATCAGGTCGGAGCCCTCCTTGTAGCGCTGCCGGACCGCCTGGCGCGCCTCGTCGACACCATTGATCACGCCCTCAGTCGGGCCCGGCGGACCCAGCGCCTCGGCGATCTCGGAATTGAGCCCGTTGTTCGGGTCGCCGTGACCGCCGGTGGTGGAGATCAACTTGCCGGCGGCATACACCCGGGGTCCCTTGATGTACCCCCGGTTGATCGCGTTACGCACAGCGATCGACACAGCTCCGCCCAGGTCGCGCACCGTCGTGAAACCCGCGAGCAGCGTCTTCTCGGCGTAGCCGACCGAGCGGTAAGCGAAATCGGTGTCGTCGAGCCGGAACCGCTCCGAGTAGCTGTCGGGGTTCGATTCCCCCGACAGGTGCACGTGCAGGTCGATCCAGCCGGGCATGCACGTGTGTCCCGCGAGATCGACGACCTCTGCCCCGGCCGGTGTTGCGCGCTCACGCAGCACCTGCGCGATTCGGCCATCGGTGACGACGATCGTGCCCGCGCCCACGAGACGCGCGGATTTCGAGTCGTAGATGTTGCCGCACTGCAGGGCGGTGGTGGCCGCCCCCGCAACTGCGGGCGCGGCGATCAGGACCGCGAGCAGCGCGGCGGGACGGATCGTGTGCATGGAGTCTCCTCGAAGTCGGGCGCGCATTATTTCCGTTGTCGGTGCCCGTATCCAGTATTGCAGCTATCCTTCGCGTCCATGGCCTGGCTGGCGGAACTTAAGAAACGCAAGGTCTTCCGCGTGGCCGCCGCCTATGCGGTTGTCGGATGGCTGCTCGTCCAGGTGGTCGCGGTCGTCCTTCCCGCGCTGAATCTACCGCCCTGGACGATCACCTTCACCACCGTCCTGCTGCTGCTCGGGTTCCCGATCGCGCTGGTGCTCGCCTGGAGTTTCGACATCGTCCGCGACCGCGGTGCGACACCTTCGGCCGCGACCGGTCTGCCGACCAGCGTCCAGCCCCGCTCCATCGTCGTCCTGCCCTTCGCGAACATGAGCGAAGACGCGGCACAGAGGCACTTCGCCGACGGCATCGTGGAGGACCTGACGACGCGGCTGCAGGCACTGCCTGGCCTCAAGGTCATGTCCCGGCAATCCGCCTCTGCGTACCAGGGCCGCCAGGTCGATGCGCGTACGATCTCGCGCGAGCTCGGCTGCCAGTACGTCATCGAAGGCAGCGTACGCAAGATCGACGATCGGATGCGCGTGACAACGCAGCTCATCGACGCGCCCCGGGATGAGCATGTCTGGGCCGAGCGCTACGACCGCCGGCTCGAGGATGCGTTCGCCCTGCAGGACGAGATCTGCGACCGGATCGTCGCCGCAATCCACGCGCGCGTTGCACCGAGCGCCTCGATCGACGAGCGCACAGCAGACGCATCCATCCCGGCGGACAACTCAAGGGCCGGAGAAATTCGCGCTCGACCGGGCGAAATCGTGAGACGACTGCTCGGCAACTGGTGGACGGTGCCGGGTGTTCTGGCGCTGGTCGCGCTCGCCGGTGCCCTGACCTGGACGCTGCAGCAGCGTAACAAGGAGCGCTGGGCGCGCGAGGAGGCGTTGCCACAGCTCGAGGCGCTGATAGACAAGGACGACTACGTGGGCGCTTTCGATCTTGCGACGCGCATCGAACGGGTTATCCCGAACGACCCGCGGCTCAATGCGCTCGAACCGTCGTTTACGTCTCCCGTCAGCCTCGCCAGCCACCCGAGCGGTGCGATGGTCCACTATCGCCCGTACGCGAGTACGGAGGCAGACTGGCGGCCCATCGGCACGACGCCATTGGCGAACCAGACGATTCCCCGCGGCTTTGGACTCTGGAAAGTCGAGCATCCCGGACACGCGTCAGCGATTTTCGCGATGCGTAACCCCGGCATGCAGCTCGGCAACTACCCCGAGCCGACGATTCGCGCGCGATTCGCAAACATCGATCTCACGTTGCATCTCGCCGACGAGACGAGCGTTCCCGAGGGCATGGTCCTCGTACAGTCGGTCGCACTGCCGGTCGCCCTGATAAGCGAGGAAGCCGCGGTCGAACTTCCGCCCTTCTATATCGACCGCTTCGAGGTCACGAACCGGGAATTCAAGGAATTCGTCGACGCCGGCGGCTATGCACGCGCAGAGCTCTGGCAGGACCTGCCGTTTGGCGATGACGTCGCCGGCTGGCCGGAGGCCGTTGCCCGGTTCGTCGATGCGACAGGACGTCCCGGACCCGCGACCTGGGAGGCCGGCAGCTATCCCGACGGCACCGGCGATCATCCGGTCGCCGGTGTGAGCTGGTTCGAAGCAGTCGCCTACGCTCGATTCCGCGACAAGGAGTTGCCCACGGCGTATCACTGGTACCGCGCCGCGTATTCCTTGAACGAGCGGCTGGAGTCGCTGGCGTCGGTCATCATCGGTGCAAGCAATTTCGATGGGAAGGGCACTGCGGCAGTGGGCCGGCACCAGGGCATCGGCCCGTACGGGACCTACGACATGGCCGGCAATGTCCGCGAGTGGCTGTGGAACGTGTCACCCGGCGGACGCTGGATCGCCGGCGGCGCCTGGAACCAGGCACCGTATGTCTACAACGAACTCGACGCCGCGCCGGCCTGGGACCGTTCGCCCGGAAACGGCTTTCGCTGCGTGCGCGCGCATGCGGGCCAGGCCTATGCCGCGCAATTACGCGAGCCGATCGCGCAGAAGTCGGTCGACTATGCGTCGCTGGTGCCGGTCTCGGATGATGCCTACGCCGTGCTTGCGCAGCAGCTCGAATACCCGCAGGCCGCCCTGGACCCGCAGATCGAGTCCATGGTCTCGACGAATCCACTCTGGACCCGGGAACGAATCACACTCACCACCGCGTACGACGACACGCGGTTCGCCGTGCAGCTTCTTCTGCCGACCGGCGGCGCGCCGCCGTACCAGGCGATCTTCTACATCCCGCACGCCGGCTTCATGAACCGACCATTTGACTCCAGCGACTTCGACCCGACCGTTTCCGCCCAGCCGCTCGACTTCATACTCAAGTCGGGTCGCGCGCTCATCGTGGTCGCGGCCGACGGTACATTCGAACGCCGGTGGTCACCAGCGCGTCGCCAGTCGATGAGCATCGCGGATCGGTCCCGCATACGATTGCGCCACGCGCGGCAGGATCTCGGGCGTGCGATCGACTATCTCGCGACCCGCAAGGACATCGATATCGGGCGGCTGGGCTGGTTCGGCGTCAGCAACGGGGCGCAGGCAATGATGCCGGTAGCGGCGGTGGAGGATCGATTCCTGGCGCTCGTTCTCGACGGCGGCGGCGTCTACTTCCTGGACGACTTGCCGGCCGCCGAGCAGTTCTACAACTACCTGCCGAGGATCACCCAGCCGGTGCTGATGTTAAACGGCCGCTGGGACATCGACGTCCCGCTCGACGCGCAACGTCGCTTCTTCGAGTTGCTTGGTACGCCGGTCGATCAGAAGCAGCATGTGTTGTTCGATGCGGGGCACGGCCAGCTGCCGCACAACCAGCTCGTTCGCGCGACTCTCGACTGGTACGACAAGTATCTCGGCCCGACTCGCCCGTGAGCCGAACCTCCTCAGCCCGGGGTGGGGGCCTGGAACCCGGCCGCCCGATAAGTCAGGACCAGCGTGTCGCGCCAACCCGGCGCGCTCGTCGCCGACTGGATCGGGGTCGTCTCGTGCACCACGCGCGCATCGTCGAGCAGCAGCGCAGACCAGGGCTCCGCGAGTGTAAAGCGCACACCGTGCCCCGAGTCCGCCGGGAAGACGCGCGTTTCGCCACCGAGCACGCGCACCCGGTCGACGAGCAGGATCGCGATGTAGTCGACGCCGTCGCGATGGGCACCCTCCGGTGTGGGCCGACCGATGCCCGACGCCGTGTCGATCCGGAATTGATGTGCCTCGATGTACCAGCGCGGCACCGGCCGCAGCGTCGCGAACAGCTCACCCAACCCGATCAGCAAACGGCTCCACGCGCTGCTCACCGTGACCTCCTCGGCGATGGGCTCGAACCATCGCTCGAGACCGCCGTGCAGCGCGTTGTAGGTCGTCGGCTGCCAGTGCGCGCGGTGCGGCGACCGCACGAGCGCTGGCGGCTCGAGTTCCTGCACGAAGCACGCGTGTCGCCGCGCGCGATAGCTGCCACCGTCCCGCAGGTATAGATCCTGCGCCAGCGTGTTCCAGCTGGGCGCGAGTACCGCGAGGGCGTCTTCGTGAGGCGCGATGAGCGCCCCCACCTCCGCCGCGGTCAGGCGCGCATGACCCTCAGCGCGCAGGGCTTCCGTCACCGGGTTCAAGCAGGTACCTGCGGATGAACTCGACCGTGGCGTAGAACTGGAAGTCCTGGTTCGACTTCTTGGCGAAGCCGTGCCCCTCGTCGTCGGCGAGCAGATACCAGACCGGCCCCTGGTTCTTCCGGATCGTCGCTACCATCTGCTCGGACTCGGTGTAGGGCACACGCGGATCGTTCTTGCCCTGGACTACGAACAGAGGCTTGGTGATCTTCGACGCGTTGTTGAGCGGCGCGATCGACAGCAAGAACTCGCGCATGGCCGGGTCGCGCTCGTCGCCGTACTCCGCGCGCCGCAGGTCGCGGCGATAGTCCTCGGTGTTCTCGAGAAAGGTGACGAAGTTCGAGATTCCAACCACCGCGAGCGATGCACGCAGCTTCGCGTCGAAGTGCGTCGCCGATGCGAGCGTCATGTATCCGCCGTAGCTGCCGCCGGTCACCATGATGCGCGAGGCGTCGAGGTCCGGTCGCGTCCCGATCCAGTCGATCAGCGTGCCTATGTCCTTGACCGAGTCCTCGCGGAGCCGCCCGTTGTCGAGCCGCAGATACGACTTGCCGTAGCCGCTCGAGCCGCGCACGTTCGGGAAGAGAACCGCGACTCCCAGCTCGTCTAAGTAGTAGTTGCTGCGGCCCAGGAATGCCGGCTGGAACTGCGACTCCGGCCCGCCATGGATGTTGATCACGACCGGCCTGCGGCCCGCGAACTTCGCCGCCGGCTTGTACAGGAAGCCGGAGATCGTCCGGCCGTCGAAGCTCTTCCAGCGTACGAGCTCCGGCTCGACGAAGTTCGCCGCATTGAGCCCGCCGGTCTCGCTCTCGGTCCACCGCTCGACCTTCCCCGTCGCAGCGTCGATCGAGTACATGTCCGACGGCGACCGAGCCGAGCTCAGCGAGAGCCCGAGGTCCTTGCCGTTCTCGTGCCATTCGAGCGAACCGATCACGCCCACCGGCAGCGCGGTGACCAGGCGGGCTTCGGCGCTCGCGGCGTCGATCAGGCGCAGCCGGCCGATGCCGTCCTCGTTCGTGACGACGGCGATCGTGCGGCCATCGGGCGACAGGTCGAAGAGGTCGACGTCCCAGCGGATCTCGGTCGTGTAATAGCGGTGCTTGCCACTCGCGAGATCGAGGTAAGCAAGCCGCT
>Ga0068867_100002814_pt1 | contig 12228 bp, 8 predicted proteins | sample KBSMisM32_FD_65649 | JGI IMG/M metagenome (GOLD analysis project Ga0068867, IMG submission 65649) | Miscanthus rhizosphere microbial communities from Kellogg Biological Station, Michigan, USA - KBS Miscanthus M3-2 | ecosystem: Host-associated > Plants > Roots > Rhizosphere > Soil ...
CTATTGGCTTTATTGGTTTTTCTGCTTACAGAATGTTTAAGCTATCTATTAATAATCCTATTACAAAGATAATAATGGTTGCTGCCGCCATACTTACATTCCTGTTGTTTAAAACCCCCTGGATATTCCCGGCAATTATTGTAGCCGCGGGTATAGCCACCAATTTTAGTGATAAAAGAATTCCTCAAAAAGGCGTACCTCCCAAAAAGATCAACTGGGGTAACATGATCATTTTTGTAGCTGTATTTCTGGTGGCAGGGTACCTTAGTGAAAAGGCAAGAAAAGAAGAATGGAACAACAGGGGCGCTTATAACCTGTTTGAAAACTTTTACCGTTTCGGCAGCCTTGTTTTTGGGGGTGGTGATGTATTGATGCCCATGATGTACCAGCAGTTTGTAGTGCGTCCCAATACTGAACGTATAGAAAGTGTTAACCCAAATGCCCTCCGTATAAGTAAGGAAGATTTTTTAACGGGCTCAGGAATTGTAAGAGCCATACCCGGGCCTGTATTTTCCATCGGTTCTTATGTGGGGGGCATGGCCTTAAAAGATAAAAGCCCGCAACCGGGTATGCAATTACTGGGTTGTATTATCGGGTCTGTTTCTATTTTTTTGCCCAGTGCATTATTGGTTTTATTTTTCTTTCCTGTGTGGGAGAACCTAAAAAAGTATGCAGTCATATTCCGTGCATTGGAAGGCATTAATGCTTCCGTTGTTGGCATCATGACTGGTGCTACTTTGTTTCTTATGAAAACAATTTCAATGGATATTATGGATGGTACAATGCTGCCTTTTATAAATATTATTGTAATTGCAGGAACTTTTTGGGCACTTACTTTTACCAGGATACGGGCTCCTTATATTGTGCTCATTTGCCTTTTACTGGGTTGGATTTTTTAAAAGATTTTATACCTGGCAGGTGTATTTCATGGCATCTTCGTTGCATCGCAATCACTTTGTCTTCCTGTTGTTTTGGCGGCTGATAGTTAATCATTGCTGTTTGCCTCCTTAAGGATAATATTTTCAATTACCTGTGCATAATGTGCATGTTCTAAAAGATGAATTCTTTCTGCAAGTGTTTTAGCGGTATCATTTGGTAATACTGGACAGGTAACCTGCAGTATATGTTTCCCATGATCATACAGATCATCTACGTAATGAATGGTAATTCCACTTTCCGTTTCTTTGGCAGTGATCACTGCTTCATGCACAAAATTTCCATACATACCCTTGCCACCATATTTTGGTAATAATGCCGGGTGAATATTAATGATCCTATCTGTATAAGCTCTAATAAGACGAGAAGGTATTTTCCATAAAAAACCCGCAAGTATTATAAAATCGATCTTATGTTGCTGCAATATTTCCAAATAATTATCCCCCCTGAAAAATCTTTCTTTCTCGATCAATAAAAATGGGATGTTGTTTTGTGTAGCAATATTTAGTACACCTGCGCCTTGCTTGTTACAAACAATAATTGCAACTTTTATTTTATCTGAGTCTTTAAAATGTTCAATTATTTTCTTTGCATTTGTTCCTGCCCCGGAAGCGAAAATGGCAATCCTGTAAATTTTATTATCCACTTTATAAATTCGTTTTCGATGTTTTGTAAGGAATAATTTTAGATTTTGGTACAAGATAGTTGAATGAATTAAATTGAAAGAATATCAAAAACCAAAAACTTTTTTATCGTTTTATACTTTAATATTAACTACAGGAAATGAATGAAGATAACTGTTAAAAAAAAATTTAAGCGTATAGTGTTTTGTCAAATTCCTGTCATACTTTTGCTGCCATTCACGGATATTTTTCCACATCTATACAACAGAATTGTGAATATGATCCATTTAAAAAGCATTACTAAGAAACTAACTTTCATTGCCGCTTTAAGTTTTACAGTGCTTTTCAGTAATAATTCATTTTCGCAGGATGGTAAGGCGCTTTTCTCTCAGAATTGTGCTTCATGCCATGCTGTAAATAAGCAATTGACAGGCCCTGCATTAGCCGGTGTAGAGGACCGCTGGCCAGATAAAGCAATGCTGCATGCATGGATCAAAAACAATCAACAGGTTATTAAAAGTGGTTATCCGTATGCTGTGAATCTGTACAACAGTTTCAATAAAACAGCAATGAACCTGTTTCCTAATTTGACAGATAAAGAAATAGATGCAATTCTTGCGTATATAAAATCCGTTCCTGCCGGACCCGCTCCTACTGCTCCAACACCCGGCGGTGAGCCTGCGGAAAGCAGTGATAATACATTACTCTTTGGAATTCTTACATTAATACTTGCCATCGTTGCTTTTGTTTTATTGCAGGTAAATGCTAATCTTAAAAAGCTTGCTGATGACAAAGAAGGTGTTCCTGCTATGGAACCTGTTCCAGTGTGGAGAAACAAGATATACATCATGTTTGGAACATTGGTATTATTCATGGTGGGAGGTTATTACACAGTAATGGGCGCCATAGGACTGGGGCGTACACAAAATTATGAACCTGCTCAGCCCATCTTTTATTCGCATAAAGTGCATGCCGGCGTAAACCAGATCAGCTGCCTGTATTGTCACGGTGGTGCACAGGATAGTAAACATGCAAACATTCCTTCAGTAAATGTTTGTATGAATTGTCATATGGCAATCAACGAATACAAAGGAGATCCTTTATATACTGCGGAAGGAACTGAAGTCAACGGAACAAATGAGATAAAGAAATTATACCAGTACGCAGGATATGAATCCGGCAAACCATGGGATGCTAGCAAAGCAAAACCCATTGAATGGACACGGGTTCATGCATTGCCTGATCACGTTTACTTTAACCACTCACAGCACGTGATGGTTGGTAAAGTACAATGCCAGACATGTCATGGCGAGATCACTAAAATGGATGAAGTAAAACAGTTTGCAGAGTTAAGTATGGGGTGGTGTATCAACTGTCACCGCACAACTAAAGTCCAGTTTGCTGATAACGGTTTTTATAGTATATATGAGAAGTATCATGAGGAATTAAAGAACAATCCCAATGATAGTATTACTGTAGAAAAGATTGGCGGTACAGAGTGCCAGAAATGTCACTATTAGAAAACTCACTCCCAAAAGGAAAGTAGATTTAATCGTTTTATTCAATCATAAAAAGTCCCTTCAGGGATTTAGGGTATATGAATAATAATAAGTATTGGCAAAGTTTCGGAGAATTACACAATTCAGAGGCATTTCAAAAAGCTTCTAAAGATGAATTTGGTGAAGACCTGCCTTTTGAAGGTGACGAAAAGTCTTTTTTGCATGCACCTGCACCCAGAAGAGATTTCTTAAAATATCTTGGGTTTAGTACGGCGGCTGCGGCACTGGCAGCCAGTTGTGAAATTCCTGTAAAGAAAGCAATACCATTTGCCAATAAGCCTGAAGATATTGTTCCGGGCGTTGCTAATTATTACGCCACCACTTATGTACAGGATGGAGATGCAATTAGCATTGTTGCTAAAGTACGGGATGGAAGGCCCATAAAAATTGAAGGCAATGATCTTTCTGCAATAACCAATGGCGGCACTTCGGCAAGAGTACAGGCTTCAGTGCTGGACCTTTATGATACTGCACGTCTTCGCTTTCCCACTATAGATCAAAAAGAAGTTACGCTTGAAGCAGTTGATAAAGCCCTTTCACAGGCTATCACTGGTTTAGGTGGTGCTCCACTTGTATTATTAACCAGCACCATCAATTCGCCAACCACATTAGAAATTATTAATCAGTTTATTTCAAAATATCCGGGAAGCCGTCATGTTGTTTATGATGCGGTTTCTTATAGCGGTATATTACTTGCTAATGAAGCGAGCTATGGTAAACGTGCCATACCCACATATCGTTTTGATAAAGCTAAAACGATAGTAAGTATAGGTGCTGATTTTCTTGGCACATGGTTAAGCCCTGTTGAGTTTGCAAGGCAATATGCAAACGGTAAAAGAATTAATGAGAAGAATCCCTCAATGAGTAAGCATATTCACTTTGAAACTGTAGCTAGTCTTACAGGTTCAAATGCGGATGACCGCTACTTACATCGGCCATCTGAAACAGCTGCTCTTGTTGTTGCTTTATTGAACGCTGTAAATGGCCAGGCTATTTCCGGTATAAGTGAAGATTTGAAAAAAGGAATTGAATCTGCAGCAAAAGAATTGTTAGCAAATAAAGGTGCTGCGCTGGTTGTATGTGGTAGCAATGATTCGAATGTGCAGGTTATTGTAAATGCAATAAATGAATCATTGCAGGCAGGAGGTAATACAATTGATTGGTCTGCTACGGTAAATTATAAACAAGGTATAGATGCAGATTTTGCAAAACTTGTTGATGATATGAATGCTGGGTCAGTTGGGGCCTTGCTTGTTTATGGAGCAAACCCTGCATATACCTGGTATGATGCAGATAAATTCAAAAACGCGTTAAAGAAAGTCAGAGTTACAGTCTCTTTTAACCCAAAGCAGGATGAGACTTCACAACTTTGCAAGTATGTAATTCCGGATCACCATTACCTCGAAAGCTGGGGTGATGCTGAACCAAAAACAGGATACTTTTCTTTGATGCAACCTACCATTAATCCTTTATTTAAAACCCGTCAATGGCAGGATAGCTTACTAAAATGGAGTGGTGGAGTATCAACTTATGCCGACTATGTAAAAAATTCCTGGTCCACTAAGCTCGGTGGAGAAACAGCATGGGACAAAGCTCTTCAAGATGGTGTTATCAATGCAGTTGAAACTGCAGCTACTGCAGCTACATATAATGCAGGAACAGTGCCCTCAGCTATGGCTACTTTAAGCAATGTAAAAAAAGGCAGTGGCACGGAGCTCGTTCTTTATCAAAAAGTTTCTATCGGTGTTTCGGGAGCCTCTAACCCATGGTTACAAGAGATGCCTGATCCTGTAACAAGGGCCACTTGGGATAATTACCTTATAATTTCCCCGGCAAAAGCAAAGACTTTATTAGATATAGATCTGAGTAACAGTGGTCAGTCAGATGCTTATGAAGTGCATCCAGAGAAAAAAGTAGTAAGCATTTCTGCAAATGGCAAAACGATTACTTTGCCTGTACTCATTGTTCCGGGTACACATCCTGATACAGTAGGTATAGCGCTTGGTTATGGCCGGGCAAAAGAAATAGGCAAGACCGCTGCAGGTGTAGGGCAAAATGTTTTTCCTTTTGCAAGTTTCAATAGCGGCACTGTAAATTTTTCTGTTCCCAATGTTGATATAAAGGTGACCGGTGATGTTTATAAGGTTGCACTTATTCAAACACATTCATCTTACGATACAAGCCAGGGCAAGCGTACTGAAGTAATGAAAGAACTTACACTTGCTGAGTATAAAAAGAATCCGGAAGAAACTTCTGAAGAAAGAGCAGAAGAATTAAAACCTTTTGGTGGTCTTGAAAATTTTGAAACACAGGGAACCATTTATCCATATTACGATAAACCCGGTATTCACTGGGGAATGAGTGTTGATTTAAATACCTGTACTGGTTGCGGAGCCTGCGTAGTTGCATGTTCTGCAGAGAATAATGTTCCTGTAGTTGGGAAGAGTGAAGTTGCCCGTTTTCATGATATGCAATGGATCCGCATAGACCGCTACTATAGTGGTGAATTGGATAATCCAAAAGTAGTATTTCAACCTTTAATGTGCCAGCACTGTGATAATGCCCCATGTGAAAATGTATGTCCCGTTGCTGCAACAAATCATAGCAGTGAAGGGCTTAATCAAATGACTTATAACCGTTGTATTGGTACAAGGTATTGTGCCAACAACTGCCCCTATAAAGTACGCAGGTTTAACTGGGCAGACTATACTGGTGCTGACAGTTTTCCTAATAACCAGGATCAGCAATTGGTTGGTCATCTTGATGATGTGGTGCATGTAATGAACGACGATCTTACCAGGATGGTATTGAACCCGGATGTTACAGTGCGCAGCCGTGGTGTAATTGAAAAATGTTCTTTCTGTGTACAACGTTTACAGGAAGGTAAGTTGAAAGCTAAGAAAGCCAGCCGTCCTTTAAAGACTGGTGCTGATGATGAATGGGATCTTAAAGTTGCATGTCAGCAGGCTTGCCCGACCAATGCAATTATATTTGGTAATATCAATGATAGTAAGAGTGCGGTTGCAAGGCATCGTGTAGAAAACAGGTTAAGGGAGTTCCGCTCACTCGAACCTGTGCACACTTTACCAAATGTTAGCTACCTGGTTAAAATACGCAATACTGAAACAGGCGAGGCTTAATATTGATTATATAACCGGAAGTTGCAGGGTGCGACGCAACGGATGATGGATAAAGATTTAGCGCTGACTACATAAAAAATTTTCTTTGCCTTTTGAATAGGGCATAAAAAAATAACCAGATCAAATGCATCTTAAGTACGAATCACAACTGAGAGAACCACTGGTGTACGGCACCAAAGATTATCACCAGGTAACAGAAGATATTTGCAGACCTATTGAGGTAAAACCAAGTAAACTCTGGTATATAGGATTCTTTATTTCTGTTGCGCTGCTAATGTTTGGTGTTTATTCTATTTACAGCGAGGTTACTTATGGAGTGGGCCAATGGAACCTGAATAAAACTGTTGGATGGGGTTGGGATATCACCAACTTTGTTTGGTGGGTAGGTATTGGTCATGCAGGTACACTTATCTCAGCAATCCTTTTACTTTTCAGGCAGGGGTGGCGCACAGGAGTAAACCGTGCAGCAGAAGCCATGACCATCTTTGCGGTAATGTGTGCAGGCCAGTTTCCTATCTGGCATATGGGCCGTGTTTGGATGGCCTTCTTTGTAATGCCTTATCCCAATACTCGCGGACCACTCTGGGTTAATTTCAATTCTCCTTTGTTGTGGGATGTATTTGCTATCTCAACTTATTTTACCGTTTCATTATTATTCTGGTATAGCGGTCTTTTACCTGATTTTGGTACCATTCGCGACAGGGCAAAAACCAAGCTGCGTAAAAAATTATATGGCATCGCTTCATTTGGATGGAGCGGAAGTACAAAACACTGGCAGCGTCATGAATCGCTTTCACTGGTACTTGCAGGGTTAAGTACTCCACTCGTATTATCAGTGCATACGATCGTATCATTCGACTTTGCTACATCCGTAATTCCAGGATGGCATACAACCATCTTTCCACCGTACTTTGTTGCCGGAGCCATCTTTTCAGGTTTCGCAATGGTGCAAACATTAATGGTTGTGCTGCGTAAAGTATATGGCCTGCAGGATTATATTACCATGGGCCATATTGAGGCTATGAATAAGGTAATTGTATTAACCGGTTCAATAGTTGGTTGTGCATATTTGACTGAATTATTTATGGGCTGGTACAGCCAAAATAAATATGAAGGATACACATTCTGGTATAGCCGTGCGAATCTTTTTAGTCCATATGGCTGGAGTTACTGGGGCATGATGGCATGTAATGTAATAAGTCCGCAGATATTCTGGTTTAGAAAAATGAGACGCAACCTTTTTGTAACATTCTTTATGAGCGTTATAGTAAACGTTGGTATGTGGTTCGAAAGGTTCGTGATCATTGTAACTTCTTTATACCGCGATTACCTTCCAAGCAGCTGGAGCGTTTACTACAGCCCTTCTATTTTTGAAATAGGATTTTACCTCGGAACCTTTGGATTATTTTTTACATGCTTCTTCCTGTTCTCAAAATATTTCCCTGTTATTGCTATTGCAGAAATCAAGCATGTATTAAAAACGAGCGGCGAGAGTTATAAAGAGGATAAGAAGATTGATGAGATTGAAAGAGAAGATCCGGACGCATTCGGCCGGGAATTCGCACATTAATTATTTCGATGAGGGTATATATTTTTTGTTCTTTATTTTTTGGTACAGGCAGTTGAAAATTAATTTGGCTGTTGTTGCGTCGCACTCTTGTACTGTTTATTTATAAGTGAGCAGTTAAGTGCCAGGTTAAAATAAGCCTGTATTCAAAATAAAATTGTAAGCCAAAGCTTAAGAATATGGCAAAAAAGAAATTTGTTGTTGGCTGTTTTAATGATGAGGCAGCATTATTTCCGGCAGTAAAAAAAGTACGTACTGCAGGATATAAAATACATGATGTGTATACGCCTTATGCAGTGCATGGTCTTGATCATGCATTGGGTTTGCGCGAAACAAGTCTGCATACTGCAGGGTTTATTTATGGTATTACCGGAACCACAACTGCCCTTAGTGGTATCAGCTGGATACTAGCGTATGACTGGCCTTTAAATTTTGGCGGTAAGCCACATTTTTCTTTACCAGCCTGGGTGCCGATCATTTTTGAATTAACAGTACTGTTTTCCGCAGTTGGCATGGTACTTACTTTTTGCTATCTCTGTCAAATGGCCCCTTTTATAAAAAAGCATCATTTTCACCTGCGTTCAACCGACGATCTTTTTGTTATGGTTATTGAATGCACTGCTAAAACAAATGTAGAAGAACTAAAAGCTTTTTTGAGCAGCAGCGGTACTGTTGAAGTTAATGTACAGGAAGCCGAAACCGGGTGGTGGATTGGAACTTATGATAAGGAACAAAGATTATTAAAAGATACAACTGTTACAGTTGCATAAAAAAGAAGAACTGAAAACAAGGAAAATGAAAAAAGTATCTGTTATAGTATTTATTGCATCAGGAATAGCTTTTGCCGCCTGCAATGATGTACGCGAACCGGGCCGGGTGTATATGCCTGATATGGCATATAGCCGTGCTTATGAAACGTATGCAGTAAGGGATTCTACAATTTTTACAACTGACAAAGCACATACTGACGATAAGATTTTTTATAACAACATGCCGGTTGCTGGTACTATAGCAAGGGGTGAAGAAATACCTTTTCCTTTTGCAAAGGATATGCCTGGTGATACTGCGAATTATGTAGCTTCAAAAGCAGTGGTAAACCCTTTGCCAGCTTTGAATGCAGATCAAATGAAAGAAGCAGAAAGACTTTATCTTATTAATTGCGGTATTTGTCACGGAGCTAAATTAAATGGTAACGGACCTTTGTATAAAGATGGTAACGGGCCTTTTGCAGCAAAACCAGCAATGCTTGTTGGAGATGCCAAATATGAGTCTATGCCGGATGGACAGATGTACTATTCAATCATGTACGGCAAAAACCTGATGGGTAGTTATGCATCGCAATTAACAAGAGATCAGCGTTGGATGATCATTCATTATATTAAAGCAAAACAGACGGAAGGAAAGGCTGGTGCTTCGGCAGCTCCCGCCGCAGACAGTACTGCAAAAAAATAGATGGTTTGTTCAGCGACGATAATGCAGGTGAAAGGATTGCGACGCAAGGGACGGTGCTATAAAAAACCGCAGCTGGTATAAAAATTATACAGCTAAAGTGAAATAAATTTAAAAAGAGATAAAAGAATAAACATGGCTTCAATAAGAGCACATTTTGAAATGCCCTCAAAAACGAGAACATGGTCATTGGGTTTAATAGCAATAGGTGCAGTTGCATTGATCATTGGTTTTGTTACAAAAGGATTGAGTAGTGATGCACATGAGAAAGCTTTATTTTGGAGCACATTAATGTATAACAGCATTTTCTTTACGCTGATTTGTAATGCGAGCATGTTTTTTATTTGCGCTACCACGCTTGCAATGGGTGGCTGGCAAATGACTTTTCGCCGTGTTCCTGAAGCTATTTCAACAATGGTGAAAATATTCGGGCCGGTTACATTGCTTATTCTTTTTTATATCGTGTTAATTGACAAGAACCATGAAATTTTTCATTGGCTGAGTGATGATGCAAAGACCGACCCTATATTAAAGGGGAAATTAGGCTTTTTGAATCCCACCTTTTTTGCTATCTGGACCATACTTGCCATAGGGCTTTGGATATTACTTGGTATGCGTATGCGCAAGTTAAGCAGTGAGGCAGATGAAGGGGTAATGGATTCTGAAAAAGGCAAGAGCTATATCTGGAGAAATACAGTTACTGCATCTATGTTTATTGTGTGGTTTGCGTTAACAGTTGCATCAACCGTTCCATGGTTATGGTTAATGAGCATTGATGCACACTGGTATTCTACAATGTATAGCTGGTATACCTTTGCGAGTTCATTTGTAAGCGGCCTTGCATTAATAACATTATGGGTTATTTACTTAAAGAACAAAGGCTATCTTGAATTTACAAATGAAGAACACCTGCAGGATTTAGGAAAATTTATGTTTGCCTTTTCTATATTCTGGTGTTATTTGTGGTTTGCTCAATACATGCTAATATGGTACGGTAATATTTCTGAAGAAACAGTTTATTTCAAGCATCGTGTGCAGGGACCATATAAAGGCATATTTTTCTTAAACATTATCATCAATTTTATTTGTCCGTTGCTAATTTTGATGAAAAGGTCTGCCAAAAGGAATTATACACTGATGACTTTTATGGCAGTATTAATCGTGTTTGGGCACTGGATTGATTTTTTCCAGATGGTGATGGGAAGTGTTTCACCTGAAGTAGTGAGTTTAAGCTGGCTGGATTTTGGAATTGCTGCCTTGTATGTTGGACTGATCATATTCTTTGTTGGAAAAGAACTGGCAAAGAAACCATTGCTTGCGAAATTTCATCCTTTCTTTAAGGAAAGTGTGATACATCACGCATAGATTATTGGACAGGATATATCAGGCATTCATATATTTTTTGAGTAAGAATCAATTATAAAAATTATGTCATTCTTTTTTGTCTTAGCTGTTATAATTCTTGTTTTTCTGATCATTTTTCAAATTGCAAAAGCCAGTGAATATGTGGCTGTGCTGAAAGGTGAAGAACGTGCAAGAAAAGAGAACAATAAGATCAATGGATTTTTCATGATCGCATTTCTTATAGCAGGACTTATAGGTGTTTACTGGTGCAATGAGTTATTGGTGGATAAAACTTTGCTTGTTCATGAATCTGCAAGTGTACAGGGTGAAAAAGTAGATGAAATGCTGTGGGTAACATTAATAATCACAGGAATCGTTTTTGTGATAACACAGGCTGCATTATTCTGGTTTGCTTACAGGTACCAGGAAAGTGATAAAAGAAAGGCATTTTATTTTCCTCACAACAATACGATGGAAATTATCTGGACCGTAGTTCCTGCAATAGCATTAACTGTATTGGTTGTTATCGGTTTACGCAACTGGTTTTCATTTACAGGCGATGCGCCTAAAGATGCAATGCAGATTGAAGTAACAGGAAAACAATTTGGCTGGATATTTCGCTATGCAGGAGACGATGGTGTGTTTGGAAAAAAATATTTCAGAATGATTGACCCTGCTAATAATTCTCTCGGGTTAAACTGGAGAGATAGCACTGATATAAATGTGAAAGATGACCCTGCTGCGCATGATGATATTGTTACAGAACAAACAATGTATGTTGTAAAAAACAAACCGGTAAAACTTATTATTGGCTCGAGGGATGTTGTGCATGATGTGGGTCTTTCATGGTTCCGTTTAAAAATGGATGCAGTACCGGGAACACCGACTACTTTATGGTTTACCCCAAAATATACTACGAAGGAAATGAAGGAAAGCACGCACAATGAGAATTTTCAATATGAAATTAGTTGCGATCAAATGTGCGGCAATGGCCACTATTCAATGAAGGGTGTAATTGAAGTTGTAACGCAGGCAGAATATGATCAATGGCTGGCAAAACAAAAGCCTGCATATTATGCAGCATTCCCTGAAAAAGATCCTTCCAATATAAAACCTGCTACACCTGTTTCTGACACTACTAAAGCAGCCACTGCAAAAGTGCCTGAAGACGCGGCAGTAATAAAGAAAGAAAAGATTTGATTTATAAAGTGCAATGAAGACCATCGCTTTATTTGTAATAATATAAAGTATTTGAGATTATGAGTAACGAAGCTGTTTTTGAAACAAATGTTGGTGCAGCAGTTCATCATGACGTACACCATGATGAGCATCATGTGCATCATCACCATGAAACTTTTATCAGCAAATATGTATTTAGCCAGGATCACAAAATGATCGGGAAGCAATTCCTTATCACAGGTATGTTTTGGGCAGTTCTTGGCGGATTAATGTCAGTTTTATTTCGTTTGCAATTAGGATACCCCGACTCAACTTTTCCATGGCTTGAAGATATTCTTGGCAAATGGGCAAAGGGTGGTCATATTTCTGCTGAAGCTTATTATGCTTTGGTAACAACGCATGGTACCGTTCTGGTGTTTTTTGTATTGACT
>Ga0068867_100002821_pt1 | contig 12216 bp, 10 predicted proteins | sample KBSMisM32_FD_65649 | JGI IMG/M metagenome (GOLD analysis project Ga0068867, IMG submission 65649) | Miscanthus rhizosphere microbial communities from Kellogg Biological Station, Michigan, USA - KBS Miscanthus M3-2 | ecosystem: Host-associated > Plants > Roots > Rhizosphere > Soil ...
TTCCTGCGGCAGCAGATGGACGCCATCCGCAAGGAGCTCGGCGAGAGCGACGGCTCGGTGGCGCAGGAGTACCGCAAGAAGATCGACGCCGCGGGCATGCCGGACCACGTCCGCCAGCAGGCGGAGCGTGAGCTGTCACGCTTCGAGCGGATCGGCGACTCGAACGCCGAGTCCTCGATGATCCGCACCTACCTCGATTGGCTGCTCGCGGTGCCGTGGGCGCAGCGCTCCGAGGAGATACTCGACCCGCGCCACGCACGCGAAGTGCTCGACGCCGACCATGCCGGGCTCGACGACGTGAAGAAGCGCATCACCGAATACCTCGCCGTCCGCAAGCTGCGGGCGGATCGAGGCATGACGGACGACAAGCGGTCGGGTGCCATCCTCACGCTGATCGGCCCTCCGGGAACCGGCAAGACCTCGATCGGCGAGTCGATTGCGCGCGCCACCGGACGCAAGTTCGTGCGCGTGTCGCTCGGCGGCGTCCGCGACGAGGCGGAGATCCGCGGCCACCGGCGCACCTACATCGGCGCCCTGCCTGGCCGCCTGGTTCGCGCGCTCCGCGACGCCGGCACGATGAACCCCGTCATCCTGCTCGACGAGGTGGACAAGATCGGCGCCGACTGGCGCGGCGATCCGTCGGCGGCGCTGCTCGAGGTGCTGGACCCGGCTCAGAACCACACGTTCCAGGATCACTACCTGGATGTGCCGTTGGATCTGTCGCACGTGTTGTTCATCGCCACGGCCAACGTGGCCGACACGATTCCGGCGCCGCTGCTCGACCGCATGGAGGTGATCCAGTTCGACGGCTACACCACCGACGAGAAGGTGGCGATCGGGCGCGGGTATCTCTGGCCGCGGCAGGTGGAACGCAACGGGCTGCGCCCCGACGACGTGACGGTGGCCGACGACGTGATCCGTCACGTCGTGGCGCACTACACGCGTGAAGCCGGCGTCCGTCAGCTCGAACGGCAGCTCGGCACCGTGCTGCGCAAGACGGCCACGATCGTCGCCACGGCCGAACAGCCGGCCCCGATTGTCGTGGACACCGCGGCGGTCACCGCGGCGCTGGGTCGTCCGAAGTTCCACCACGAGGCGGCGGCACGCACGGCCGTGCCCGGCGTGGCGACCGGCCTTGCCGTGACCGGCGTCGGCGGCGACGTGCTCTTCGTCGAAGCGGCCACCATGGCCGGCAAGGGCGGCCTGGTGCTCACCGGGCAGCTCGGCGACGTGATGAAGGAGTCGGCGCGCATCGCGCTCACCTACGTCCGGAGCCACGCGCCGCAGCTCGGCATCGAGCCCGCCGTGTTCGACGGGCAGGAAGTGCACCTGCACGTGCCGGCCGGCGCCATCCCGAAGGACGGGCCAAGCGCCGGCGTGACGATGGTCACGGCGCTGGCGTCGCTCTTCACGCGGCGTCCCGTGCGGCACACCGTCGGCATGACCGGCGAGGTGACGCTGCAGGGGCGCGTGCTGCCGATCGGCGGGCTGAAGCAGAAGGTGCTGGCGGCACACGCTGCGGGTCTCACCGACGTCATCCTGCCGATCCGGAACGAGCCGGATCTGGACGACGTGCCGAAGGAAGTGCGCGACACCATGCGCTTCCATCCGGTGAGCTCAGTGGACGAAGTGCTGGCGCTCGCGCTCGAGGACGCGCGGATCGAGGAGATCGCGGCGGCGGCGTAAGTAGAGGGTGCGATTTTGAACAGCGGCCGGTGGGTTACCTGACTATGCTCGGCGCGAGCCCATGGTCGGGAGCCCACCGCGATGACGCTGGAACCACTCCTGCACGCGCCGCTGACGGTGCAGGCTCACGTGGCGACGGTCCTTCCAGCCGGCCTGATCGGTCTGTGGCTCCTCGTGTTCAGCCGCAAAGGATCGCGCGGGCATCGTGCGGCCGGCGTGCTCTTCCTGGCGCTCATGGTGACCACGGCGCTCATCGCACTGTTCATCCACCGCCGCACCCCGACAAGCCCCGTGTTCGGCATGAGCACCACGCATCTGTTCGTGCCGTTCGTCCTGTTCGCGACTTGGCGCGCGATTGATGGCGCGCTCACCGGCAGGATTTCGCAGCATCGACGCTGGGTGGTCGGGCTCTTCGTCGGCGCCATCCTGATCAACGGCATCAACAACGTTTTCTTCCTGCCGGGCATCACGCACGACGTGTTCTTCGGCCGGTAGCCAACGTCCGCGAACCAGCGCAGGGCCGTCGCCAATTGAGGCCGACCGCCACGGTCGATACGGGCGAGCGGCGGGGCAGGCATGTCTTCGCTGAAGGTCCTTCGGCGCACGGCACACGCGAATCTGGAAAACGGGCGAAGCGATTCACGACGCGAGTTCGGTACGCGTGATCCGTTTCGTGCGGATCAGCAAAGCTGGTGTGACCGCGAACGTGACGGCCGATGGAGTCAGCAACTACTCGCGTCGGCAGCGTGAGGATAAGAGCGAAGGCCGTTTTCCGGCGTGCGACGACGGACCTCTCAGCGGAGACATGCCTGCCCGGCCGAGAGCGAACGAAACGAATTGAGCGAACGGGCCGCCTGAAGGCGGCCCCCACGAAGACTCATCCCCCGCAGTTGATCGCACACTTCGCGGGCATCTTGAACTTGTCCTTCAGCTTGTCGCGATACTCCGGATACATCGTCTCGGCGCCGCCCATGAGCGCGTCGACCGGGATGCCGTAGCGCTTCGTCATCTCGCCGACGTAGGGGTTGTCGCCCGGCAGGTAGTGCGGCACGCGGCCCGACTCCACACCTTCGTCGCCAACGATGCACGGCGGCCCGCCGATCGACACCGGATTGGTGCTCAGGTTGTAGGCGCGCGACAGGATGTACGGCTCGGTCAGATAGACCGGGTCGTCCATGAACATCGTCACGGTCAGCAGGTTGCCGTGGCGGCGGAAGTGGGTGGTGATCGTCGCCTGATCGCTGCTCGCGGCGCCGTTGCGGCGCATGTAGCCCGCCTTCAGGTGCGTGGTCGTGGCCACCAGCTCGTTGCCGTTCCACACGCCGGTCGTGAACCCGGTCTGATCGTGCGGCGCGTACTTCGACGGCCGTGGCCGGCCGTCCATCCAGATGGTCATCGGCGCGCGCGTCTCCCACGCCCCCACGATCCACGCCTGCACCCGCCCGGTCACCGGATCGGGCACGGCCCACATGCGCAGGCTGAACGGGCCGGCCGCGATGTGCCACTGCGTCTGGAACCAGCAGATGCGTTCAGGCTCCGAGATGACCGACTGGTTGAAGGCGAGCGCCTTGGCGCGCCCCGAGTCGTTGAACGGCAAGCCGGCCCAGTCGGCGGGATTGGGCCCGGCACCGCGCTCCATGGCGTCCTCGTGATTGATCGAGACCCACGACCCCGAGAAGTCGATTTCGGCGCGGGCGGGCGCGGCGGCCATCACGAGCAGAGCCAGGACGAGGACGATTCGTTTGTGATTCATGGGGTCACCACGTGGCCGAACAGGCCGACGGCTTCCACTTGGCCTCGTTCGGTTCCTTCTTGAACTGTGAGCTGATGACGAACGGCGTCCGCAGGTATTCGGGATCGGTCGTCGAAATCGTAACCATCAGGAGCGGCGAGCCGTCGGGCTGCGCGACCACTTCGTAGTACTCCGTCACGCTGGTGTTCTCGCTATACGGCACGCCGTTCTTGCGCAGAAAGCCGGCCTTGAGATTGGTCGTCGTGACCTTCATCGAGCCGTCGGTCGCGCCGCGCCCGCCCCCCTCCCACTCGGCCACCGAATCGCCCTGCAGCGTCTTCGGACCGCCTGGCGACTTCCAGTTGCCGAAATGAAAGAGGCGCGTCTGCTGGCCGGCGTCGGTCTCGAGCTTCAGCGTGGTGTCGTCCTGCCAGGTGATGTGGAGCCGCCCCGGCACGCGCAGAATGGCCGGCGCGCCGTACGCCTTGCACAGGTCGCCGGACGCGGCCTCCTTGGCCGGGTCCCAGCTGTCGGCAATCTTGCGCGCGGCGGGCGTCAGCGGTACGCCCTGATAGTCGCCCTGCGCCGGCGTGACCATCCGGTAGCGCCAGTCCTCGGTGACGACCGCCACCCAGTAGCCGGTGAGATCGATGGCGGCGGCGGCGCGCGGCGTTTGCGGCGCCGCACCGGCGCCCGCCCCGCGCCCGCGCTGCGCGAGCGCCGCGGACGGCACCGCCAGCGCGGCCAGCATCAACACGATGGAAATGGTACGCATGGCCTCCCCTACTTCGCGGTGAGGCTCTTGTAGACGGCCTCGATGAACATGTCCGTGGTCCAGGCGCCGGTCTTCGCCCCGTAACGCGTCTCGTACGGCAGCCCCGGGCGCGACGCCTTGATGTCGGCCAGCGTCTTCTTCTTCGCAATCCCGTCCGCGATCCGGTCGCGCATCACCACCACCATGTCCCGGTACTCGACGACCTCCATCTGCTCGCTCAGGCGGCCGTGCCCCGGCACCACGTAGGTGCCCACGTCCTTGTAGATGAAGGGCGTCGGCGCAATCGTCAGATCGATCAGCTTGTTGAGCGCGTCGATCTCCCCCTGGATGCTGCCGCCGTTGGCGACGTCGACCACCGGAAAGCGCGTGGTGTCCATCACGTCGCCGGTCACCACCACGTCGGATGCGCGGAAGAGCACGAAGCTGTCGGCGCCGCTGTGCGCGCTGGGCTGGTAGAGCACCTCGATCCCCTCGTCGTTCATGCGCAGCGGCTTCCGCGGCGCGTAGAACGCTTCGGTGGGTGCGGCGGCGGCCGGATAGTTCTCCTTCGTCATCCGGCTCAGCACGCTCTCGTGCGCCAGGATGGCGGCCGCGGCGTTGTTGGTCATGGCGCCGACGAAGCCGCCGTTGCCGAGCGCGTTGGTGAAGATGGTGAACCCGGCCTTGGCCAGCTTCTCGTTGCCGCCGACGAAGTCGCGCCCGGCGTCGGCGTTGATGATGTAGCGGATGGGCAGCTCGGTGAGCTTCTTCAGCTCGGCCAGCACGCGATCCGACGCCTGCGCGGCGCCCGCGTTGACGAGCACGATGCCGTCGGACCCGATCTGGACGCCGATGTTCCCGCCGGCGCCCGCGATCATGTAGAAATTCTTCCGGACCTTGACGACGTCGAGCGCGTCCTCAGCCTGAGCCGCGACGCGCGCCGGCGGCGCCTGCAGAATCAGCCCCAGCGCCAGCGCGGCCGGCACGGCCCAGCCGGCGATTCGACGTACACCTGTGGTCGCCATCCCCATTCCCCCTGAAACTGGCGAAGTATATCCGACAGGCGGATGAGGCAGGGTGGCCAAAGAAAAGAGCCGGATCGCCAGGGCGGCGGGCCGGCTCTTCAAGCGAACGACGTGACTCGTCTTACTTCTTGGCGGAAACGCGGATCTCGGTGGCCGTCATCACACGGTCCTTGGTCGTGTACGTGACCGTGACCTGCGACCCTTCCATCGTGGCCAGACCCGCGGGCCCCTGGGCGCCGCTGATCTTGGTGGCCTCGTTGAAGGTGAACTGCTGATCGCGGCCATCGGCTTTGACGGTGATCGTCTTGGCCGTGGCGTCGACCTTGACGAGTTCACCCGAGGCGGACGCCGCCGCCGCCTGTGCAGGCGCTGCGTCCGGTGGAGCAGCCTGCCCCGCGCTGGCAGCCAGCGGGAGCGCGACGAACGCAACGAGCGCGGCAGTAGCAATCCATCCCTTGATCTGAATGTTCATGGAAAAAATCCTCCGTCCGCGCCTTAGCGCACGGCGCGTGCCAGGGCAGCGGCCGGGGAAACCCTCGGGAGATCGGCCGGCTCGATCGAAGCGCCGCATGCAGATCATCACTCGGCGAACTTTCTACCTACCTGTGTCCACGAGCGCGGTCTTCGGGCACTTTCTACACGCTGTGAATTCGGGGGCATCATGCTAGCCTGAAGTATCCAAAGAACGTCTCCGATAACACGTACGGTCCACGTTATGCACTTCAGTACCTTCCCCCTGAAAGTGCTCGTCGCAGGTGCAGCGATCTACTGCGCGAGCGAGACGAGCGTCGTCGCGCAGGATCACGTCGCGGTGCAGCAGACGCGCGTTCAGCAGATGGTCGACGACGTCGCGGCGCGCCTTGGTATTGCCGACGCAGTACATGTGTCGATCGTCCCCGCGAACCGGCTGCTGATGTCGGTGGAACCGTCCGAGCACACCTTCGAGTTGAAGGTCGAGGACGGTTGGGCCGATGCGCTCGACGACTCGGAGCTCACGGTGGCCGTGGCTCACGAGCTTGGCCATGTGTGGATCTTCACGCACCATCCCTTCCTGCAGACCGAGCAGCTCGCCAACGAAGTGGCGATGCGCCTCGTCAGCCCGAAGGCGCTGGCCCAGCTGTACGACAAGGTGTGGAAGCGCACGAACGTCACGGGCGATCTCGCCCGGTTTCTCGGCCCCGAGGTCGCCCGTGGCCTGGCGTCGCCTGAACCCGCGCCGTAGCATCTCGTTCACGCTCGGCTCGCTCCTGCTCGGTGCCTCGCTGCTCTGCGCGCAGGCCGCGACCGAGTATGAGGTCGTCTCGATCAGACGCAGCCCCGTGGACGCGCAAAGCGGCGGCCTGCAAAATCTGCCGGACGGGACGTTCGTGATGCGCAACCAGCCGCTGCGATCGATCATCGGAGCCGCCTCGCCGATTCCGCCGAGCGAGATCGAAGGGTTTCCCGACTGGGTGGCGCGCGATCGCTACGACATCACGGCCAAGCCGCCCGAAGGCTCGACGAGGCAGCAGCGAATGGCGATGATGCGCCGCATGCTCGAGGACCGCTTCAGGCTGAAAGGGCACGTCGAGCAACGCGAGCGCCCTACGTTCGCGCTGGTGCTCGCTCGGAGCGACGGGCACCTCGGACCTCAGCTCACACCGTCCGCCCTCGACTGCAGCGCGCCGGGACCGCCGCCACGCGCCTTGCTGGAAGTACCGGCGGAACCTCCGAGCGCGCGCTGTGGAGGGGCTTTCGGCGCGGCTTCCATCGTGTCGGGCGGTCTGCGGATCGACGACGTGGTGCCGTTCTTCTCGAACATGGCGGGACGGACCGTCATCAACCGCACCGGGCTGAAGGGCTTCTACGCGCTCACGCTGCGATGGTCAGCGCAGCGCCCACCGACAGCGGATTCACCGGCCGACGACAATCCCGAGTTCTTCACCGCGGTTCAGGAGCAGCTTGGATTGAAGCTGCAGCCGGAACGGACGACGCTGCCGGTGTTCATCGTGGACTCGATCGAGCGGCCGTCGGAGAACTAGTCGCGCGCAGGCAGTCGGCGGTGGGGCCGACGTCGGATGGCCTCTTCTGCAGCTCGCCAAGACGCCCGCTCGTCAGCTGGATGATGTGGCGGCCGAACGTCTCGGCCTCGGGGGCGGTGCGCTCCCGCCAGAGATACGGCGCGATCAGAAAGCGCCGCACGGCCGGATCGCGGCGGACCTCGCCGAAGGCCAGCTGCGAACCGTGCTGCAGCTCGTCGATCAGCGTCAGGTTGCCCAGAATCACCGGACGCAGCTTGTTGGTGGTGGCGAGCGTGTCGTTGGTCGAGCGCGACGTGTAGCGGGGGCCGGCGATGAGATGAATGTTCACGTCGGCCCAGCGCGGAAGGCCGGCATTCGTCGCCCAGAAAAGCGCCACGGTGAACGCGCTGTGCGCCTCGCGCTCCTGTTGCTGCACTTCGGGCCAGATACGCGTGGGCACCAGCCGCGCGAAGTCCGAACCGAGCGCCTTGGCGAGCGCCTCGGCATAGTCGTCGCGCCCGTCGAAGGGACGCGTACGGGCAAAGGCTTTCACTTGCTCGACGACGTCGAAGAGCGTGTCGCCCTCGATGACCCGCCGCAGGCCGGTAGCGCCCGCCACCACGCCGGGCCCCAGCTGGAACACCTTCACCTCGTCCTCGGTGGGGTCGACGAGGTTGCTCATCTTGCGCTTGTCGCCGCAGACCACCCAGCCCGAGGCGACCGGCATGGCGATGACTAGACTGCCGTGATCGAGCCTCGCGCGCGAACAGGCGACCAGCGCGAGCACGAAGAACATCACCACCACGAGGCGCGGCATGGCCCGAACGTAGCACGAGCGCGGCGAGCCGGAAGCTCGACCGCGGCCATCACGATCACGGTAGGAGGGGCATCAGCGGACAAGGTTTAGATGCGTCGAGATCCGGCAGCAGAGTTTGCATACTGGTGCCATTCCCACCACTCGCCTGGTCGTGGTCGCCGGTGTGTGCGCCCTGACCCTCTTCGCGGGGCTTGGCCGCGCTGCGCTCTGGGAGCCGGACGAAGCGCGGTATGCCGAGGCCACGCGTCAGATGCTCGCGCGTGGCGACTTCCTGACGCCGTGGTACAACGACGCGCCGCGGTTCGAGAAGCCGATCCTCTTCTACTGGATGCAGCTGCCGTTCGTGGCCGCGCTCGGCTCGACCGAGCTGGCGGCCCGTCTCCCGGTCGCGCTCTCGGCGAGCGGGTGTGTGGTGCTCACCTGGTTGATCGGCGCGCGCCTGTTCGGCGCAACGGCCGCATGGCTGGCCGCGCTCGTGCTCGCCACGTCGTTTCGCTTCGTCATGTTCGCCCACCAGGGGTTGACCGACATACCCGCGCTGCTCTTCGAGCTCATCGCCCTGTACGCGTTCCTGCGCGCCGACGCCCACTCGTCAGGCGGCGTCGCCTGGGTGGCGGCGTGGGTCGCGGTGGGTCTCGCCGGGATGACCAAGGGCCCCGTCGCCATCATCCCGGTGGCTATCTGGATGGCGTTCTACGCGTTGAGGCGCGAGTGGTCCGGCCTCCGGCGGATGCGGCTCCTGCCCGGCTCGATCATCGCGCTCGCCATCGCGGCGCCCTGGCCGATCTACATGACGGCCACCCACGGACGCCGTTTCCTCGACGTGGCCGTCATGAGCGAGGTGGTCGCGCGCGTCCGCGGCCAGGTCGGAGGTTCGAGAGGGCTCTTCTACTACGTGGACGTCTGGCCCGCCGACCTGCTGCCGTGGACGCCGTTCTTTCTCGCCGCGCTGGTGTGGCTGGCGTTCGCGAACCGCGGGCTGGAACCCGGCACGCGGCGCGGCGTGTCGCTGGCGCTGGTGTGGTTCGCGGGCGTGATCGCGCTCTTCACACTGTCGAAGGCCAAAATCCCGCACTACCTGCTGCCGTCGCATCCAGCCGCCGCGCTGCTGACCGGTCTCTTCATCGAGCGGATGGCGGCAGTTGGATCGGCACGTGGGCTGTGGCGCGCCGCGACGTCGGTGGTGCTGCTCCTGCTGCCGGCCGCGGGGGTGGCGGCATGGGCGCTCCTCCGTCGCGCGCCCGACGCAGCCATGACCGTGCCAGCGGCAGTCCTGCCGGCGCTGCTGGCGTTGGGCGCGATCGGGATCGCCGTCGCGGGCCGGCGTCGCGGCCCCGTCGCTGCGAGCGTGGCGCTGGCGGTGACGAGCGCCACCACGGCGGCCTATGCGGCGCTCGTCGTCGTACCGGGACTCGGCGGACTGCAGACCGTGCCGCAGCTGGCCGCGCGCATCACCGCTACCGCGCCCGCGTCGCGCATGGGGCAGTACGGCGTCGTCTCCGCCGGGCTGGTCCACTACACGCGGCATCCCGTCACGCTGTTGAAGAGTGCCGAGGCGGCCGCCGCGTTTCTTCAGGCCCCCGGCGACGCGGTCCTCGTGCTCCCGCGGCCCGACGTGCCGGCGATTGCCGCCCTCGCGCCGGGAGCGGCTCACGAAATCGGGGTGGGCACGCGGCTGGTCGTTCGCCTGGACCGCCTGTTCGGCGATCGGTCCCCCTTCGAGGACGGCCTCGTCGCGCTGACGAACCGCCCGCACGCGACGCAGTAGTCGCACGGGCCGCCTGAAGGCGGCCCCTACGACCGTTCGCGAAGGATCTCGCGAGCCGCGTTGTAGCCGCACGCGCCCATGACGCCGCCGCCTGGATGCGTCGCGGCGCCGCACAGGTGGAGCCCCTCGATCGGCGTGCGATAGTCGGCGTAGCCGGGCAGCGGGCGCATGAAGAAGAGGCTCGACGGCGACATCGTGCCCTGCATGATGTTGCCCCCGGTCAGGCCGAAGGTGGCCTCGAGGTCCGGCGGCGCCAGCACCTGGTAGTGCAGCACCGAGCGCCGGAAGTTCGGCGCGTAGTCAGTCATGATGTCGATGCAGCGCTCCGCATAGCGCCGCTTGTTCTCCTCGAGCGAGCCCGCGTCCGGTGCCAGCCGATACGGAAAGTACTGCGTGAACATCGACATGACGTGCTGCCCTGTCGGCGCCAGGCTGTCGTCGAGCGCGCTCGGGAGCGTGGCGTCAATCACCGGATGGTCGGAGACGTAGCCGTACTTCGCGCGGTCGTAGGCCTGCTCGATGTAGGTCCGGTCCGGACAGATGTGAATGGTCCCGTGATGCTGCGGCCCGACACCGTGTCCGGGAAGGCAGGTGAACTCCGGCGCCTCCGAGAGCGCCAGGTTGATCTTGCAGCTGGCGCTCGCGTAGTCGAGATGCTTCACCGATTCGACGAAGTCGTCCGGCAGATCCTTCCCGTCCATGAGGCGAAGGAACGTAGCGTGCGCGTCGAGATTCGACAGCACCCGCCGGGCGCGATACTCGTCGCCGTTCGCCAGCACGACGCCGGCCGCACGCCCCTGTTCGACGAGGATCCGTGCCACCGGCGCGTTCACGATGATCTCGACCCCGCGCTCCCGCGCGGCCGCGGCAATCGCGTTCGAGAGCGCCCCCATGCCGCCCCGCACGTACCCCCACACGCCGCGCACGCCGTCGCACTCCCCCATCACGTGATGGAAGAGGACGTAGGCGGTGCCCGGCATCGACGGCGTCGCAAAGGCGCCGATGATCGCGTCGGTGGACAGCGTCGCCTTCAGCGCCTCCGATTCGAACCAGCGGTCGAGGATGGGGCTGGCGGCACCGGTGAGAATCTCGATGGCGCCGCGCCCGTCGCGGCCCAGCGCGCGGAACCGCCAGGCGAGCTGCGCAAGCTTCCACAGGTGGCGCGGTGCCAGGGACCACGGGTCGGGCGGCGTCTCCGCCAGCGTCGGCTCGATGAGGCGCGCGATTCGTTCCAACATGGCCTCGAACCGCGGAAGCGCCTCGGCGTCCTTCGCCGAGAACTTCCCCACTTCGCGCGCGGTCATCGCCTTGTCGGGCCCCATCAACAACGAACGCCCGTCGGGGAGCGGCGTGAAACTCGACGGGCTGCGCGGGATCATCCTGAACCCGTGCCGCGCCAGCTCGAGGTCGCGGATGATCTCCGGCCGGAACAGGCTGTTGACGTAGCTCGCGGTGGAGATTCGGAAGCCGGGCCACGGCTCCTCGGTGACGACGCAGCCGCCCACCAGCTCGCGCCGTTCCAGCACCAGGACCCTGCGCCCGGCCCGCGCCAGATAGGCGGCGGCCACCAGCCCGTTGTGGCCGGCACCGATGACGATGACGTCATAGCCTGCGGTCATGACGCCCGGATGGTACGTCACGAGTACGTCACGAGGGACGCGCGACGCTTCAGAGCCCCACCGGCGACGTGGCGACGTGCGAGCTGGTTCGCACGTCAAGAGGACTCGTGGTCCGCTGCGACTCCACTGGCAAGGGCGCGCGGGGGGTCGGGGCGCGGGCCGCGGCGATCGAAGCCGTGGGCGACGCGCTCAACCTCGCGGAAAGCTGGAAGGCGGCCTACGTGGCCGAGGGTTGGATGACGCGCGGCGGCCAGCCGCTCCGGGCCAGACCTTAGAACGTCACCTGCGTCTGCGCCAGCAGCCGGCGCGAGAGCAGTTCGGAGTTGGACGTCTGGATCGACTGGTCGAGCGTCACCACGATCCCGAGCCGCCCACGCCCCACCTCGCTCCAGTGGGCACCGCCGAAGACGAGCCGGCGCTGCGAATCGTTCTCGTTGTCGGCATCCGGGTTGAAGAAGTCCAGGCCGAGAACACCCGCCCATCCTGTGACCCCCTGCCGCGCTTCGCCGAAGAACGACAGGCCGCGGCGCTGCACGTCCACGGCGACGAACGGATTGTCGGTGGCCTGCAGGTACTGCGCCGTCGCCATCACGTGCTCGCTCTCGTAGCTCCCCATGAAGATGCCGACGTTGCGCGGGCGATCGCGCGCGTACCAGCCGTACTGATAGAACCCCGAGAGGGTCACCTTGCCCAGCTCGGTGTCCTCGTCGAACGGGCGGAACGTGGCGCGCCCGTCCACCGCCTTGTAGCGATCGAGCTCGGCCTGGCCGTAGCCTTCGCCGTTGTAGACGCCGGCGTGATATTCGGTGCGTCCG
>Ga0068867_100002825_pt1 | contig 12208 bp, 6 predicted proteins | sample KBSMisM32_FD_65649 | JGI IMG/M metagenome (GOLD analysis project Ga0068867, IMG submission 65649) | Miscanthus rhizosphere microbial communities from Kellogg Biological Station, Michigan, USA - KBS Miscanthus M3-2 | ecosystem: Host-associated > Plants > Roots > Rhizosphere > Soil ...
GCATAGGCCGGGCGTTGCGGATTGGCATGACCGCTTAGATCTTTTTTCAGGTTAAACTTATGAACTGCTAATAAATGGCTCCTGGTTTTTTCAGCATCTAACGGATCATTTAGCCCGCACATTTTCGCTATCCATCCTCCTAATACGCCGTCAGAAAGACATCCGCTCCCGTACTGATATTTTGGGCCTTCCTTTTTTAATATTTCGAGCGCCTCCTCGGTATATTGTGTAGCAAAAGATTTTGCTTCTACAGGATTGGGGGCGTTTAAACCGGTCCATTGAATTTTCTGAATAAAATATTCGTCGTTGAAAAGTTCGGTTTCCATGTATTTTTTGCCTTTGGCATAAAGCGATTTATACAAGGAAACATCGTCTTCCAGGAATCTTCCCATTTCCATTATTGCCTGTAATGCGCCCAAATAAAAACTCGTACACATACCGTCGGGTCCCCAGAATTCAATGTCATATGTATTATGATGAGGCTCTTCTAATATTCCTTTATTTTTTGGATCCCAGGTTTTAATACAATAATCGATGCTTCTTTTCACCATCGGATACATTTTTTTCAGCCAGTTAACATCACCGATGATACGCCATTCACGATACACCTTCATAATACCACCAAGTTGTCCATCGGCTGCGGCATGAAAATCATGTTTTACCGGGCTAATAGGCATATTGGCCCTAAAATTCTGATGCCCGGCAGCATTTTGATCTTCACAAAATTCAGTATGGCGGAGACTTCTTTCCAGCGAAGGAAAAAGGTGTGGAACAGCCTGAGCATAATTCCATACATGAGTACAAGACCCGTGACAGCATCCCCAGTCATCGCCGCAACCTTCCCAACTCCATAAACGGCCATCGTACTGCCGCAATACAGTCGGTGATTTTAGAATAGTCAGATTAGCGGCAACTGCTTCTATAACTTCTGACGGAAGCGTGCTGGCATAAAAAGCATCCCTGAAAAGCTTTGATTTTTCCTGAAGGCTATTGTAATTATCCTTCCAATAAGAAGTTACTTCGTAAATGTCTTTAAATTTACTGCTATACCAGGGTTTATAATTTGGAGAATTATCATTCGATTTATTTTCAACACCAGGGTCAGAAGGGACAACACAGCATTCATTGCAATTCTCCTTATCATCTTTAATCTTCTCTCCGGCATGTAGCTCTGAATCGGGTACATACCAGGCCATCATCACGCGAATCGTTTTTTCTTCGCCTGGTTTTAATTTAAATGGCACAAATAAAGAAGCACCAGGGGCGCCGGATTCAACCGGCTCATTCGCTTTTACATTTCCTTCCTTAATAGTATTCCAGACCATGGTGAGAGGGTCAAACCAACCGCCACGGAACCAGCAGTAATCTACTTTAGTTTGAGGTTCATTTGTAAAGACAGCAAAGTCTGTTTTTAAATAAGGTTTCTCTTCTGTTCCTTCCTGCGAAAGAATAAATCCGTTTTCGATCTTTTTAACAGCTCCCTTTTGGTTATTCTGAACCACAAAATTCCGTGAGTTATAGGAAAACACGGCCTCAACAACTTTATTCCCAATATTTTTAAAACGATATTCAAAAGCACCAACAGGCAGGCTGGAATTGTCTTCATCCGTGGGAATAAACGGGCTCCAGCCAAGCAGGTGAATATTCAACGGAACTTTTTCATCTTTAAGTTCGATTGTAGCGAAAGGGAAACGAGCCGTAAATTCAGCATGATCAAACCGCGGCAATCCGTAATTCGCTCCTCCAGCGCCATTTCCCGAACCACGCTGCCCAAACATCTTCCAGTCGGGAACGGGACCTTCTAATACTTTTGCCACAATTTTTTGTCCTTTCACGGCAATTGCAGCAAACATATTGGGTTCATGATATATTTCTGGTTTATGCCGTACAGACATGTGCGAGATTGCGCCTGTTCCTTCCAGGCAAAACATTCCAGCTCCCATGCCGCCAATCGGAAAAGCGATCTTCCTGAGATATTCACCAGTATAAGCCTGGTTATACGTACGCTTTTTATCGGAAGGCTCTGAGCTTTTGGGAAATAAGGTTGAAATAGAATCCGGTTCTTTTGAAACCATACCTTTATTAGCAAGCGCACCTGGCACGGCTGTAGCACCTAGCCCTCCTATGGCTAAGTTTTTTAAAAATGACCGTCGACCGCTTTTTCCTTTCATTATTCTATCATTTGGCATTGACGCTTTCGAGATAAATTACAGGTACCCTGGTTATCTTAATTATAAAGAGTTTGGTTTAATTTAGCCAGGGCCATAATTCATATGATAATTTACAAGCTCTTCAATCGGCGACTCCAGTATGCGCCCCAATTCCATATTAAACTCAGAAGCCACCTCTCCCAGAACTGTTTTGAAATTATACCCTACAGATCCTACACAATTAAAAGAATAAGCCTGGTAATTGGGATATCTGCTTACGAGATTGGTAAAGAGTTCCTGAAATGAAGTTTTCACCAGTGTATAGCAGTATTTTTCATTTATATTTTCCTTTACAAACCGGCAAAAGCCCGCACAAAACCGATTGGCCAATGGCTGCGTGTAAATCCGATTTATTATTTCATCCGGGCTTAATTCATAACTGTTCCAAAAAGATTTCCGAATATTTTCTGGCGTAAACCCACGAACATAATCGCCTAATAATTTTTTGCCAATTGAACTTCCACTCCCCTCATCTCCCAACATAAATCCCAAAGAATCTATGATCTTTATTAATTTATATCCATCATAAATACCTGTATTGGTACCAGTGCCTAAAATTGAAACGAAACCAGCCTTATTATGTAAAAGAGCTCTGGCAGCGGCCAAAAGATCCAATTCAATTTGAGCTTTGGCATTCGGAAATACAACATTAAATGCCTCGCTTAGAATAGTAACAGTATTTTCAGAATAGCCTGCTCCATAAAAATTTATTTGTTTTACATCAGCTACTTTAAGACCAGCGGGTATACTTTTCTTCAACGACTCAGAAATATAACTGCTTGTAACAAAATAGGGGTTATAACCTTCGGTATTAAAGTATTCCTTTTTGCCATCACTATGAACCGCGCACCAACAGGTTTTGGTTGACCCCCCATCTGCTATTAATAACATGAAGCGATTAAGTTTAGATTACAAAAATATACCTCTGGGTCCTTACTCTCTAAGATTCTTTGATGGATAAAACATCAAGTGCATTCTTAACGCTCCCATGCTTTAAAAGCAGATTCTTCGCATCATCATAATCCTTTACTTCTGTTTTATCCATAAGAATCCTTACCCCCCTATCAATTATTTTGTCATTAATAAGCTTTACATTAACCATTCTGTTATCTTCTATCCGACCCAATTGGATCATCGTTGTGGTGCTAATGATATCAAAAATCATTTTTTGTGCTGTTCCGCATTTCATTCTCGTACTTCCGGAAACAAACTCCGGGCCTGTAATGACCTCAACAGGAAAATCAGCCTGGCTGGCGATCGGAGAACCAGGATTACTAACAATACAGGCAGTTGTTATATTATTTTCCCTGCACCTTTTTAAAGATTCCAGAACAAATGGAGTTGTCCCACTTGCAGATATTCCCACAACAATATCCCTGTCTGATATTGCTTGCTCGGTAAGCTTTTGCCAGCCTTCGTTGATATCATCTTCCATTTCCTCCCGGGCCTCTATCAGGTGATCGATCCCTCCGGCCAGTATCACGTTTACCATACCTTTTGGAATTCCATAAGTTGTAGGTAATTCTATTGCATCAAGAACTGAAAGGCGGCCGCCACTACCTGCCCCTAAATAAAACATTCTTCCATCAGCTTTCAATTTTGAAACTATAGCTGTAATTAATTTATTTAGTTGAGGAAGTGATTTTTGGACAGCTAACGCTACTTTTTTATCTTCTTTATTAATATATGATGTAATTTCCTGTATAGTCATCTTTTCTAAATGACGATACTTTGAAGGCTGTTCTGTAATTTTTATCATCTCACTAATTTTCTTAAACCTTTTGGGTATTCTCGGATATAATTCTAACGCTGATTAATAGCAATTACCAGCCAGGATTTTGAACCAGGGCGTGATTTTTATCAAGTTCTTTCTGGGGAACAGGCCATAAATAATGCTTTTTCTGAAAAACTCTGTTTTCTACTACAGTTCTTTTGTAAAATGCATCGCTTGACATGTTGTATCCTGCCGTATTTACATCCAATCCATAAATACTTTTATTATCTGTGACCTCTGCAATTTTCCAGCGGTGAGTATCAAAATAACGATGAGTTTCAAATGCCAGCTCAATTCTGCGTTCGTGCCGGATTCTATCCCGCATTTCAGTAGCACTTAATCCTGGAGGTAAGCCTGGCAAACCTACTCTTGCCCTAATTAGGTTTACATATTTATATACGTCTGATACAGGTCCTTGTGTTTCGTTTAATGCTTCAGCATAATTCAGGTATTGTTCTCCCAGCCGGAAAAATATCCAGGAATGCTTTATAGCGCTTTTTGGATTCATTACGAAATCCGGGTGAGTAAGCTTCTTCAACAGATAGCCTGTTCTGCTATAAAAGTCAGAACTATTGTTGGTTCTGCCATCAAGACCCAATTTCCAAAATTGCAGAGGAGTGGTTCTGGGCGAAACTGCACGGGTCCATTTATCTTTCATACCTGTAAACCGGATACTTGCATAGAAGCGAGGCTCACGATTAACGTACATATTGCGTGTACCAGCCACATATTCGTTGGTAGCCGCTGCTGCCTGACCAATTTCGTCATATCCTGAAACAGGATTTATTATTGGTGTCATATCGGCATTATATCCTGTGATTGGTCGTGTTCCGTCAGCCATCTCATAATCATCCACAAGATCCTGGGTGGGTGCCAGAATAGGCCAAAAAGCTCCGAAGAAACCCCGTGGTTCAGAATATGCATTTATGTTATAATCTTCTGTACCATTTCTTGTAAAAAACACTTCATCATTGAAATTCTTATAAAATATTTCCTGGTAGTTTTTTATATAATCACCAGGATTGGCTGATTTATAAAGCTTATGCCCTGCAGCTTCTGCCTGATCAATACAAGCCTTCGCCGCTGCTGCTGCTGTTTGCCATCTGGAAGGGTCCGCATCAGGAAATAGTCTTAACCCATCATTATCTTTAAAATTAGAATAATCCGGATTCCCATTCCATAAAGGGCTGGCCATGTATAAAAGAACTCTGGCTTTTAACGCCAATGCTGCAATTTTTGTAGCCCTTCCATAATCGTTAGCCGATGTAATTCGGGTATCCAAAAAAGGTAGCGCTTTATCACATTCAGTTGCAATAAATTCAACGCATTTATTAATCGGCTGCCGTTTAAAAGAAAGAAAATCTTCATCCAGATTGATAGTTCTGTCTATAATCGGAACCGGACCATACACTCTTGCTAACATAAAGTGAAAAAAAGCTCTTAGAAAAATCGCTTCGCCTTTCCATCTGTTGATAGTGCCCTGATCGGCTGTTGAACTTGGGACAAGCTTATCGATGTTTTCCAGAAACAGATTCGTTTTTCTAATTGCATTATAGGAGTTTGTCCATACATCCTGCTTATAAATGGTGGGATTCCAGTTGCCTTCATTGAAAAACTTACTAAAGTTACCATCATACCCTACTTCAATATCATCAGAGGCACCATTATAAACATTAGATACTGTTGGTTGAGTAGGATCATCAACCATAGACAGCTCCAGAGGTATCAGTGAATATATATTCGATAAGAACTGGGGCGCATAAACAGGGCTTGTAAATATCTGTTCAAGTGTCAGGTCCCCGTCAGGAGTTTTGTTCAGATAATCTTTTTTACAGGAAGATGCAAAAAGGATAATTGAAATAAAAAATAAACTTATAATTGAGCGCATAATATTTCTTTTAATGTGAAACCTTAAAAACTAACTTCTAATCCAAAATTGATAGTGCGGGGAATCGGATAATCGCCTGTTCCGAAATTGGATTCAGGATCAAGAACCTTTATTTTATCCCAGGTTGCAAGGTTGGTACCCTGGATAAATACTCTGGCGTTATTGACTAAAACTTTTTTGGCAGTTTTTGTTGGTAAAGAATAGCCTATTTCGGCAGTTCTTATTCTCAAATAGGAACCATTGCGCTGCCAGATAGTTGAACCCTGATAATTGTTCTGACTTGAAGCTCTAATTGCTGGAAATTTTGCTTTGCTGTTGTCCTGACCAGGAATCCATCGGTGATCGTAATATTCCTGCAATACATTATATCGCTCATCTTGAGAAAATGCCCATGCGGTCCAGTTTCTTTGTGAGAAAAAGAAATCCCTGTTCGCATTTCCATTCAAAAATATACTTGCATCAAAGCCTTTATAGGCAAAATTGGCACCGAAACCAAATACTATTTGAGGCTCTGATCCATACTTACCGATAACAGTTAAATCGGCATTGTCTATCTTATTGTCACCATTAATATCACGATATTTAACATCGCCAGGGCCAACAGGGCCAAAAGTTTGAACAGGGCTTTTGGCAATATCTGCCTGGTCCTGGAAAAAACCTATCGCCTCATATCCAAGATTCGATCCAATCGGATATCCTCTCAATTCCTGCCAGGGATATTGTTTCGGTGGTACATCATTTTCAATTATTTTATTCTTTGCATAAACTATATTACCGTTAAAAGAATAATAGAATCCATTCTTGGTAGTATTTCTGAACTGGAAACTTCCTTCTATTCCTTTGTTTTCAGTTATTCCCACATTAGCAAAAGGAGCGAAGGAGGCCAGGCCGGTATATATGGGAATTATCTGGCGTCTTAATAACTGGCCTTCGCGACGTTCATGAAAAACGTCTGCAGTAAGCGTAATTTTTCCATTCAACATTTCCATGTCCATTCCCAAATCGGCTTTATAAGACGTTTCCCATGTGAGATTAAGATTACCCAATCTTTTTTCGCTTTTTCCACCAATATTCTGATCCTGGTTTGTTCCAAACCCATAACCGGCAGCATTTTTTTCAAAGAGTGTGAGGAACAAAAATCTGTCCCCACCAATCTGATCATTCCCTACTAATCCATAAGAGCCGCGTAGTTTTAGCACGTTTATGAAATTCGTATTCCAGAACTTCTCATTTGAGACCAGCCAGCCCGCGCCTATTGAAGGAAAGAGACCATACTGGCTACCTTTAGGAAATTGTTCTGATCCCGTATAACCTGCATTCAGTTCAAGCAAATACCGTGAATCATAGTAATAATTTAAGCGACCAACTAATCCCTGCTGTCTGCTTGGAAGATTATCTATGGAACTTCCTGCATTAACATTTACAAACTCTCTTCTTTGAGCCAAAAGCATTCCCGAAACACCATGTTTACCGAAATTCCGCTTGTATTCAACAGCTGCTTCTCCATAAATTTTCTTATAATTTTCGTTTGCAGTTCGGTAACCCAGATCTCCTTGTGTATTAATAGTCGTATATGTTTTAGTAACAGGATTGTATTTATAAGTACCGGGGCTTTGCTCACGAATGTCCTGGGTGATATCCACCACATCATAGGCGAATAATCCCCTCATGGAAAGACCAGGCGTTACAGCCGACAAATCCCATTTTGCCCCCAGGTTATTTATAAGAGTTGTATAAAACTGCCGTGTATATCCTGTTGCGGTAATTACAGTATAGGGATTAATTTTTGAATCTCCGGTACCGCCCGGTGCACTTCCATCAGGATTTTTTACAGGAGATTCAACAGGGCTGGTGAGTTTTAATACATCAAAAATTCTATCCTTGCCAGTACCCGGGAAATTGGTTGTGGATATAATACTGGATACTCCCAGATTCAAAGAGAAGGTCTTTGAAAGTTTAAAATCTGTATTCGATCTGAAACTGTAACGCTTTAAAGCTGCATTGGTTTTGTAAGCACCATTCGGATCATCATTATATAATCCCTGCTGCAAGGTATACCCTAAATTCACATAGTATTGAACATTTTCACTTCCACCCTGTATCCCAAGGTTAGCCATCGCCTGACTGGTATGATCCCTGAATACCACATCGTACCAATTTACACTTGGATAAGCATAAGGATCTGAGCCATCTTTAAATTTTTGAATTTCGGCAGGTGTGTATTTAGGCAACTCACCTTTATTTGATCTTGATTCGTTTACTAATAAGGCGAATTCATAACCATCAATAACCTTTTCAACCCGGAGTGGAGTTGAACTGGCAGCCTCTGTTCTAAAATTAACTTTCGGTTTTCCCACCACACCTCTTTTGGTAGTGATTAGCAATACGCCGTTAGCTCCTCTGCTACCATATACCGCTGTGGCAGTAGCATCTTTCAATACTGAAATACTTTCTATTTCCTGTACGTTAATAGTAGTCCAGTAATCCTGCAGGTCACGTTCTACTCCATCTATAACCACCAACGGCTTATTTGAACCGGATTGGGACACCAGTCCGCGTATGAATATTTTCGCAGCATCATACCCAGGTTCGCCGGAGGTTTGCCTGGTAACCACACCTGCCAATCTTCCACTTAACGCATTACTTAAGGAAGGAGTAGAATATTTTCGAATATCTTTTACAGAGGCTGTAGATACGGCACCCACCATAGTGGTCTTCTTCTGAGTACCATAACCAACCACCTGTACTTCATCCAGCTTTTGCCCTTTTACATCTGGGTCAAGTTTTATGGTGATGGTCTTTACATTTCCGATTCTTACTCTGTTTGTAAAATAACCGACAAAACTAACGGCTAACGAATCAGCTTCACTGGTAACTTCAATCAGAAATTTCCCATTTACATCTGTTTTAGTTGATGAGCCCCTTCCAACTAATTGAACTGTGGCTGACGCCACTGGATTGTTTAACTCATCCACCACCAGCCCATTCAAAACCCAGGAAGCCTGAGGATTTTGAAAGAAACCGGGAGGTGTTGCTGAGTACCCTTCCTTTGCTACTACAAGTAATAGTAAAACGAAAAAATTTAGCAATTTTCTCATAATCGTTTAGCTTTAAAAATTAAAAACTTTACTTTGGTTTAGGTGTAGCTTAAATAGGGCTGACCGGCAAGTTGCAGATATTTGCGTTTTGTTGTACAATAATAAACGCATAAATCGGTATACCCAAATAATTTTAGGTGTTTTTTATAAGAAATTGAGAAAAACTGGGTTTTCCCCAATGAAAAGCAGGGGGAGCCAGCGCCTATAAAGCTGGACTTAAGGCCAAATTCAGGGGGAAAAGGCCAGAAAATTAGTGTTAAGTTGCAATATTTGCTCCGCTATTATTCCTCATAAAAACGCAAAAACGCTGTTCATTTGGTCACAAAGTTTCGTTTTGATATTTTTGAATTAATCGAAACAAATATTGCTAATGATATGCTGAAAGAAGAGCGACATAAGATCATTATGAGAGAAATCAATCTCCATAACAAGGTTCTTTCAATAGACCTCAGCCAAATACTAAATGTTTCTGATGATACGGTGCGGCGTGATTTGAAAGACCTTGTAGATGCCGGAAAGATCTTAAAAGTTCATGGAGGTGCCATTAGCAAATCTTTCGTTTCTTCTTTTTCTACTCAGAATAATATTTATGCCCAGGATAAGAAGCAGGAAATTGCCAGGAAAGCGCTGGTATTATTAAAGAATGAAATGGTAGTATTGACTGAGGGCGGAACAACAATATTGGAATTTGCGAAACAGATACCAAAGACCCTTAATGTAACTTTTTATACGATAAGCCCACAGATTGCTATTACACTTTCCGATCATCCTAATATTGAAGTAATTACTATAGGAGGCAAATTGATAAAAAATGCCAATTTACATACCGGAGCAAGTGTAATTAACCAGTTGGCAGAAATAAAAGTAGACCTTTGCCTGCTGGGAGCTAACGCTTTCTCTGTTCAGGACGGACTTACAGATGTAGATTGGGAGGTGGTCCAGGTAAAAAAGGCTTTGATACGTTCAGCTAAAAAAATAGCAATTTTATGTATCTCAGAAAAGCTAAATACAACTCAACGATTAAAGATTTGCGATTCCAGTCAAATTAATTATTTAATAACAGAGTTACCACCCACTCACCATTCCCTGCTAAACTATGTAAATACTGATATTAAACTATTTTAATGCAGAGCTGTACGCACCTGCCTTCATTTCCCCAGCCCGTTATTGATTCACAACCGGCCATCCATTTTTATATTTAATTGGGCTGATTAACATTACCCGGCCTGAACTTTTTGCTTTGCCTGTCTCTTTATTTATCGGGATAGCATGATACGCGATATAAGCTTTTCCGTGTTCATCTCTTACAATGGAATTATGCCCCGGAGCTAGCCAGTTATCATTTTTCTCAAGGATTACACTGTTTTCCTTACCCTTTTCTTCACCCAGGCGTTTAAAAGGCCCAGTAGCATTTTCTGCCCTGGCTACCATCACAGCGTAATGTGCTCTTTCACCACAACAATTATCCCCGGAATAAAACAGGTAATATTTGCCTTTGTGATAATCAACCCAGGATCCTTCTACCAGGTGATCATATTTTTCATGGTCAATAGAAATTAATGGTTGGGGTTGAGTTCCTTCCTTAAAACTGCACCAGTCATCATTCAATTCCTGTACTTTAAGAGGTTGGTGAGCAGATCCCCAATAAAGTAACTTTTTGCCTGATTCCGGATCTACAAATGCAAAGGGATCAATATTAATAAACCCTTCGCCACAGATCAGAGGAGAGCCTTTATCTTTAAATGGGCCTTCCGGCTTATCGGAAAAAGCAACCCCAATACACTTCCCTGTATTGATTCCTTTTTCCCCAGAATAGAACAATACATATTTGTTCAACTTTTTGTCAAACAAAACATGAGGTGCCCAGAAATCCTTAGTTGCCCAAACTGGTTTTTCGGGAAGGGCGTCACCTACAATTACCCAGTTTTGAAGATCAGTAGAGGAGGCAATAGGTATATTGTAACTTTTCCCACTAATTGATCCATTTGTAGCATAAGCAAAATATTTATTCCCAACCCTGATAATAGTTGGATCCGGAAAATTTTCATTTAGTACCGGATTCCTGATTTGTACTTGAGCAAAACAGAGCGTGTTAATCACAATTAAAGCAACGGCCAAAAAGACTTTCTTCATTATAACCTTTTTATTTTTCGCTATTACTTCTTATAATAGCTGCCCACCCTCCTCCGGGAGACATTTTTATTTTCAGCTTGCTATCATGAGTAATATTCAGCATCACTTTTTTATAGTCGTTACCATTCCTTCCTGCATTAACACCATCCTGCATAATTTCTGCCGTATAAGCGCCCTCCGGTAAAAAAGAACAATCTATAATTAGTTCCCTGGCATCCCAGTCAGTCATAGCACCTACAAACCAGGTGTCTCCTTTCCGCCTGGCAGTAATAATATAATCAGAAACTTTTGCAGCCAGGACTTGTGTTTCATCCCAGGTAACAGGGATTTGGGAGATGAATTCAGCCGATTCATTTTCTTTATAATACTTTGTAGGGCTATCGGCCAGCATTTGTAATTGGCTTTCATAAACAACATACATAGCCAGCTGATGACAGCGGGTACCCATGCTCATAGGTGTTTCAAATACGTCTCTGAAACTGTTCCTGCTGGCATTGTTCATAGCTCCGGGAGTATAGTCCATTGGTCCGGCAACCATCCTGATAAAAGGAATGGTAACATCATGTTCCGGTGTAATACTGTGCGTCCATTTATCCTGTTCTAATCCTTTTACTCCTTCATGGCTCATAATATTTGGATATTTACGGTGCAATCCCGCAGGTTTATATGCACCATGAAAGTCGACCAACAGTTTACGATCAGCGCAAGCTTTAGCCAGTCTTTCATAATAATTAACCATCCACTGATCACTTCTTTGCATAAAATCTACCTTGATGCCTTTAATTCCCCATGTGGAGAAGCGATCCAGAATTTTATCCATATCCTTATCAAGCGGTTTCCATATTGTCCATAAAATAATACCTACATTTTTTGATCTTCCATATTCAACCAGCCCTGGAATATCAATTGACGGACCTGACTCTATGAGATTGGTAGTAGATGCTGACCAACCCTCGTCCAGAATGATATATTCCAGTCCGTATTTGGAAGCAAAATCGATATAATACTTATATGTCTCCGTATTAATGCCTGCATGAAAATCGACGCCATATATATTATTGAAATTCCACCAGTCCCAGGAAACCTTGCCTGGCTTTATCCAGCT
>Ga0068867_100002830_pt1 | contig 12196 bp, 11 predicted proteins | sample KBSMisM32_FD_65649 | JGI IMG/M metagenome (GOLD analysis project Ga0068867, IMG submission 65649) | Miscanthus rhizosphere microbial communities from Kellogg Biological Station, Michigan, USA - KBS Miscanthus M3-2 | ecosystem: Host-associated > Plants > Roots > Rhizosphere > Soil ...
GCCCGTCCGCGTGGACGTATCGACTGAACGATTTCGATCGGTCGGCCTTTGCTGGCAGTGCGAAGCGCAGATCATGTTCCTAAAAAGAATATCAAGTGCAGCTTTGCATTCCGGTGGTGTCGGTCCGGTGTGCTGCGTCCGCACACCGACAGCGAATCGTCCTGACGGGCAACGAGTATCGATACCGCACGCAGGCTGAGCGCCGATCTGCCGTGCGCGACAGGTATTCCCGGTGTGGGTGTCGTTGGGTGCCATAAGCGCGGAGGCGGTTCGTAGGTGGATCCGACCGTCAGAGAGCGATACGACCTGCGGTCGGGCCCCCGCTTCTATTTCGCCTTTCCTTCAGTCACGCCGACGGCGGCGTGCATGCGTCTTCGTGCCGCCCGACAACGTGATCGCATTCGCGAGGGTCACGATAGTCAGCGGATTGTCCTCAGCGCCCGGCATTGTTTGCGATCATTCCCGGTGCGGCGCGTCTGTTGTGGACACAGAAACAAGACATCGGGGTCATCCTCGCGGTCGAATTTCGGGCTCGGCTACGACTCGGTTCGAAAGCTGACCTACCTGTTCGAGGGGAGCGTGGACTCCACGGACACGTGGTCGTGGGACGGCAGGTGCTGGAGGCAGGTCTCGTATTTCGGCCCGACGAGGCGAATTGGACACTCGATGACTTTCGACACGGCCCGCAGTTGCACCGTGCTGTTCGGTGGCGAACCCGTTGCGGGACAGGCGCTTCGAGACACTTGGGTGTTCGACGGCACGTAGTGGACGCAGGTCGAAGACATCGGTCCGTCACTGCGAACCGAACACGCCACCGCGTTCGACCAGAACCGTGGACGGCTGGTGCTGTTCGGCGCTCTGCTTCGTGGCGACGGTGCCGACGGTCAATGGGCCCGCGACACCTGGGAGTGGGACGGGCCACGTGGACACAAGTCGAGGACGCCGGTGGGGCGAAGCGCCGCTCGCACTGTTGGGCGTACGACAGAGACAGAAAGCGGATGTCGTGGTGGGGCCACAATAAGTGCGTGACGGCCGCAGACGGCAAGGGGATAAGGAAATTCGACCATGACGGCCTTCGGAAATAAATTGGCGACGGCCGGCATCGCGCTCGTCAGTGTTGGTGCGATCGGGATCGCGCCAACGGTTCAGACCCCGCCGCGGCCAGCGGTCCCAGCGGTTCGTCTCGCGGCGGCGACTTCTCCGACAGTGGTGCAACCGCTGGCACAGCAATCCAACGTCCTCGGGGCGCTGCTCAGGACCGGGGTCCAGGCGATCGCCGATCGTCTTGTCCATCGTTGAGTTGCGGGCCATCGCCACCGAGAACTGTGCGCCGTGTCGTATGCACGTGCCCACCACGGCGCGCGAGCCGAAGGCCGAATCGCCACGCACCAGGATCGTGGTGTCTGCGCTGATGGCGCGGGCGGTGCTGATCGCCTGCGCGACCATGCGTGCGGCACCCTTGGCCGAGTTGGCCCGCCCGGCGCGCAACCGCGGCCCGGCGATCACCGGCGCCAACCTGCCTAACAGGTGGAATGACGCCGACCACCAACTGGCGCCCAGCCTAATCGCGGGCCATAGCCAATACCCGCAGGACGTTGGCCCGCCGATCTTCGATGGCGCGGCCGATCTCCTGCAGCAGCAGGGGCTTGCGCAGTACCAGCTCTTCCATGTGCGCGCGGTCGATTTGCAGCACGGTGACCTCGTCGAGGGCGTATGCCCCGGCCAGCACCGGCTGTCGGGTCAGCGCGGTTTGGCCGAGGAACGCCCCTTCCTCCAGCGTGCCGACCGAGATCAGTGATCCGTCGTCAACCGTCGCTGTTAGCCGCACCCGACCTGCAACGAGGAAGGCCATGGCCGTGGGCACTTCGCCCGAATGCAGAAGGATCTCGTCGGCGCCGAAGCGGGCGACCGTGGCATACGCTGCCAGCTCCTGTTGGTCGGTGTGGATCAGCCGCAGCTTGGGTGCGACGGCGCGCAGCGCCTTCTCGACGCGGTCCCGGGTGGAGAACTCGTCCGCGGCCCCGTCCAGGTGCAGGCCCTCGCGCCGGGCCGCATACCACGTCCAGCGCAGGAACATGGCCCGGGCGACGGCGTCGTCGGCGGGGGACCGCAGCGCGACGGTGGTGTGGTACTCGGTAGCGCCGACTGCGACGCTGACTGGCGCCACCTCGGACTTGCGGTACGGCAGCATGTTGGCTACCCGGTTGAGCATCACGCACACCACGTCGGGCGGATCAACCAGTGAGAACGTCGTGGTGATCATGATCTTGTACGCGCCGGCAGGCTGGCTCAGGTTGGTGAAGGACGCGCCGGCCAGCACCGAGTTGGGCATGATCTGCATGCCACTGCCGGTGTCGATATGGGTGGCCCGCCAGTTCACCTCGACCACCCGGCCCCGCGCCGTCGGAGTGTCGAGCCAGTCGCCGAGCTGGAACGGCTGCTCGAACAGCAACAGCAGGCCGGAGATGATCTGGCCGACGGAGTTCTGCAACGCCAGGCCCAGAACAACGGTGCTGATTCCCAGCGCGGTGAACAGACCTCCGACGTTGGCGCCCCAGATATAGGAGAAGATCACCGCCAGGCCGAGCGCGATCAGCACGAAGCGGGCCACGTCGATGAAGATGGTCGGCATCCGTTTGCGCCAGCTGCCCTCGGGCGCGCCCTGGAAGACCGTCGCGTTCAGCCCGGACAGCAGCATCACCAGCACGACGAAGCCGAACACGGTGGCCACCACGCGCACCGACGTCGCCTCGGCCGACACCTCGGTGGCCTTGACCAGCAACAACAGCAACGCAGCCAGCGGAAGCAGATAGTTGCGCAGCAGGCTGACCGGCCTGGCCAGGATGCTCTGCCTGCGGACCAGCACGTGCTGCCACTCGGTGAGCAGAATCAGCCCGACCGGCAGGCCAATGGCGACCCCGATCGCCCAGTAGAACCACGATGAGTCCAACAGGGCTGTCATGACTGACGGTCCAACAGTCGCCAGATCGGCTCCTCGGCCCCGTCGACGGTGATCACCCCGATCCGGGTGAAATGCCGCGAGTCACGCATGATCTCGTACACACCCGCCGTCACGTAGATGCCCGGCTTGGGGGAACCGCTCTGCACCTGGTAGGCCAGGTTGACCGCGGCACCCCACATGTCATAGACAACGGTCGACCGGCCGATCAGCCCACTGGTCACGGTGCCGGTGTCGATGCCCGCCCTGATGTCGAGGCGGCGGCCGGTCTCCCCGTTGAACCGGTCGATGATGCGCTGCATCCCCAGGGCGAAGTCCACCGCGCGCCGGACGTTGTCCAGCCGCGGCACATTCAGGCCGCAACTGGCCAGGTAGCCGTTGCGCAGGGTCCTCACCCGCTCTACGCCCAGGCCCTCTGCCGCGGCGTCGAACTGCCGCAGCAGTTCGTTGAGGATCGCCAGCGATTCCTCCGACGGCAGCTCGTCGGACAGTTCGTCCAGGCCGACGACGTCGGCAAAGATCACCGTGACGTCCTGGTGATCCTGCGCGATGGTCTGCTCGCCCTCCCGGTAGCGCTGCACCACCTGCTCGGGCATCAAAGACAGCAGCAGCCGGTCGTTCTCTTTGCGCTGCTCGGCGAGCAACTGCTCCTTGATGCCGAGATTGCGGCTCATCTCGTTGAAGGCCGCCGTCAGATCGCCGATCTCGTCCCGCGACTCGACCGGGACCGCGACGGCGTAGTCACCGCGGCTGATGCGCTGAGCACCGGCCTCCAGCCTGCGGATCGGCCGCACGAAGAGCTGGGCGAGCAGCATGGCCGCGATGCAGACCACGAACACGATCGCGGTCGAAGTGAGCACCAGGGTGCGGGTGAACGACGACTCCGGCGCGAACGCCTCGGAGGTGTCGATCTTGGCGATGATCGACCAGTGCAGGTCGGTGTTGGGCAGCGTGACCGGGGCATAGGCCTGCAGCGTCTGGTGTCCGAGATAGTCCGAGGTGATCAGCGTGCCGCTCTGCCCGCGCTGAGCGTAGTGCACGGCGTCCGTGGCGACGGGTTGCACCAGCATGGTGCCGCCCAACCGGACCGCCTGGTCGACCACGTCGGGTGGGGTGCCCGCCTCGACGGCGTCGCGCTTGTATTGCTCCGCGTTCTGTAGGAACAGCCGAGAATCGGACCGCATCAGATCGTCAGGCCCGGCCAAGTAGGTTTCGCCGGTCTTACCTAAGCCGGTCGACTGCCACTGCTTGTCGACGGTCATCAGCCGGTTCAGTCCGGTGATTGGGAATTGCAGGGCCAGTGCGCCGTCGACGCGCCCGTCCACCCCGACCGGCGCCACCATCCAGGCCGTTGGGGCATCCCCGGCCGGCTGGTAGCGCTGGAAGTCGGTGACGGCCACGAAGTCCACCGCGTTCGACGCGATGGTCTGTTCGTAGGCGTCACGCAGGTTGTTCTCCCGATACGGCCCGGTCAGGAGGTTGGTGCCCAGGTCGACCCCTTTGTCGGCGGAATACACGACGTTGCCGCGTCCGTCGAGCAGCAGCGCGTCGACGAAGCCGAACCGGTTGACGATCTGACGGAAGAAGTCGTTGTAGCGGGTGTTGGCTGCGGTCCATGCGCTGCCGTCCCGGGCATCGTCGAGGTCGATCGCGTTGTTGGCGGGGCCGACCGGCGCAGTGTAGTAGGCCTGCAGGTATTTCTGGGCGTTGGAGTCCGGTAGCAGCGCGTGCGGATCGAGCCTTTTGGCGGTCTTCTGTTCGGTGTTCTTGGCGAATTGGTTGTAGTGATCGAAGACCTGTTGCTGTTGCGCCGGGTTGGTGGTCGCCGTGGCGAGCTGGTCGAAGCCGGCGGTGAACGCTCCCAGCGCATCGATGGTTGTCGACCCGCGGGTATACATGATCAGCGAATTCCTCAGGTCGTTGATCTTGTCCTGCATTTGCCGGCTCTGCGAATCCCGCACTTGGGTCAGCCGGTCGAACACAGATGCCCGCAGCGAAGTGCGGCCCGACTCGTAACCGATTAACCCCACCACGGCCGCCGACACGATGCTGGAGAGCAGCAGCATGACGATCAGCTTGGATTTGATGCTGACCCGCGACAGCAGTCCGCGCCGCAACCGGCCGCGCGCCGGTCGAACAGCGGGTTCTGCCTCCGGCATGGCTGCAGGTGAGGCACCGGTATCGCCGGGCGGCGCCGCTGCGGTGTGTGTGGCCGACGTCGCGGGGTCCTCTGACGCGGTCACCGGCCCGAGGCTCACCCCAGGCGACGATGGCGGCATTGGTTTCCTCTCGGTTCGGCGGTCTGATCGATTCGCGGAAGCGACGCTGCCCCCGAGCACCGCAGCAGACTAGCGCGCTAAATCTGAACCCGCATAACTCAGCAGGCACAATGCCTGCTCAAGCCGGTGCGCTGTGCACCCGCATATGCTCGATCCGTTCGATCTGCAGCTTCGTGCAGGCATAGACCCCGGTCTGTGACACGGGTGCGGGCCGAATTGCGCGCCGGCAGAAAGCGCACCCACACTGGTTATAGCGCACACGCCCAACAGCCTGTGGGCGCGTCACTGCAGACAGCTGTACATGTAGTCAGGCCCACGGCACCGGCGGGCTTGCCAGGCGACAACACCGATCCTGTCAGGCGGGCACCGGGTCAGCCGCCACATACATTTACGGAAGGTTCAGCTTCCCGAATCGGACGAGGTTTGGGCGGCCCACAGGTCGGGTCCGAAGACTTCGTAGCGGATTCGGGCCGGCGGCACGCCGCGTGAAAGCAGTGTCGACCTCACGTGCCTCATGAACGACAGCGGACCGCAGGTGAAGACCTGAATGTCTTGCGGGAGCGGGATGTCGGTCAAATCCATAAATCCCTGGCGGGAGCGGGTGTCGCCGTCATCGACGGATTCGTACCACGCATGGGCGGTGAAGTCGTCGATCTCGCGTCCGAGATGCAGGACGGTTTCTCGCAGAGCGTGATCTTGAGCGCGGCGGTCGGCGTGGGCGACGATGACGGTCCGCTGAGGCCGGCGCCTTCTGATCTCGTTTTTCCCTCCGCGAACTCCACGCCGCTGCGTAACCGCAATTTTCGCCGCGACAGCTTCGATGCGGCTACGGCTGCACTGGGCCTGACGATCACTCCGCACAACCTCCGTGACACCGCATCGTCGCTGGCCATACATGCGGGGGCCTCGGTCGTTGCGGTTGCGCGCTTACTTGGCCATGAGTCGGCTGCGACGACGCTCAATCACTATGCAGGGCTCTTCCCTACCGACCTTGACGACTCAGCGGTACGCCTCGATGCCGCCCCGAGAGAGGCCGTCGGAGACCAGTGAGCGCCACTTGGTGTCATTGGCTCAGCGACCAGGCACCGACGAGGAGTCGGACCGACGCGGAGCCGGGAATCGCGGAAAGCGTAGATGAGCTGCGAAAACACGAAGTGCCCCGGCAGGATTCGAATGTGCCGGGATGAAAGACGCCGATATGTGCCGTGACCTGCAATTACGTTGGGGGAGTGGGCATCTCGGGTAGGCGGCGGGTTGCTCAGTTCGCTCAAGATGCGCGCAGCGTGAATGATTTGTGTGGTTGAACTGACGTTGTGGACGGGCAAACCCGCTGGTTACGCCGGTTGGTCGGCAGGAATCGAACCGGGAACTGAAAGAGATTCGAATGGACAGAGAAACACGGCGGCGTAGTCAGCGCGGACGCCGGGAATGGGGTTACGTCCGTAAACAGGGAACGAAATCGGGACGGTATCAGGCTTCCTATATATCGGGCCAGACCTGCGACGGCACTTCGCCCCGGTTACGTTCTCGTCCAAGATGAACGCCGAATCGTGGCTAGCCAATGAAAAAGATCTCATCGAAAAGGCAACGTATAACGAGGATTACGTTTGGCAGCCACCGGAGACGCGCTAGCTGGAGAAAAAGGCTGCGGCCCTGACACTCGCGGAATATTCCGCTCTCTGGATCCGGCGGGCAGTGATCGAGGGCGCGCTCAGATCTGGTCGGGGCGAGCGCCGCGAGAAAGCCCGTGAGCGGAAATCGGTTCAGCCGGAAGTTAACTCACGCAGCGCCGGGAGCAAAAACGCCAGCGCCGGGCTCCCGTGAGACATCGCGTCCTTCTCCACGGGAGTGAGTTCGGCAGCCGTGCGTGACGACCCCGCGGGCAGAAACACCGGGTCGTAACCGAGCCCGCCGTCCCCGCGCGGTTCCCGCCCGATGCTGCCCGGCAGACGCCGCGCACCACGATCTCGCCGGACTCCGACACCAACGCGAGCCGGACCGGATCACACGTTCAGTGGGCCGCGATTCAGCGCGCCGGTCAGCGAGTCAGGGAGGGACGGACGGTGAGGACCGGCGACTGGGTCCAATGCAACACCGGTTCGGGGGTCGATGCCGAAAACGGTTGCCATCATGTTCCTTTCATGGGGGCCAGCAGTGGTGCGGTACGTGCGGGTCGAAGCCATGCTCGGCGCGTTCGGGTTCGCCGGACCGGCGTCCGGGCTCGATCTGGTTGGTCAGGATCGGCAGGTAGCCGAGCCCCCCGCGCAAAGTCGCGCAGTCGTCGAGCCGGACCACCACAGCACCCTCTCTGGATGAGTTTGGGATCACTGGCTCAGTCCTGCTGAGACTTTCGGCACGGGGAGCCGCTCGTCTCCATTACGTTACTTGCCGGGCGCCCAGAACGAGTGATCACTTCGGGCGTTCTCACGTTCTCCTAACACGCGCTCGCTGTTGACGCTAGGGCTGTGCGTCGTCTAGGTCGCTATTGAAGTCAATGACCATCAGCACGGCCTCTTCGACGGCCAGTTGGCCCGCGGCGATCTGCTTCTCCAGTGAGTGCAACCAGTCGGGCACTTGCGGGCAACCGGCGAGCCCGCAGACCGCATGCGCGATCGCGATGGCCCCTTTCGGCGGCGAATGTCCAGAGGAAAACGCCTTCATGTCGACAACCTGCGGCTCCTGACTCCGGTCAAGGAGGATGACACGCACCAACCAGCACGACGCACCCGTTGCCGAATACGACGTGCTCACACTGGTGGCCAAGTCATTGACCTACCCAATCGCAGTCTCTTACGGGCACCCGGACTATCCGCGGGGTGGGCACGTGACTTTCAGCATCGATTCGGATAATGCACTGATAGTGCGATATCGTGCACTGCATGGATCAGAGCGCTGCCAACCTTGCGTCGGCGATCGGCGTGCGGGTCAAGCAGGAGCGGAACTCGCGGGGCTGGACGCTGGATCAGCTGGCCGAGGCCGCAGGGGTGAGCCGCCGGATGGTGGTCAGTGTCGAGCAGGCGGCGGTCAATCCCAGCGTGGGGACGCTGCTTCGGCTCAGTGACGCACTCGGCGTCGGTCTGCCCGCGTTGGTCGAACCGCCTGAAACCAAGTCGGTGAAGGTCACCCGCAGGGGTGAAGGCGCCACGCTGTGGAGCGGTGAGGGCGGTGGGCGGGGAGTGTTGGTGGCCGGCACCACACCACCGGATGTGGTCGAACTGTGGGACTGGACCCTGGGCCCAGGAGACCAACACAGCAGCGAGGCCCACGCGCCGGGAACCAAGGAACTCGTGCACGTCCAGGACGGCTCGATCACCGTCGAGGTCGCCGACCAGTCGGTCACCCTCGATGCCGGTGATGCGGTCGCTTTCCCCGGCGACGTCGCCCATTCCTACGCCAATCCGAGCACCCAGCCGGCGCGGTTCTCCCTGGTCGTCTTCGAGCCCGGGGTCGGGGCGGGAGCACCACGATCGGAGAGACGTCATGAATGACGTTGACACGCTCGAAAGGTTCCTGGCGGGAGCCCACGTTGGTGATGCCGTGTTCGCGCTGCGGCCCGACTACCGGGCCCTGCTGCTGGCCGTCGACGGGCTGGTGCCCGGCCCCAGCGACCAGGACAGCGACGCGCTGCTGCAGGCAGCCGAAACCTCGGCCAGCCAAGCGCTGAGCAAGCAGCCGGTCGATCAGCTGCCACACGTGGCGGCGTGGCGCGATGCCTACCGGGCGTTCGGGGCCAAGCCGCAACGCACCCGCAACAGCGTGGAGGCATTGCTGCGCCGGGCGGAGTCGGGGCTGCCGCGAGTGAACCGGCTCACCGACCTCTACAACGCGGTCTCGGTGCGCCACCAGCTCCCACTCGGCGGGGAGGACCTGACCCGCTATGTCGGTGCGCCGCAACTGATCCGCGCCGCCGGCACCGAGCCCTTCCACACCACCGCCGGCGGCGCGGAGGTGATCGACCACCCCGAGCCCGGCGAGGTGGTGTGGTGCGATGACGCCGGGGTGACCTGCCGGCGCTGGAACTGGCGCCAGGCGCGGCGCACCCAACTGCGTAACGACACCACCACGGCGTTGTTCCTTTTCGACGCCCTCGATCCGATGACCGACGAGGCGCTGCTGGCCGCCGCCGACGACCTCAGCACCCACCTGCTTCGGCTGGGACCCGACGTCCACATCGCTCGCCGCCTGATCGCCACCGGCGCAAACCTTGATGAAGGAGACTGACATGCTCATCCACCCGTGGGATGCCGCACTCGACACCACCGAATGGCGCGACTGGCTGGCCTCCACGGACCGGTTCGGGATTCTCGCGGTCAACAACCTCGACCCAACCCGAGCCCCGCTCGTGCTGCCCCTCCATTTCACGCTCGCCGGCGACGAGCTGCTCATCCACCTGGCCCGGCCCAACCCGGTCTGGGACCACCTACAAGCGGCCACCGAAGTACGGCTCGCGGTGATCGGCGACTACGCCTACATCCCGACGTACTGGCGGGCTAAGGCCGGTGGGCCCGACGAGGACGGCGTGCCGACCAGCTACTACTCCGCCGTGCAGTTCGTCTGCCGTCCAACGGTTGTCGACGACCCCGAGGGCAAAGCGCAGATCCTCACCGCCCAGCTCGCCGACTTCCAACCCGAAGGCCGCCACGCCCCTGTCGCCGTCGGCGCGGACCCCTACGGGCGGATGCTCGCCGGGATCCGCGGTGTGCGGCTGACGGTGCTGCGAGTGGAGGCCAAGTTCAAATACGACGACTCCAATCCCGTCGACCACCGCCAACGCGTCATCGGCAATCTCGAACGGCGCGACCACGGACTGGATACCGCAGCCGCCGCCCAACAACGGCGGCGCCTCGCGGCGATCGGCGACTGGCGAACCCACCGGAAGCAGAAATAACCACCACACGCGGCGATCAGCCGCTCGGTGATGGCCGGGACCTGCGGGTCGGCCACCAGCAGCGTGGTGAACAGCCCGTCGGGCAGCCCGGCGGCGGTCAGGATGTGCTGGCAGGCCAGGCGGCGCCGGTGGTATCGGGGGCAGGACACCCAGCTGCGGTCCGCGGCCGTCTCATAGATCTCGTCGGCCAGGAAGGTCTGGGCGTGCTCGGCGTAGAACTGCAGCCCGGTCCTCTCCTCTTCAGTCCTCCAGCTCGCAACCTTCGTAATGCAGGCGCCAAGGTCGCAGTGTGAACCGCTCATGTCATGAGGCGCCGGGGATCGGCGAAAGCGTCTTCGATCTCGGGGACTGTGCTGTGTGCGGCGATGAGCGCTGTGAGGAGCACTCGGGCTTGTGCGGCACGGAGGCTGTGAGCTGGGATCGCTCCGGCGGTCTGGAGGTCGTGTCCACCTCCACCTCCGCCGTACGAGGCGGTTAAGGGGCCCTCTGGCACTCGGCTTGAGACGACCACGACGACTCCGGCCTGGCATGCGCGTCGAACCGCGTCGACGACGGTCGGGTTGGTGTTGCCGGAGCCCAATGCCGTCAACACTATGCCGTGGGCGTGAGCCGATATGGAGGCGTCGATGTGTGTTCCGTCGGCACCGGGATAGAGAGCGACGATGTCAACTCGTGTGTCCGACAGCGTGTTCCATGGAAGCACGTGCCTTGTCACCGGATCGTCGTCAGGCCACCGACGAAAGGCGTCGAGCTCGCGGGTGTGCGCTTTGTATGTGCCGCGCGCAGGCAGTAGTGCACCACCGAACGCGATCAGCACGCCGCGACGGCGGTTGGCAGGGTCGACTGCGGCAGTGAGCGCGGCGGTCAGGTTGCCCGGGCCATCGGGGTCTTGGTGATCGGCGGTTCGTTGGGCGCCGGTGAAGATGACAGGGCGGTCGTCGTCGTGATGGAGGTCTACGAGAAAGGCCGTCTCTTCCATGGTGTCGGTTCCATGAAGCACCACCACGGCGTCGATGTCCGGAGAGAGTAGAGCGGAGGCCACGGCCGTTCTGATGTCCTCCATGTCCGCCTGTGTGAGGCCGGCAGAGTCGTTGTTCATCAGTTCGTGCACGGTGATGGTGATGCCGGGTGGAACACCTTCGTGCCCGTCGAGCAGGTGGGCGGCAGAGAGAACAGGCACACTCACACCGTCCGATCCGTGTCGGCTTGCGATGGTGCCACCAGTAGTGATGAGAGTGATGTGGTGTTTCGAGGTCATCGCGCTTCCTGTGAGAACCTGTCTACCTGTCAGACAGGATGTAGGTGAGTGTTGCGCACGTCAGGCCTCAACGTCAACCCCCCGGCCGAACTCTTGACTGCGCACGAAGTCGTGGGGCATACTCGAAAACCTGTCAGTCAGCTTGACAGATTTTGTCGAGGATACCGATGTCGGTGCAGCTCCATCGGCATCGAACAACTCCCGCTGAAACCACTGTCGAACAACATGTCCCGAGGTGAAGAGATGACCAGCACGCGCATCGAGCACGATCTGCTCGGCGACCGAGAGGTTCCCGCTGACGCCTACTGGGGCGTCCATACGCTGCGCGCGGTGGAGAACTTCCCGATCACCGGCACCACCGTCGGGCAATATCCGCATCTCGTTCGGGGACTCGCATTGGTGAAGGCTGCGGCCGCCGAAGCCAATCATGAAGTCGGACTCCTCGACACGACGCGACGCGACGCGATTGTGCAGGCATGTGCCGAAATTGCGAACGGTGCACTACACGACCAGTTCGTGGTCGACGTCATCCAGGGAGGTGCGGGTACGTCCACGAACATGAATGCCAACGAAGTGATCGCAAACCGGGCGCTCGAGATTCTGGGGCACCGCAAAGGTGACTACGGGCAGCTCCACCCCAATGATCATGTCAACCTCAGCCAATCCACCAACGACGCCTACCCGACGGCGGTCAACGTCGCGACGATCTGTGCGACGCGATCGCTGGTGGATGCCATGGGCGCGCTCGAGCAGGCGTTCGCGCGCAAGGCGCTCGAGTTTCGAGATGTGTTGAAAATGGGCAGGACTCAGTT
>Ga0068867_100002833_pt1 | contig 12190 bp, 6 predicted proteins | sample KBSMisM32_FD_65649 | JGI IMG/M metagenome (GOLD analysis project Ga0068867, IMG submission 65649) | Miscanthus rhizosphere microbial communities from Kellogg Biological Station, Michigan, USA - KBS Miscanthus M3-2 | ecosystem: Host-associated > Plants > Roots > Rhizosphere > Soil ...
GTGATTGGGCGGTGACGAGCGTCATACATGGGCGCGTACTCACCGCCAGTCATGACACCGGAAGGTTTGGTTGGTTTCGTTTGCCGGTCCTGAAGGCCCATCGCGAATGCTCTGCCAAGAATCGGCGTAGCCGCGATGGACATCAGAGAAAACATCAGCGAGCGGCGATCGAGCCCCGGGCTCGTTTGCGCTGAGTCTCGGTTTGCGGCATAGGAGGACCACGCGAAAAGGCGCTGCAGGATGACCGCGAACGGCTTCAGTGTGCTGTTCATCGGCGCATCATTTTTTCGAAGCCGAGGACTCATTCGGCCCAGGTTCATCGATCTGCATTATGCGGTCACTGTGCACATTCTGCAGCTTCTGAATGATGCCACTTGGCCATCGGATCTCCATCTCCTCGACTACTTCGTCCGTGCCCAGGCCGAAGTGCAGGCGTTTGTCGCTGGACGAGAGATAGCTGCTTGCAGTGGTGACGATACCAAGCTGAGACCCATGCTGAGTCTTCACTCTCACCTCTGCGCCAATCGCGTCCCGATTGCTCTTGTGCCCCACAAGTTTCAGGAGAAGCCAATGATTCGCAGTCTGAGTCTCGTTGTGCAGGACATGAACCGGTCCGTCGTTCGTAGTAACCAGCGCGTCCAGCCGTCCGTCGTTATCGATGTCTCCGACGGCCATACCACGCCCGACCCAGGGAATCTGAAATACACTGCTCGATTGCGCAGAAACATCTGCGAAATCCTTGCCCATATTTCGGGCGAGAAGCATCGGCTCGCGATAACGCAGATTGGGCGTGGTCAGCTCCACGTTGTCCAAATCATGTCCCTGCGCGACCATAACATCCTTCCAGCCGTCGTTGTCGTAGTCCATGAAACGAACGCCCCAGCCAGAGAATCGCTGCGTGATGGTTCCAATTCCGGACGAGAAGCTTGCGTAGGTAAAGCTTCCGTCTCCATTATTCTTGTACAGCGCATATCTTTGGTTTCCCAAGTCCGTGACGAGCAGATCCGGAAGGCCATCGTTGTAATAGTCAGCGAAATCGACACCCATCCCAGCATAGGTGTTGCCGTCACTGTCGACGGCAACGCCGGCAGGCAAAGCGACCTCTTCGAACGTGCCATCGACCTTCTTGTGGTAGAGGAATTCAAACATGGAATCGTTGGCGATAAAGACGTCGATATGCCCATCGCGGTCGTAATCTGCGAGAGCAATTCCTAATCCCCTCCCAGGTTTCGCTATGCCGATCTTCTGAGAGACTTCCATGAAGCGGCCGTTCCCCTCATTGTGATAAACCAGCGGCGCGATAGGCTTGAAAATGTCGGGCGTGCAGTATGAACGATATCCTTCTTTATGCGTACCACACCACACGTCGCTGAAATCCCAGTCGAGATAACGGAGAACGACTAAGTCCAGCAGGCCATCATTGTCGAGGTCCACCCAGGCGGCGCTCGTTGACCATCCTTCGCCAGCTACGCCCGTCTTTTCAGTGACGTCCGTGAATGTGCCGTTGCCATTATTGTGATAAAGCCGATTGCCTCCATAAGCCGTCACGTACAGATCTTCGAACCCATCGTTGTCATAATCTCCAACGACAACGCCCATTCCGTATCCGACGCCCTGGAGTCCCGCTTTTTCGGTCACATCTTCGAACCTGCCATCTCGCTTCTGGTGATACAAACGATTCCAGTATTGAGGGCCCGTCTTTTGCGGGATAGCTGTTTTCGGCGTGGGGTCGGTCAACGGGGCGCCGTTTACCAAAAAAATATCCAAGCGCCCGTCATTGTCAAAATCGAAGAGCGCAGCTCCCGTTCCCATAGTTTCGATGAGGTATTTTTTCGTGGTATGAGAAGAGAGATAGCGGAAGTCGATGCTCAGTTCGGAAGTTATATCTCTGAATTTTCCGGGGACCAACTTTGGGAGCGGAAGCGGCACCGAGGCGGATTGCCCACCGAACGCGCTGTTGGGGTCGCTTGCGATGTAAGCCGCCATAAACGCAAAGACTAGCAACACGGAGCGGCGATCGAATTGGCGAAAAGGAAACGTCAATGTGTTTGGTTGACCCCCGCGGGTTGCGATTCGGAGGTCCGTAGGGCGGTGCAGCGCTCAAATTCAGACTGAGCTTTTGCAGTCATTTTCTCCTGTTGGTAAACCTGGCCAAGCAGGCATCGCAGAGGAGCCTTTTGTGGCGAGAGCTGGACCGCTTTCTCCAACTGCTCTTGCGCCTCGTGCAAGCGGCGCAGAACCGAAAAGGCTTTCCCCAATTCCTCGTGCGCCAAAGATAATTCGGGGAACGCCGCAACCGCCTGCAAGAGATACGGAAGAGCATTTTCTGGCTGATTTTGACGCAGGTATAGTCTGGCGAGACCGACAAGGGAATCAGGGGACTTGGTTTCGTTCTGCTCCTGCCAGGCGATCGCGTTTTGATACGCTTGAATGGCTTCGTCGTTTTGGTTCAGGCCCTCAAAGGAAAGTCCCACGTTGTATTCTGCGGTAGGATTTCGGGGATCGAGTTTCAAGCAGTGCTGGAAAGCTTCGATTGCAGAAGAATACTTAGTCTGGCTGTATTTCGTCCGCCCCAGGTAAAACCACGTTTGCTCGTCCTTGGGGTTCAGTGTGGTGGACGCAGTGAGCCACTTCTCGGCCGAGGGTAGGTCCTTTAGCAGCAGATAGTCGAGCCCGACTATCTTCAAGTCCAAAGCGCCAGGTGCGCGGTATCGTGCCCCGGCGGAAAGCTCCGCGAGTGACTCCCGCGCTTTCGCGTCGCGCATCGTGACTAATGGATTGTCCACGGTATCGCTGTACCGAAAGTTTTCGCCTTCCTTCTTTTCTTCCCCGACGTACTTTTCGCGGACTTCATCGAAGAGAATATGACCGAGGATGTAATGCCCTTCGGCGGAATCTGCATGCGAATGAAGGAATTGGCGCGTGGCTTTTTCTGCCTCGGCGAGGAGCCCCTTTTGCAAAAAGGATTTCGCTTCCGCTAATTCCGAAGCCTGCGCAGTCTCGGTCTGCTTAGCGGCTCTTCCGGCTGCGGCAGACGACGATCCATAGCTCGTTTGCTGCCTCGAGGACCCGCTTTTACTCGGAGAGGCTGCTGCGGCTCGTGCCATCGCAGGCGCACCGAGAACATGCACGATCGAAGCCAACAAAACCGCTCGATGCGCATAGGAGTAAGCAGTTGTTGTGCGCCGAGACGCAGGGGAAATTAGCACAAGAGAATACTAATCCGGAAGCCGCCATGATAACCCTGCCGGGGATTGTAGCCCGGCAGGGTGTCGGCTAAAAATTAACCTGCAACTTCACCTGGCCTTGTCTCGGTATGATCGCACCGTTATTATTTGCAGCCTGACAAGGGACGCCGGGGCTGCTATTGAGACCGAAATTGGCATCGCCGACATTCGTATCCATACAGTTACCGATATTAAATCGGTTTAGCGCGTTGAAGTATTCCATCTTCACCTCGAAATTTACGCGTTCGTTGACGAAAAACTTCTTTCCCAGAGAAAAATCTTCCTCGTTGTACCAAGGATTTCGGAAGTTGTTGTAGAGAAATCCTGCATTGCCTATGGTCCAAGCGCCAGGGGAACTGAAGATGGAAGTATTAAAGATTGGCGTGGTTCCCCCATTGAGGTTGTTATAGTAGTTATGCCAGTCCACATTGAAATTTGTGTTCTGGATGTTGGGACGATTGTACCCTGCCGTATAGAGGAGCGGAGTGCAATTGAGCACGCCGTTGCAGGACGTAAACTGTACCGGCGTTCCACTTTCGTAATAATTGACGAAGCTAAACGACCACCCACCCACTACGTTGTTCACTATCCGATTGGCATTGTTCAATAACTTCTTGCCCCTGCCGATAGGCAGTTCATAAACTCCCGCGATCGAGATCACATGCGTGCGATCGTCATTGCCAACCGACCACTCCCTCCTGGGGTTTCCCGGATCCAGGCCTCTGAAATTGAAAGTCGAGAATCCGCTATCGGTATTCGTGAAGTATCTCGAAAGTGTATAGGACACGAGGAACGTCAGCCCGCTTCCGGTGCGCTTGCGTAAACTCATCTGCAGCGCGTTGTACTTGTCGGCACCATTCGTATCGAAGTTGTTCGTGATGCCCCGGAACTGCGGATATTTCAGAAATGCTCGAGCGGTCAAACCCCCAGACCCATAGTCATCGCAGAAATTGATATATGGAACCCAGAGGGTCATCCCCGGGCAAGACGGATCACTTCCGGGGTACGTATATTGAGCAAAATTATACTGCGAGGCGTTTGACGCCATGAGCGTCTGCGCCGCCGGAGAGGTCCAGGATTGACCTAGGACACAATCAGTTGAGTTTGCCAGCCCAGGAGGGCATACGCTCTGCACGAATCCATAATTGAGATAATTCAGCCTCCCACTGCCCGCCAGTAAGGACGGTAGGTGTACATCGTGGGTATGCACTCCGGACACTGAGAGGAACATGTTCCACGGTAATTCCCGCTGGATGCCCAGGACAAATTGTTCGTCGTAGGCTTGCCGAACGTGCTTGGTCATCGCTTGTGGAGACTGGGTGTTGAAGAAATCCGTGGTTAGAGGAAGCTGCGCCGGTGCAGGAAGCGGTCCCGCTGCTCCACTCACCCCGCTGTCCCACAAGCCATAGCTTGGGATGCTGTAGCTACCAATTGATCCCTTGCTCCCGCTGTCGAAGGTCTCAGAACCATTCAAATTGTTTCCGTAGTTCACAGCTACCTTGTTGACGCCGTATTCGAAGCCGCCAGTGTCCAGCCAATACCACGACGCTCCCCCGAGCACAACAGTCTTGTTATTTAGCTGGTAGGTAAAGCCGACTCGCGGGCTAAAGTGATTCCACATCATGTCCATTTGGCTCCAGCCGATGCATACTGGGCATCCTTTGCCCAGCTGCGCCATACCGCCCAAGAGCGGCTGCCCGGTAGCTGGATTGATCGCACCGGCATTCGGAACGTTCGGGTTGAAGAAGGTGAGTTGATTGGAATGGGAGTCGTTGCTGAAGGGAAACGCCAAATCCCACCGAACGCCCCAGTTGACCTTGAGCTTCGAAGTAATCTGCGTATCGTCCTGGAAATAAGGAGCTAGGTACGTATTGGTTAGAATCGTCGGAGCCGCGCCCGCTCGGCTGGCTGAGTCCGCGTTTCCGAGTAGGAAGCTAGCGAATCCGTTGCCGGTGTTCGTGCCAGGGGTCGGCTCGTTTGGATCGGCCGTTGTAGTGGAGTTGAAGGTCAGACTCCCTGCGCATCCATCGCATTCGAAATCGAGCTGCTTCGATTTTCGAATATCCACTCCAAAATTGACCGTGTGGCGCCCGTGCGTCCACAGGGCGTTCCCCATAATCGAATATCCGGTCTTGTGATTTTGTGTTGGCAAGCCGCCATTTCGTGCGCCCCAGTTGTCCGGTTCCCAAGGGCCGCCTGTGAAGTTAATGCCCGGCAAAATATTAGCGGACGAGCTGAACGGGGCGACACCTGGGAAAGTGCCAGGATAGAAGTGAGTCGGACTAAAGTCGTTGTTCTGAAATACGTATAGGAACCCCCCGGTCACCACGAAGTGCGAAGAAAGGGTGTTGGCATACGTAATATCAACGCCTCTTCCCAGAACGGTATTGACGAATGAGGTATCGATGGGAGCCGAAGTGAACTCTGTCCCGGACGGAACAGGGAAGTATTGTCGCCAGTACCAGCCATGTAAAGACTGTTTATCGGTGAGGTTGTAGTCTACGTTGACGCTGAAGTCTGTCTCCAAATTGAGAGGAGTAAAACTGGGGATAAAGTTTTTGACTTCAACCGATGATGTAGTCGGAGCTGGCACATACTGGAGCAACCCCTGTGAAACGGTGCTGAAACAACTCGGATCGATCTTGTTGCCAGGAAACTGCTGTCCTGGTGTATAGCCCAGCGCTCCAAGGTTACAACCAGTCGGTATGAGCGATGGAGTGGTGCCCCATGCCAACGGAACGAAAATCGGTATTGGTACACCGGTAACGGGATTGACTAAGCCGCTGAAATCCCCCTGAACCTCCGCAGCCGTTGGCATGGTGATCGGTTGCTGTCCTTGAGCCAGCCGGTAACGGTCATAGCTGACGAACCAGAAGGCCTTGTTTCGTCCGTCATACAGCTTGGGGATCCAAACCGGACCCCCTACGGACCCTCCCCAGTTAGTTTCATGGTCGGTATTGGGTTCGCCCTTCTGGCCTCTATTGTTTCCGAAAACATCGGCGGTCGCTCCCGGCGCGTCAAAGAACGCATCGCGGTAAAACCCGAATGCATCTCCATGAATCTGGTTGGTTCCCGACCTCGCTGTGTACTGCTCAACCCCTTGCCCCAGGCCGTACTGTGCAGAAAACGTACCCGTCAAGACATTGACGTCTTTGATCGAGTCGTACGGCGGCTGGTTCCAGAACGTGAAACCCGACGTTTCTGACCAAGACTCGGGGACGCCATTGAACATCACCTCTGTCTGCTCGTCGACGCCGCCGTTGATCCGATGACTGAATCCGCTACCCGTGACGCCGGGGGCGAGGAAGATAAAGGCGTCAATCTGGCGATTTGAGCCGGCGATCTCCTGCGGCAAATCCATCAGGAGGGTCTGGTTGATCTCGGTGCCGATCTCCGGTTGCTCGGTCTGCAGCGCGACCGCTGAAGCAATGACCTCAACCTGTTCTTCAACACTACCTGCCTGCAGCACCGCATTCGCCGTGGACGTAGCTCCGCCTACAACGTTCACGTTGTTCTGGACAAAGGCCCTGAAGCCCGACTGTTGCACCCGCACTGTGTAGGTCCCCGGGATCAGGTCGGTAATGTAATAAGTGCCGGCGGTCGTGGCCACTGCTTTTTTCGAGACGTTGGTGTCAACGTTCGTCGCGGTGATGCTCGCGCCGGCAACAGCGGCGCCGCTCGTATCAGTCACCGTCCCGTTGATGCCACTGAAGGCTTGGGCATGCAATTGTGGTCGCGTGAGTGCCAACAGCACACAGAGCGCCAGGGTCTTGCCACAGATGCGGAGTGTGAAATTGCAAGCAGATACAGAAGGTGTCGACACTGAGAGGATCTTCATCTCCAGCTCCTTGACAACTTGAACAGCGAGTTCAGCCACGAAAAACGCGCTTTCACGATGGCCAGTGACCTTGCAGAGCGCACCGATATATAGCGCCGGTCACGGAGTATGTGGGAAATCGATGCGACAGTCAACGAAAACTGCTAGTGGACAGTAAACATTGTTTGTACTAATGTAACGTTCTGTGAAACGAACTGTTGCTTCGCGAGGTGCACGACTCTCCGCAAACCAGATTGTGATCCACGAGCTCGAAGCTTTTCTGCGCGAGAGCCGCGTTCGTCACGTACATTTCAGCGACGGAACGACTGTGCCTCCGGCGCTGGCGTACGTCACCAACTTCCCGCGTCTCTCTATTCCGCTTTCGGGTTGTCACACGATGGAAATCTCGCAAAATGGCAGTACAAAAACGATTCGGCCTGTACGCGGGCACGCAGTTTTTGTTCCGGATCACGCCTGGAACAAGCCGGACTGGGTGGAACGAATTGATGTACTCACTATTCTTTTTTGTGTGAAACAGATTGGAGTCAGTTTGGTTCGGCACAAAGGGGGCACGCAAATGCCCACTGCGGGTCTGAAGGCCAGCGTGCATGGCGGCTACGACGTTCCCACGCACGGCATTCTCGCCGCACTTATGGTTTTGGCGGCCGATCGCTCGGAAGGCCCTTTGGCCCGGTTGTTGACCGAGTCCTTGCTACATGCTTGTTTACGACTGCTCAAGGCGCCGCAGCATCGAAAGCTGCGCAAGGCTATCCGTACTTACGAATCCATCTGTCTCTATCTACAAGAGAATTTACAGAACCCAATGACGCGGGAGAGTGTGGCGGAACATTTCGGCCTGGCCCCTAATCATGTATCTCGACTTTTCCGCAAAGAAGGGTTGATGCGTTTCAACGATTATCTCAACCTCGTCCGCGTGAACCGGGCAAAGTTCATGCTTCAGAACTACAGCATGACATTGAAGGAGATCGCCGCCAATTGTTGCTACACTGATACGGCATACTTCTGTCGTGTTTTTAAGAAAATCTCCAAGGTGACGCCGACCGAATATCGCACGCGCAGTTTGGCAAACAAGCCAAAGACAAAAATTAGCACGCTTCGACTCTCGATCATCGCTACGGACGGCGAGAACGCGGCCGCTCTTTCGCACGAAAAGGTTACCTAAATGCAACAAACGTGTTATTTATCCTATTTTCGACAATAGGACTATTCACACATACTAAGAAACCGGCCATGAGGACAATGTAGAGAATTGCAGGCATGCCCGATATGTCATCGCCACATAACGAATGACAAAGCCGCTATATAACGTGCGTCAGCATTTGCTAACAGGGGTTTCATTTGCGATCCCATTCATCGCATGCGGCGGAATATTGATCGCGCTTGCGATTGGGTTGCTTCAACTTACCGATCCCTCGGCAATGACCTCAAAGGGTCCCGATTTCTCCCAGGCGCCAACTCTGAAATTAATGCTTGATATCGGCAAAGCTGCGTTCACTCTTATGCTGCCCGTTCTTGCCGGCTACATCTCGTATTCGATTGCTGGCAAACCGGGACTTGTTCCCGGCTTCATCGGCGGTTATTTATCGGGCGTACCAATCCCTGTCCCAGGAACGAAAGACATAGTGGCGGGATTTCTGGGGGCAATATTAATGGGGCTTCTCGCCGGTTATCTGGTCGAAGGTCTAAAGAAAGTGCCTGTTTCAAAATATGTTCGCCCAATCATGCCCATTCTCGTCATTCCCATTGTTTCGGGAGCCCTGGTCGGTGTGCTCATGATCAAAGTTCTTGGACCGCCCATCGCTTCGGTGATGCAGCACGCGACGGCTTTCTTACTGCACATGAGTACGGGCAACAGCATTCTACTGGCGCTGACACTCGGCGCAATGATCGCCTTTGATATGGGTGGTCCGGTCAACAAGACCGCATTTTTCTTTGGCGCCGCTATGATCAGTCAGGGAAATTATCAAATAATGGGCGCTTGTGCGGCGGCCATCTGCACTCCTCCGCTAGGTATGGGGCTGGCTACATTGATTAGGAAGAAACTCTGGAGTACAGAGGAACGCGAAGCAGGGTCCGCCGCGATCGCGATGGGACTCATTGGAATCACTGAGGGCGCAATACCATTTGCGGCATCGGATCCGGTGCGCGTTATTCCCAGTATTATGTTCGGTTCCATGGTTGCCGCGGTCATCGCCATGCTTTACCAAGTCGGGGATCCCGCTCCTCATGGAGGTCCGATTGTTTTGTTCGGGGTCAATCACCGCATTCCGTATTTGCTCGCGATACTCACCGGAACCGTCCTGACTGCCGTGTGCATCAACCTCCTAAAATCCAGAAATATTGGAGTCCGCCAGGAGCTCCAGGAGACCGTATGAAGATCATCGCCGTGACTGCCTGCCCAACAGGCATCGCCCACACTTACATGGCTGCTGCAAGGTTGGAAGCCGTGGCGAAGAATTTCGGTCACGAGATCAAGGTCGAGACTCAGGGAGCAATGGGTATCGAAAACAAGCTCACAGACACGGACATTCGCCAGGCCAAAGTCGCAATTTTCGCCATTGATATCGAAATCGAGGGGCGCGAGCGATTCAATGGCGTCAACATTATTCAGGTGCCTCTGCAGGAGGCATTAAAAAACCCGGAAGGCATCTTCAGAAAGATTCAACACTGACATGTCGCCAAACCTCAGCAGCACGTCGCTGCAGTTTGTGTTCACTTGTCCTTTGTTGGCGGGCATGCATGCGCGTCCAGCAAGCCATTTCGCTACGCTCGCGAACAGCTTTGTCTCGGAATGCACACTCACGAATTTGCGAAACAACAACGAAGGGAACGCCAAGAGCGTTCTTTCGATCATCTCGTTGGATATCCGCCAAGGCGACAATTGCCTTGTTCAGATAAATGGGGCAGACGAACAGTTTGGCTATACTTCTCTTCGCGACTTTACTAAGCACGTTCTGCCGACGTGTGATGTGCCACTTGCGAAGAGCCCGTCCACTAAGCCGTTTTCTCTTCCGCGGATTCTGCAACAGGTGGGCGTTGCATGTTACTCGGGTTCTGCCGTAAGTCCCGGAGTGGGACGTGGTAAGGTGGTGTTTCTTAACTCGGTTTCACTTTCGCATGCCGCGATTTCACACGATGCAACTGATCCAAAGGAAGAACTGCAACGCCTCAAGCGCGCACTTAGGAACGTACGTGACAACATTCGTGAGGAATTGACCCGCTCCGGCTCGCAAACCAGAGACGTACTTCAGGCAGAGCTTGCCCTCTTGGACGACGTTCTTTTCGCAGAAAGGCTTGCGCATCAAGTAAACAACGACAAATCTGCCGCTCAGGCAGTACTCGAAACTGGAAAGTTTTTTGCAGATCTGTTGCGTCATTCTGATAGTGAGTACATTCGGGAACGTGCAGCAGACGTTGAGGAGATTGCAGCACACCTCCTAAGCGAGATCTGTGGTAAAGACCTGCCTAAGACCGTAATCACTCTTCATGAGCCCTCAGTTGTCGTGGCTGACACTCTCGCGCCGCGGCAGTTCCTTAGGCTTGATCGCCACTTTCTCAAAGGCATCGTGCTGGAGTATGCCGGCGCTAATTCCCATGCGCTTATTCTGGCCCGCTCGTATGGCGTTCCGGCTGTTGTCGGAGTTAAGCACACAAAGTCCCTGCTTTCGACGGGGCAGGCAATTGTGGTGGATGCAAATCGCGGATTGTTGTTTCCGGAATTGCTACCAGCGGTGGAGAGGTTTTACGCGCGTGAAGTAAGAACATTGTCGCGTCAAACAGAAATCTTGAAAGCCAGTGCGAGTTCGCCCGCCATAACAAGGGACGGAATCAATCTGGACGTGGGAGCGAATGCGTCGGCACAGGATGAAGCCATTTTGGCATTTGGAAATGGAGCGGATGGGATCGGCCTTTTTCGAACAGAAATGCTCTTCATGGAAGCACGGCCGCCTTCTGAAAAGGAGCAAGTCGCCGTTTACGAGCAAGTACTCAAAGCCGCGAGCGGAAAGCCTGTCATCATTCGCACTTTCGATCTGGGCGGCGACAAGGCGGTACCCTATCTCGGGCTTGCCCCTGAGGAAAATCCATTTCTCGGATTGCGAGGGGTACGGCTCTATGCTACGCAGCGGGATCTCTTGCAGGTTCAGCTTCGGGCAATTCTTCGTGCCTCGGTGTTTGGCGATGTTCACATACTGATTCCCATGGTCTCCTGTCTGGAAGAGGTCCTCGCTTTCAAACAGCAACTGAAGGCTGCAAAAGAGGACCTCCGATCTCAGAATACTGTCTTCCGAGAAGACATTCCCATCGGCATCATGCTCGAAGTACCCGCAGCGGCATTCAGTCTCTATCAGCTTCGTAACGAGGTAGATTTCTTCAGCGTTGGCACCAATGATCTGGCTCAATACTTTTTTGCTGCGGATCGTGGGAATCCCAACGTTAGCAAACTTTCTAATCAGTCGAGTCCCAGCTTCATCCGTTTGCTAAAGCGCATTATCGATGAAGTCGGGGCAGCAGATAAATGGGTTGGGATCTGCGGCGACATGGCGTCAGACGCCAAGTATTTGCCCCTGTTTCTTGGCTTAGGTCTCGATGAAATCAGTTTGCCCGTTGTAAACATCCCAAAAATCAAAAGCATCGTCCGAACATACTCTGCCTCCGCTTGCCGGTCGCTGGTCGATGAAATGCTTTTGTCGAGTGACGCAGATATCAATCATCTGCTCGCGTCCGCCGAGCAAACGTGTTCTTCGCATCCACTTTTGAGTGAAGAACTAATGATTTTAGACAGCGACAGTAATAACAAAGAAGAGGCGATGCAGGAATTCATCGATCTCCTGCGCAACGCTGGAAGAACATCGGATCCGGAAAAATTGGAAGAGGCATTATGGTCAAGGGAATTGGTCTACTCGACCGGTCTCGGTTTTGGCTTTGCTACGCCGCACTGCAAAACGGATGCCATAAATGCGAGCTCAATTATCGTGCTCAAGTTCACGCAGCCCATTGACTGGGGAGCGGTCGATGCTCTGGGCGTACGCATGGTGATCGGGATGGCCGCGCGAGCGACGCAGAACGGTGGCAATCACATGCAGGTTTTCTCCGTGCTTGCTCGCAAGCTCATGACGGATGACTT
>Ga0068867_100002835_pt1 | contig 12189 bp, 2 predicted proteins | sample KBSMisM32_FD_65649 | JGI IMG/M metagenome (GOLD analysis project Ga0068867, IMG submission 65649) | Miscanthus rhizosphere microbial communities from Kellogg Biological Station, Michigan, USA - KBS Miscanthus M3-2 | ecosystem: Host-associated > Plants > Roots > Rhizosphere > Soil ...
TCCAGTCGATGCGGAAGCGGTGCGCGGTGCCGAACCAGCTGCCCGGAATCGCCGTGTTGGTGGCGGTCGACCCGTTGTTGGTGCGCGCGTAGAGCGCATCGCCGGAGCTGCTGCTGAACATCGCCCACAAGCCTTCGGCGAACGTCACGGCGAAGCCGGCGTGCTGATACGGCGCCCCGCTGAAGCTGGCGATGAACTCGAGCGAGCGGCCCGAGGCGTATTGAGCGCCGGTCCCGACCAGCGCGCCGTCCGCCTTCATCGTGCCGCCGCTGACGGTCGCCGTCGGATTCCCCGCCCACGTCGACATCGTCCAGCCGGCGGGCAGCGCGCTACCGCTGAACTCGGCGCCAACCACCGGCGCGAGCGTCAGTTCGCCGTCGGCTGTCTGCGCAATGTAGGCGCCGCTGTCGAGCGTGCCGCGGCTGAAGTCGGCCGGCAGCGTGTCGACGAAGCCGGTCGGCAGCGACGCGGTGGTGAAGCTCCACGCGTAGTCGGCGGCCAGCGCGTTGCCGGCGGCGTCCTTGATGCGCGGATCGGTCGCACCGCCAACCAGGCGCGCGGTGTAGGTCGTGTCGGGCTGCAGCGCCGCCTGGGGCGCGAGCGTGGCGATACCCGACGCCGGGTCGTACGACACGTTCGCCGCGACGAGGGTGTTCAGCGCGTCGCGCAGCTGGAACGTGCTGGTGGTGACGGTCGACGCGTTCAGCGCTTCGCTGAATGCCGCCGTCACCGTCGTGGAGAGGCCCACCGGCTTGGCGCCGCTGGCCGGCACCGTCGACGTCACGGTCGGCGGCGTCGTGTCAGGCGCCGCGCCGGTGTTGAAGACGACGTCCACCCAGTAGTTGGTCGCGTTGTAGCTCGAGCCGGGGAACGAGCTGGCGCCGTATTGATAGACGCCGTTCGGGCTCGCGCCGTTGGCAATCGCGTGCAGCGGCGGCGAGTCGAGGCCGGCGAGGAAGTAGCTCGCGGTCGCCGCGTAATGACCGGTCGTCGTGTGGTACGAGGCGACGTAGACCGTGTTCGCGCTCACCGCCACGGGCGTCTGGAAGAGAACCAGCTGCCAGCCGGTCGCGCTCTCGTTCGCGAAGGTGGCGGTCGCCAGCCGCGCGCCGCTCTCCGACCACAGGGTGCCGGTGTGGACGCCGCTGTTCGCCGCGCTCTTGTAATAGCGGATGCCGGTGATCACGCCGGCGACGTCGCTCCTGAACTTGACGCCGAGCTCCACCTCGCTCGGGTCGCCCGCGTCAGCGACGCCGATGACCGGCGATCCCCACAAGCTGCACGGGCAGCTTCCGGGCGCCGCGGTCGTGAAGCTCCAGGTCACGTCGGCCGCAAGCGCGTTGCCGGCCAGATCCTTGATCCGGGGATCGGTGGCGCCGCCGCGCAGCCGCGCGGTGTACAGCTGGTTGGCGCCGAGCGCCGCCGACGGCGTCAACGTCGCCGTCTTCGTCGCGACGTCATAGGCAATCGTCGCGGTGACCAGCGCGTTGCTCGCGTTGCGAAGCTCGACGGTCGCCGCCGTCACCGTCGCCGGCGCGAGCGCCTCGCTGAAGGTCGCCGTCACCGTCGTGCCGGTGCTGATGCCGTTCGCGCCGGCCGCCGGGCTCTTGCTCACCACGGTCGGCGCGGTCGTATCGGACGCGCCGGTGGTGTTGAAGACGACGTCGACCCAGTAGTTGGTGGCGTTGTAGCTGCCGGTCGGGAAGCCGCTGGCGCCGTAGAGGAACACGCCGTTGGCGCTCGTCGGGCTGGCCAGCGCGTGCAGCGGCGGCGAGTCGACGCCGGCGCTGGCGAAGTAGCCGCCGGTGACCGAATAGTGCCCGGTGTTGGTGTGATACGACGCGACGTAGACCGTGTTGGCGGTGATCGCCACCGGTGCCGAGAAGGTCGCTTCCTGCCAGCCGCTCGCCGTCTCGCCGATGAAGCTCGTCGACGCGAGCAGCGCGCCGTTTGCGCTCCACAGGTTCGCGAGGTGCGTCCCGGTGTTCGCCGCGCTCTTGTAATAGCGCAGGCCGGTGATGAACCCGTCCGCCTCCGCGCGGAATTTCACGCCGAGCTCGACGGCGTTGCCGTCGCCGGTGTCGGCAATCGCCGGCGACGCGCTCGCCAGATCCCAGATGCTGCACGGGCACGTCAAGGCCGCGGCGGTGGTGAACGAGCTGCTGAAGGTCGCGGCCATCGCGTTGCCGACAATGTCGGTGACGCGCGGGCCGCTCGAGCCGCCGCGGGCGCTGATGGTGTAGGTCGCCTGCGCCGCCAATGCCGCTGCCGGGCTGAAGGTCGCCGTCCGCGACGCGGCGTCGTAGCTGACCACACCTGCAACCAGCGCGTTCGACTGATCGCGCAGCTCGATCGTGCTCGTCGAGATCGTCGACGGCGCCACCGGCTCGCTGAAGGTGATCGCCGGGTTGACGCCGGAGCCGACGCCGGTCGCCCCTGACGCCGGCGACACGGCCGTCACCGTCGGCGGCGTCGTGTCGCCCTCGCCGACGAAGGTGTTGAAGATGACGTCCACCCAGTAGTTGGTCGCGTTGAAGCTCGAGGTCGGGAAGCCGCCGGAGCCGTAGTTGTACACGCCGTTCAGCGAGGTCACATTCGACAGCGCATGCAGCGGCGGCGCGTCGACGCCCGCGCTGGCGAAGTAGCCGCTGGTCGCCGAGTAGTGGCCGGTGGTGGTGTGGTACGACGCGACGTAGGTGGTGTTGGCGGTCACCGCGACCGGCGTGCCGAACACGACCTGCTGCCAGCCGCTCGCCGTCTCGCCCTGGAAGGTCGCCGATCCGAGCAGCGTGCCGCTGCTCGTGTAGACCTTGCCGACGTGCGTGCCGGTGTTGAGCGCGCTCTTGTAGAAGCGGATGCCGGTGATGAAGCCGTTGGCGTCGGCGCGGAACTTCAGGCCGAGCTCGACCGAGCTCGGGTCGTTGGCGTCGACGCTCGACGGCGTCGTGATCGCCGGATTCCAGATGCTGCACGGGCAGGTGACGGTCACCGAGATGCCCGCGAGCGGGGCTTCGATGTTGCCGCTGTCATCGACGGCGCGGCTCTTCACCGACACGGCGCCGATGCCGCTGGCCACCCAGCTGTAGGTCCAGCTGGTGCGGCCGGTCGCGCGGCGCCAGGTCGCGCCGCCGTCGGTCGAGACTTCAACCCCGGCGACGACGCCGTTGGTGTCGGTCGCCGTGCCGCTGATCGTCAGGGTCGTGCCCGCGGCCACCGACGAGCCGGCGGCCGGCGCGGTGATGGCCGAGGATGGCGGCACCACGTCGGCCGACGGTGCGGCCGGCGTCAGGCCGGCCTGCAGCGTCATCGGCTGCGCGCCCATGTCGCCGAACAGGTTGACCGTGCCCTGCTGCACCGACTGGTTGGTGTAGTCGGTGACGTTGTCGGGCTGCCGATCGTGCTGGTTGTCGAGACCCCACGACCATTGAATCGTGCCGGCGCCGAAGACAATCGCGCCGCTGGCGGCGCGGTAGATCGTCAACGAGTGCGTCGCCGTGCCGGCGCCGTAGGTGTTGCCGTAGTCGCGCACTTTCTCGTCGACCGTCGCGGTGGTCGACGACAACTGCGCCAGGCCCGCGGGACGGAAGCCGTTGTCGAGGTCCTCGTCGAACTCGTAGCCGAGGATGCCGCCCGACGCCGCGTTGACGCCGGACACCACCGGTCCCAGCACGCCGCCGCCGCTCACCGCGATCGGCGAGTTGCGCCAGAACCGGTGGGTCGCGGCCGCTGGGGGGACAACGATGCTGGGATACTGGCCCTGGCAGCACTGCACCGTGAAAATCGTCCCGGTCAGCGCATTCTCCGGGCGTCCGCCGTCGGCCGGCGGGCTGAAGCGCGGATCGCGCCACGTGCCGGTCCAGCTCGAGGTCGGATCGATGTCGGCGTTGGCGTGCGTTTCCTTGTACGACACGAGCGTCCGATACGCGGTGCCGCTCCCGTCGATGCTCGCCTCCCAGCGTGTCTTCCAGAACACCTCGTTGCCGCTGAAGAAGGCCAGGTGCATGCCGGCGCCGCGCGCGGCCTCGACGTTGGCGCGCTGCGGTCCCGACCAGTACTCGTCGTGGCCGACCGAGAGGAAGGCCTTGTGGCTTTTCGGATCGAGCAGCGTCGCGCCGGCGCGGTCGGTGTCGACGCCGCTGATGTAGCTGACGTCGAAGCCGTTCATCTCGAGCCACCGCACCATCGGGTATTCGGCGTTGAAGACGGAGTTGGTTGGCGTCGTGCCGCGCGTGGTCAGCGGACGGTTGTAGCTGACCTTGTAGGCGCGGTTCGGCGACGTGGCCGGGCCGCCGGTATAGAGGCTGTTGCCGCCGTAGCGGTTGTACGCCTGCCAGGTCGAATCCGACGTCTGGAACAGCAGATCCGATTTGCCCGCGTCGTCGCGGACGACGAACACGATATGGCTCGCGCCGCCGTTGTCGGTCCGCGTCAACTTCGCGAAATAGATGCCCGACACCGCCGTGGCCGGAACCTGCCAGGAGGCCGATTCCGCCCAGTTGCCACAGTCGACCAGCCCGGTCGCGGTTTCAGTGAGGCAGGGCGGCTGCGTCTGCGGCAGCGTCGCGGTGGGCGCGATCGTCGCGATGCGCCGCGCGCCCAGGCCGCCGTAATAGCCCATGCGATAAATCGCGATCTGGTAGGCCGCGGCCGGCGTCAGCACCTTGAAGTGCACCGTCCCGCCGCGGTTGACGCTCATGTCCGTGGCGAAGCCCTGGATGCCGGTGGCGCCAGACCCGACGACATCCCATTCGCTGGCCGGCGAGCCGGTGTTCTGGTTCTCGCACACCACGGGGTTCGAGAGACAGCCGGTCACCTGCGCCAGGGCATTCGGACCGGTCGTGCGCGAGGTGGCCGAAACGAGGAGCAGCGCGGCGACGCCTGCGGCACGCAGAAGAGTGGCGATCGACGGACGACGACGGGTCATGAAGAAGGCCTTTCGCGAGGGCACACACACCCCCGCTCCGAAGAAGATTCAGCTCTGCATACGCAACGCTTGAGCCAGCAGAAATGGCCGATTCGTGCCGGTTTGTTGGCGATTTCTGTGTGCAGCGCCCTAAATGGCTGGCGCGAAAACCCGGACGGCGAACTTTTGTCTTCGCCGGCGGCGACGACCGGCGATCCGAGCGCGCAGCAACGATCAGGACGGTCCGCTTTGGCGTCCGACGAGGCGGTGTCGCAGACCGTCTCCGACACCGTCTCGCAGACCGTCTCCGACACCGTCTCGCAGACCGTCTGCGACACCGTCTGCGGCACCGTCTGCGACACCGTCTGCGGTACCGTCGAACCTCGACCCCCGAACCCCGAACCTCTCGGAGGGGCCGGTCGCTGTCAGACCGGCCCCTCCTCATTCGTCAGGGATTGAGCAGGATCTCGACGATCGTCATGTTGTATCGGTGGTTGGCCGGCGCCGTGTCGTTGATCGTCACGGTCGTTCCAGCCGTCGGCACCGCGTCGGTCGTGCGCTGCACCCAGAACGTATCGCCGTCGGTGGCGAAGTACTGGCTCACCAGCGTCTGGCCCGGCCCGAGCGTGCGCGCGGTCTGGCCGTCCCAATCGCTGCCGACGCCGACGACCAGCGACTTGTCACGCGTCGTGACCAGCGACGCGGTCGGCGCGCCGGCCAGCGCGCTGCCGCTGCCGATGGCGCCAATCGCGCCCGAACCGCCGGTGCCCGAGGGATCGACCCCCTTGAAGCTCATGACGGTGATCTGGCCGGCGACGCCCTGGTTGAGCGTGCCGGTGACGCGCGCGCCGGTCAGCGGCGCCGGCGCGAACGCGCGCCAGATTTCGGCGTCGCCGCGCTGCGTGTTGGTGCGGCCGACGAGCGTCCACGTCAACCCGCCGCCGGTCACCGCCGTGACCGCCGTCGCCGGGGTCGCGGTGATGTTGTCGAGCGAGAAGAACGCGAGCAGCAGCTCGTTGCCCGCCGTCGTGTTGAACGTGCCCGACGCCAGCGACGTGCTGCGGGTCGAGCGTCCGACCGTGTTGGTCGCGTCGATGGTAATCACCGATGGCGCCACGGCGATCGTGAACGCCACGCCGCCGACGCTGGTCGCATTCGCCACCGTCACCTGTGCGGAGAGCGGCGTGAAGATGTGGCCGCTCTTGCTCGGGGTCACGGTGTAGGTGCCATCCGGCACGGCGCTGAAGCTGAACTCGCCGTTCGCGTCAGCCGTCGCCGTTGCCCCGCCGCTGAGCGTCAGCGTCGCGCCCGCGCCGAGCGACGCCGGCGTGACCGAGCCGCTGATCGTCACCGGCTGCGCCGCGATCGTCGCAACGGTCGCGTCGCCGCCGCTCACCGTGACAGCCTGGCTGGCCGGCGCGAACGAGTAGCCAGTCTTCGCGACGCTCACCGTGTAGTTCCCGTCGAGCACGTTGGTGAACACGTAGTTCCCCGACAGGTCGGCGGTCGTCGTCACCGTGTCCTCCGCCCCGGTCAGCGTGACCACCGCCCCGGTGCCATTGGCCACCGGCGCGATTGAACCGACGACGCTATAGGCCGGCAGCGCCGGATACGTCACCTGGTAATTGCCGGCCGAGGCCGCGAACACCGCGTAGCTCACGCCTTTTATCGTCCGCATCGTGAACGGCACCGGGTTGCCGTCGAGCGTGATGCCGCTCACCGGTCCGAAGCCCTTGCCCGCAGGCGGCACCAGCGCCTGGAGGCCGTTGGCGCCGGCGCCGACGCCGATGGTGAACGACAGGACGTTTCCGCTCCACGCGAGTGCCGAGAACGTCGAAGCGTTGCGGCCGTCGAGCCAGTCGAGCATCTGCCGCGCGCTGACCACCGGGATGCCGCGGTTCTTTGCCGAGTTCACGATCGCCACCGACGAGATCGAGCTGTTCGACGGGTTGAAGTCGGTATGCATGTTCGCGGCGAACGCGCCGTAGTAGCCGAGGTTGATCGCGTTGTCGAGCAGCGCGTCAGGATTCTTCGGATACGTCTGACCCGACTCGTCGGTCATCTGCGTCGTCGCCTGGTAGACGTCGATCATGGCGCCGGTCGACGAGGCGAAGCGCTGCGGCATGCCCGAGCCGGTGAACATACCCGGCCGATCGAGGATCCAGGTCTCGGGGAAGTAGTAGTAATTGGTGTCGAGCCTGATCCCCTTGTTCAACTCCACCGTCGGCTGCGTCGCGTAGTCGCTGGTGACGACGCAGTGCGTGCGGTTGGTCTTCGGCGCGCCCGCGTGCGGATACTGGGTCGCGAACTGCGTCAGCTGCGAGGTGTAGAAGTTCGTCAGCGTCGTCGACGTCCAGTCCTGGCAGTTGGTGTTGACGTGCAGGGCGATCTCGAAGCCCTGCGCCACGTAGCCGGCCACTTCCGCGTCCGTGATCGGCGTCCCCGGATAGATGTACGAGGTGCCGCGGATGCACTGCCAGTCGTTCACCGAGCAGCCCGGCGTGCTCGCCGCGATGTAGTCGTTGAAGCGCCCGGCCGTCCCGCCGTTGGCGTGATCGTCGCCGGTCATGATCACGACCGCCGGCAGCATCCGCGGGAAGTACCAGAAGCGCGGCAGCGGCTTCTTCGCCCGGTTGCTCTTGATGATCACGTTGTAGAGCAGGCGCTGCTGCTCGTCCGCCTGCGGGATGGCCACCTTGCTCAGATCGACCCAGTCGGGCAGCACGTTGCCGGTCTTCGCGCCGAAGAAGAGATCGTCCGAGCGAATCGGCAGCGTGCCGTCACGGTCCTGTCCCGACCAGGCCGGGTTGCCCTGGCGCGTGTAGATAACCGACTTCGCGAGGTCATAGGTGAAGGCCGCCGCGTTGCCGAGGCCGACCTTGCGCATCGTCACCGCCGGATTCACCGTTGCCGTGGTCGCACTCGAGTACAACATCGCCACCGCGGTCGCCCCGCTCAGCGTGTAGCGGTCGGCGATGCCGTGGAACTGCATCGTCTGGTCGACGATGCCGGCGCCCGGCGTGGTCGTGGCGTTGACCTGCAGATAGGCGTCGGTGAGCGTGGTGGTCGCGTCGGTCAGCCCGAGCAGGCCCGCCAGCTTCTTGTCGGGCCGCATGGCGATCAGGTTGCCGCCGTCGGTCACCCAGGTCGTGAACATCGTCACCTGCGCGGCCGTCAACGGCGCTTCGGCCAGGACGACGACGTCGTAGGGCGCGAGCGTGGCCGCGGTGACCGACGCGATGTCGGCGGTGGCAAACGCGTTCAACCCTTCACCGCGCAGGATCTCCGCGTAATAGGTGCTGAACGGGTTCGCGCTGCGCGTGACGACGAGCACCGGGCCGCCGGGGCCCTGCGTCGGCGGTGGCGGCGGCGGCGCCGCCGACGTGAAGGTCCACGTGTAGTCGGTGCCCATCAGGTTGCCGGCGGTGTCTTTCACCGCCGCCTTGACGACGCCGGTATAGACCGTCGAATTCGCGAGCGCCGCGGTCGGCGTGATCGTCGCGGTATTCGTCGCCGCATCGAAGGTGACGGTCGCCGGCACGGCCGTGTCCTGCGGGGTTCGCACGAACAGGTTCGCCGCCGTCACCGTCGTCGCATTGACCGGTTCGTTGAAGGTCACCAGCACAGCGGTCGTCGTCGACACGCCCGACGCGCCGGCAAACGGGCTGGTCGACTGCACGACCGGCGGCGCCAGATCCGGCCCGGTGCTGGTCGTGAAGATCGGGTCGACGAAGTACGCCGCCGAGGCGTAGGTCTGCGTCGGGAACACGTTGGTGGAGCTGTAGGCGTACACGCCGTTCGCGCCGTCGATGCCGTCCTGCAATGCGTGCAGCGGCGGGGTGTCGAGGCCGGCGGCGGTGAAATAGTTGTCCTGGTTCGAGTAGTGTCCGTTCGGCGCCAGGTACGAGATCACGTAGGTCGTGTTCGCCGTGATCGCAATCGGCGTCGTGAACAGCACTTCCTGCCAGCCCGACGCGGTCTCGCTGGCAAAGGTCGCCGTCGCCAGCTGCGTCCCGGTGTTCGACCAGAGCTTCGCGGTGTGCGTGCCGGTGTTCATCGCGTTCTTGTAGAAGCGCGCGCCGCTGACGTAGCCGGCGATGTCCGATCGGAACCGCGTCCCGAGAACGACCGACGACGGATCCTCGGAGTCGAGGATCGCCGGCACGGCGGTCGACGGCCAGATCGAGCACGGACAGGTCGGCAGCGGCGCCGCCACCGTCGTGAACGTCCAGGTCGAGTTCGCAGCCAGCGCGTTCCCCGCCGCGTCCTTGACGCGCGGATCGACGGCGCCGCCCTTGACGACCGCCGTATACGTGGTCGAGTAGGCGAGGCTGCCCTGCGGGAACAGCGTCGCGGTCTTCGTTGTCGCGTTGTAGGTGACCGCTGCGCTGACGGCAATCCCCTGCGGATTGCGGAGCTCGACGCTCGAGCTCGAGATCGAGGCCGGCGACATCGCTTCGTTGAAGGTCGCCGATACCGGCGCCGAGGGATCGATGTCGACCGCGCCTGCGGCCGGCACCCTCGAGACCACCGTCGGCGGCGTCGTGTCGGCGCCGGGCGTCGTCGTGAAGACGACGTCGACCCAGTAGTTCTCCGACAGGTAGGTGCTGTTCGGGAACACGGTGCCGCCGGCGTAGCGATACAGGCCGTTGGCGCCGCTGGTGCCGTTCTTCAACGCGTGCAGCGGCGGGTTGTCGACGCCGGCGCTGCCGAAGAAGTTGTCCGACCCGGTGTAGTGGCCGTTCGGCGCGTGATACGAGACGACGTAGACGGTGCCGGCGGTGATGGCGACCGGGTTGGCAAAAGTCATCTGCTGCCAGCCCGACGCCGTTTCGTTGATGAAGGTGCCGGTCGCCAGCTGCGTCCCGGCGCTGGTCCATAGCGTGCCGGTGTGGATGCCGTTGTTCGCGGCAATCTTATAGAAGCGCACGCCGGTCACGAACCCATCGACGTCGGCCCTGAACTTCGTCCCGAGCTCGATCGACGCCGGGTCGTTGTCGTCGAGCGGCGCGGGCGGAACCGCGGCGGCGCTCCAGATGCTGCACGGGCACGACGGCGAGGAGGAGATGGTGATCGACACGCCGGCCGACGGCGTCTCCATGTTGCCGCTGTCGTCGAACGAGCGGCTCTTGATCGAGACGCTGCCGGTGCCGCTCACCGTCCAGCTGAACGACCAGGCCGTGGTGCCGGCTGCGGGCGTCCACGTCGCGCCGCCGTCGGTCGAGACTTCGACGCCCGTGACCAGACCGCCGCCCGAATCGGCCGCGGTGCCGCTGATGGTGATTGGCGTTCCGGCAACAATCGACGAGCCGTTGGCAGGCGCCGTGATCGTCGACCCCGGCGGCGCGAGGTCGGTGGATGCGCTCGCCGGAACGAGCCCGTCCTGCACCTGCAGCGTCCCCGGCTGCGCGCCCATGTCGGCAAACAGGTTGACCGTCGCCTGCTGCATGCGGACGTCCGCCGGCAGCGAGCCGCGATCGTGCGACGCGTCGAGACCCCACGCCCACTGCACCGTGCCGGCGCCGAAGACGAGCGCGCCGCTGTTGTGCCGGTAGAGCGACAGACGATGAGTGACGGTGCCCGGGCCGAACGTCGAGCCGTAGTCGAGCAGCATGCCGTTGACCGCGCGGGTCGTCGACGAGAGCGCAATCAGGCCGGACGGACGCAGACCGTTGTCGACGTCCGCATCCCATTCGTAGCCCAGCGTCCCGTTCGGCATCGTCGCGGTCGCGCCGGCGGCAAGGGTGGCGACCGTCGTGTTGCGCCAGAAGCGCGTCTTGCCGTAGGCGGCGGGCACCGTGATCGCGCTGGTGTTGCCGTCGTTGACCATGAACAGCTGGCCGGTCAGCGAATTCTCGGGGCGCGCGTCGGCCGGCGGGCTGAAGCGCGGATCGCGCCAGGTGCCGGTCCAGATCGTCGTGCCGGCCGGATCGATCTTCGCGTTGGCGTGCGTTTCCTTGTACGAGACCAGCGTGCGGTAAGGCGTGCCCGAGCCGTCGATCGAGCTCTCCCACCGCGTCTTCCAGTAGATCTCGTTGCCGCTGAAGAACGCGAGGTGGACGCCGGCGGCGCGCGCCGCCTCGACGCTGGCGCGCTGGCCGCCCGACCAGTACTCGTCGTGGCCCACCGACAGGAAGACCTTGTGGTTCAGGATGAGCGCGCCGTTGCGGTCGCTGTCGACGCCGGTGGTGTAGCTGACGTCGTAGCCATTCGCCTCGAGGAAGCGGACCATCGGATATTCGGAGTTGAACACCCAGTCCTGGCCGCCGGCGACCGAGCGAGTCGCGAACGGACGGTTGTAGCTGACCTTGTAGGCGCGGCCCGGGTTGGCCCCGGGGCCGCCCTCGTAGAGGCTGTTGCCGCCGTAGTTGTTGTAGGCCTGCCAGGTCGTGTCCGAGGTCTGGAACAGCAGGTCCGACTTGTGCGACGCGGCGTCGGCCTCGCGAACGATGAAGAAGATGTGGCTGGCGCCGCCGGTGTCGATCCGCCGCAGCTTTGCGAAGTAAATCCCGGAGACCGCATCGGCCGGCACCAGCCACGACGCCGACACGCTCCAGTTGCCGCAGTCGATGAGGCCGGTGCCGTCAGTCAGGCAGGGCGGCTGCACCTGCGGCAGCGCCGCCGAGGGGATGATGCCGGCGGGATCGCTGACCTTGCGCGCGCCCATGCCGCCGTAGAACCCCATGCGGTAGACATCGAGCCGGTAGTTCGACGACGGGGTGTCGATCTTGAACTGGACCAGCTCGCCGGGCACGACGCTGATGCTGGTCGCGAAGCCCTGAATCGACGCGTCGCCCGATCCGCTGACATCCCATTCGCTGGCGAGGTTGCCAGGCTTCTGATTCTCGCAGGCAATCGGATTGGTCGACACGCCACAACTCGATTGCGCGTGGATGGCGACGTGGGAGCTTTCGGTCGTGACGAAAAGAAACAAGGCCGCCGCGGCGGCGACCAGGCGTACGAATAGCGACACGAGACGGCTCGACATACAGCCTGCCTTCAGAATGAGTGTTGGAAGGAACTAGTCCTTTTGATAGAGCAACCGTCACGCCAATGACGGTTCTGATCGCGGTGCAAAATTCTCGAACAGAACGGCTGGGCTGCGCGCGCTCGCGCGAGCTCTCGGCGACGTTCGTCTCCCTTACGAAAAAACTCTTTCTGCGCTGAGGGCGACCAGCAGAAATCCTTCGCAGATCGACACATCGCGCGGCGGCGATGCGGGGCGAGACTTTACATCGTGAAGTCGAACGCGACCAGCACTGGAGTGGCGGGTTTGTAGCGCAAAG
>Ga0068867_100002841_pt1 | contig 12176 bp, 15 predicted proteins | sample KBSMisM32_FD_65649 | JGI IMG/M metagenome (GOLD analysis project Ga0068867, IMG submission 65649) | Miscanthus rhizosphere microbial communities from Kellogg Biological Station, Michigan, USA - KBS Miscanthus M3-2 | ecosystem: Host-associated > Plants > Roots > Rhizosphere > Soil ...
AACGTCTACCTGCCGATCACCGTGAAGGTCTTCGGCACCGCGCTGGTCGCGACCGGCAACGCGGCCGCCGGCAGCGTATTGAGCGCCGCCGACCTGGCTCAAGCCGAGGTCGATCTGGCCGAAGATGCTTCGGCACCGCTGGCCGACCCCGGCCTGGCGGTCGGCCGCACCCTGGCGCGCGCGCTGAAGCCGGGCCAGAGCCTGCGCCAGGCGCACCTGAAGGCGCGGCAGTGGTTCGCTGCCGGCGACACCGTGACCGTGTCGGCGCAGGGCAACGGCTTCAGCGTCGCGAGCGAGGCGCAGGCGCTGAACAACGGCATCGAAGGCCAGCCGGTGCGGCTGCGCACCGAAAGCGGGCGCGTTTTGACCGGGTTGCCGGTGGCCGAGCGCCGGGCCGACGTCAATCTGTGACAAGACTTTTGTCACGGCCCGCGGAAATCCCTAAAGTAGGCTCGCACCGGGCCGATACAGCATGGACACTGATGGGTCGGCGCCTGTGCTCCGACCACTGGAGAGCACCATGAAGATCGGCCATTCCGCAGACAAGCTCGCGCCCCCCGCCACCGCGAACGGCACGCCCGTCGCGAACGGCCAGGCGGCCGCCGCCAACGCCAGCGCCATTCCGGCTGCGGCCGACGCGAGCGCGAAGATCGAGTTGTCGAGCACCGCCGCGACGCTGCTGTCGGGCAGCGGCGGCGCCGAATTCGACGCCGAGAAGGTTGCCCGCATCTCCAAGGCGATCGAAGAAGGCACGTTCAAGATCAACCCCGAGGCGATCGCCGACAAGCTGATCACGAACGCCCAGGAACTGCTGAGCAAGATCTGACACCCTGGCCGGCGCCGCTGCGGCCGGCCTCGCGCTCTTTTCGTTGCACTGACTCACCCGCCTGCCCCGCCCCGCAGCGGCCATCACGACCTACACGGGCTCGCCTTTCAATGTCTCACCCGGTTTCCTCCCGCCCTGCCCCGCGGCCCGATGCCGAACTCGAAACCGCGCTCGCAGCCGTCGAGACGCGGCTCGCCGCGCTGGGCGATGCGCTGCGTGAATGCGACAGTGCCGGCATCGACCTGCATGCGACCGAACTGCACCGTGCGCTCGCGACGGCCGTCGATCACTTCTCGCACGCCGCGCGTGGCGGCGCGGTGCCGCAGGCGCTGCGCCATCGCCTGGCGAGCGCGAGCGGCCAGGTTGCCGCGCAACGCGAATCGCTTGCGCGCGCGACCGCCGCGCTCGATCGTGCGATCGATGTGCTGATGCCGCGGGACAGCGGCCTGTATTCGACCTTCGGCGCCGGCGAGCGCAGCGGACGCGGCGGCTCGATCGTCGCTTGAGAGGGCTCAGGCCGCGTCGGCCGGCTGCAGCCGAAGATCCTTCGCGAGGCGGACGCAGGCTTCGCGCCCCTGGTAATAGCCGCTGACCTGCTGGACCTCCCGATAGCCCAGACGCGCATAGAAGGCGCGCGCACCGCCGTTGCTGGCGCGTGCCTCGAGCACGACCTGGCCGACGCCGGCCACCATGGCGACCTGCTCGAGCCAGCCCATCATCGCGCGGCCGACGCCGCGCCGGCTGCATTCGGTGCGCACCGCGAGCAGCAGCAGGTGGGCTTCGTCGTCGTGGTACTTCATGATCCCGAAACCGAGCGACGCCGCGCCCTGGCGGGCAACCAGCACATTGGTCTCGTGATCGCGGATGCTGCGCATCACGCGCGGCGCGGTCCAGCTCCAGCCCAGGCCCTGCTCGATGCGGTCGCGCGACAGGCTGGCGATCGCTGGCGCATCGTCGCGCGTGGCCAGCCGCAGGATGAGCTCGTCGATCATGGCGGTGCGCCCTCTCTCGCCCTATTTCACGGTGACGGCATAGGTCACGGTCTGCACCGCCGGATCCAGGCTGCGCGGGCGGCGCAGGTCGAATCGCAAGGTCACGGTGCCGGCCGCCACCGGCTTGAAATGCCAGACGCTGCTGCCGGCCGCCTCGAAGATGTTGGTGTCGCGCGACGCCCGCTCGAAGGACGTGCTCTGCACCGACAGCACGCCGGGCGCCAGGTCGACCAGCGACCATTCACGGCCGGTCGTCGCGAGCAGGGGAAGGCGCACGACGAGCTCCTGCGCCGGCTCGAGCTCGATGCTTGCACCGCTTTTGTCATCGCCGACCGTGATCGATCGGCCGCCAGTGTTCTGGATCAGCACCGGCCTGGGCGCCGGCGCCGACGCGGCGGCCGCGCCCGGCTTCGGCTCCGCCGACGGGCGCAGACCGAACATCGAGCAGCCGCCGAGCAGCCCGAGCACGACCGCCGTGCCGATGTACATGCGCATGGATGAAATCATCGATGGTCCGGTGGTGGCGAATCAGTACAGCGTCGAGCGCACGCGCGCCGGCAAGTCGCGGTCGTAGGCCTCGCCGTCGATCTGCGCCGCCGTCAGCGCCGACAGGATCGCGCCGGGCGACGGCAGGCTGGCACGCGCCACGTGGCGGCCGGGATCCCACAGCGCCGACCTGACGAGCGCACGCGAACACTGGAAGTACACCGCCTCTACCTGCACCACCAGCACCGAGCGCGGCAGCTTGGCGTCGACCGCGAAACGGGCCAGCAGCGCCGGCTCGACACTGATGTGCGCGCGGCCGTTGACACGCAAGGTCTCGCCGATGCCCGGCACCATGAACAACAGCGCGACGCGCGGATCATGGATCACGTTGCGCAGGCTGTCGGTGCGGTTGTTGCCGCGCCGGTCGGGGAGCAGCAAGGTCGTGTCGTCGTCGATCGCGACGAAGCCCGGCGCGTCGCCGCGCGGCGAAGCATCGAGGCCGTCGGGCCCGCTGGTCGCGAGCACCGCGAACGGTGAGGCTTCGATCAGCGCGCGATAGACCGGATGCAGCCGGCCGACCTCTTTGCGCAGCGAGGTTTCGCCGGGCTGGCCATACAGTGCCGCGAGTGCGTCGACGTCGACGATGCGGTGCGGGTCGCGGGCGGCGGCAGAGCTCATCGCCAAAGCGTATCAAAGTTTGCGCGCGGTCCCGGCGCACGCGCCGCGCGCTATCCTTGGCGCCCCCCGCATCGAGCAGCATGGCCGCGATCCACATCACCGACATCGAATCGGCCATCAATTGGTGGCGCGAGCGTTCGCCGTCACCCGACGGCATCACCGCCTGCGCCGAGGTGCGCGCGCTCGGCACCGTGTATGCGCTGATGGTGTACTACCACGAGGTCGAGTGCGACGAGGCGACGATGCCGGCCCGCGCGCGCGACGCCTGGCTCGCCTGGTACGCGAGCACGCCCGACGCGCCCTGCATCGCGATCTGCTCGACCAGCCAGGGCGATGCCATCTGCAAGGGCTGCGGCCGCAGTTTCGAGGAGGTCCAGCACTGGCCGACGATGACACCGGCCGAGAAGCGCGTCACCTGGCGCCGCATCACGATGGAGGCCACGGCCTGGCGCTTCAACAAGTATGCCGAGCGGGCGCGCGAAGGCGCGACGGCGACACCGCCCGAACACGCCGGCGCCGAGCCGGGCAAAGCGCGCTGACTCGCCGATGCGCTGAATCACTGCGCTCTCAGGCCAGCGCCGGGCCGCCAACGGCCAGAGGCCGTTGGCCTTCCGCAGGCACGGACAGTCCGCAGGGACTGTCCGTGTCCGGCTTCAGCTCACCAAGCGGCCAGAGCACCCGCCTGGCGGGTGGCGTCGGTACTCCGGCGCCGGGTGCGCCATGTCTTCAGGGTCGCACCGCCATGTGCGCGGGCAGACGGGTCCAGGGCAGGTCGCCGGGGTCGGCGGCCATCGGGCCCGGCGCCTTCGCGACCAGGATCGCGCTGGCGATCGGCGCGAACGCGGCGCGAAAGTGCACCGAGCTCTTGTTGACGAGCAGCTTCATCTGCGCCGGCTCGACGCCGAGAAAGCGGTACAGGTCGAGATCGAGCATCTGCACCTTCGCGCTCGCGAGCAGCACGCGGATGCCCAGCAGCTCGACGCAGGCGCTAGCCCCGAGCTGCATCGTCGCGCCGGCCGTCATCGGCCCGAACATCGGCACGACGCCATCGCTGACCGCGAGCACCCGCACCTCGGCCCGCACCGGCGCGTCGGTCAGTGCGCCGCTCCAGGTCGGCACCGCGCGGCCGAGCTGCAGGTGCAGCGTCGCCCCCACGCCGGCGGCGCACGCGGCACGCGCCGCGTCGGGGTCGACGAGCAGCCCGAGCGCGACCCGGCCGCCGAGGCGCCGCCCGGCATCGGCCGCGAGCAGCGCATGCAGCAGCCCGGTCGTGTTGGCATCGCCGCCGGCGCCTGGGTTGTCCTGCGTGTCGGCGATCACGACCGGCGCCTGCGCATCGGCGGCGAGCGCGATCGCCTGCGCGACCGCGGCCTGCGGCGTCAGCAGCTCGATGCGCCACTGGGCACGACGCTGCACGCTGACCTCGTCGTGCAGGCGCTGCACCGCGGCGCGCACGCGCGCGGCATCGACGCCGTAGCCGAACAGCACCGGCCCGCATTCGGCGAAGTCGGCCGCCGAGAAGCCCATCGCGAAATTCAGCTCGACATCGTGCTCGGCCTCGAGCTGCTCGAGCAGCACGATCACCGAGCGCGCCGGCTCGAGCAAGGTGCACTGCGCGTTCAGCGGCAGCAGGAAGGGCACGCGCTCGGCGTGTGCGACGCGCGGCGCGGCCCCGGGCGCGAGCCGGCGCGCGAGCATCTGCGCCGCGCGCGCGCCGGTCTCGCGCATGTCGACGTGCGGGTAGGTGCGGTAGGCCGTCATCGCATGGGTCAGGCGCAGCATGCGTTCGGTGACGTTCGCATGCAGGTCGAGCGCCGCGACGATGGGCATCGACGGCCCGACGAGCGCGCGGATGCGTTCGAGCAGCTCGCCCTCGGCATCGTCGGCGCACTCGGCGACGCCCGCGCCGTGCAGGTCGAGGAAGATCGCATCGAAACCGCCGCGCTGCAGGTCGGCGATGATCTCCGCGCAGATGCGCTCGAACGCGGCGGTCGTCACGCGGTTCGACGGCATCGCGCCGGCCCAGACCGAGGGCTGCAGCGTCCAGCCGCGTTCTGCGGCGGCCTGCGCGAAGCCGCCCAGGCCGGTGCTGGTTGGCGCCATCTGCTGCAGCATCGCGTCGCCGCGCACATACGGCGGGTAGCCGGCGCCGGCGCTGAACGCGGCCCAGTCGGCCGGCGAGGGCGCGAAGGTGTTTGTCTCGTGGTGGAAGCCGGCGACGAAGATGTTCATGGGGTCGTTTCGGTTTCGATCCGTCAGGTCACGTCAAGTCAGCAGGCCGAGCTCGGCCTCGGTGAAGCCCGCCGCGCGGCGCGCCTCGAGGTTGAACGGCGGCCGCAGCCGCGGCGCCTGGTAGCGCGCGGCGAGCTGCGGGTACAGCGCCTGCGGGTCGAGCCCATCGCGCGCGCACAGCCAGCGATACCAGTGGTTGCCGATCGCGACGTGGCCGATCTCGTCGCGCAGGATCACGTCGAGGATCGCGACCGCGCGCAGGTCGCCGGCGCGGCGCAGCTTGGCCTGCATCGGCGGCGCCGCATCGAGGCCGCGCGCCTCCAGCGTGCGCGGCACCAGCGCCATGCGCGCGATCACGTCGTGCGCGGTGCGCTGCGTCATCGTCCACAGGCCGTCGTGGGCGTCGAAGCGGCCGTAGTCGGAACCGAGGTCGACGAGGTGCTCGCGCAACAGCGTGAAGTGAAGCGCCTCCTCGCTCGCAACACGCAGCCAGTCGACATAGAACGCGACCGGCATCGACTCGAAGCGCCAGACCGCGTCGAGCGCGAGATTGATCGCGTTGAACTCGATGTGCGTGACCGCATGCAGCAGCGCGATGCGGCCGTCGAGCGTGAATGGCGAGCGGGTCGGCACGTCTTTCGGCGGCACCAGGCGCGGGCGCTCGGGGCGGCCGGGCAGGGCTGCAGGCGGCACGAGCCGCGCGGCCGGATCGATCGCGTCGACGGCCAGGCCCGCGAGCAGCGCGCGCGTCTGCGCCGCCTTCTCGAGCGGGTCGGCCAGGCACAGCAGTTCGAGCGCGCGCTGCCTGGGCGAGGGGCCTGCGGGGATCATCCTTAGAATTATCGGCTTCGCCTGCACCGGAACTTTTTCATGGCCGTCTACCAGCTCGACACTCTCACGCCGCGCATCGCCGACACCGCGTGGGTCGCCGACAGCGCCCAGGTGATCGGCAACGTCGAACTCGCCGACGACGCGAGCGTGTGGTTCGGCGTGATCATGCGCGGCGACAACGAGCCGATGCGCGTCGGCCGCGGCTCGAACATCCAGGACGGCAGCATGGTGCATTCCGATCCGGGCTTTCCGATGACGCTGGGCGAGAACGTCACGATCGGGCACCAGGTGATGCTGCACGGCTGCACGGTCGGCGACGGCTCGCTGATCGGTATCAAGTCGGTCGTGATGAACGGCGCGAAGATCGGCCGCAACTGCCTGGTCGGCGCCGGCTCGCTGGTCACCGAGGGCAAGGAGTTCCCCGACGGCTCTATGATCATGGGCGCGCCGGCGAAGGTCGTGCGCGAGCTCACGCCGGAGCAGATCGCCGGGCTGCAGCGCGCGGCCGCGCACTATGTCGCGAATGCGCAGCGATTCAGGGCCGGGCTGAAGAAGATCGCCTGAGGTGAGCGACCTGCACAAGTTCATCTTCGACGGCTTGCCGGTGCGCGGCATGCTCGTGCGTCTGACCGACAGCTGGCGCGAGGTGCTCGCGCGGCGCAGCAAGGCCGACGACCCGTTCGCCGCGCCGGTGCGCGTGCTGCTTGGCGAGATGGCGGCGGCCGGCGTGCTGATGCAGTCGAACATCCGCTTCAACGGCGCGCTGGTGCTGCAGGTGTTCGGCGACGGGCCGGTCAAGCTCGCGGTCGCCGAGGTCCAGGACGACCTCGCGTTTCGCGTCACCGCCAAGGTCGTCGGCGAGGTCGCGGCCGCGGCCCGGCTGGAGGCGATGGTCAACGTGCATGGCCAGGGCCGCTGCGCGATCACGCTCGATCCGCAGGACAAGCGTGCCGGCCAGCAGCCGTACCAGGGCGTGGTCGCGCTGCATGGCGACCGGCGCGAGCCGCTGCAGCAGCTCAGCGAGGTGCTCGAGCACTACATGCTGCAGTCCGAGCAGCTCGACACGCGGCTGATCCTGGCCGCGAACGACGACATCGCCGCGGGGCTGCTGATCCAGCGCCTGCCGGTGCAGGGCGCCGGCAACCTCGCCGGCTCGGCGCGCAACGAAGACCGCATCGGCCTCGACGAGGCCTACAACCGGATCGCGCTGCTGGCCGGCACCTTGACGCGCGAGGAGCTGCTCACGCTCGATGCCGAGACCGTGCTGCGCCGCCTGTTCTGGGAGGAGCCGCTGCGCCGCCTCGCGCCGATGCAGGGCGAGCACGGCCCGCGCTTCCAATGCTCGTGCTCGCGGATGCGCGTGGGCAGCATGCTGAAGAGCCTGGGCCGCCCCGAGATCGACGGCATCATCGCCGAGCAGGGCCGGGTCGAGATCGGCTGCGATTTCTGCGGCACCAAGTACCACTTCGATCCGGTCGATGTCGGCGAGCTGTTCACGCCGGTGCGCGACCAGCCGCCGGGCTCCGACGCGACGCATTAGCGGCGCGCGCTGATGGTCGGGTGACGCGCAGCGCGCACTACGGCAACCGGACGCCGCAGACGCCGCAGTAGAGGTCGGTGCTGGCGACCGCCGACAGGCATTGCGGGCAGATTCTCGCCTTGGCGACCGCCGGGGTGGTCGAACCCGGCGGCGGCTCGCGCGGCGCGATGTCGGCCGCATGCACCGGCGGGGTTTCGCTGGCGGCGTGCGGCGGCGGGTAAGGCGCGGTGGCTTCCGGCACTGCCGGTGTCGTCGGCGGGGAGGGCGTAGCGCCCGGTCGTGCCGGTGCGGCCGCTTGAGGCGCCGGCTCGCCGCCGAGGCCGGCCGCCGCTTTCGCCTTGCGGCCGAGCTCCGCGGCTTCCCGCTTCGCGTCGTCGAGCTGCGCCTTCAGCGCCGCCTCGGTCGCGCCGACGTCGAGCCCGTCGATGACGCGCAGGTAGACCAGGTTCAGCCCATACAGGTACACCAGCGACAGCAGCGAGCCGGCCAGCGCCCACAGCATGCCGGCACCGAGGCCGGCCGCGATCGCGTAGGCCGCGCCGCCGATGCGCACGCTGCCGTCGTCGCCGACGCCGCCGTGGCCGCGCAGCATGCCGAGCACGCCGCCCATGCCGTCGCTGCCGAGAACCGCCGCCGACATCCCGATCGTCGGCATCAGGCCGATGAACAGCACGCCGAAGACGATCATGCCGACGGTCATCGCGAGCAGCCCGACGACGGTCAGCCGCAGCATCGATTCGATCAGGCGGCCGCGCGCGATCGTCAGGGCCTGCGCCAGCGCATGGGCGACGCTCGCACCCTCCCAGATCGCCGGCAGCGCGAGGAACAGGCACAAGCTCAGGCCGCAGAGCGTCAGACCCGCGATCACGACCGACAGCGGGAACACCGCGACGAACAGCACCGGCCCGAGCAGCGGGATCTTGCACACCACGTAGACGATCGCCAGCACGATGAACACCAGCAGCGCGACGGCGAGCAGCGACAGCCCGAGCAGGATGAACTTCGGGATGCACAGCACGCCGTCGACCAGGGCATCGGTCAGCCGCCGCGGCGGCAGGCCGCGCGCCTGGTCCATCAGCAGCACGCCGGCGGCATTGATGCCGGTCGCACCGGCGATGAAGAACATCACGCCGCCGAGAAAGGCGATGACGACACCGGTGCTCGCCGCGATCAGCGAGAACAGCCCCGCGATCAGCACGCCGACGATCATGCAGCCCAGCATCGCGATCAGCGCGCGGTGGTTGCGCAGCCCGTTGATCGGCTGAAACAGGCTGGCCAATGCATCGGGGGCGAGGCCGCCGCGCATGGCAGCGGGTGGGGCGTTCGGGATCATCGCGGTTCTCCTGCTGGCCCGATTGTGGTGCTGTCGGGCGCTCGGCGGCGCATGGCTTGGGTACTCCGCTCTAGTCCTGTTGGCGGCGGCGATCGTCGGCGGCGCGCAGGCGTTGGCACAGCGCTTCGCCGGCGTGCGCGCGGCGGCTGCATTCGCGCGCTTCGCAGATGCCGCGCAGAGCGGCGTTCGACGCCGTGCAGAGCTCCGTGACGCTTCGGCCCGGGCCGCGCGCGCCGACCGGTGCGGCCGCGCGTGGCGCCGCTGCCACCGCGCGCGGCCGCGCCGGATCGGCGCGCGGGCGGGGCGCAGGCGCTTCCGCGGCGGCGCCGGTGGCGGTCGCAGGCGTGGCCGTCTCGGGCTGGGCGCGTGCCAGCGTCGACTCGGAATCGCGGTCGACGGCGCCGTCCTCAGCCGCAGCCGCGATGGCGGCCGCGGGCTCGGAGGCAGCGGTTGGCCCGGGCGTGGCGATTTGTGTGTCCGGGCGGATCGGCGCGCCGGCGCTGTCCGGCTCGGCGGCCGATGCCGGGCCGACCGGTGCGACGGCGCTCGCGGCACTCAACGGCGGCAACGGCGGCAATGGCACGTCGACGCCGCGCAGCGAGTTGAACCACCAGACCGCGGCGACCGCGAGCAGGATCGCGGCAGCGCCCAGGCCGATGAAGATCGGCAGCGGCGGGCGCGCCGCGGCGAGCCGGTCGGTGCGGATCGCAACCGGCGGCGTGAGATCCGGCCTCGGACTGGCGGATTGCGGCGGTGCGGCCGCCGCCGGTGTCGGCTGCGCGCTGCCGCATTGCGCGCAGAAGCGCGCGCCAACACGATTGAGGTGGCCGCAAGCCGGGCACGCGACGTCCGGGCGCGCCGCGGCGACCCGTGTCGCCGCGGCGGCGAACGGCTCGCCGCAGGTGCGGCAGAAGTTGGCCGCGTCCTTGTTCCAGGTCGCGCAATTCGGGCAGCCCTTGGGCATCGGCGAGCTCTCGCGGTGGTGCGTTTGGATTGGCAGTCGCTGTCATTCTCGCCGCGAAGCGCGGCCGCAGCCAACGCGAGCCGGCTGGCGGGTCGGACGCCTCTCGGCCTCAGAACTTCGGCAGGCGGCTGCAGCGCTCGCCGGCGGCATCGCCGCAGCGCTCGCAGTGCCAGTGCCAGTGCGCCGTGCCGGCGTCGCCCGGGTCACCGAGGCGGGCCGGCGCGCGTGCCCGCCGGATGCTGGCCAGCGCGGCCTGCAGGCGCGCCGGGCCGGTGCCGGACACGACCGCATACGCCAGTTGCGCCCGGTCGAGCGCGGCGCGCAATTTCGCATCGACCGGCTCGCGCACATGCGGGCCGTCGCGCTGCAGGCCATCGGCCTGCCAGGGCAGATCGAGCGCGGTCAGCAGGGTCAGGTCGCAACGCCGCTGCGCCGCCTGCGCGTCGTCGTACAGGCTGGTGTCGCCGAAGACCTGGTCGCTGTAGACCGCGATCATCAGCGCGCTGGTGTCGGCCACGACGATGTCGTGGCTGCGCGCAGCGGTCTCGATGCGGCGCGTCTGCTCGGCGGCGATCTGCTGCTGCTCGTGGCGCAGCGGGGTGCGGCCGCGCGTATCGCAGAACTCGCGCAGGACTTCATCGACGACGGCGACACGGCAGCCGGCCGGGTCGGCCGCGAGCTCGGCCGCAAGCGCGCGCGCCAGCGTCGTCTTGCCGGTGCTTTCGGCGCCGAGCAGCGCGATCACGAAGCCGCGGCAGTCGCTCATGGGTTCATTCTCGCCGTGCATTCAACGCGCCGGCAGCAGGCGCTGCCAGGCGCGCCAGCCGAGCCACGACATCGCGATGAACAGCGTGTACAGCACGGTCGTCAGCCACAGCCCCTTGTACGCGAACAGCGCGACGCTGACGACGTTGACGATGATCCAGGTCGCCCAGTTCTCGATGTATTTGCGCCCGAGCAGCCATTGGCCGATCACGCTGGCGGCGGTCGGGAAGGCATCCCACCACGGCACGTCGGTGTCGGTGAAGGTCTTCAGGAACCAGCCCAGCGCCGGCCAGCCCAGCGCGAGCGCGGCCAGCAGCCGCCAGCGCGCCCGCGCGCCGAGCCGGCGCACCTGCAGCGCCGCGCCATCGGCCGCGGTGCCGCGCAGCCACTGCCACCAGCCCCACAGCGCGATCAGTGCGAAGAACACCTGCAGGCTGGCGTCGCCATAGAGCCGGCTGTTCCAGAACAGCGCGAAGTACAGCAGCGAGCTCGTGATCGCCAGCGGCCAGGCGAGCGCGTTGACGCGCATGTTCAGCACGACCATCCAGACTGCGAGCGCGAACGCCGTGATCTCGAGCCCGCTGACCGGCGTGCCCCAGAGCGTGAATGCGGGCGCGAAGAAGGGCTGCAGCGCCAGCAGCAGGGTGTCCAAGTCAGCGCTTCTGGGCCGCCATCTGGACGAGGATCTCGTCCGGCTTGACCATGCCGAGCTCGTGGCGCGCCTTCTCCTCGACCATCTCGAGGCCTTCCTTCAGGTCGCGCACTTCGGCATCGAGCTGGGCGTTGCGCGCCTTCGCAGCTTCGTTGGCCGCCTGCTGCGCGCTCAGCTTGCCTTGCAGGTCGAGCATGCGCGGCACGCCGCCCTTGCCGAACCACAGCTCCGCCTGCACCAGCGCGATCAACGCAACCAGGGCGATGGACAGATAGCGCATGCGCGCTTGCGGGGCGGCTGAGCGGCGGCTCAGAGGCTGTGAGGCTTTCGCCCCTCAACCACCGAACGGCCTCTGAGCGAGCCGACTGCGCTGCACAATGGCATAGGTGCTTCGCTCCGTCGGCTCAGCGCAGGTTGTAGAACGCGCCGCGGCCGGGGTAGCTGGCGACGTCGCCGAGGTCTTCCTCGATGCGCAGCAGCTGGTTGTACTTGGCCATGCGGTCGGAGCGGCTCATCGATCCGGTCTTGATCTGGCCGGCGTTGCTGCCGACCGCGATGTCGGCGATCGTCGAGTCTTCGGTCTCACCCGAGCGGTGGCTGATCACCGCGGTCCAGCCGGCGCGCTTGGCCATCTCGATCGCCGCGAAGGTCTCGGTCAAGGTGCCGATCTGGTTGATCTTGATCAGCACCGAATTGGCGACGCGCTTGTCGATGCCTTCGCGCAGGATCTTGGTGTTGGTCACGAACAGGTCGTCGCCGACGATCTGCACCTTCGCGCCGAGGCGGTCGTTGAGGTGCTTCCAGCCGTCCCAGTCGGCCTCGGCCATGCCGTCTTCGATGCTGATGATCGGGTACTTGTCGACCCAGGTCGCGAGCA
>Ga0068867_100002851_pt1 | contig 12158 bp, 3 predicted proteins | sample KBSMisM32_FD_65649 | JGI IMG/M metagenome (GOLD analysis project Ga0068867, IMG submission 65649) | Miscanthus rhizosphere microbial communities from Kellogg Biological Station, Michigan, USA - KBS Miscanthus M3-2 | ecosystem: Host-associated > Plants > Roots > Rhizosphere > Soil ...
ACATGCGCCGATGGCCTATGACGCAAGCAGCGACGTTGTTTATTCTCTCAGCGAAACTGAACTCTTCATTTACTCCGTACAACTGAATAAGGTCTTTCGTCGGGCTTTACCAATCGAGTTGCACCGCCGTCGCAACTACGGCGCGGCCGTCGACCCAAATCATCGCATACTGGTGATTTTTGGCGGCGTGTCGCCAACACAATGGCAATATCTCAAGAGTGATCTCGGATTACCCGACAGCGAATTCCAGAATCACGTCAAGAAAGACACCTGGACGTATCGTCTTGAAGACAACACCTGGGAAAAACTGCCACAGACCCTCCAGCCGCCCCGCGGGTTCCCCGGCTCGGATTTCATCAAATACATGATGGTGTATGAACCACGTAACGGGAACATCCTGTTACGGGTTACACCCATTGAAGACGTCGTTTACGACCGTGGCCAGTGGCCTCGGGCCGAGACCTGGGCCTTCAATACCTATGCTCAACAGTGGAAGAAGCTGATTCTCGACGGCGAACCACGCTTCCCGAGCTTAACGACTTATGATTCCGAGAATCATCGCCTGGTGATCATGGGCGGCGGCGACGATGTCGTGAGAAAATATAGCGACGGCGTGCCGGCAAACCTGCAGCCCGCTTCAAGCCGTGAACTCTTTGTCTGTGAATTACCCACGCAGCCGGATGCTCTCTCGACGACGTATCCAAGGAGAATATCTGTCTATACGCGCACGACTACAACCACTGATCCAACGACTGGTATCAGCAAGACCGAGTATTCAAACCAATTGGAATGGACAGCGCAGGCCGGGCAGAACTACACAATCTATCGTGCCGAAGCCAATCCGCTGCCAGGAACTTTTCAAGAGATCGGATCGGTAACTGGCGATACCTACGTCGATCGCACTCCCCTCAGCACGGAGGTCTATGCATATCGCGTGTCGCCTACTCAGTCTGTCGTAAAGAATCGAGTGTATTCGAATGTGGCTTTCGATCAGCCCAGACGACCAGCTGGTCTGATGGCGTCAGTTGAAGGTGCAAATCTCGTCAAACTGCGCTGGGACGAAGCGATCGAACCCGACGTTGCCGGCTACAACGTCTACCGTGCCTGGGGCAGCGACATCCGCACCGAGGGCGCCGGCAAGAAAATCAACACCACCTTGATCAACGGTCCCGCCTACATCGATGCGAGTGTCGACTTGTCCGATTTGGTGTCTCGCTTTTATTGGGTAACCGCCGTCAATCGGGCTGGCAAGGAGAGTGGTCCAAGCCCTTACGCGATGACTTTTCCGGATGCCCCGCTGGCGGTCAATATTGACCGACACGAGACGCTATCGGCGCCAACGAACGAGATCAGGATTTGGTGGGAATGGCCTTCGGACATGGCAGTCAGCGGATTCAATGTCTACTTTGTCGACAATCACATGAATACTCACGACAAGCCCGCCGAAGTGGTAAATGCGTGGTATGCCTCGTGGGCCAAAGCCAACTCAGCGCCGATTGTGAAACTTAGTACGAAGACCGCCGCACCCGGACACCGCAGCTACGAGTACACCTTCACCATTCCCTCCAACAGCACCGCACCTCATTATTATTTCTACGTTCGTGCGGTGAACGTGTTGGGACAAGAGGGGCAGAAAACCGACATCATTTCGAAAACATCGGATGCCTTCGGTCCGCACATCAACGGCCAATGGGGCGGAAGTTCTCAGTAAGCCTGGCACGGCGAGCCTGTCCGTACTGTCCGGCCGGTCTGCGCCGGTTTTTTTACCGAGTCCAGATTGGCTGCGGCTTCGCTTGACGTTTGACGGGTCGTAGCGTAACAACAAAGAATACGCGAGGTTGGGGGTGCGGATGGGTGGCTCGGCCGCCTGCAATCGATCTAAGATCGTTGCTTCATGCGGCGCGGGCCGGCCACGATCAGTAAGCGATTCCACTCGTACTTCGTCAAGTCTCGCACTGACCGTCCTGATCAACCTGTTGCCGCCGGCAGCGCCGGCGCAGGATAGCGAGCTCGAGCAGGTCTTCGTCACCGGGTCCCGCATCGCGCGTCCGGACTTCGACTCGGCCAGCCCCATTGTCTCGGTCACGCAGGAGCTGTTCGAGCGAGTCGGATCGGGCACGGTCGAGACGGCCATCAACACGCTCCCCCAGTTCGTCCCGGCTGATAGCGGCACCCTTAATCTCAACGGTGGGCAGGCCAACCTGTCATTGCGCGGCCTTGGCACCACGTCGACGCTGGTGCTGCTCGACGGGAAACGGCTGATGCCCGCGAACGGCAATGGCGTCGCCGACGTCAACATCATCCCACCATCGCTCATCGACAGCGTCGAGATCATCACCGGGGGCGCCTCCGCCGTGTATGGCTCGGATGCGCTCGCCGGCGTCGTCAACTTCAAGCTCAAGCGCAAGTTCGACGGCGTCGAGATCAACGGGACCTGGGGTCAGACCGATCGCGGCGATGGCGGGCAATACGAGGCCGGGTTAACCGCGGGCACGGACTTCGCCGGCGGGCGCGGGTCGGTGGTCGCATTCGTCGGTTATGCCGATCGAGAGCTCGTAACGAACGCTGAACGCGAGTTCTCGAAATACCCGCTTGCGTACCTGGGGCCGGGCGCCGGCACTTTGGGTCCGGACAACTCGTTCGTCCCGCTCGGATCGTTCTCGATCGAGGAGGGGCGCACGGATTTCCCGCAGGACAATGCACCGACCCTGGCGGCGTTCAATGCGTTGATGGCGTCGTATGGATATGCCCCGGGCAACGTGCCCTATCAGCCCTCGTTCGCCTTCAACTCGGACGGAACCCTGTTCACGCCTGGCGGGTTTGAGTTTTTCGACCCGCCCGTACCCGCCGTCGCGAACTATCGCTATCCGCGGGACCCAGTGTTCTTCAATGAGCACCTCTATACCTACAATTTTTCGCCCTTCGTCGCGATGCAGCTGCCGCTCGAGCGCAAATCGGCGTTCGTGCGTGCGGAGTTCGACCTCGGCAAGTCTGCCAGCGTCTACGCGCAGGGGATGTACGCGGACTATTCGGTGAGTTTTGAGGCCGCGTCGACTCCCCTGTTCGACACGTTCCTGCCGGTGACCAATCCGTTCATCCCGGATGATCTCCGGCTCCTGCTCGAGTCGCGACCGGGTGATCCAGCCGCGGCCGTCGTGTTCGCGAAGCGCTTGTCCGAGCTGGGACCGCGTGTCTCGAACAACCAGTACGACGTGTACCAGGCGACCGTCGGGTCGTCGGGTGAGATCTTCGATGGCTGGCAATACGACGCCTACGTGCAGGTTGGCGCCAACGACCAGACCGACCACCAAACGGGCAACGTACTCACATCCCGGATCGAGGAGCTGACGTTTGCGCCCGACGGCGGGGTGTCTGTCTGCGGAGGTTTCAATCCCTTCGGGCTCGGCTCGATATCGCGCGAGTGCCTGGACTACGTCGCGGTGGATGCGTCGAACCATGCGTCCGTAGACCAGACGATCGTCGAAGCGTCGTTGTCCGGCCCCTTGCTCGCGATGCCGGCCGGTGACCTGCGCGTGGCGCTCGGCGCGTTCTACAAGGAGGATCAGTACCAGTACAGCGCATCGCCCGAGGCCAGCGTCTTTCTTCCGGCCACCGACATCGTTCCGTTCGAACGGCCAGACATACAGGGATTCAGTGCGTCCGATGACATCAAGGGAGACGACCACAACCTGGACGTCTACGTCGAGGCGCTGGTGCCGCTGCTCGCCGAGCTGCGCGGCGTGGAGTCGCTCGAGGCCGTGCTCGGCTATCGTCTCTCGGACTATGAATCGGCCGGCAGCTTCGACTCCTGGAAGGTGGAGTTGCTCTACCAGCCGATCGAAAGCATCCGCGTGCGCAGTTCCTACCAGGAAGCGGTGCGCGCGCCGGGTGTTTCGGAGCTGTACTTGCCTCAGCTCCCCGCCTTTTTCGGTTTCGATTCTTTCTATTTTCCCAATGAGCTTGAGCCATGCGAGGTCGGCAGCCGCGAGAGGAGCGGTCCGGACGCAGGCCGCGTCGAGGCGCTCTGCCTGGAACAGGGTGTGCCGGCAAGTCTGCTGCCGGGCTACCGGAAGCCGCGGGACTTCGTGCAGGGAGTGGCAGGTGGGAACCCGGACCTTGGCCCGGAAGAGGCGTTGACGACGACGCTGGGTGTCGTCTGGACAGCGCGTGCGGCGCATCCCCTTCTGGCGAACCTGCAGGTGTCGCTCGACTGGTACCGGATCGACATTCAGAACCGCATCCTGGAGGTGTTCTTCGAGGAGTTCGTTCCGAACTGTTACGACGCCCGTTACAACCCTGACTTCTCGGTCGACAGCGAATGGTGCACGCCGTTTCGACGCGACGCCTCGACTGGCGGGATCGTCGATGTGCAGCAGTTGCTGCGCAATGCCTACGACTGGGAAACCGACGGACTCGACCTGCAGCTCGACTGGCGCATCGACTTCGGACCCGGTCAGCTCGGCGTCAACTGGCTCGTCGCCTGGGTCGATTCGGTGACTGTCGGGGTTCACACAGGGAATGTCTCGCCCGAGGAGCTCGTGGGGACCATCGGTAACTTTGTCAGCGGCACTTTTGGTGTCGGGACTTCGCTTCCGGAATGGAAGTCCAACCTTCACTTGAGCTATGCATGGCGCGACCTGACGATAGGCGCGAGCTGGCGCTACATCGATTCGATGATCCGCCTCAATACCGATCCGGTGTTCCGCGTTCCGCATGTCGACTACTTCGACCTGAACGCGGGCTACGAGTTTTCCGCGGGCCTGCTCGAAGGCCTCGAGATGCGCGTGGGCATCGAGAATGTGACGGACAGAGATCCACCGATAGTTCCGAACATGCAAGGGCCTAACACCGACTCGTCGCAATACGACGTCCTCGGCCGACGTTACTACGCGAGCCTCCGCTACTCGTTCTGAGAATTCGGGTTAGAGTCGGGCAGGCCTCCTCAGTGTACGGCGACCGCCCCGGCGTCAACTTCCACCTCGACTGGCGTTTACCCCATTGGACCCGGGGAGCTCGGCGTCGGCTGGTACGTCGGGTGGGTCGACGACTACGAGGTCCAGTCGACGAGCGAAGTCCCCGCGGTACAGTTCGCTGGCACGATCGGCGGCTTCGCTGGCTCGTATCCCGAATGGAAGTGGCTCATGGACCTGCGCTACGCATGGCGCGACCTCGAGGTCGGCCTGGCCTGGCGTTACGTCGACTCGACCGTCGATACCTCCCGATTCTTCAAGACGATCGATGTGACCGTGCCGCACAAGGACTACTTCGACCTCGACGCCAGCTACACGATCGACGACGGCTGGTTCGACGAACTTACGATCCGCGCAGGTATCGAGAACCTCACGGACGAGCCTCCGCCAATTTACCCGGGGGCGTTTGTTGCGAACACCGACCCCTCACAGTTCGACGTGCTGGGGCGCCGCTACTACGTCACGCTGGCGCTGCACTTCTGACGCGCGCGGCAGGCGCATCAAACTTGCGGCTCTCGGGACTTGACCCTCGTCAGCCAGTGCCTACGAAACTCCATCTGTAACCCAAGGGGTACGAGCAATGCGCCGTCGCCGGTTTGTGCGGCCGGGCGGCAGCCCGCCGATTGCCTCACGTTCCGACATCGACAGGCTGGGGAAATCAGTGTCACACTGACCTGTCGCCAGGGAGGGGTCTACAGGCCGTCTCCTTGGGGGGGTTGGAAAGTGCAGCCTGCACGAATCGCGTTGTCTGGATTCTGGTTTCTCGCCGGAATTGCTTGCGGACACTCCGCGCAAGCTGACGACCAATCGCTCGAAGAAATCGTCGTCACTGGCTCGCGTATCCCTCGTCGCGACTTCGAGTCGGCGAGCCCGATCGTGTCGGTGCCCGAGGCGGCATTCGAGCGCACGGGGTCCGCCACCGTCGAGACGACGCTGAACGCACTGCCGCAGTTCGTCCCGTCGGTCACCAGCACATCCAACATAACCGGCGTTGGCTTCGTCGGGAACGGAGAGTCGAATGTCGACCTCCGCGGCCTCGGCACACCACGCACGCTGGTCCTGGTGGACGGTATGCGGATGATTCCGGGCAACGGCGAGGGCGTCCCGGATCTCAACGTCATCCCCCCCGCCCTGATCGAGAGCGTCGAGATCATCACGGGTGGCGCGTCGGCGGTGTATGGATCGGATGCGATCAGCGGTGTCGTCAACCTAAAGCTGAAAAAAGAATTCGAAGGGGTCGAGATCTCGGGCCGCTGGGGCCAGACCGACCGCCATGACGGTGAGCAATACGATCTTGCGCTGACCGCGGGCACCTCCTTTGCGGAGCGCCGCGGCCGGGTCATTGGGTTCGTCGGCCATTCGAATCGCGAGCAGATCGACCGCGTCGCGAGGGACTTCGCCACAGTCGATCTCGTCTACAAGGGTTGGCTCGGAGCGCCCGAAGGCGAAATTGGCCCAGGCAACGATTACTTTGCCGCCCAAAATAACTTCATTGAAGAGGGTCGCGTCCGCGGGGTCAACGCCGACGAAACAGTCTTCGAGAGTCTTTTCGAGGAGTCCTACGGTTACGCCGTGTGCAGCTCGCCAACTGAAAGCGGCGAATGCGTGCCGTACCAGACGGCGTTCGGCTTCAACACGGACGGGACCCTGTTCACGACGGGCAATGACGACCCGGGCAGCGTGGCGAACTTCAAGGGCGAGATCGATCCCGCGTTCGAGAACGGCGGGAGGTTTTACGGTTACAACACCGCTCCATTTTACGCGCTGCAGCTGCCGCTCGAACGTACCTCGCTCTTCCTGGTGGGGAGTTTCGATCTCAACGAAGTCATCGACGTCTATGCGCAGGGGCTATACACGGACTACACGGCGAATACTCAGGTCTCGTCTGTGCCGTTGCAGGACGTGACGATGCCGGCGAGCAACCCTTTGATCCCACCCGATCTGAAGCGGCTGCTCGATGCACGTCCTGATCCGGCGGCACCCGTGGATTTCCAGAAACGGATGACAGAGATCGGACCGCGCATCCAGGAAAACCAGTCCGACACGTACCAGGTCACCGTCGGCGTGCGTGGCACGGTTCTCGGCGATTGGAGCTTCGATGCCTACGCGCAGCACGGCGAGAGCGACCAGACCATGAAGCAGTCCGGCAACGTGCGCCGCTCGAAGGTCGAAGAGCTGACCTACGCCCCGGACGGTGGGCAATCACTCTGCGCTGGCGGCTTCAACCCGTTCGGTATCGGCGCACTATCCGCCGAATGCGCGGCATACGTCTCGGTCGATTCCGTAGCCACTGAAAGGGTCCGGCAGACCGTCGCGGAGGCGTCGGTGGGCGGCAGACTGCTGACGCTGCCGGCCGGAGACCTGGGAAGCGCATTCGGCGTGATGTATCGCGACGAGAGCTACCAGTTCCGCGCCGATGACCTGCTCCGCACGTTCCTGCCCGACGGCCGTGCCGACAACGCAGGCTTTTCAGCGTCCGACAACATCGACGGCGGGGACCACAACCTCGACCTCTACGCCGAGGCGCTGGTGCCGGTTCTCGCGGACCTGCCGGGCGTGCGCTCGCTCGAGGCCGGCTTCGGCTATCGCCATTCCGACTATGCGATGGATCGCCGTGCCGATACCTGGAAGGCCGAGCTCATCTACCAGCCGGTCGAGAGACTGCGGCTACGCGGCTCGTACCAGCGTGCCACCCGGGTCCCGAGCATCGACGAGCTCTACAGCCCACAGTTGCCCTCGCTGGTGGAAATCGAGCAGCCGGATCCCTGCAGTGTCGATAGTGATGAGCGCAAGGGCGCGGATAGCGCACGGGTCGAGGCGCTGTGCCTCGCACAGGGCCTGCCGGCGGCGCTACTGCCGGATTTCACGACGGATGGCATCTTCGTGGACGGCCTATCTGGCGGCAATCCGGATCTCGAGCCCGAGGATGCGACGACCCAAACGATGGGCGTCGTGTTCCGCTCGTCATTCGATTCCCGGCTCTGGTCGGACCTCCAGGTGTCGCTGGACTGGTACCAGATCGAAATCGAGGACGTGATCTCTTTCGTGTCCGCCGAGGAGTTCATCTTCAACTGCTACGACCCCGCATTCAATCCCGAGTACTCCGCGAGTAACCGCTGGTGCTCGAATTTCGGACGCGATTCCGATTCAGGGGAAATCGTCGACACGATCGAGATCAACCAGAACCTGGCCGTGCTGGAGACGTCCGGGATCGACCTGCAGCTCAACTGGAACGTCGACGTCGGGCGCGGTGAACTGGGGGTCGCGTGGTACGTCGGATGGGTCGATTCGTTTGAGCGGCAATCGGATCCAGACGTTGCGGGCGAAGAACAGGCCGGCACGATCGGCGGCTTCGCCGGCGCGTATCCCGAATGGAAGTGGAACTTCGAATTGAGTTACGCCGTCGGCGGCCTCGGCCTCAACGGCGTCTGGCGCTACGTCGACTCGATGCACGACATTAATTTCCCAGAGTACGAGACTTCTCAATACGACTCCTTCGATCTCTACGCGAGCTACGCGATCGAGGACGGCCCGCTGGGCGGAATAATCCTGAGCGCCGGTATCGAGAACCTGACGGACGAGGACACGCCGATCTTTCCGAGCTGGTCGAATGCGAATACGGACGCCTCGCAGTACGACGTCGTCGGTCGCCGCTTCTTCGTCAGCGTCCGCTATTCCACATTCTGAAGCTGCGCATCAGCGCGCACGGCCATGTAGGCATCCGCGACCTGCGACATCATCCCCTCGCGCGCGAGCAGCCGGGCAAGGGTGGCGCGGCGATAGCGCCAGTGTTTCCACAGGTCGTCCGGCCAGCCTTCAGCCTGGGCGCGATCGGCCGCGGCGGCATATGAAGCGAACGCCTTGAGCAAGAGCGCGTCCCGCTTCTGCGGCGAGCTCTCGGTGACAGCGGACGCGTCTTCGCGCTCCCCGAATCGTGCGAGCGCGTTGGGCTCGCCGATCTCCGCACCCTTTCGATACCAGGACCAGGCCTTCGATGGGTCCTGCTGACGCGCAACAGGCGCCGTCTCGGCGGCGCCCGGAATCCCGCGCTCATATAGCTGGCCCAGCTCGAACGCGGCAATCGGCACGCCCTCCTGCCATGCCTTTTCATAGAGCAACACGGCTCGGGCGTGATCGGACGGTCCCTCGGTCGCATCGACAAGCAGGCCCGCCAGGTCGACTTGCGCGGCGCGATAGCCGCCCGACACCGCGAGCTCGAACTCGCGTCGCGCGCCCTTCCGATCGTCCTTCGCGAGCAACGCGCGACCCAGTTGATAACTGAGTCGCGGCGCAGCGCCGGACTCTGCGACTACTTGCGCGCACGCGTCGGCTGCAACACTGACGGAGATGTTCGCTTGCGCGACGCCTGGCGCCCGACGATCAGGATCATGAGGCGCTGCAGACGCGGTATCGCATCCGGAGGCGTCGTCAGACCAGGTCCTGATCCGCATATTCGGCGGCAGGCCCAGACGGGTTCGCTCGAGGTCGGACAGGTCCTCGATCTTCGCAGCCTGCGACCACGCAACCTGTGCGTCCAGGTCCGCGACGACGCTCGCGTCCCAGATGCGCGCGCTCTGGTCGACGGAGGTCGTGACGATTCGCCGCCCATCGGGCGACCACGCGGCCGACCAGACGCCCTCGCCGTGGCCGGAGAGGACGGCGAGCTGCACACCGGCTGCGTCCCAGATGCGCGCGGTGTGGTCAAAGGATGCGGTGACGATGCGCCGCCCGTCGGGCGACCATGCAGCCCACCATACGTCATCGCCGTGTCCGGAGAGGACGGCGAGCTGTTTGGCGGTGTCCGCGTCCCAGATGCGCACGGTCTGGTCAAAGGAGGCGGTGACGATGCGCCGCGCGTCGGGCGAGAACGCGGCGGACCACACCATATCGGCATGGCCGGAGAGCACCTTGAGCGGCTTTGCCGTGACAGCGTCCCAGATACGCGCGGTGTGGTCTGCAGAGGCGGTGACGATGCGCCGCCCGTCCGGCGAGAACCTGGCCGTGCGGACGGGCTCGTCCTGTCCAAGTATGGCGAGCTGTCTGCCCGTGGCCGCGTCCCAGATGCGTGCGGTCTTGTCGTTGGAGGCCGTGACGATGCGCCGCCCGTCGGGCGAGAACGCGGCGCTGCGCACGTTTCCGCTCTCATCGTCGGAGGGAAAGCCCTCGCCATGGCCGGAGAAGACCACGAGCTGCACGCCGCTGGCCGCATCCCAGATGCGGGCAGTGCGGTCATTGGAGGCAGTTACGATGCGCCGCCCGTCGGGCGAGAACGCGACGCTGCGGACGTTACGCTCATGGCCAGAGAGTACGGTGATCGGCTTGAACGTGGCCGCGTCCAGGATGCGGGCGAACTCGTCGCCGGAGCCGGACGCGATAGCGATGCGCTGCCCGTCGGGTGAATACGCGGCGTCGCCAACGTAGTCGCCAGGATAGGACAGCACGGCGAGCTGCAAACTGCTGGCCGTACTCCAGATTTGCGCCGTGCCGTCCAGGGAAGCGGTGACGATGTGCCGCCCGTCGGGCGAGAACGCGGCCATGCGGACCGGTAAGCGATGACCGGAAAGTACGGCGAGCGGCTTGGCCGTGTCCGCGTCCCAGATGCGCGCGGTCTCGTCTTCTGAGGCGGTCACGATACGCCGACCATCGGGCGAGAACGCAGCCGACAGGACCATATCCCCATGACCCGAAAGCACGGCGATCGATTTGCCCGTGGCTGCGTCCCAGATCCGTGCGGTCCGGTCGCCGGAGGCGGTGACGATGCGCTGCCCATCGGGTGAAAACGCCGGGGACTGGACGAAGAAGTCATGACCGGAGAGGACGGCGAGCGACCTGGCCGCGGCCGGGTCCCAGATCCGCGCGGTCCCATCTTCGGAGGCGGTGACGATACGTCGCCCATCGGGTGAAAACACGGCACCCAGGACGGCGCCGTCATGGCCGGAGAGCACCACGAGCTGCTGGGCCGTGGCCGCGTCCCAGATCCGCGCGGTCCCATCTTCGGAGGCGGTGACGATCCGCCGCCCGTCGGGCGAGAACGCGGCGGTGTACACATTGTCACCATGACCTGAGAGGACCGCGAGCGGCTCGCCCGTGGTTGCATCCCAGGTGCGCGCGGTCTTGTCTAAGGACGCGGTGACGATGCGCTGCCCGTCGGGCGAGAACTCCGCGGTGAGGACACCATTGCGGTGGCCGGAAAGCAGGGCAAGCTGCGTGGCCGTGGCCACGTCCCAGATGCGCACCGTCTGGTCGCCCGAGGAGGTGACAACGCGCCGCCCATCGGGCGAGAAGGCGGCACCGACGACGGGGGCGCTATGGCCGGACAGTACGGCAAGCCTGGTGTCGGCGGCGCGCACTTCCTGAAACACATTGATCGCCGAGGCCGACCGCGCCGCAGGGGAGTCCCGGTTCGCAAGGACCTCGACGATGATGCCCTGGGCGAACGAAGCGTTTCCATCCATCAGATGCCGGGCCGCTGCGTCGGTGAGCAAACGCAGCTGCGCCGCCAGCGCCAGTTGCGCCTGAGCCTCCGCTTCATGCTGCTTCTGCATGGCGATCACGCCGGCTCCAGAGGCAATCAGCGCAAGAACGGTCACGACGCCGGCGACCAGCGCCAGCACGCGAACCGAGCGACTGCGTATGCGTTTGTCGGCGGCCTGCGAGCGGTCGATGTAGTCAACGAGCTCGGGCTCGGTGTCCGGGCGATGCTCGCGCAGGAGACGCTGTCCGTCGATCAGGTCGAGCTCGGAGAGAAGTCCGGGTTCGCGACCCGCGCGTGCACGCCAGGCCGCGAATCTCGCGCGTAGTGTTGCGTCGCGCTTGCTCTTGCCAGCGTCTCGGCCGGTTTGCTTGAGCCCGCGCCATAGCGCGTAGCGTTCCTCGATGCGGCGGCGGATCTTGAGGGCCTCGGCATTGTCCTGCACGAAATCGCGCGCCCGGACCCATCGCGTGATGAGCGCTTCGTGGGCGACACGGACGGTCGGCGCCCCGCCCGCTTCGGCATCGCTGACCAGCAGGCGCGCTTCGGAATGAAGCAGCGCCTCGACCAGCCGACGTTGCGCCGTGCCCGACGGGAACGTTGACAAAGGCACCCGCCTGGAGATGGCGCGGTCGACGTCGCCGTCGGTGGTGCCCATCTGGACCAACGCGAACAGCACCGAACCGAGCGCCTGACGATCCTCGGGCGCGCAGCTC
>Ga0068867_100002856_pt1 | contig 12148 bp, 6 predicted proteins | sample KBSMisM32_FD_65649 | JGI IMG/M metagenome (GOLD analysis project Ga0068867, IMG submission 65649) | Miscanthus rhizosphere microbial communities from Kellogg Biological Station, Michigan, USA - KBS Miscanthus M3-2 | ecosystem: Host-associated > Plants > Roots > Rhizosphere > Soil ...
TCTTCGAGACCAGCGGCCGCACGATCGAGGAATCGTTCGCGAACTTGCGCACGCAGCTCGCGCCGGTCACGATGGCTGGACGGCCTGCCGCCGAGAGCGCCTCGAATTCCGCTTGACATCCGTTAAAAATGCATTAAATTGCATTGTTCACCCAAAACATGCACAATAGTGCTTTACTCGGAGACAACGATGAGCGACGCCAACGCCCCGGTCGACTACCAGACGAGCCCCGATCGCTACAAGCACTGGTCGATGAAGTTCGAGGGGCCGGTCGCGACCTTGACGATGGCGATCGACGAGGACGCGGGTCTGCGCGACGGCTACAAGCTGAAGCTGAACAGCTACGACCTTGGGGTCGACATCGAGCTGAATGACGCGGTCCAGCGCATCCGCTTCGAGCACCCGGAAGTGCGCACGGTGATCCTCACGAGCGGCCGCGATCGCGTGTTCTGCTCCGGCGCGAACATCTTCATGCTCGGCAAGAGCAGCCACGCGTGGAAGGTGAACTTCTGCAAGTTCACGAACGAGACCCGCAACGGTCTCGAGGACTCGAGCCGGGAGAGCGGCCTCAAGTTTCTCGCTGCTGTCAACGGCGCCTGCGCCGGCGGCGGGTATGAACTGGCCGCGGCCTGCGACGAGATCATCCTGGTCGATGACCGGTCGTCGTCCGTCAGCCTGCCCGAGGTGCCGCTGCTCGGCGTGCTGCCCGGCACCGGTGGCCTGACCCGGCTGACCGACAAGCGCCATGTTCGCCACGACCACGCCGACATCTTCTGCACGACCAGCGAGGGCATCCGCGGCCAGAAGGCGAAGGACTGGCGGCTGGTCGACGAGGTCGTCAAGACGCAGGCGTTCGGGCAGCGCGTGCAGGAACGCGCGCGCGAGCTGGCGGCGCAGAGCGACCGGCCGGCCGATGGCAAGGGCGTCGCGCTGACGCCGCTGCAGAAGACCGTCAGCGCCGACGCGATCGAGTACCCGCACGTCCGCGTCACGTTCGACCGCGCGGCGCGCAGCGCGACGCTGACGGTGAAGGCGCCGAGCGGGGCCCAGCCGACCGATGTCGCCGGCATCGAGGCGGCCGGCTCCGACTGGTATCCGTTGCAGATGGCGCGCCAGCTCGACGACGCGATCCTGCACCTGCGCACCAACGAGCTCGACATCGGCACCTGGATCCTGAAGACCGACGGCCGCATCGAGGACGTGCTTGCGATGGATGCGACGCTCGACGCCAACAAGAACCACTGGTTCGTGCGCGAGACGCTCGGCCTGCTGCGCCGCACCCTGGCCCGTCTCGACGTCTCGGCGCGCTCGATGTTCGCGCTGATCGAGCGCGGCTCGTGCTTTGCCGGCACCCTGCTCGAGATCGCGCTCGCCGCCGACCGCAGCTACATGCTCGCGCTGCCGGACGAGCCCGACGCGGCGCCGAAGGTCGCGCTGTCGGCGCTCAACTTCGGTGCCTATCCGATGGTCAGCCACGAGACCCGGCTGCAACGCCGCTTCTACGGCGATGCCGGCGAGATCGATGCGGCCCGCGCCGCGATCGGCAAGCCGCTCGACGCCGACGCGGCCGTCGCGCTCGGCATCGTCACGATGGCGCCCGACGACATCGACTGGGACGACGAGATCCGCATCGCGCTCGAGGAGCGCGCGAGCATGTCGCCCGACGCGCTGACCGGCATGGAAGCGAACCTGCGCTTTGCCGGCGCGGAGACGATGGAGACGCGCATCTTCGGCCGCCTGACCGCGTGGCAGAACTGGATCTTCATCCGCCCGAACGCGGTCGGCGAAGGCGGCGCGCTGAAGGTCTACGGCACCGGCAACAAGCCGCGCTTCGACTGGAACCGCGTCTGAGCCGCCGCCCCGCATCGAACGAACCTGGAACCCCCATGAGCATCGACTACAGCCAGAAGATCCCGAACAACGTCAACCTGTCGGAAGACCGCACGTTGCAGCGCGCCCTCGAGCAGTGGCAGCCGAACTTCATCAACTGGTGGGACGACGTCGGCCCCGACGAGTCGACCAACTACGAGGTCTACCTGCGCACCGCGACCAGCGTCGATCCGCAGGGCTGGGCTCACTTCGACTACGTGAAGATGCGCGACTACCGCTGGGGCATCTTCCTGAACCCGGGTGACGCCAACCGCGAGATCCACTTCGGCGACCACAAGGGCGAGAAGGCCTGGCAGGACGTGCCCGGCGAGCACCGCGCGAACCTGCGCCGCATCATCGTGACGCAGGGCGACACCGAGCCGGCCTCGGTCGAGCAGCAGCGCCACCTCGGCCTGACCGCGCCGTCGATGTACGACCTGCGCAACCTGTTCCAGATCAACGTCGAGGAAGGCCGCCACCTGTGGGCAATGGTCTACCTGCTGCAGCGCTTCTTCGGCCGCGACGGCCGCGAGGAAGCCGGCGCGCTGCTCGAACGCACGTCGGGCGATCCGGACAACCCGCGCATCCTCGGTGCCTTCAACGAGAAGACGCCGGACTGGCTCGCGTTCTTCATGTTCACCTACTTCACCGACCGCGACGGCAAGTTCCAGCTCGCGGCGCTGGCCGAGAGCGCGTTCGACCCGCTCGCGCGCACGACCAAGTTCATGCTGACCGAAGAGGCGCATCACATGTTCGTCGGCGAGAGCGGCGTCTCGCGCGTGCTGCAGCGGACTGCGCAGGTGATGAACGAGCTGAAGACCGACGACCCGAAGCGCGTGCGGGAAGCCGGCGCGATCGACCTGCCGACGATCCAGCGCTATTTGAACTTCCACTACTCGGTGACGATCGACCTGTTCGGCGCCGACCAGTCGAGCAACGCGGCGACGTTCTACTCGTCCGGTCTGAAGGGCCGCTACGAGGAAGGCAAGCGCTCTGACGACCACGTGCTGAAGGGCCAGACCTACAAGGTGCTCGAAGTGCAGAACGGCCAGCTCGTCGAGAAGGACGTGCCGATGCTGAACGCGCTGAACGAGGTGCTGCGCGACGACTTCATCAAGGACTCGGTCGCCGGCGTCGGCCGCTGGAACAAGGTGCTCGAGAAGGCCGGCGTGCCGCAGCGCCTGACCGTGCCGCACAAGGCGTTCAACCGCAAGATCGGCGCGCTCGCCGGCATCCGCATGTCGCCCGACGGCCGGGTCGTCAGCGAGGCCGAGTGGAAGGCGCACGAGGCCGAATGGCTGCCGAGCGATGCCGACCGCGCGTTCGTCGCGTCGCTGATGGGCCGCGTCGTCGAGCCGGGGCGCTTCGCGAACTGGATCGCGCCGCCGGCGATGGGCATCAACCGCCAGCCGGTCGACTACGAGTACGTGCGCTTCGGCTGAGCCTCGACCATGCGCGCTGCGTGACGTTGTGTCTGCAGCGGCGCGCGGTGCTACAACTCGACACGCGCCGCCGCATCCGGCGGCGATGCGCGTTTCAGGATTCCATCGATGGAAGTCGCAACCGACACCGCGGTCATCAAGCAGCACCTGATCGATCCCGAGATCTGCATCCGCTGCAACACCTGCGAGGCCACCTGCCCGGTCGGCGCGATCACGCACGACGATCGCAACTACGTGGTGCGCGCGGACGTCTGCAACCTCTGCATGGCGTGCATCTCGCCGTGCCCGACCGGCTCGATCGACAACTGGCGAACGATGCCGAAGGCGCGCGCCTATTCGATCGAAGACCAGCTGACCTGGGATGAGCTGCCGCCCGAGCTGACGCCCGAGCAGCTCGCAGCCGAAGGCGTCTCCGCCGACGCCGCAGCGCTGGCGGCCGCCGAGCCGGTGCTCGCGGTGCTGCCGGAAGCCGCGGCCGGCGAGGCGCCGTTCAATTCGGCCGCCTATGGCTCGACGGTGCCGCCGTGGTCGGCCGCGCATCCGTACACGAACCTGTTCGGCCCGAAGAATCCGACCACCGCGACCGTCGTCGGCAATGTCAACTGCACCGAGGCCGGCTATCACAACCAGACCCATCACATCGTGCTCGATTTCGGCGCGGTGCCGTTCCCGGTGCTCGAGGGCCAGTCGATCGGCATCGTGCCGCCGGGCCTCGATGCGCACGGCCGGCCGCATGTCGCGCGCCAGTACTCGGTCGCGAGCCCGCGCAACGGCGAACGGCCCGGCTACAACAACGTCTCACTGACGGTCAAGCGCGTCACCGAGGACCACCAGGGCCGGCCGGTGCTCGGCGTCGCGTCGAACTTCGTCTGCGACCTGAAGGTCGGCGACAAGGTGCAGGTCGTCGGCCCGTTCGGCCAGTCGTTCCTGATGCCGAATCATCCGAAGTCGCACATCGTGATGATCTGCACCGGCACCGGCAGCGCGCCGATGCGCGCGATGACCGAATGGCGGCGGCGGCTGAGGAAGAGCGGCAAGTTCGAGAGCGGCAAGCTGATGCTGTTCTTCGGCGCGCGCACCCGCGAGGAGCTGCCGTACTTCGGTCCGCTACAGAGCCTGCCGAAGGACTTCATCGACATCAACCTCGCGTTCTCGCGCACGCCGGGGCAGCCGAAGCGCTACGTGCAGGACCTGATCCGCGAGCGCGCGATCGACCTCGCGCCGCTGCTCGCCGATCCGAACGCGCACTTCTACGTCTGCGGGCTGAAGGCGATGGAGGAGGGAGTGGTGCTTGCGCTGCGCGACGCCGCCGTCGGGGCACACCTCGACTGGGATGCAATCGCCGGCTCGCTGAAGCGCGAGGGGCGCCTGCACCTGGAAACGTACTAGCCAACAGCGGGGGCAGCGGCAACGACAAGGCTGCGCGGAAGGACAGCTTCGGCCGCCGGAACGAGCCGCCCCGCTCTGTCAGTTCGTCGAGAGTGAGAGTTGCACGCGCGGCGTCCATGCCGCGCCTTCCTCGCCCGCCGCCCGCAGCTTCGGCGCGGCGAGGAACAGGCGCTCGTTGCCGAGGCCCTTCGCGATCAGCGCGTCGCGGACCGCGATGCCGCGCTGCAGCGCCAGCTCACGCGCGCTTTCGGTGGTGACGACGACGCGCGACTTCAACAGCGCTTCCATTTCCGGGCCCGGAATCGACTTTGCAAAGCCGAGCGCATTGCGGGGCTTGTCGGGCAAATCGGTGTTCTTGTAGACCTGCTCGAGCAGACGGTTGCGTTCGTCCGCATTCAGCGGGGCCGGTTCCTGCGCGACCGGCGCCGCAGATGCTGCCGATGCCGATGCCGCGGTCGTCGGCGCACCGGTGCGCAGGCTGTCGCGCCGCCCTTCGGAACGCAGCCGCGCATCGATCGCTGCACGCTGCAGCGCCTCGCGCTCGCTGACCGGATCGGCGGCGCCGGTCACCGTCATCTTCAGGGCCGGGCGATCGGTCAGCGCCTTTGCGACCTGCTCGATCGCGGTCGTGCCCTTCGGCGTCAGCACGGCAGTGCCCGGTTCGAACTCGACGAGGCTGATGTCGTCGTGGCCGCCGCTGAGCAATGCGAACGGTGCGGTCAACGCCTTGGTCAGCAGGTTCACGATGACCTTGAAGATCAGCCCGCCGACACTGAACTGCGGGTCGTTGATGCTGCCGCTGATCGGCAGGTTGACGTCGATGACGCCGTTGCGGTCCTTCAGCAGCGCGACCGCCAGGCGCACCGGCAGCTTGGTCGCGTCCTTCGACTCGATCTTGTCGCCGAACGTCAGCTGGTTCAGCACGACCTGGTTGCGCGCATCGAGCTTGCCGTCGGCATCGATCTTGTAGGCGACGTCCATGCTCAGCTTGCCGCGCTCGATCGCATAACCCGCGTATTTGCCGGCGTACGGCGACAGCGGCGCGAGTTCGAGGTCCGTCGCCTTGGCCTGGATGTCGAGCGCGAGCGGCCGCGCGAGCGGATTCAGTTGCCCGCGGATGTCGAGCAGCGCAGTGCCTTCGGCGCGACCGCGCATTTCGATCGACGCCATCTCGCGCGAGTTCGACGCGAACCGGCCGATCCGTCCGTTCAGCTCGGTCAGCGCGGCGCTGTAGTTAGGCCGCACGAAGCGGTCGCGGAAATCGACACGCCCGTTCGTCAGCCGGGTTGCACCGATGACGATGTCGACCGGCAGCTCGGAACTGCCCGTCGCGGGCACCGACGCAGTCACCATGCCGCCCGACGTCGATGGTTGCCGAGCCGTGCCGGCCGATGTCGAAGCAGGTGCGGCGGCCACCGCCGATGCCGATGAAGCAGGCGCTGCCGCCACGTCGGTCGGGGCGTCGCCGACGACATCGCGGATGTTGAAGCGACCCTCCTCGGTGATCACGAGCCGCGAGTAAAAGTCGTTCAGATCCGCCTCGCCGATCTCGATCCGCGGCCGCTGCTTCGGCTTCAGCGCGACATTCAGGCCCTTCAACGACAGGGCCTGCCAGCTGACGAGCTCGTCGGTGTTGTCGGTCGTGGCGCGCACGGCGGCATTCGGCAAGGTCGCGACATGGACATCGCCGAGCAGCACATCGCCGGCCGCGCTGACCTCGGGGCCGGCTGCCGACTGGCGCAGCGCGACGGTGCCGGAATAGCCGGCCTCGGCGCGCAGCAGGCTCAGGCGGACCTGATCGGCGAAATAAGGTGCGAACAGGTGGACCGGAAAGCGTTCGACACGCAGGCGCCCGTTCACGACCAGCGGGTCGGTGCCCAGCCGGCCGTCGTAGCGCACGCTGCCGGCCGGCGCGGTGCGGTCGCGGGTCTGCCCGCCGACCCGGGCGCTGAGCTCGACCTTTCCGGCTGCGGCGCTGCCACCGTCCTGCCACTCGATGCCGTGGACCGCGAGCTTCAGATCGCTGAGTACCACGCGGACCGGTTCGCGCGCCCGTCCTGCCATCGCATCGGACCAGCGCACGCTGCCGCCGTCGATCGCCACTTCCTTCAGCCGGATCTGCCAGCGCGCCGTTGCGCTCGCGTTCGCTTCATGGCGCTCGGGCGGTTTCGCTTTCGGTGCCGGCCCCGACGCCGTCGCGCGATCGCGCTCCGTGCCCGGCGCCGGCGTTGCAGACGCGCTTTCTGGCGCCGTCCAGGTGGCCACGTTCAGGTGGCCGTCCTTGGCGCGCGCCAGCTCGACCGTCGGCTTGGCCAGTCGAACACTGCCGAGCGAGATGGTCCGCGCCAGCGCATCGACCTCGACCTCGTCGACGGCGAGCTGCTGCAGCGCAACCGCATCCTGCGCGGTCCGTCCTTGCTCTTCGCGCAACGTGAATGCATCGACCGTCAGGTGCTCGATCGCCAGTCGCAGGCGTTGGGCGTCGGGCGCCGACGACCAATCGACCTTCGCCTGCATCTCGAGCCGACCGGTGATCGTCGGCCGCAGGAACGGTGCGAGATACGGTGCGGCCGCGCCGAGCGCGACGCCTTTCAGCGTCACCGCGAGCGTTGCAACCCGATCGGTCAGCGGGCCGTCGACTGTGAATTCGGCCAAGGGCGGCGCGTTGTCGGCCTGGGCGCGTAAGGTGCCGCGGATCGCGAGCGGAACAGGTGCGACCCGTGGCCATTGCAGGTCGCGTGCGCTGATCGTCAGGCCGTCGAGCTGCAGCGCCGCGGCGGGATGGACGGCCGCATCGGTCCAGAGCACCCGCGCATCCGTCAGTTCGAGCGTGTCGACGCGCACGTTCCATTCGGTACCCGCCGCGGGCGTCACGGTCGGTGCCGGCGCTGCGCCGGCCACGCTGCCGCTCGCGGCACGCGGTGAGGTGCGCGCCGCCGCCGCAGCGCGGTCCGCGGATGCAGCCGATGCGATCGGGCCGACGGTGCCCGCGCCGACATTCGCGGCCGGAACGGCGCTCGATGCTGCCGATGCGCCGGTTCTCGCAGTGGCCGTTGCCGGTGCGCCGCTGGCCGACTGCGGGCTCGTCGTCGCCGGCATCAGCCGCAGCAGATTGATGTGGCCGGCCGCATCGCGCGTCGCCAGCACGCGCGTGCCGTCGATCCGCAGCGACGTCACTGCCGCCCGGCGGGCGAGCGGCTGCAAGTCGGCCAGTGCCAGTTTCAACTCGCGCCAGTCGGCGAGCGGCTGGCCGCCGGCATCGGCGAGGGCGAGGTCCTTGGCGGCGACGGTGCCTTTCAGCGACAGGCTCGGCGTGCCGTTCTGCGGCACCGCGAACTGCAGGTCGAGATCGGTCGAGAGCTTGCCGCGGGTCGCGCGCACCGGCAGCGAGGCGGGCACATAGGCCAGATACGGTGCGATGTCGAGATCGCTCATCGCGATCTTCATCGCACCGGCCTTGTTGACGGCGAACGGCGTCGCCTGCGCGCCGGTGTCGAACGCGGTGCCGTTGAGGCGGAAGGCGAGGCGCGGCTCGACCTTGATCTCGACTTCGGCCGGCAGGTTCGACATGAACGGCAACGTCAGCTGCAGCGCGTCGACCACGTGAACGCGGCTCACCGGGCGATCGTCGAAGCGCACTTGCGCGTCGCGCACCTGCACGTTGTAGAGCGCGAAGCGCGTCGGCGGCGAATTCGGGTCCGGCGCGAAGCGAGTCAGCAGGTCATCGATGTCGTAGCGGCCATCGGCCGTCCGCGCGATGCGCACACGCGGCGCATCGATCTCGAGCGCCTCAATGACCGGCACGCGCCGCACCAGCGACGAGATCGACAGGTCGGCGTGGACTTTCGCGATCTGCAGGAACGGCTCCGACGTGCCGGCGCTGCCGCCGATCACGAGGTCGCCGGCCGTCACCTCGAGCGTCCACGGCTTCAGGCTCAGTGCACCGATCGAGACCGGCCGACCCAGCGCTTCACTGAGGCGCGGCGGCAGCTGCCACAGCAGCAGCGGCGGCAGCGCAAGCCAGCCGATCAGCCACACGAGCACCAGCGCGCCTGCCGCCCATGCCGATCGCTTCAGCCAAACCCTCATCGATCCGTCGTTCGTGTCGAGGCCGCGCAATGAATTCGAGGCAGCCGGCCGGTCAGCCGACACGACTCGCGCGCGCCGTCACGCCAACTGTAGCAACCGCTTCGCGTTCTCCTTCAGGATCAGCGGCTTGACGTCGTCCTTGAAGCCGGCCTCCTCGAAATCCTTCAGCCAGCGGTCCGGCGTGATGAGCGGGAAATCGGAGCCGAACAGGATGCGGTCCTTCAGCAAGGTGTTCGCGTACTGCACGAGCTGCGGCGGGAAGTACTTCGGGCTCCAGCCCGACAGGTCGATCCAGACGTTCGGCTTGTGCATCGCGAGCGAGATCGCCTCGTCCTGCCACGGCCAAGACGGATGCGCGAGGACGATCTGCATGTCGGGGAACGCCATCGCGACGTCCTCGACCAGCATCGGGTTCGAGTTCTGCAAACGCAAGCCGCCGCCGCAGCGCATGCCGCTGCCGATGCCCGAATGGCCGCTGTGAAAGACCGCCGGCAGCTTGTGCTCGGCGATCACCTCGTAGATCGGCCACGCCATCTTGTCGGCCGGCTCGAAACCCTGCACGGTCGGGTGGAACTTGAAGCCGCGCACGCCGTATTCCTCGACGAGCTTGCGCGCCTCGCGACCGCCGTACCTGCCCTTGTGCGGGTCGATCGAGCCGAACGCGATCATGATGTCCGGGTTCTGCTGGGCCGCCTCGGCGATCTCCTCGTTCGGGATGCGGCGCCGGCCCATCTGCGTTTCGGCGTCGACCGTGAAGTTGACGAAGCCGATCTTCTTCTCGCGGTAGTACGCGATCGTTTCGTCCATCGTCGGCCGCTTGCTCGAGCGGAAGTACTTGTCGGCCGCACGGTCGTACTCCTCGCCGTAGCTGTCGAACGGATTGCGGCACGACACCTCGAGGTGCGTGTGGGTGTCGATTGCGATCAGGTCGGCGGTCTTCATGAAGGGCTCCGGTCAGTCAGCGGGACAGCGCCGCGCAGGCGCTCGACCCAGGCGATGGCATCGTCGGGCACTGTATCGCCGCGCCAGCCGACATGCTGGTCGGCGCGGACGAGGACGAGGGCGTGCCGGTATTCGGTGGGTGCGACGCCGCGCGGCACGTCGAGCACGGCGAGCGGCACGCGGCGCGCGCGAGCGGCTTCGACGAGCCGTTCGGTCGCGACGCTAGTGTCGAAGCGCAGCAGCGTGTAGTCCGGTCCGCAGGCGTCGTGCAGTGAACGACCGTCGGCGACCCGGAAGTGCGGGGCCCGGCAACCGGGCACCGTCGACGGCGTGAAGCTGCCCATCGAATACACGGGTGCCGGTTCGCCGTCGTAGGCGATCAGCGGCGAGCGGTCGTAGAAGTAGCCGAAGTTCAGGCCCGCGCAGCAGAACTGCTGGACGTTGAGGTCGTAGCTCTCGCGCCCGAAGGCGGCGCGGATCGCGTCGCCTTCGGCGCCCGGCTCCTCGATGCGCCGCGGCACCGCGCCGCGTGCCTTGATCATCTGCTGCGCATGGTCCATCGCGAAGCGCGAGACCTGGTCGGTGATCGGCAGGCGCTCGATCTCGTAGGCGTCGAGGACCGCGCCCTCGGCCCAGCCGGCGAGGTGCGATGCAAGGTGCCACGAGAGGTTCATCGCATCGGCGATGCCGGCGTTCATCCCGTAGCCGGCGTACGGCACCCACAGGTGCGCGGCATCGCCGCAGATGAAGACGCGCCGTTCGCGAAAGCGCTCGGCGACGAGGCGCCGGCCGATCCAGTCCTCCTTGCTGATCACGTCGTAGCGGAAGTCGGCGCCGACACCGAGGATGTGGCGGATCGACGCGTCGCGATCGACCGCGTCGAAGTCGTCTTCGCTCGGATGGAAGTGGTTGTGGATCAGGAACGTCTCGCGGCCGTCGATCGCGAAGCAGACGCCGCTGCGCCGCGGGTTGTACGCATAGCAGCACCACGCCGGCCGGCCGGAAACGCGGGCCAGCAGGTCGGGCGCGCGGATATAGGTCGACTGCACCTTCTGGATCACCGGCGTGCCGACGAACGCTGCGCCGATCGCCTTGCGCACCATCGAGCGGCCGCCGTCGCAGCCGATCAGGTACTGCGCCTGCACCACGAGCGCAGCGCCGCTGTCGAGGTCGCGCGCCTGCACTGTGACGCCGCGCTCGTCCTGCTCGAACGAGGTCGCCTCGGCGCGATTGCGGATCGTCACGCCGCGCCGCGCCTCCGCATGCGCGAACAGGATCGGCTCGAGGTAGATCTGGTTGATGCGGTGCGGCGGCTCGGGGGTCGGCCACCAGCCATCGGGCCCGCTCGTGTCGGTGTAGCGCGTCGCCCGAGCGGGGATGTGGATGCGCGCCAGCTCCACGCCGGTCACCGCGGTGCGGAACACGACGTCGTTCGGATAGTCCGGCGGCAGGCCGGCGTTGCGCACGTCGGCGGCGACGCCGAGCCGGCGGAACTGCTCCATCGTGCGCGCCGCGACATGGTTGCACTTGACGTTCGGCGGTTCGCCGCGCTGCCGCGTCTCCAGCACGACCACGCTGCAGCCCCGCTGCGCGAGGTCCATCGCGAGGGTCAGGCCGACCGGCCCGGCGCCGACGATCGCGACGTCGGCTTCCAGGCGCTCAGGGCGCGGGCTCATGGTGGTCGCTGCTTGCGCTTAGAGATTGTTCAAGGGCGGCGCCAATCGGTCTTCGTGCGTGCGGAGATCATTCGAAGAGACAGGCGAGCGGCCTTCCGCCGGTCACTCCAGCTTCGTGCCAGACCGCTTGATCACGTCGGCCCACTTCGTCGTCTCGCTGCCGATGAAGCGGCCGAAGTCGGCTGAACTCGTCGGGCTCAGCTCGACGCCGACCGCGCGTGCGCCGGCGACCACCTCGGGATCGACGAGCACCGCGCGCAGTTCGTTTTGCAGGCGCGCGACGATCGGCGCCGGCGTGGCGGCCGGCGCGACCACGCCGAACCAGCCGGTCGACTCGTAGCCCTTCACGCCGGCCTCGGCCAAGGTCGGCACATCGGGCAGGTCGGGCAGACGTCGCTCGCCCGTGACCGCGAGCGCGCGGACCTTGCCGGCCTTGATCTGCTGCAGCACCGACGGCAGGTCGAGCATGCCGAGCGGCACCTGCCCGCCGATCACATCGAGCGCGACCGGCCCCGAGCCGCGGTAGGCGATCTCCGCGAGGTCGACGCCGGCCATCTGCTTCAGCAACTGGACCGAAAGGTGCATCGCGGTGCCGTTGCCGCCGTGCCCGACCGACAGCTTGCCCGGCTCGGCCTTCGCCTGGGCGAGCAGGTCGCCGATGCTCCTGATCGGCGACGCCGGATTGGCGACCAGCACGAACGGGATGTGCGCGAGCAGCGAGATCGGCACGAAGTCCTTCTG
>Ga0068867_100002859_pt1 | contig 12143 bp, 9 predicted proteins | sample KBSMisM32_FD_65649 | JGI IMG/M metagenome (GOLD analysis project Ga0068867, IMG submission 65649) | Miscanthus rhizosphere microbial communities from Kellogg Biological Station, Michigan, USA - KBS Miscanthus M3-2 | ecosystem: Host-associated > Plants > Roots > Rhizosphere > Soil ...
TATCGGGTGCAAACCGAAGCGGAAGCCCAATATCGCTCGGCGCCGCAGGACATTTCCAAAATTTACGTCCGGGCGATGAACGGTCAGGGCCAAGGCCATGCCATGATTCCGCTCGACACGGTGGTGAGCACCGAATCGACGAGCGGCCCCGATCCGGTGACGCATTTCAATGGATTCAATACGGCCCTGGTCCTCGGTGCCTCGAGTCCCGGGGCCAGCTCCGGACAAACCCTGGACGCGCTTCAGCGGGTGGCTGAGGACGTCTTGGTGCCGCAGGGGTATCGGATCGACTGGAGCGGGATTTCTTTCCAGGAACGGAAGGCAGGCACGCAATCGGTTCTTGCCTTCGCGTTTGGTCTCTTGATGGTATTTCTGGTTCTTGCCGCGCAGTACGAAAGTTGGACGGTGCCCTTTGCCGTGATCCTCGCGGTGCCTTTCGGGGTCTTTGGCGCCTTGTCGGCGGTGTGGCTGCGCGGCATGAATAACGACATCTACTTCCAGATCGGGCTCGTCACGCTGATCGGACTGTCGGCGAAGAATGCGATTCTGATCGTCGAATTTGCCAGCCAGCAATACCACCAGGGCCGCCCGCTGATCGAGTCGGCCATCGAGGCCGCCCGGCTGCGCTTCCGTCCCATTATCATGACCTCGATGGCCTTCATCCTCGGCGTGTTGCCGCTGGTGATCGCCACCGGTGCCGGCGCCGCCAGTCGGCGCTCAATCGGCACCGGGGTGCTTGGCGGCATGCTGGCGGCGACATTCCTCGCCATCTTTTTCGTGCCCCTCTTCTTTGTGCTCATCGGAAAAATGAACCAGTGGGTCACCGGTCGGGTCTCGGTCGTGCCGCCGGCAGCGCCCGGCGAGAGGCCTGTCGCCGAGAAGACCGTCTGACCCAATAGTCCCCTGGTGCGAACCGGAGGTGAGAATATGTCTTCCATCATCCACCTCGTACTGCTGTCGGGGCTGTTGTCGGTGCTACCCTCCTGCAAGGTGGGACCGGATTATGCCCGCCCCGACATTCCCGTGTCCGACTCGTTCCGCATGGCCGAGGCCCCCAAAGATGTGCAGTCCCTGGCCAACGTTTCGTGGTGGGAACTCTATCGTGATGAGGAACTGCAACGACTGATTCGCATCGCGCTGGAGGAAAATAGAGATCTCAAACGGGCAGTGGCGAGTGTGAACGAATTTGCGGCGCGGATGCTCGTCGCCAAGACCGATTTTATTCCGCAGATGAACGCGACGGCCAATGCGCCGGGCTTCGGCAACACGAAAAATGTGGCCTTCCCGGGATTTCCCAACCCGTTCAACTACTATATTCAGGGCAATCTCGCCTGGGAACTCGATATCTGGGGACGAATCCGACGCTCGAATGAGGCCGCCCTCGGGGACTTGCTCGCCCGAGAAGAGAACCGCAGAGCGATTATCCTCCAAATCGTGGGCGGCGTGGCCCAGGCCTATTTCGAGCTTCGGCAGTTCGATCTGCAACTCGAAATCGCCACGCGGACGTTGCGAGCGTGGGATGAGTCCGTGAAACTGGCAAAGGCGCGGTTCCGAGTGGGCTACATCAACCAACTGGATGTCGATCAGTTCGAAGCCGAGCAGGCGAACGCCGCGGCGCGTATCGCCGAGGTGAAGCGCCTGATGGTCCAGAAGGAGAACGAGATCAGCGTCTTGCTCGGGAAGAATCCCATGAAGATCTCGCGAGGTCGGGCCCTGACCGAACAGGTGATGCCTCCGCTCGTGCCTGCCGGTCTTCCCTCAGAGCTGCTGCTCCGCCGTCCTGACGTCGTACAAGCGGAGCAACAGTTGGCAGCCGCGACGGCAAGGATCGGGCAGGCCAAGGCCGACCGTTTCCCCAAACTCAGCATCACAGGCATTTTGGGTATCGCCAGTCCCCAACTGTCCCACATGGTGGCCAACGAAACCTTTTTCGGGGTGGCAGGCCCCAGCCTGGCCGGCCCCCTCCTCAATGCCAACATTTTGGGCTTTCAACAGGAAGCGACTGAAGCCCAAGCGGGTCAGGCCGTTGCGCAATATGAGCAGACGATCCTTGTCGCATTCAGAGAAGTGGAGGACGCGTTGGTGGCGGTGACGACCGCCGTTGAACAGGTGACGGCACAAGAAAAGCAAGTCAAGGCGCTGCAGTCGGCGTTGCATCTGGCGAATCTGCGCTACACCGGCGGGATTGCCAATTATCTTGATGTGCTCATTGCGCAGCGCAACCTTTTCGACGCCGAACTCTCGCTCGCCTCCACGCGCCGACTGCATCTCGTGTCGGTGGTTCAGCTCTACAAAGCTCTGGGCGGAGGGTGGTCGCCGACAGCAGTCACCGCCAACACGGTGGATCAGAAACTAACGCAGAAGGCCGCCTTAAAATAGGGACGCGCACGCCAGAATGGGATGGATCAGCCTGGTCAGTTCTTGTGCTCGCGGAAGGGTGGAGGTTGGACGTGCAAGTCCCTGTGCAGCTTAAGATTTGGAATCGCGCATCGCACTGCCGTTCTGTCGGCAGCGCGCCGTGGGATCGGCAGATCTTCTTCGTCACTGGCGCGTTTCCTCTTTAACAACCGTACGACCGAAATCGCGAAACCTCTTCCAGTTTCAACGACATCACTGCCTCTGACCGGACAATCATTCCTGCGGAACGCCATATGCTCACAGGGCTGTATAGAGAGAGGACAGAGATCGCGGGACACCAACGAGTTCAAGACCCATTTGCCGTTAGAAAGGAGGCCCCCCATGGACACTCAAACGCTGAACAACATCCAACGGACCGTGGCAATTGCCACCGCCCTGGTGGTCATCGGTGGGGGACTGAACATCCTGGTCATGGAGACGCTAGGATCCTTCGATCCCGCCGTAGTGATTTTGGCGTTGTATGTGGGATCGTGGGCCTTTGTGCTGGGAAATACAGGCCTCATGGTCTCCTCGATATGGTACTTCATAAGGAGAAAGGCCTTGTGGTCTGAGTCCACGAGCGGACAGCCTGAAGCCCATGAACATGCACCGAGCGGCCTGCAGCCGTTGGCTCACCATTGAACGTCCGTTTGATGAACGTCCGCTTGATGGCTGAGAGAGCTTTTGGAGGACCAGAAAGGAGTGACTGACGAATGTCTTATCCCGAGCCCAGATATCGAGGTGAGAAGGGCGAGATCAGCGCGAAGTTTCGACCGGCGAACCAGAAGCCTGAGCTGACGATCGGATCGGGAACCGCCGTGCGCTATTTATCTACCGGTGCCTCGACGCATGGACAATTCGGCTTGTATCGGTGGGATGCGAAACCGCACACGCCGGGGCCTGCCGCGCACTTCCACAAAACCATGTCCGAATCCTTCTTCGTTCTCGCTGGTAACGTCCGGCTATTCAACGGCGAACGTTGGATCGACGCGGCGGCAGGAGATTTTCTGTTCGTTCCGGAAGGCGGCGTGCATGGGTTCCAGAATGACTCCGACGAAGCGTCGTCCATGCTGATTCTGTTTGCACCAGGTGCGCCGCGGGAGGGATACTTCGAGGCTCTCGCGGCGAAAGCTGCCGGCCAAACGTTCAGCGACGAGGAGTGGAAGGATATCTGTGTGCGTCACGACAACTACTTTGTACAAAGAGGGGAAAGGAGCCGACCATGAATGACAAGAAGATCATCGCTGTTGTTGGTGCCACCGGAGCGCAGGGCGGCGGGTTGGTGCGTGCCATTCTGAACGATCCAAGCAGCGGCTTCACGGTGCGGGCGCTGACGCGCAAGGTGGATTCCGACAAGGCCAAAGAGCTCGCCAAGCTGGGTGCCGAGGTGATCGCCGCTGATCTGGATGACGTTGAATCGCTGAAGCGGGCATTCGCCGGCGCCTATGGCGCGTTTTGCCTCACCAACTTCTGGGAGCACTTCTCGCCGGAGAAAGAGTACGCCCAGGCGAAGAACATGGCCGAAGCGGCGAAGCAGGCCAAGCTCCAGCACGTCATCTGGTCCACGCTCGAGGATACCAGGCGGTGGATCCCTCTCAGCGATAACCGGATGCCGACCCTCATGGGCAAGTACAAGGTGGCGCACTTCGACGCCAAAGGCGAGGCGGATCATCTGTTTACCGAGCTGGGTGTCCCGACGACGTTTCTGTTGACCTCCTTCTACTGGGAGAACCTGATTTTCTTCGGGGCCGGCCCCAAGAAAGGCCCGGACGGCAAGCTCGCGCTGACCTATCCGATGGGCGATAAGAAGCTCCCCGGCATCGCCGTCGAGGATATCGGCAAGAGCGCTTTGGCCATTTTCAAGAAGGGCCGAGAGTTCATTGGGAAGACCATCGGGATCGCCGGCGAGCATCTAACGGGGGCCCAAATGGCGGCCGCGCTGACGAAGGCGTTGGGGCAAGAGGTGCGCTACAACGACGTATCGCCGGATGCGTATCGGAAGTTCGGGTTTCCGGGCGCCGAAGATATGGGCAACATGTTTCAGTTCAAGCGCGATTTTCAGGAGGTTTTCTGCGGGCCGCGCAATCCCGCCATTGCCCGTGGCCTCAATCCGTCGCTGCAAAACTTTGACACATGGTTGGCCCAAAATAAAAGCCGCATCCCGCTGTCTTAATCAGCGAAGGGAAGGAGGCTGGTCATGCCGGCCGTGTCGCTCGGTGTGGGCATCGTGCTGTCGTGAAGATTGACCCGCCCTCTCCTCACCGTGTCGTATTTCGGCCCAGCAGCTCGCCATACCGCCCAAGGGACCACACGATTCGCTCGAATCCATGGGTGACATCGAGAATCACCGCCCGATCCTCCGGCGTCACTTCTTCCTCGGTTGCGAGATATTTTTTGCGGATCCGCTCCATCATCTCGCCCCGGTCCGACGTCATGGCGCCGAGTAGTGCAAGCTCGTCGCGATCACCGGTTTCGGCTGCCTCAAGCGTCGTCTGCAACATGGTATCCAGGACCTCGACGATCGCTGCACACAGTTGAGCGGCCTTGGCGCCACCAGGCCGGGCGCGCAACGCTTCGTACTGTTGCAGCAGGTCCTCTTCGATGATTTTAAGCAGGTCCTGACGGTTACGGAGGTTCAACAGTCTTTCGGCGAGTTCTACAGAATCGGTGCGTTGCAAGGCGTCGCGTAGAAAGCCTGCGAGGCGCTCGCCGATACCAAGAAACGCCGCATGATAGACCGACGGGTCCGGCTGTCCGCTGACCAATCGGTCGCTCCGGAGCGCGTCAAGGTACAGCGGAAACCGCTTGGCGAGTCGCAGGTGCTCCTTTTCTGCGAGGAGGAGGGCTGTCTCCGGCTGGTTCAGGGCGTCCTCGTTGATGTATCGGGTATGCGCGAGCATGTCCTCTTCGGTGGATGGCCAGAAGCGTGCGATGAACGCTTGATACGGCTTCGCCACTAGCGTCAGGAGTACGGAGGTGACCACACTGAACAGGATGGCCACGAACGCCGTCTGGACGGCGATCTGTCCGGACACCCGAGTGGCTGCCGCCTGTACCAGGGGAATGCCGGTCAGTTCCTCGCTGTAGAACAGTCCGACGAAGAGCGCCGCTCCCAGAAGGCCATACAACGCCTGCGCAATCACGATCTGCCGTGCGACGCCCTTGAAGCTCACCCCAAGCACATATGTCAGGACGGCGGAGCCGGCATAGGTGCCATACACCTGCATGAAAATATGTTCTGATTCGTAGACGCCAGGTTGGGCCATGGCGATCGCGAGGAGGATAATTGCAATGTGCGACTGGGCAAGCAGTGTGAGGAGCGCGCCTGTGACGAATGCGATGAGCCCGGAATCGCCGATGAGTTCGAATAGTGTCGCAGCCCAGGAGATTGTGAGAAGTTCAGAGGAGCCCTTTTTGATCAGGAGGAGCCCTAACAGTATGAGCGCGAGCGAGAACAGTGCGCCCGACACGTTGCGCCATCGAGAAGGAATCTCGTAGGCGTAACACAGCCCCGCCGAGCCGACCAGCAAGAGGATCAGTGATTCGGTAGGAAGGAATGCCGCCACCGTGATGAGGGAACAGCCGGTGTTGGCCCAGAGGACGACCGGCATCGCGCGGCGTATGGGCAGCACACCGGTGTGAACGAGGCTCGCCACCACATAGGACGTGGTCCGTCCACTCTGCGTGAAGAAGCCTGAAACGACTCCCCACACCGCTCCGACAGCGGAGTTGCCGCTTGCCTGGGTGACCAGTTCTCGGAGCCGAGAGCCTCCCATGGCGGTGAGCTGCCGAGAGACCTCCTTGAGACCGACGAAGAACAATCCGAGCCCGGCCAGTAGCGTGGCGGCGATTTCAAAGAGGTGACTCACGGTTCTCACTCCCGACTGAGGCCAGCGAGACGATATGGCTGGCGTCACGAGATGTCAACACTCAGAGGGTCTGCTGAGAGGCCGGCGAACGATGTTCGACATCGCTGTCATGGCATGCTAAGTCTGTCGCCGTCATGAAGGCGTCGCGTCCGGCTGGCTCATCGACCATCCGTTTTGCCGTGGACGAAGTGCCTCCGCACCTGCTTGCCGCGGGGCTTGGTTTGCAGGTGGTCATGCTCATCATCGCCAGCATCGCGCTCACGCCCATCGTCGTGTTGCGCGCGGCCGGTGTCGACATCGAGCGCGCCTCCTGGGCCATCTTTGCCGCCCTGCTCGTCAGCGGCCTGACGACCATGCTCCAGGCCCGTCCGCTGGGTCGGTTCGGCGCGGGCTATGTCCTGTTCATGGGGACCTCCGGCGCCTTCATCGCCGTGGGCATTTCGGCGGTGATCGATGGAGGGCTTCCCCTCCTGATGACCCTCGTCGTCGTCTCGTCGCTGTTTCAATGGTATTTTGCAAACCGTCTCTCGACGCTTCGTCGGATCGTGACCCCCACGGTCGGCGGAACGGTCATCATGCTGATCGCGGTCAGCGTCTTTCCGATCGCCTTTGAGCTGCTGAACAAGGTGCCGGAATCGCTGCGCGCCGTGCCCTCCGCTGCCCCGATCACCGCGGCCACGACCTTCGCCGTCATCATCGGCATCGCGCTCTTTGGGACGCGCACCCTTCGGTTGTGGGCGCCCCTCATCGGCATTCTGGTTGGCTGCGCCGTCGCCGCGTCGTTTGGGATGATCGATGTCTCCCATATAAGGGCGCAGCCATGGATCGGCCTGCCGGACGCGTCGTGGCCGGGCTTGGACCTCTCGTTCGATAGTCGCTTTTGGGTGCTCTTGCCCGCCTTCGTCATCGTGACGATGGTCGACCTGATCGAGACCTACGGGGACGCCACCGCCGTCCAACGAGTGTCGCATCGTCGTGACCGCGCGGTCGATTTTCGGTCGGTGCAGGGGGCTATGTATGCAGACGTCCTGGGGAATCTCTTCTCCGGTCTCGCCGGCACGCTGCCGGCCACGACCTATGCGACGAGCATCGCCGTGGTTGAGATCACCGGTGTCGCAGCCTGCCGCGTGGCCCTGTACGGCGGCGCCTTTCTCACGCTCATCGCCTTCTCGCCCAAAGTCGTCAGCCTGCTGCTAGCGGTGCCCGATCCGGTTGCCGGCGGCTACATCATCCTCCTGCTCATCATGCTGTTCGGCCAGGGCATCCGCCTGGTGGCCGAGCACGGCCTGACCTATGAAAATGGGCTCGTCGTCGGCGTCGCCTTCTGGCTGGGTGCGGGCTTTCAGAACCAGCAGATCTTTCAGGATCAGCTGCCGCAATGGGCTCGCACGCTCTTGAACAATGGCATGACGTCCGGGGGGCTGATTGCGGTGGCGCTGATGCTGTTGGTCGCGGCACGCGATCGCTCGAAGAACCGGCTGTCGGTGCCGCCCGAGGTCAGCTCGATCCGTCTCGCACACGACTTTATTCAACGCTTCGCCGTGCAGCTCGGATGGGATCGGGCGGCTGTGGGTCGCCTGGAATTAGTGACGGAAGAGGCCCTGCTCTATCTCATGTCCAAGGACACCGCCGCGACATCACAAAAGACGATCCATCTCTCAGTGCGCTATGAAGGCGAAGTGGTGGAGCTGGAGATCATCGCCGGCCCTCAAAAGACGAACATGGAGGATCTCGTTCGGTCCTTAAAAACCGGGGGCGAGCCGGTGGAGGATGATCTTTCACTTCACCTGCTGCGCGAGCTCGCCCTCGAGCTCAGGCACCAGCAGTTCCATGACATTGACTGTCTGCTCCTCAAGGTGGACAGCCGCCCCTTGCATCCGGCCGACGACGTGCCCGCGACGGTCCTCCCCTCAATGTGACGTGTAAACGATCGCTCAAACTCGCATACTTTCCTTTTACCATTGGAGGTTGATGGAGCTGGATAGCGCCCTTTTCCCCGGTGGCGATGGCGAGACGCACTGTCCGAAGATCCGTTCCAATAATCCTTTCAAGCTCGCTGTAGGTCCCTCCTCAGGGTGGGCTAGGTGGCTTCCAAGTGCGCGCCTCGACGAGCACCGCCTTTTAATGATCCCTCGAGACATCTGATCCTTTCTCCTGAAAGCCGGATGGTCGAATGCTGCGACTTGCGATGGGTGCAGGGTCCTGTCGCTGCGGTCGCCGCAGGCGATGGCGAGACGCAGTGTTCGACGTTCCGTTCGGACGAGGTCCAGGACGGAACAAGTTTGCGGAGCCAAGCAGCGACAGGACCATGCGGTTTCACCCATCGCTAAGCAGGAGGCGACCATCTGGCTTCGTTCTTTCTGGCGTGCGCGTTGGGCGAGCAAAGGAAGCTGCCTAGTCTACCCATTCACCATTTTGCGGAGCCAAGTCCGATAGCGCCCTGCACTTTCTCCATCGCTTGAGCAGATAGGCGGCCTCCACCTTAGCCCTTTCTTTACTTCCACGAGCCTCTCGGCTATCCTCCCTCCCTTCGCATCCCGTTGCCGCACACACATTCAGGAACGCTGTGGTCTACGTCGTCAAACGGCTTGCGCTCGGCGTGATTCTCATCACGCTCGCCATTGGCATTCTGCTGTTCTCGGATTGGAACCGCCGAAGCGACAGCCGCCAAGCGGTCCCCCGCATCGCGATTCTCCAACATGCGTCGCAGCCGGTCTTGGACGAAGGCGTGCATGGGATGCTCCTGGGCCTTGCAGAAGGAGGATTCAAAGAGGGCGAAACCGTCGCGATCCAGCGATTCAACGCGGAGAACGATACGCCGACCGAGAACGCCATCGCCAGAGAAGTCACGGACGGGCGATTCGATCTGATTCTGACGGCCAGCACGCTGTCGCTGCAAGCCGTGGCCGGTGCGAATCGGGCCGGCCAGACCAACCATGTCTTCGGGCTCGTCCTCGATCCGTTCAGCGCGGGGGTCGGCATCAGCCGTGAGGACCCGCTGCACCATCCAAAGCACCTTGTCGGATACGGAAGTATGCAGCCGGTGGCCGAAGCATTTCGACTGGCCAAGCAACTGCTGCCGTCACTCACCACTGTCGGGGTGGTCTGGAACCCGGCGGAATCCAACTCCCAAGCGTCCACGAGAAGAGCACGTGAAGCCGCCCCGCAGTTCGGCATCCGATTGCTCGAAGCGACGGTCGACAATTCCTCCGGCGTCGTGGAAGCGGCGGGGTCGCTGATCAGCCGGGGCGTTCAAGCGCTGTGGGTGGGCGGCGACGTGACGGTGCTGGTCGCCTTGGACGGCGTGATTTCCGCGGCAAAGAAAGGCGGGATCCCGGTCTTCACCAACATTCCGCCTAGCGCCCAGCGAGGCGCGTTGTTCGACTTTGGCGCGAACCATGAAGAGATCGGCCGGCTCACCGGGGAGCTGGCGGCGAACATCCTCCATGGCGCCGATCCGGCCGCCATTCCCGTCAAAAATGTCGTGCCGGAAATGTTCATCGTCAATCCAGGCGCGTTCGCCGGCCTCCGAGAGCCGTGGCGGCTTCCCGAGGACGTTCGGCGCCACGCCGATGCGGTCGTGGAGGGCACGGCGCTCAAGAAAACAACACGCGCAATCCGGACGCCTACGGCTGGCCGGATGTACAAGGTGGGTATTGCCTATTTTGGGCCTGATCCCGGCGTCGACTCCGGCCTGCAGGGCTTACTGGACGGGTTGAAAGAGCTCGGTTTCGTGGAGGGAAAGAATCTCCAGCTCAAGAAGGCGCATGCGCAGGGCGAGATGGGCAACATCCCGAGCATTCTTCAAAACTTTGCGAATCAGGATCTCGATCTCATCGTGCCGATGACGACGCCGTTGCTGACCGGCACCATCGGCCTGGTGAAAAAGACACCGGTGGTGTTTACCGTCGTGTACGATCCGCTCTCGGCCGGCGCCGGGCCGACGCGTGAGGACCACGTGCCCAACATCACGGGTGTCGGCTCGTTCCCGCCGATCCCGGATACCGTCCAGTTGATCCGCGACTTGGTGCCTGGCGTAAGAAGAGTCGGCACGGTCTACAACAACTCGGAAGCCAACTCTCGAAAAGTCATTGCGGTGGGGCGCGACGAGTTCCGCCGGCAGGGGATTGCGCTGGAGGAGGTCGCGATCACGAACACGAGCGAAGTGTTTCAGGCCGCTCAGGTCTTAACCGCACGCAACATTCAAGCCTTTTGGATTACCGGCGACAACACCGTCTTACAAGCCTTCGAAGGCGTCGTGAAGGTTGCCAATGACCACCGCCTGCCGCTCATCATCAACGATCCCGAGTTTACGGAGCGCGGAGCACTCGCGTGCGCCGGCCTCGGGTTTTATCAAAGCGGTCATGCAGCCGCCGCACTGGCGGCACGTGTGCTGCTGGGCGAGGACCCGCGTCACATTCCGATCGAGGAAGTAGCGGTCAAGAAGCTTGTGCTGAACGACAAGGTGGCCCGGAAGTTGGGCCTGACGTTTTCTCCCGTCCTGATGAAACAGGCGTCACGATGAGCCACCCATGCAGATAACGAAAATTCAACGCGGCGAGTCTGTCGAGGTGCGCATTGCCGGGCGACTGGACGGATATTGGGCGGAGCATCTGGGCACCGGGTTGGCTGAAGTGGTTCGCGAGGGCGGGCATCAAATTCGTGTGAATCTGTCTGAGGTGTCGTTTCTGAGTTCCGCCGGCATCCGCGTGCTCGTGCAGGTGTTCAAGCAACTGCGCGCCATTGATGGCTCCCTTGCCGTCTGCCATCCGTCACAGCATGTGAGCGAGGTGCTCAAGCTGGCGGGCTTGCACGGCCTGCTGGTGTCCGCCGATGACGCCACCCCGACGGTGGTCTCCGCCGCTCCCTCTGCGGTGCGACGCGTAGAGCGCGAGACCGTGGCCTTGGACGTGTTCCCGCTCGCAGGCGACGGGCAGATGACGTGCCGCGCGATTGGAGATCCGTCACGCCTCGACGGCTGCCGCTTTGCAGCGGATGATCTCCGCACGCAAGCTGCCGATTTTCCCCGTGCCTCGATGGCATTGGGATTGGGCGCGCTGGGAAAGGATTTCGACGACTGCCGACAGCGTTTTGGCGAGTTCCTGTGGATCGCCGGCGCCGCCGTCTATCTGCCTACGGACGGGACGAACGTACCAGATTATCTGATCTCCGGCGGAACCGGTCTACCCGATCTGAAAGTGCTCTATGGCCTGACCTGCGAGGGCCCCTGGCGCTACCTCGCCCGCTTTCAGGCTACACGGAAAGACACGCCCGTCACCCTCAGCGCGCTCGTCGACGGGTGCCTCGAGATCGCCGGGACGGACATGGCGGCGATTGCAATGGTGGCGGAATCTTCGGGGTTGGTCGGCGCGGCGCTCAAGCAATCACCGGTTGCCGCTGCGTCGGCCGCGGCGCCCTTCGGCTATCCGGAGGTGCAACAGTGGCTGTCGTTCACGCCGGAACGGGCGTATCCCAAGACAGTGGTGCTCGCCGCCGGTGTGAGCGCCAGGACGGAGACGGGCGCGGTCAGGCCGTTGCTCCGCCCGTTTGGGGCCACGGCATTTCCGATCGGACACATGCATGCCGCCGCCTTCTCCTATCGACCCATGCGAAAAGGTCACGTGGATCTCGCTGAAACGGTCCGCGGGCTCTTCGAGACCGAATCCCCGCAGACGCTGCTGCATCTGCTCCATGACGATCGTGAGCGCGTCGGCGCGGGACAAAGCGAATTTATCCAGGGCGCGTGCTGGATTGGCCCCATCGGCGCCGTTGACGGAGCATTGCGGCCATGACGCTCGTGATTGGCGCGCTCACGATCGGCTTGATCTTGTCCGTCTTGGCCCTGGGCGTCTACATCAGCTTTCGCATCTTTGAGTT
>Ga0068867_100002865_pt1 | contig 12138 bp, 9 predicted proteins | sample KBSMisM32_FD_65649 | JGI IMG/M metagenome (GOLD analysis project Ga0068867, IMG submission 65649) | Miscanthus rhizosphere microbial communities from Kellogg Biological Station, Michigan, USA - KBS Miscanthus M3-2 | ecosystem: Host-associated > Plants > Roots > Rhizosphere > Soil ...
CTGGCGAGCGGCATCTTCCTGCTGGTGGAACGGACCCAAGCAGTCGCGGCCCTCATCCTGTTCGTCTTCCTCGCTGTCTGGGCGCTGGCGTTCAAAGCGCCGTTCGTCGTCAAAGCCCCGCTCGTCGAGGGCTCCTACCAAAGCATCGGCGAGAATCTCGTCCTGATCGCCGCGGCTTGGGTTCTCTACACGAGAAGCCGGACGAGGATCGCTTACGTCCTTTACGGCCTGGCGCTCATTGCGTTCGGCCTCTCGCACTTCTTCTATCTCGAGCTCACCACACCGCTGGTTCCCGCCTGGCTCGGCGTTCCGGTCTTGTGGGCCTACGCGACGGGTTCGATCTACACCGTTTGCGGTGTTGCCATGGTCCTCGGCCTGGCCGCGCGCCTGGCAAGCCTCGCCGCAGCCGCGAACATCACCCTCATCACATTGCTCGTCTGGGTTCCCATCGTCGCGGCGGGCGGATTGACCGCCATGCATTGGCAGGAAACCGTGGTCTCCTGCGCCTTGATGGTCAGTTCCTGGGTGCTGGCTAGCGGCTCGCCACCAGAGACAGGCTGGCTCCGCCGTCCTTCTCCGACACGTCGGTAAGGCTGGTTGGATAATCGCCGGTAAAGCAGGCGTCGCAGCGCTGCGGCGCCTGACCGTCGCGCTCCTGGCCGAGCGCCCGGTAGAGGCCCTCGATCGAGATGAAGGCGAGGCTGTCGGCGTTGATATAGTCGCGCATCTGCTCGACGCTCATCTGCGCCGCTAGCAGCTTGGCGCGCTCCGGCGTGTCGACGCCATAAAAGCAGCTGTGACGCGTCGGCGGCGAGGCGATCCGCATGTGCACTTCGCGGGCGCCGGCATCGCGCATCATCTGCACCAGCTTCACCGAGGTGGTGCCGCGAACGATCGAATCGTCGACCAGCACGATGTTCTTGCCGTCGATCAACGCCGAGTTGGCATTGTGCTTGAGCTTCACGCCCTGCAGGCGGACCGCCTGGTTGGGCTGGATGAACGTCCGCCCCACATAGTGGGAGCGGATGATGCCAAGCTCGAACGGAATGCCCGACGCCTGGCTGAAGCCGAGCGCCGCCGGAACTCCGCTGTCCGGCACGGGTACGACGAAGTCGGCTTCGACCGGGGACTCGCGCGAAAGTTCGGCGCCGATGTTCTTGCGCACTTCGTAAACAGAGACGCCCTCCGCGATCGAATCGGGCCGCGAGAAATAGACATGTTCGAAGATGCACGGCCGCGGCTCGACCTGCTCAAACGGCCGGAAGGAGCGGATGCCGCCATCGTTGACGATGACCAGCTCGCCCGGCTCGACGTCGCGGATGAACGTCGCGCCGATCACGTCGAGCGCCACCGTTTCGGACGCGAAGATCGTCGCTTCGCCGAGCTTACCCATGACGAGCGGGCGAATGCCGAGCGGGTCGCGGCAGGCGATCAGGCCGTCGTCGGTCAGGACCACGAGTGAATAGGCGCCCTCGACCTGCTTCAGCGCGTCGACCAGCTGGTCGAGCTTCGTTGCTTTGTCCGACGTCGCGACAAGATGGATTATGACCTCGGTGTCGCTGGTCGACTGGAAGATCGATCCGCGGCGGTTGAGCGTTCGGCGAAGCTTCAGGGCGTTGGAGAGGTTGCCGTTGTGGGCGACTGCGAAGCCGCCATCCGACAGCTCTGCGAAAAGCGGTTGCACGTTGCGGAGCGCGGTCTCGCCCGTCGTCGAATAGCGGACGTGGCCGATCGCCGACCGGCCTGCCAGCTTCCGCATGGTCTCGTCGCGGTCGAAATTGCCGGCAACGTGGCCCATCGCCCGATGCGAGTGGAATTGACCGCCGTCGAAGCTGGTGATGCCGACGGCTTCCTGGCCGCGATGCTGCAGCGCGTGAAGGCCGAGCGCGACAAAGCTCGAGGCGTGGTCGGCACCCCAAATGCCGAAAATGCCGCACTCCTCGCGCAGCTTGTCATCGTCGAAGGGATTGGTCGTCAGCATGCTCCGGCTCCAGCTGGCGTCTCGGAATCGTCATATAAGGCGAGGGCGCGCATTTGTCGCCCCCGGCCTGAATAAAGCGTGAAAGATTAACCGCTTAGCGGCTTAGCCCCTGAAAAGGTTGGGATACTGCCGTTTCAGCGCAACGATCTTCGGACGGTCGTTGACGACGATGTACGGATAGTTCGGGTTCTTGCGCGCGAAGTCCTGATGATATTCCTCGGCCGGGTAGAAGCCGCCATGCTCGATCTTCGTCGCGATCGGCCGTTTGAACACGTGGTTCGCGGTTAGCTTGGCAATGAAACTCTTCGCCTGCGCTTCCTGGCTCGCATTCTGCGGGAAGATCGCGCTCCGGTAGCTCGGGCCTTCATCCGGACCCTGCCGGTTCACTTCGGTCGGATTGTGAGCCACCGCGAAATAGACCTGCAGCAAGGTGGCGTAGCTGACCTTGGTGGGATCGTAGGTGATCTTCACCGCCTCGGCATGCCCGGAATCAGCGTCGTCGTAATGCGCATTCGCGGCCGAACCGCCGGCATATCCGGAGACGACGTCGGTCACCCCCTTCACATGCTCGAACACCGCTTCCATGCCCCAGAAGCAGCCGCCGGCGAGCACCGCCGTGTCGCTTCCTGGCGCAGCCGAAGATGATGCCGCGGCACCCAGCGCAAGCGCGCCCACCGCAATGATTTTGATCGATGCCATTCGTCGCGTCTCCATTAAGCACCCGCGCTGCTCCCTCGTAGCGCGGGTACGGACGCCCCTCAAAGCTTCCATTACCGGCACGAAATGAACCGCCGATGCACGGCTTGTCGGCATTGGGGATGCGGAATAGGAAACTGCTGACACGGAGGTCAGCAAGACATGCCCACCTACACCGCGCCGGTCCGCGAGACCCTGTTCATCCTGAACGACGTGCTCGACATCGGCCGCTATTCGAACCTCCCAGGCTTCGCCAACGCGACCCCGGACCTCATCGAGGCGATCCTCGAGGAGGCCGGCAAATTTTCGGCCGAGGTGCTCGCGCCGCTGAACAAGGTCGGCGACGAGGTGGGTTGCAAGCGTGCCGACGACGGCTCGGTCACGACTCCGCCGGGCTTCAAGGAAGCTTACGACCGGTTCGTCGAGGCGGGCTGGCCGACTCTGACCGGACCGGAGGAATATGGCGGGCAAGGGCTGCCCCAGGTCGTCGGCACCGCGGTCACCGAATATATCCTCTCGGCCAACCACAGCTTCGAAATGTACCAGGGCCTGACCAGCGGCGCGATCGCATCTCTGCTGATCAAGGGGTCGGACGAACTCAAGCAGCGCTATGTCCCGACCATGATCACCGGCAAATGGACCGGGACCATGAACCTGACCGAACCGCATTGCGGCACCGACCTTGGTCTCCTTAAAACCAGAGCGGACCCAAATCCCGACGGCAGCTATTCGATCACAGGCACCAAGATCTTCATCTCGTCGGGCGAGCACGACCTTGCCGAGAACATCATCCACCTCGTCCTCGCCAAGATCGCGGGCGCTCCGGACAATGTGAAAGGCATTTCGCTGTTCGTGGTGCCGAAGGTGCTGGTGAACGACGACGGGTCGCTCGGCGAGCGCAACAAGCTTAGCTGCGGGGCGCTCGAAAAGAAGATGGGCATCCACGGCAACGCGACCTGCGTCATGAATTATGACGGAGCGAAGGGCTGGCTCGTCGGCGAGCCGGAAAAGGGCCTCGCCGCGATGTTCATCATGATGAACGCCGCGCGCCTCGGCGTCGGCCTCCAGGGCCTGGCGCAGGGCGAAGTCGCCTACCAGAATGCGGCAGCCTATGCGAAGGACCGGCGGCAGGGCAGGGCGCTTCGTCCCGACGAGCGCGAGGCGGACGCCAAGGCCGATCCGATCATCGTCCATCCCGACGTCCGCCGAATGCTGATGGAAGCGCGCGCCTACATCGAGGCGGGCCGAGCACTCGTTCTGTGGGGCGCGCTCCAGGTCGATCTCCTCCGCCGTTCGCCCGACGCGACTGAGCGGCAGCAGGCGGACGACCTCCTTGGACTGCTCACCCCGGTCATCAAGGGCTACCTCACCGACAAGGGCTTCGACGCCGCGGTCAATGCGCAGCAGGTGTTTGGCGGCCACGGCTACATCCGCGAGCACGGCATGGAGCAGTTTGTCCGCGATGCCCGAATCACCCAGATCTACGAGGGTACCAACGGCATCCAGGCAATGGACCTCGTTGGCCGCAAGCTGCCAAAGGACGGCGGACGCGCGGTCCGCGCCTTCTTCGAGATCGTCGGCCGCGACATTGCCGACGCCAGGGCGGCCGGCGATCCGGCCGGTGTCGCCGCGCTGCTCGAGCCCGCGCTCGGCGACCTCCAGGCCGCGACCATGTGGCTGGCGCAGAACGGCATGGCCAATCCCGACAATGCCGGGGCGGGCGCTTACGCTTTCATGGACCTCATGGGCCTCGTCAGTCTTGGCTGGATGTGGCTGAAGATCGCGGCCGCCTCGGCGGGTCACTCGACCAACGGCTTCTACGAGTCGAAGCTGACGCTGGCCCGCTTCTTCGCGGCCCGTGAGCTGCCGATGACGCATGCGCTGCGCAAGAAGATCGAGGCGGGCGCCGACATGCTGATGAAGGAGCCGGCGGAAGCCTTTTGACACCTTACCTTAGGCTAACTCCCTGATAAGACGGGATTAGCCTAATGCGCAAGTGAGACCCGTCTCCCTTCCAGGGTTTCCCGGCGGGTCTCACTTTCCAATCTTCTGCGCCAAAGCCCGCTTTACGCGCGCCAAACGGCTGAACCTCACCAGCACTCAAGTTCGTTGTTGCTCCGAAGCCCTCGAGTTTTCTTGGAGGAGAGCAATGAACCAGACCCTGGCGATCGCGATTGTCGCGATCCTTGTAATCGTCGCGGTGGCCGCAATGTTGGCGGCGCGTCGTCGCCGCTCCCAGCATCTCAAGGAGCATTTCGGGCCCGAATATGAGCGTGCGGTGGAAGACACCGGAAGCCCGTCGAAAGCCGAGGCCCAACTCGCCGAGCGCGAGAAACGGGTAGAGAAACTCAACATTCGCCCACTCGACCGGATCGAGCGCGACGATTTCCTTAGTCGCTGGAGCGAGGTCCAGGCACGCTTCGTGGATGATCCGCCACGCTCGGTTGCGTTTGCCGACGCGCTCCTTGGCGAAGTGATGAAGGCGCGCGGCTATCCGGTCAGCGATTTCGATCAGCGCGCCGGCGACATTTCGGTCGAGCATCCGCGCGTGGTGAGCCATTATCGCACCGCTCATGAGATTGCCGTTCGTCACGAACGTGGCGAGGCGAGCACCGAAGATCTGCGGCAGGCGATGATCCACTACCGGGCGTTGTTCGAGGAACTGGTCGGAACCGAGGAAACGGCTTCGTCACGCGAGCCTGAGCCGGCGCACTAGGGAGCGATCACTCGGCCGTGGGCGGCGGCGGGACGATCGCCTCGGTCTGGAGCGTCTCGAGGCGCTTGATATCGGCTTCAACTTCCGCCGCCATTTGGAGGAGCGCGCGGCATGCGCGCTGGTCGGTCAGCGCTGCCGCAAGGCGGCGGCATTGGTCGGCCCGGCTGCGCATACGGGCGATCACCTGGATCTCGTCGCTCATGCGGGCTCCAATTCACCTGGGTTACTACAGTTCCTCCAATTACCGCGTGCGTTCGAACTTCGTGGGGCCGGTGTGGCCGGCAGGACAGCCGCTTAAAAACTGTGCCGAGCCGGGACAGGCCACTCCACGATCGTTGAGCAGGCCAACGCGGTCGTGGGAACATGCCGCAACCGGCTCGCTTACCCCTTTGCGAGTCGTTTGCGGTTAGGGGCCGCGCTAGAATCCCTGGGTTTGAAGGCTCGCCGGAGGTCCAAACCGGCGGGCCTTCGTCCTATCTTGCGCTCGGTTGAACCGTTCATTTGGCATACAGCAATGAGCGACGAACCGCCGCTTCCCGGCGATGAATGTCGCCCCGCTATGGCTATTCGATCGTTTTAACGGCGAGGCTTCTCGAAAGGAGGAGACAAGCCATGCTTATGATGAAGAAACTCCTGATTGGAGGTGCCGGTTTGGCGGCGCTCGCGACTGCGGCCCCGTCTGCCGCTCAATATTACGGGTATAGCCCGTATGCGCGGACCTATTCGTACAACACGTACCAGTCCAATCCGTATAATTCCTACGGCTACGGCTACTCGGCGATGAACACGTCGGTTGCCACCAGCCAGTGCACCGCCGCGGTTCAGAACCGACTTTACACGCGTAACGGTCTTGGCGGCATCCTTGGTGCCCTCGTCGGCTCGTACGGAACGACCGGCCGAGTCCTCGGCATCACCCGAGTTACGCCGAACTACGGCTACACCCGGGTTCGCGGTATCGCGAGCAGCGGCCGCTATTATAACGCCGCCGACCTGTCGTTTAAGTGCGACGTCGATAGCCGCGGTTACGTCCGCGACGTCGACATCAATCGCCGCTAACGGCTGGTTGAACTGACAAGGGAAAGCGCCGGGTTCGCCCGGCGCTTTTTCTTTGGTCGGTCAGCTGGCGCGGCGATCGACGTACCACGGCCGAAGCATGGCCGGGTCAGTCCGCCGCTCCTTCTTCGGCGCCAGGCGGCCAAGATCGAACGAATTGTCGAACCGCAGTCCGAACTTGCCCGACTGCGCCCAGCGCACGACGCCGAGAACGGGCCCGACACCGACGATATCGATCGTGAGCGGGGTGCCGGGGGCGACTGCAAGCGGGCAATCCACGAGGGCCCCCATCGAGCTGATGTTGCGCAGCTTCACTTCGACCGTCTCGTCGTCGATGCAGGTGATGGCGCGGCGCATGAGCCGGTGCCTCGGCTCGCGGATGCATTTATATCCTTCGGCCTCGACGCGCGCGCTGTTCGCGAGGCCGCGGGCCGTCTCCGCGTCGGCCGGCTTTCCAAAGATGAATCCCTGGATCATGCTCACGCCGAGCTCGCGGATCAGGTGAAGGTCGTCGTGGGTCTCGACACCCTCGGCGCAGGTATCCATGCCCAGCGTCTCGGCGAGGGTGACGATCGCCCGGATGATTGCGGCGTTCCGATTGGTCGTCGAGGCGGCGCCGCGCACGAAACTCTGGTCGATCTTGATCTTGTCGAACGGTGCCTTCTTCAAATAGCCGAGCGAGCTGTATCCCGTGCCGAAGTCGTCGAGGGCGAGGCGGACGCCGAGGTCTTTGAGGCGCGCGAAGGTCTCGTCGGTCGACTCGCTGTCGGCGAGGAACACGCCCTCGGTGATTTCGAGCTCGAGCCGGTCTGCCCGAACGCCGGTTTCGCGCAGGTGATTAGCGACGATCTGTACGATGTTCGGGTCGTTGAACTGCAGCGGCGAAAGGTTGACCGCGACGCGAACCTGGTCAGGCCAGGTCGCCGCTTCCTCAAGCGAGGTCCGAAGCACCCATTCGCCAATCCGCGGGATCAGGCCGGCTTCCTCCGCCAGCGGGATGAACTTCGCAGGTGAGATCGAGCCTCGCACCGGGTGATTCCAGCGAACCAGCGCCTCGAAGCCGGAGATCTCTTCGCCAGCCGTGCGAACGATCGGCTGGAAGTTCATCGACAGCTCGCCGCGCTCGATCGCCTGGCGCAGGTCGTTTTCGAGCAGCTGACGCTCGGCAGCCTCGCTGTGCATGGACGGCTCGTAGAAGCGATGCTTGCCGCGGCCGGCGTCCTTCGCCGCATAAAGCGCAAGGTCGGCGTTGCGAACAAGGGCGTCGGCCGTGCTTCGGCCCGGGTCGCCGATCGAGATTCCGACCGAGGCGCCGATCGTCACCTTGTGGCCTTCAATCGAATAGGGCCGCGAGACCTGTTCGATCAGCGTCCGTGCAAGCGATTCCAATAGGCCGATGTCGACCGTTCCTGGAAGGACCGCCTGGAATTCGTCGCCGCCGAGACGGCCGACCTGGCCGTGATTGCCCATGACCGATTTCAGGCGCTCGGCCACCTGGCGAAGCAGCGCATCACCGATCGGGTGGCCCAAAGTATCGTTGACGTTCTTGAAGCGATCGAGATCGATCAGGAACATGCTGCAGCCGCGCTGGCGGTGAGTCGAGTTGCGCAAGGCTTCGTCGAGCGTCTGCCGCATCATCGCCCGGTTCGGCAGACTGGTCAGTGAGTCGAAGCGGGCGAGGCGGGAGATCTCCTGCTCCGACCGGCGCTGCTCGGTGAGGTCGGTACCAATGCCGCGGAAGCCGAGGAAGCGGCCGCGCTCGTCGAACAGCGGATTACCCGACAACGACCAGTGAACATCCTGGTCGCTCGCCGGACGGACGACCACGTCGGAAAATGGGAAGCGCGCCGACAGGTGGAAACCGAGCGTCTTTCTTTCCTCCATCGCGTCGGAGCCGTGAGTCTCGACCGACAGCAGGGTTGTGAACTGGCGGCCAAGCAACTCCTCCGGCTCGCACTGGAAGTCGTCGGCGAGCTGCTGCGAAACATAGGACAGGGTGCCGAGCGAGTCGGTCTCCCAGAACCAGCCGCGACCGCTGTTCTCGAACTCGTCGACGAAGCGCAGGGCCTTGCGCGCCACCGCGTCGAGCCGAAGCCGGATGCGGCCCGTAACGAGAATCTTCTTCGTTCCGGCAATGCTGTAGGCGACCAGCACCAGGCCCATGATTTCGACGCCGATCGAAACGATGGCCGAGCGGGCAAGAACGATCGCGGCTACCGATGATACGGCGCCATTGACGATGGCCAGGGGCGGCGAGCCAATCGAAACGATCGCGCCAATGGCGATGCCCGCGCAGAGCACGATCTGAGATGGGGCAATCTGGATGAGGAACAGGTCGTCGGCCACCGACTGGCCGAACCACATCCACAGCAATCCGCTAAGGGCGAGGTAGCCGCACAGGCCGCGGACGACCGTGTGGGCCGAAAATTTATACTTGTGCCGCTCGATCAAGGCGAAGGCGGCCACGGCATCGAGACCCAGCGCGAGGAGCGACGGGATCAGTGGGTTGTCGGTGCAGGCGCAAAGCGGAATCTTCGTGGACAGGAAGACGTAGCCGGCAATGACCAGCAAGTGCGTAAAGCCGAGCAGCAATGCGATATTGTCGAGCCCGGCTACGCGCCAGTCGGCGAGGGACACTTCGTCCGGGCTATCCGGTGCGTGGAGGTCGAACCAGAATGCTTCACGGATCGACGCCCGCTCGTCGGCGGGTTCGGCCGTTTCGATTGCACCGGTATACCGCGACCTTCGCATTTGACCCCACGTTCGGCCCCGTCGCGATTGCCGCGCACGGGTGATGCCCACGCGCGCAAGTTAACGAAGGACCGATTAACGGGTCGGCCAAGAGACGCGGTTACTGGGCCGTTAGGCAATTATTCCGGAAGGAAATCGGGCACCGAAAGATAGCGTTCGCCGGTGTCGTAATTGAAGCACAGGATACGCGGCCTCTCGCCAAGCTCGGGGAGCTTCTGCGCAACCCCGGCGAGCGCCGCTCCGGACGAGATGCCGATGAGCAAACCCTCTTCGCGGGCGGCGCGGCGCGCCATTTCCTTGGCGTCATTCGCGTCGACGTCGATGACGCCGTCGAGTGCTCCGGTATTGAGGATGCTGGGAATGAAGTTCGCGCCGAGGCCCTGGATCGGGTGCGGGCCAGGCTTGCCGCCGTTGAGGATCGGCGACAGCGCCGGTTCGACCGCGAAGACCTTGAGGTTCGGCCAGACGGGCTTCAGCACTTCGGCGCAGGCCGTGATGTGGCCGCCCGTGCCGACGCCGGTGATGATCGCATCGAGCGGCCGATCACCGAAGTCGTGCAGGATCTCCTGCGCAGTCGTCTGGCGGTGGACCTCGACGTTGGCGGGATTGTCGAACTGCTGCGGCATCCAGCTGCCCGGAGTCTGCTCGATGAGTTCCTTGGCTCGAGCGATGGCGCCCGACATGCCGCCTTCCTTGGGCGTAAGATCGAAGGTCGCGCCATAAGCCAGCATCAGCCGGCGGCGCTCGATGCTCATGCTCTCGGGCATGACGAGAATGAGCTTGTAGCCCTTGACCGCGGCGACCATCGCGAGTCCGATGCCGGTGTTCCCCGATGTTGGCTCGATGATCGTTCCGCCGGGCTTCAGCGCTCCGCTGCGCTCGGCATCTTCGATCATGGCAAGGCCAATGCGGTCCTTGATCGAGCCGCCTGGATTGGCGCGTTCGGACTTCATCCAAACTTCGGCCTGGTCGCCGAACAGCCGGTTGATCCGGATATGTGGGGTGTTGCCGATCGTTTCGAGGATATTCGCGGCCTTCATTCCAGGCTCTCCTCCAGGGGGGCTTCTGTGCGCGCCAAATCGGGCGCGTCGAAGCTTTTTGCAAGGCGTAGTTCAGGGAACCACCAACTCCACAGTACGACTACCAGAACTGCCCCGACCCCGCCGGCGATGACGGCGGTGACCGGGCCGATGAGCGCGCCAAGGAAGCCGGACTCGGCTTCGCCAAGCTCGTTCGAGGCGGAAATGAACAGCGACGAGACCGCCCCGACCCGGCCGCGCATCTCGTCCGGGGTGTAGAGCTGGATCAGCGACTGGCGGACGTAAACCGAGAACATGTCGGCCGCGCCGAGCAGCGCAAGGCAGGCCAATGACAGCGGCATGAAGCGCGAGAAGCCGAAGACAATTGTCGCCGCCCCGAACACGCCGACTGCTACCAACATCTTCACTCCGACATTGTGCTTCAGCGGTCGGACCGAGAAGAAGGCGGCGGTCAGCGTTGCCCCAACCGCCGGCGCAGCGCGCAAGTGGCCGAGGCCCTCCGGCCCGGCGTGGAGCACGTCGCGGGCGAAGACCGGCAGCATCGCGGTCGCCCCGCCGAGCAGCACGGCGAACAGGTCGAGGCTGATCGCGCCGAGGACCAGGCGATTGTGGCGGACGTAGCGCAGGCCGTCGACCATCTGCTTCCACGGATGCCGGTTCCGGTCGATCTCGCTACGAGCCACGGGGCCGATGCACATCAGGCAAACGAAGGCGATCGCGAACAGGGCCGCGCTCGCTGCGTAGGGCGCGTAGGGCGCGAAAGCGTAGAGATAGCCGCCGACCGCGGGCCCGGCGATGGCGCCGCTCTGCCAGGAGATCGAGGAGAGGGCGATCGCGCGCGGCAGGATCTTCCGCGGGACGAGGTTGGGCGCGAGGGCCTGTAGCGCCGGCCCGGCGAAGGCGCGGGCGACGCCCAACAGCGCCGCTACCGCGTACAGCCCAAGCAACGTCGTGCTATGCGTCCAAGCGAACAGCGCCAGCGCCACGGCACAGCCGAGCTCGAGCGCCAGCGCACCCCTTGCGATCCAGCGGCGGTCGAGCCGGTCGGCGGTCCACCCCGTGACCAGGGTAAGGAGGAACAGCGGCACGAACTGGACGATGCCGATGATCCCGAGCCGCAGCGCGGCCGCCTTCAGGTCCATCGTCTCGCGGGCGATGTCGTAGACCTGCCAGCCGATGACGATGACCATCGCCATCTGCCCGATCGTCGTCGTCAGCCGGGCGAGCCAGTAGAAGCGGAATGCCGGGATTCTGAGCGGTTCGGGAAGGAAACTCACTCGGGCGCGCCTAGCGGGCAGTCCGCTGGGCGGCAACCGTCCGTCCGTCTGTCGGTTCGCCGAGCTGCTATTGCCGTCGCTCCGGGCCGGTCCTACCCCGCCCCCCCACGAGAGGAGAGAGGGATGCGAGCTTTTCTGCTGGCGTCGGCAATGACCGCCGCTCTGGCCCTTTGCGGCTGCAAGGTTTCGAATGCTCCGAACAACAACGGAGCCGCGGCCCCCGCCGCCGAGGCAGGCGACTGGCCAGCCTTCGTCAACAATTTCATCGAGGCGACCTTCAAGGCAAATCCGGGATTTGCCGTCAGTCAGGGACGCCATGAATATGACGGGCAGATCGCCGATCTCTCGCAAGCAGGAATCGACGCCGAAGTCGCCCGGCTGAAGAAGGCGATCGCCGACGCGCAAGCCTTCTCGAGCGACAAGCTCAGCAAGGAACAGCAATATGAGCGCGACTATCTGGTCGCGGTCGCCAAGGGGCAGCTGTTCTGGATCGACCCCGAAGGCGCCGACCAGCCGCACACCAACCCGGCCTCCTACCTCGGCGCGCTCGACCCGTCGGTCTACATCACCGTGCCTTATGCGCCGAAGGAACAGCGCCTGAAGTCGTACATCAAATTTCTAGAG
>Ga0068867_100002866_pt1 | contig 12138 bp, 10 predicted proteins | sample KBSMisM32_FD_65649 | JGI IMG/M metagenome (GOLD analysis project Ga0068867, IMG submission 65649) | Miscanthus rhizosphere microbial communities from Kellogg Biological Station, Michigan, USA - KBS Miscanthus M3-2 | ecosystem: Host-associated > Plants > Roots > Rhizosphere > Soil ...
TATCCTTACAAATGGTCCGTTGATATCGGCGCAATATTTCATAACGGACTTTACCTGTCGCCCAAAGGATCAGCAGTGAATGATCCGAACGGTTTTTATTCACGAAGTGATATGAAACAGACCCTTGTTGGTATTGCTGCTTACCGCGTGCCCCGGGCCGACCGATTCTCTTATCATGCCGCCATCGCCCAAAGCGAAAGACAATTAAGATCGGCCGGCTCTGTATTATACGGCGGAAATATTTATTACGGTTCATTGCGCGGTGACAGCGATCTTGTTCCGGCAGCTTACAGGTTCATTTTGCCGCAGGCCGGCATCAATAAGATAACCAATCTCAGCATCGGCCCCGGCATCGGCTATGCATATACATGGGTGTTTGGAAATAATTTCTTTATCACACCTTCGCTAATCGCCAACCTTGATCTTAATTTTAATTCGGAAGAGGGGACAACGAAAAATAAAAAGTTCAGCGTAACGCCCGGCACAGTGTACAAAGGCTCCTTTGGCTACAACAGCGATACCTGGAGCCTGGTGGGGTTGATCATGGGTAATTCATTTTTATTTAAAGGATCAACTGCTGCAAAGGATTACTATATGCAGACGGGTGTGTACCGGTTGATAGTGGCGAGAAAATTCAGGTAAAGAGTTTAACCCCAGAAGAGAGGGTTTCACAGAGATACACAGATATAAGTTCCTGCGGATCAGCAGAGCGGCTCAGTGAGAGCTGCGGGAACATCTTTAAAGTAAATTAAAGATCAGTTTAGTGGTTGATCATTCCCGCCAGCAAAGAAATATCCACTTGTTCTATCGGGTGAGGTGTTGACGGTAATATTACCTGTTGCGCATGCGGAAGTGCTTTATACACCGCCAGGGTTTCTTCAAGCGTTACCATTTTATCGCGGTCGCCGAGCATGATGCGCACGGGTGTTTGTATCCGGGTAAAATCCTCCGGCTTTAAGGGATTGTCTTTGCCCATTGTGGCAAGCATGCCCGCGGTACGGTTCAATACTTCTTTCCAGTCATTGGGGGCGTGCATTTTTTCAAGTACTGCAGCAAACCCCGGGAGCTTTAAGACAATGGCTTCCGGGTTCAGCATTTTTATTTCTTTTTCGGCCACTGCTTCATGCCAATGAAATTTTGTGCCGAGGGTAATGATCCTTTCTGTCAGCTGCGGATGTTCTTTTGCCAGCAGCATTGCCACATAACCGCCCATGCTGTAGCCGAATATCGTGACAGACGGGATGTTGTTACCTTGAATATATTCCAACACACTATCTGAAAATAACTTTATGGAAAATGGCTCTTCGGCGAATGCCTTACCGCCGTGACCCGGGAAATCGAATAAATGTACCTCATATTGATCTGATAGTTTTTCGGCTAATGACAGGAACTGCACCGATGCACCTATCGCACCATGAAGGATGAGCAGGGGAGGTTTCATTGAGTTAAGTTAACGATGATTTAGCCACAAAGACACCAAAACGCAAATTGCGGTTTTATTGTTGTGTTGTCTTTGTGACAGTACGACCTTATATTGACGGGCTCGCAATGATCATATTTGGTTTATTCGGTATTTACTCAAAATGTTTTGGTATGTCAGCAACAGGATATTATTTTGCGTGTGCCTAAACCCTTTATATGAAAAATATTTATGCGCTGCTCTCTGCAGTTATTTCCATCGGCTCATTATTATCCCCAAGCTGTGCAAAAGCACAGGCAACAGTTTCGCCGCTTAAATACGGTAAATACGGATGTACATCTTCCAAATACACCGGTGGCTATTATCAATATACTCCCCATGGGTCCTTCGTGCTGAACAAAGACGGGACCTATACCTATTTGGGTTTTAAAAAGCCAAGCACCGGGAGTTTTACAGCAGATGCCAAAGGCAATCTTTTATTCAAAGGCGGCTATTTAGATGGCGGTCTGGCAACAAAGATTGACAGGCCCAATAAATTCTTCCTGGTTTTTCCATCCATCCCGGATAACAGGTGGACATGCGGGTGTGTGGATAAATGAACTTTTTTGAACACGGATCAAACAGATGACACGGGTATGGCATCAGTGCGATTTTTCAGCACTGTATTTTAGATTGTGAAAACAGGTAGCGTTATCTGCGTCATCCGTGTTCAATATTTTGCCCGGGCAACCAATCAATCGGGTCAATAAAAAATCCGTTCTCTTCGGAAGAACGGATCGATTGGAATGGCGGATATAATTATTTTATTTCGCTTAATGATCTTGCGCTTGCATTTTCACCGATAAAAGTAGAGAGATCTCCCAGTGTATTTAAGCTGCTGAAATTTTTTGTGACCGTAGTGAGCGGGATTTGGTAATGATCTGCCACCAGCAGTTGCAGGGCCGTTTTGGTGAAATCATTGTTTGCAAAGGAATTCAGCTTTGTATCCTCATTAACGTTTGCCATGAACCCTTTGTTCTTCGATACGCTGTCGAAAGCCGTGCTGCCGCCGATGGTGTTGAGCACATTTTTCAGAAGTTTGGAAAGAAGGATAAGGCCTACGACAGTAGCAACGGTCTTCACAACAGTGCCGCCGATATTTGTGCCTGTGTTCTTTGATGAATTTTTGGTGCCGAAGCAACCAACCAGTGTGACGCTGCTCAATGAGAGCAGCATGATAAATGTGTAGATTCTTTTCATTTGAATATTTTTTAAAGGTTTACTCTGTTCTTCGTTCGGATGGAAAGGCTGATCATAAGTTTAATGAGGAAATCGGGTTTGGGAAAAAATTCACATTTGGCAGGAGATTGACCACAGAGGAAGAGGTGTGGTTAAAGTCTACTGCTGTTCAATCCTTTATGATCGCCTTTGAATATTTTTTGTATATTAGGTATCTAAAAAACTAACGCATGAACACTCCCGATCTTACGATCATACTGGAATGTATTGACGGCAAGGATGACCACCTGAAAATCGAAATTGAGACCGGCAGCAGCATTGTGCTGGGAAAAGATGACGGTGAAAGCACAAGGGGTATCCTTGAACTGAATGACTGTACCGGTGAAATTATTTTTACCAATAAAGAGGGCCTGATGCATTTTGATGCAAGCGGTTGCGGCGCGGCCGTAAAACTAAACGGCAACCCGGCTGTTACCGGGAACCTCCGTCCGAATGATCTTTTAAAGATCGGCAACTCCATCTGGAGATCCGTTGTGCCGGCTGCTGATGCGAAAGGAAGTTTTTCACCCGTTGGTAAAAAGACGATCCATAGCCGTTTCAGTTCCATTATGGGACTGGAAGAGCTGAAAGATTTTAAATTGAAGCATATATTTTCTAATGTATTTAAAAAACACAGCCTGGCTGATATGGAAGAGCAGCTGGTAACGGGCACAAGCAAAAATATTCCTGCAATCACGGAAATAGAAACTGAATGGGCAAGGCCCTGGCTTTTTTCGCGACTGCTGCTCATTGCGCTCACCGTTTCATTTCTATTGCTTATCGGATTCAGAACATTCGGCAATTTAAAATTGCTGGCCGACCTGATGTTTGTGGGCTCTTTTGCTGTGCCCTTAGCCACGCTGGTATTCTTCCTGGAGATGAATGCGCCCAGGAATATTTCCATCTTCGTAGTGATCGCCCTGGTATTCTTAGGCGGCGTAGCTTCACTTTTATTGGCGCTTGTATTCTTCAGCAACCTCACATTCATCAGCACAACACTCGGTGTAGCAGGAGCGGCGCTGATCGAAGAGCCCGCTAAATTGCTGATCGTTATCTTTTTATTCAAAGGATCTATAAAGCACCGCTGGATATTAAACGGTCTTTTGCTGGGCGCAGCCATTGGTACCGGTTTCGAAGCATTTGAGAGCGCGGGTTACGCATTTGAACAAACCGTACAGGCGGGAACAGATGCGGGTGTAGACAATATTATGTTGCGCGGATTGTTGGCGCCGTTCATGCACGTAGTGTGGACCGCCAATGCTGCAGCGGCGCTCTGGATGGTAAAGGGACAAAATAAATTTCAATGGAGCATGTTGGGCTCGCCAAAATTCCTCCGGGTATTTGCCAGCAGTGTATTATTGCATTTTCTCTGGAATTCAAATATCACGATCATACCGTTGCCCCTGGTGTATGATATAAAATTCCTGATACTTGGTTTTATCTCCTGGTTCATTGTTTTTATGCTGATCCAACAGGGATTGAAACAATTGAATGAAGCGAGGCATGTAGAGATCGAGCGGTTGACGATGAGTTGAGGTGTCTGAACCGGGATGTGGGGGGATTTGAAGGATTTTTTTTATTCGGCGTTAATGAAAAAACTTTTATTCATATTATCTCTTATTCTTTTTTGTGGGCAAATGACGTTTGCACAAACAAAGCATTCCCCCGCTGCAAAGCAAACGGTAAAGCCTGTTGTTAAGACGCCCGTGCAAAAAAAGCCGGTCATTGCCAAATCAAAATCGGCTGGATCTGTCAAGCCCTTTACAAAGATCCCTGCCAAGACCGTTCCCTCCGTGCGGGTAAAAACAAAATTCACTTCAAAGAAGATCGTCATAAAAGAAAAGCCCGCAAAGCTGCCCGCGGGTGTAAATACAAACGAGAATGCACCAGTCGTTCTTTCTGCGCGCGAAACAGAAATGATCCGGGAGATCAACCTGCTGCGCAAAAACCCGGTTGCCTATATTCCTTTTGTAGAAAAATATATGAAGTTGAATGCCGGCAATAAAGATATACAGTCGGCGGGCAGGGAACTGGTGGGTGAATTAAAAAGCATGTCTGCATTACCGGAACTCACGCCTAACCCGGTGATGTACAGCGCCACCAGGCAGTTTGCCCAAGAACTTAAAAAAGACGATGAAATAAGTCACTCAGACCTCCCGTATTTTGAGAACCTTACTTTCGGCCATATAGATATTCGTGAAGCGATCATTGATATGCTGATCGATGACGATGAGCCCGACCGCGGGCATCGCCGGAATTTATTGAACAGCAGCATCAGCAAGGTAGCAGTGTATGAAATACCGGGAGAGCTGCAGGGATATAAGTATTGTTTTGTGCAGGAGTTTAAATAAGACTGTTGTCTGCACCCGCTATTTAGCCGATCATTTTCATTCTGCAAATTGGAGCAAAGAGAATTGGCAAGTTTTTAGCAAACGGAAAACTATATTTACAGCATCATGAAAAAACTACAGTTAGCCGCGGCATCATTTTTAACGCTGATCATATTATCATTTGCATTGAGCTCAAATGCACAGAGCAAAGAAAAAGATGATAAGATCTTTGGAGACAGCGAAGCAGCAAAGGCTGAATTTATAAAGACAGATGAAAGCATGTCTGCATTGTTTAAAAATTCTTACGGCTATGTGATCTTTCCCAATGTAGGTAAAGGTGCATTCATCATCGGCGGTGCGGGTGCCAATGGCACCGTATATGAAAAAGGGGATCGCATCGGCAGCGCGAAGCTGCGGCAGGTAAGCGTCGGCTTCCAGGCGGGCGGACAAACATACCGCGAAGTCATCTTCTTTGAAAATGAAGACGCGCTTGACCGTTTTAAAAACAATACCATCGAATTCAGCGGACAGGTATCTGCCATAGCCGCAAAATCAAACGCATCTGCCAACGCAAAATATGCCGACGGCGTACAGGTGTACACCCAGGGAAAGAACGGCCTGATGCTGGAGGCATCCGTAGGCGGACAAAAGTTCATGTATAAGCCCTTGGACCCGGATGCGGCGGAGTAGAAAAAGTTTTTACCCCTGAGGGGAGTGCTTTCACAGAAACTCACAGATTTTTTGTCGCAAAGACGCTAAGACACAAAGTAACACTAATAGTTCTTGTGTCTTAGCGTCTTTGTTGCAAATGCTTCTGTAAAACACCTGTTATTAAATTAAACACTTATATTGAAGAATGATTTCTAAACTCTAACTAACATTATGAAAAAAGTATTACTCCCTGTGGTTATGTTTCTATTCTGCACAGCCGCCCTATTTGCTCAAAAAAAGGGAGGTGCAGCCGGAAGGTTGGTTCCCTATACAGTTGCAAAAAACTATTTTGTAAAAAATACTTTCCAACAGGGAATGCTGCAAAGCCCCAAAATAGAGTCGCAGGAAACTTTTGATCAATATTTCGGCGCTGCCGCATTCATGGGCAAGGATGGAAAGCCAACGCCGATCGATTTTGCCAATCAATATGTAATTGTTGTTATCCCGCCTGCTACTGATCATTCCTTTAAACTGTCAGCAAAAACTTTAAGGCAGTCCGGCAAAACTATTACGTTGAGCTATTCGTACAAACTGGGAAAAGAACAAAGCTCCACTTCACAGCCCTGCCTGGTCCTGGTGGTAGATAAGAAATATAAAGGGACCGTAAAAACAGTGAGGGCATAAGCAAGCCTGAGCAAAAGATATGTGGCAGGATGCGGCAATGTTTCATTTAGGATTGCCCGCGGGCGTGCTCCCGGATAATCATTTTAATCATATACATCACGGTTTAAAATGCCAGCGTTATATGCAGCATACCTCTAACCTTTGCAGTGGTTTGCCCGGCAGAAAGATCCTGGTGAAGCGGTAGTTGTACATTGAAGCCCGTGCTGACCTTACCCAAACTAATATCTGCGCCAACAGCCGCCAGGAGAGCATTTCCCCCGGTTTGCTCTATTTTAACGCTGCTGAGTTTATTGGCTTGTAAGTTTTCGTAGAGTACCCCGGCGTTGGGGATGAAGTCTTTTTTTGCCAGTATCATGCTGTGAAAAACAAAAGCGCTGCTGCTGAAGCGGTTGCCGAAGCGGAAGTCTTTTGCGCTTTGGTTGATGCGGTAGTTTGCATTCGTATTGATTCCCCACTCGTTGATGTGCAGGCTGTACATCGCATTCAAAATAAGATCTGCGCTGCCGGTGCCGGGCTGGTTGTTGGCGCCCGCGATAATATCATCGGGATCAGCAGAAAATTTTCCGGTTGGGAGTTTCAGTCCGCCGCCGATCCACAACTGCTGACTGATGCGGTTGCCCTTTGCATCGCGGCGGCTCCTGTCGAGCAAACGATAATTGGCGATGAAGCTGATATCGCCGAGGCCGTTTCTATGGCTTTTTCCGTCATCGGAATTTTGTGTATTGATATTATAAGGTATAAAGCCGATGAGCTGCCATTTTTTGCCGATATTAAATCCGCCCCAAAGCTCGGTGGTTTGGTAGAAGTCGCGGCTGAATTGTGATGCATCGCCTGCTACGCTGCTGTGAAAACTGCGGAAGCTGTACCTCAGCCCAATAAAATGTTTTCTGAATTGTGGGAAAAGCCCGATGAAATAATTGCCTGCGCTGCAGCCGCAGATATCACATGCTTTGATATGCGGTGCAGAAAGGATGAGGGTGGTGATAAGAAGAATTTTTTTCATTTATACCTATTTTGGGGAATAAAAATCGCGGCAAAATTATGCCATTATGAATACAGGCAGATATATTTTATACGCATTTATTTTTATTTGGCTGGCTTGTGCAACTTCACCGGGAAATGGCCTGAATGCACGTTCAGCCTTAATGTGACGAATACGCAAGAATAAATCTTCGCCGTGGAGATCCCTGCACAAACTTGGACGATATACCGGGATCGTGTATGATATTGGCATAATATTCGCCGCTATGTTTACACTGGAGGGTGATGCCTTCCGGAATAATACAAAAAGTCAATTCTAAACGGGATTGGCTTTTTTATTTTTAACCCAATTCATCTTTTATGAGACGCATATTCCCGTCAGATAATGACGCCGACCATAAAAAACTGTTTGGCGTCGCCATCTCAGAGGACGGGTATAAAACAATAGCACGTATCAAGCAGGATCATAAATACGAACAGGTGCCCGTGATCATTTATTCCACATCACGCGCATTGTCTGATATTAATGCGATGTATAAGGCCGGCGCGGAATACTATATCATCAAGCCTGATAATTATACGGCCATAAAAGGGATCCTGAAGAAAATCTGTGCGATCGATTTGGGTTCGGAGTATAAGCGCCCGGGTAAAGATGATTTTGTTTGGCAGCTTAAAAAACAGATCAATATGATAAGAAAAGGAACGATCAAAGAATTCAGCGTGGCGCCTTCAGGGCTGCACGTGATGCAGGTAAAGTTGTCTATCAAACTTGATAATGATCCTTCGCCTTTGGAGATCATGATGGAAGGAACGCAAAAAGATCTTTGTACAAAACTAAATGCCATACCTTTTAAGGGACAGCTGGTGGCGCCGGAATTAAAAGAGAGCCGGTGCCTGGTATATGATGACAGGGGGAAATATCATTTTGTGTCAATCTTGGAGAAAAGTGTGGCGCAGTAGCATCCGGGATACGTTTGCCTGCGGCAATTTTTTTACCGCAGAGAGCGGGAGAATAAGAGGTTTTGCAGAGATCATTGCTCTCACTGCGAAACCTCTGCTCTCTTTGGTTCTCCGCGGTGAAACTACAACTGTATATTTTTTATCATCTGCAAAAGAAAATGTAAAACTCTTTTGACTTTCGCTTCTTAAGGTTTCGTTGGCACTCTTGCTTTGATCATCTTGTTATCTTAGGTCAGTAAAATTCAAGCACTATGAAACTGATCATTGCCGCCCTCGTTTTCCTTCTCATCTTAACCTGTGTTACCAGCAAAAATGATTACAGTATTGTTGACAATATCCCTGCGGGACACCCGGGACAGAAGGCCGGAGCGCTGCCGGATTCTGTAAAGCTGGCAGAGGCCGGAGTACGGTGAGGCAGCGCTATGTTGTCGAAGCCTTTTTCAAGGTCCCGACAATGATTTTTAAATAATAATAGGGGTGCTGTATGCTTTTAAAAACATATGCGTGGTACAATGAAATAAATCTTGTGGTCCCGCTAAGAATGGAACTTGGATCTAGAGTTTAGGAAACTCCTATTCTATCCGGATGACATCCAAATTGCTTCGCTTAATGAGATCAAACAGCCCGGTAATGACGCATACCCTTTTGATATCAATGTCCCGTTAACATCAATATTTTATTAGACTGCAGCTTTAATGAAGTACCCGCGCCCGTCCAGATGCTGTGGCAGGCGCGGTTACAGGCAATGTCAGGATAATTCGGCTTGCCGGCATTTATGATCACGTCGGTATTCCGGTCCGGCACGAGCCCGCAATCCCAGTTGCCCGTGTTTTCCCAATCGGTGTTGGATGAACCGTTCCAATACGCAACGATTCTCATTTTGCTTGTACTGCTGTATGTGCTGCCGTTCACTATGCAACGGTATTGGTATCCGCCGTATGCCGACAGCAAATTGCTTATGGTCAGTTGCGCGCTGTTCACTCCACTATAGTGCGCATCATTTACCAGGTTTGCAAAGCCGGCACCGGTATTTACCTGCCATTGATAGCTGCTGCCCGTTGCATCAGAGCTGAAGGATACAGTACTGCCCGTGCAGGCCTGTGCAACGAAGCCGGTATAGGCGTTCACAAAAGCAAAGGCGGTATCCGTATCCGGGCAGGTACAACCGTTGAGCTGGCTTACGATCAAACGATAGATGCCCGGCCCGGCTGCTGAAACATTGGTTGTATTCCATGCTGCATATAAATAGCCCGTGGTATTGAAAAGCGTATTCAGGTTAACCGTGCAACCCGCACAGCTGAGGTTATATGTTACATCAGGACCCAGGTTAGGCTTTGCATTTACAATGATGCCGATCTTATTGCTTTGCAAAGCTGCAAAGCACGACGGAGTATAAGACAATACACAGTACACGCTGTCGCCGTTGTTGAGCGTGTTGATCGTGTATGTGCTGTCGTTGTTGCCGACATTATTATTGTTGAGCTTCCATTGATAGATGGGGTTTGCGCCGCCGCCGGTAATATGTGCCTTAAACGTTACCAACTGCCCGCCGCATGTATTCGTAGCATCAGCAGTGATGTTGAAGGAGGGTACCTGCTGCACAATGATGCTTGCCGTATCGCGCATTACACAGGCACCGTTGGATGAGGTGACCACGTAATTGATCGAGCTTATCGGTGTGGTCGTAGGTGTAGCGCCGGTGGTGCTGGTGAGGTAAGTTGACGGCGACCATGTGAAAGTGCCGAGCCCGCCTGTCGCCAGCAGGTTCACCGTTGCGCCGGAACATATGATCGTGTCGGGTTTTGCCGTCACAGATCTTGCATTGATCGTGATCGCATAATCGGTAATGTCGTACACTGTCGACACATTCGAAGAAGTCACTTTGATGAGACCGGTAGCAGTGCCGGTATTCGGAACGATCCAGCTGTATGAGCCGCCCGTGGTCACATAATTGGAAACAATATTGCTCCAGGTTGTGCCGTTGTCGGCCGAGAGGTCAATATTATATGATCCTACCGGTGCGCCGCTTTCCGTCCAGGTGATATTATAATCCTGGCACCCGTTCAGTGTTTCGCCCGCATTTGGATTGGTGATCGTGATGGGTGCAGCGGTACTCCTGATGGCAAATGCAAAATCAGAAATATCCTGCTTGCATGCGTTCACATTATCGCGCACGCGGATATAACAATTCTCCGAAGGCGTATTGGGCACCGTCCAGCTATATGTATTTGTAGCCGTGTTGTATGCGGTAACAATATTGGTATATGTGCCTGCACTTCCCGATGTGGAATATGCAATATCATACAAATTTGATATGCCGTCTGATCCCCACTTTACCTGGTATGTGGTACCCACCTGCAACACCCCGCCATAGCTTGGAAGAATAACGGTAACAGAAGGCTTGATCGTAAAGTCGGTATCACTTGCATCGGCCAGGTTTACAGAACTTGTGGGATACACACGCACCAATGCCTTTGTGGAAGGACTGTTGGGGACAGACCAGGTATAGCTGCCGGTTGTGCCGGAATAGGTACCGTTGCTTACCAGCGAGGTCCAAGCCGTGCCGTGGTTCAATGAATACTCGATATTAAAATTTGTGTATGCCGGTGAATGATCGAAGTTGATGGATGTTTGCGTGCATGCACCAAGCTGGTCAAAGCCATTCGGCGTAAATATCTTCACTGCAGGCTTGATCGTAAAGACCGCATTGCTTACATCATTCAAGTTGACATTGGCAGAATTGCTTGCTTTCACCAAACAGTTGGTATACGTATTTGCAAGTGCAGGGATCGTCCACGCATATGTGCCGGTATTGGATGCCGATGCTGTGATCAGTGTCCATGTTACACCGTTGTCCAAAGAATATTCGAGACGAGGATTTGAATAGAATGTAGCAGCGTTCCATGTAATATTATATGTGCTTGCAGACCAAAGCTGCTCGCCGCCATTCGGGTACGTAAGGACAGGTTGTGCGGCAGTAATGCTAAAGGCGGCGTTGCTTACATCATTCTTACAGGTATTGCCCGCATCCTGCACCCGTACATAGTAGTTGGTGCCCGGCGTGTTGGGGATGTTCGTCCAGTTATAGGTGTTGCCGCTGACGCCGGAAGCCAGCGTAGCGAACCCTGATAAAGGACCGATAGCGCTGTATTGTACATTGTACAGACCGCTTGCACCTGCCGTGTTTGTCCAGGTAATGACGGTGCTGCTTAAGGCCGGGAACACTTCACCGCCGTTGGGGGCGGTAACCGTAATCACGTTATTGGGCTGAATGGAGAATACCGCGTTCGACGTGTCCGACATCGTGCCGTAAAGATCATTGCTCACACGCACCAGCGCCTGCGATGAGGACACTCCGTTGGGAAGCGTCCACGCATAGTTGATCGCTGTTTGTCCTGATGTTGGCGCCACGCTGCCGAAAAAGGTCCATGTGGCACCGTTATCCGCTGAATAATAGAAACTGAATGTGCTGCTGCTGTAGCTGAGGTTGACCGGAAGGCCGGAAGCCGTGGCAGTAACCGTATGCGCATCGCAGCCCAGCCATGCTTCTCCCCCGTTGGGTGATGTAATGGTTATCCGCGGCTGCAGGATGCTGAACACCGCATCGCTTACATCATTGATATTTACATTGGCACTGTTGCTTGCTTTGACCAGGCAGCTTGCACTGTTTATGCCGGAGGGTACGGTCCAGGAGTATGACCCCGTGTTTGATGCCGATGTTACGATATTGATCCATGTGGCACCGTTGTCAACAGAATAATCCAGGCGCGGGTTGGAATAAAATGTAGATGCGTTCCATGCGATGGTTACCGTTTGCCCCCACGCGAATGTTTGTCCGCCGTTGGGATAGGTAAG
>Ga0068867_100002870_pt1 | contig 12126 bp, 9 predicted proteins | sample KBSMisM32_FD_65649 | JGI IMG/M metagenome (GOLD analysis project Ga0068867, IMG submission 65649) | Miscanthus rhizosphere microbial communities from Kellogg Biological Station, Michigan, USA - KBS Miscanthus M3-2 | ecosystem: Host-associated > Plants > Roots > Rhizosphere > Soil ...
CCGGGGAGTGGGATAAGTCTGCCCAACAAACCTATTTTAATAATTTCGGCGATATGCCGCACGGCGATATCACCGATAAAAAAAATAAGGCGGCCATACCAAGGAATTTCGATGTGTTGTGCGCGGGATTCCCCTGCCAGGCTTTTTCTATTGCCGGTAAAAAAGGCGGTTTTGAAGATACGCGCGGCACGCTTTTTTTTGATGTGGCCGAGATCATCAGGTCAAGAAAGCCCAAGGCTGTATTTTTAGAGAATGTAAAGGGCCTGCGCAATCATGATAAAGGAAAAACGCTGGAGACCATTTTGAATGTGCTGCGCAGCGACCTGGATTATTTTGTTCCCGAGCCGCAAATCGTTAATGCAAAAGATTTTGGCGTACCGCAAAACCGTGAGCGGATCTATATTGTAGCCTTTCGCAAGGACCTTGGCATAACAGCGTTTTCATACCCGAAGGCTTCCGGAAAAAAAGTTTCATTTAAAGATATCCGCGAGAAAAAACCGGTATCTGTAAAATATTATCTGTCGGCGCAATACTTAAAGACATTGCGGGCGCATAAAGAAAGACATAAGCATAAAGGAAACGGTTTCGGTTACGAGATCATTCCCGACAACGGTATTACCAATGCAATTGTAGTAGGCGGCATGGGACGTGAAAGAAACCTCGTAAAAGATAAGCGGTTCACCGACCTCACGCCCGTAACAAAGATAAAAGGACCGGTTAACCGGGAAGGAATCCGAAAGATGACGCCGAGGGAATGGGCGCGGCTGCAGGGTTTCCCTGAAAATTATATCTTACCGAAAGCCGATGCACCGGCGTACAAGCAATTCGGAAACTCGGTTGCAGTGCCCGCCATAGAAGCCACAGCAAAAAAAATTCTTGAGAAAATATTACAGTAGATTCACGGCTCAGGCGGATGGAACGGATGAATACAGATCAAATATTGAACCGCGGAACCTTGAACTTATAACTTCCACACCAACCCCGGCATCAGCTTCCCGAAATCATAACTCAAATTGAACGCTACCTTGTTCTTCTCACCGTTCTTAATTTTCGCATAGCGGTGATAATTGAAAGAAACCTGGCGGCCGTTCAGGTAGCCCAGCGCAGCGCCGGCAACCACGTCTGTTGCCCAGTGCTTATTTTCTGTGATGCGGCTCAATCCTACTAATGTAGCGGCACTGTAAGCAATGATGGGAATATACGGTTTGTTCTTGTACTCTATAGCGAATACAGTAGCTGCTGAAAATGCTGCCGTGGTATGCCCGGATGGGAAAGAGCTGTTGGATCTTGTTCCGTTTGCTGCGCGTCCTGTCTTGCCCAGCGGACCCAGAAATTTCGGTTCGGCCTCAACCGTTTCAGGATAATAATTCGGCCTCGTTCTTCCTGCCAATGTTTTGATCACTGCTTCTGCAAGTACGGCCGTGATCACGGATTGTGTGGCCAGCAAAGTGGTGGTCTTCACCTTATCACTCTTAGCCAAGATCCCGTAAAGACCAAACCCGCCGAGGGCCGCAAATTCATAAACTCCGCCGAAATGAGTGATGAAGCCCCCTACATTTCGGACCCCCGCACTTTTATTTCGCAGCGCTAACGCATTTCTCTGGATCGGCTCATCCGCAAAGCCTAAGGCAAGTTCCACAAGTGCAAATTTTCCCAGGTTGCCCCAGTCCTTACGCTTCATGTGGAAAGGCTTGGTAAATTCCTGCTTGATATCGCTCCCCAATAATATAAAATAGCTTTTCGGCGTAAGCTTGGTCACATCATTATACGCTGCCGGGTTGATATTATTTTTTTGCACACCCGCGCTGTCGGTTTTCTTTGCAAGGCTGTCAAGCTTTTTGATCAGCGTATCAGCCTTAACGGGCTCCTGGGCCAGGGCACAAAACGGCGCTGAGCATATCAGGATGAGGGCAATGATCTTTCGGAAATTCATGGTGATAGTTTAGGGTAATTCACAAATAAATATTTAGCTGCAGAACGCTATATTCATTAAAACTCCGTGCCAAATATTTTCATTCATAAATTCAGCATAATTTACATACAAATGCAACGTTATTAATGAAACCAATATCTTTCTATAAATGAAAAAAATGAAGAGCCTGCTTTTAATGCTGTTTTTCACCCCGGTAATTGGCTTCTGCCAGGAACGGTCCGATCCGCAATCCATCGCAGCAATGGAAAGGGAAGCCCACCGCGCACAATTCAACAATTTTATCGACGGCACGGGCGCTTCGGATAATTTCGACGTAAAGTATTACCGCCTCGAATGGCAGATAGATCCCGCTGTGCGCTATATCAACGGTAAAGTGACCATGTATTACAAAATGACCACTGCTTCATCCTCTATCACTATGGACCTGATGAGCGTGCTGCATGCCGACAGTGTAAAGCAACACGGAGTGATGCTCACCACCTCACAGCCCAGTAATACCCTGGTCATTAATTTTCCCGGTTCTGTGAATGCGGGAATCCTCGATTCTGTAACCATTTGGTATAAAGGCATACCAGCCAATACCGGCTTCGGTTCTTTTATACAGGACCAGCATGCAGGTACACCTGTAGCCTGGAGCCTGAGCGAAGCATACGGCGCACGGGACTGGTGGCCGTGTAAGAATGGCCTTACCGATAAAGCCGATTCTATTGACGTTTTTATCACTCATCCTTCGCTCTATTCAGCCGCAAGCAATGGTATTTTACAGTCTGAGACCCCTGTTCCGGGAAATATGACCCTCACCCATTGGAAGCATCGTTACCCGATCGCCTCCTATTTGGTCTGCATGGCAGTGACCAATTATGCGCGTTTTACTCAAACCGTACAACTAGGCAGCACGACGTTGCCCATGGTCACGTATTGTTATCCCGAAAGCCTGGCAACATTCCAGGCCGACACCCACAATGTTTTGGAAAGCATGCTGCTCTACAATAATACTTTTGGTGAATATCCATTTATAAAAGAAAAATACGGGCACGTGCAGTTTGGCTGGGGCGGGGGCATGGAACACCAAACCTCCACTTTTGTGATCAACACAACAGAACCGCTTATGGCGCATGAACTGGGGCATCAGTGGTTTGGCGATAAGATCACCTGTGCAAGCTGGGAAGAGATCTGGCTCAATGAGGGCTTCGCCACTTTTTGCGCTTTGTATTATATGGAAACAAAATACCCGGCTTTAACGCCGGGTAACAGGCAGGCAATCTTAGCCAATATCACTTCACAACCGGGGGGTTCTGTAAAAGTAGATGACACGACCAATCTCAGCAGGATATTCGATCAGCGTCTTTCTTATAATAAAGGCAGCCGCGTGTTGCAGATGCTCCGCTTTATCCTGGGTGATGACATTTTTTTCCGTGCGTTAAGAAGATACCAGCAAGATCCTGCATTGGTGTATGGCATCGCGCATACAACCGACCTGGAAAGAAACCTGGAAGAAGAAAGCGGGAAAGACCTTCGTTATTTTTTCGATCAATGGTATGCCGGGCAGGGTTACCCGGCCTATAAAGTGAGTTGGAGGCCTGTGGGCAGCGGGAGTGTAAATATTCAATTAGATCAGACCACTTCGCATACTTCGGTTCCATTTTTTCATTTATCGGTGCCGCTGAAATTTAAAAATGCAACACAGGAAAAAACTGTAGTTGTAGACAACAGCTTCAACGGGCAAAATTTTATAAGAACGCTGGGCTTTGTTCCGGACACGGTTTTGGTGGACCCGGAAAGTTGGCTCATCACTAAAAACAACAGCACACAAAAATTACCGGCGGTAAATAACGGCAGCGGCGTAGTTGAAATTTATCCCAACCCGCTCACTGATCCGTTCACCGTATACCTGCATGATTTTAATACATCCGCGGCAGACATGGTGATCTATGATAAGATCGGCAGGAAAGTGTACAGCCGGAATATCGCGCTCACTGCGGGTGCAGAGCTCGTACAGGTACCCGTGAGCACCTGGGCACATGGCTTGTACGTGATCAGGGTCATTGCCGCAGGCAAGACCACTGTGATGCAGCTGATCAGGTAAACAGGATCAGCCCGTCCGGTGTCGTTAATTTGCAGTTACAATCCCGCGTATGGCAAAAGCCGCAAAACATTTCGGTAAGCGAATTATTATTTCTGTTTTTCTAATTGCATTTATTGCCGTGGCTTGTTGGTACTTCAGCAACAGGTATTACAAACCTGTATTTATTCATTATGATGCATTCGGCATAGATATCCCCGCCAATTATTCCATTCACGGTATTGATGTGAGCCGCTACCAGAGAGAAATATCCTGGAAGGACGTAAAGGAAATGAAAGTAAAGAATGTCGCTATAGGCTTTGTCTTTATTAAGGCAACAGAAGGCCTTGATCTCACGGATGAACAGTTTGAAGAGAACATCGCCGCAGCAAAGCAAGCGGGTATACCTGTGGGCGCCTACCATTATTTTATTGCTTCCGAAAGCGGAAAAATGCAGGCGGAACATTTTATAGAGACCGTCCGGCTGAAAAAAGGCGATCTGCCGCCGGTGTTGGATATAGAAACGGTGAGCGGGGCTTCAGTTGCCGACCTGCAGCAGCGCGTAGCAGACTGGCTGGACATGGTGCAAAAAAAATACAAAGTGTTGCCGGTGATCTACACCAATGCGGATTTCTATAAAACATTTCTTGCGGGGCAATTCGATAAATATCCTTTTTGGGTAGCGCATTATTTAGCCAAAGAAAAACCGCGCACAGACCGCAGCTGGCTCTTCTGGCAACACAATGAAAATGCAACAGTAAGCGGGATCAGCACGCACGTGGATTTTGACGTATTCAACGGCGACAGCACTGCATTTCAAAATATCTTATTGCAGTAAATTTGTTATATGGGTATTGAGAACGACGCCAGGGATTTTTTGATCGCTATCATGCAGACCGCATCATTGTTGCTCCTTTGGATGATGCTGAATGTTGTGCTGGGTATCTATTTAAAATTGGGCCTGTTCGATCAAAGCCCTACCCTGAAAAATTATATTTACTATGCCCTTTTCCTCGTAAGCTTGTTTTTTTTGATCAGGCATTTTATAAAAAAGTGGAAGAGGATTAAACATTTTTGATAAGGGTATAGAGGATTCTCCCACAGATCTGCACAGATGTTTCCCGCAGATTTTCGCAGATTGAATACCGCAGATCTTCGCTGATCTCTTTATACTCTTTTTCTCTTTGTTCTCTTAGCTGCTGTGATCCTGTATGATCACCCATTTACCTTTTACTTTCCGGAACAGTAAAGTGTACATACCGCCCACATCCCCGACAGATCTTTTCAAGTGCCATTTACCCACAACAGAATAATACAATACCGATAAGCGTTTTACGGAAAGGATCTGAAAATCCAGCTTGCCCATGCTTGCCGTATCGGGGTAACCTTTTTTATATGTTTTGAGGGTATTCTCATAACCATAAGTGATACCCGTACGCCCGATAAACATCAGCGAATCATCATTCCAATACGTTTGCATATAACGGTCTATGTCCCCGGCATTCCATGCATTGAGCTGCTCCGTCATGGCATCGCGGATGAGCAGTTCGTCTTTTGATTGCGCATAAGCATGGTGAATAAAAATGCTGAGGATAAAGATGGAGATGAGTTTTTTCATATGAATGTTTGAATGGGTTATATGATTATATGATGCGGGCTTCATCTGAAGCAATCATTCTTTCTTCATTTACCGATATAACCTGTGCTTTAAATTTTCTTCTTCTACTTCAATATTGTTGTCATCCCCTTCTCCAAGTGATTTTTCCCATCTACATCTTCCGCATCAATCACCCAGATCACAGTTTGGATATCCAACGGTGAACCTTTGAATGTTCCGTCCCACCCATGCAGGTCATCATGAGCTTCAAATAAAATTTGACCCCACCGATCATACACGCGGAAATAATTTACTTTCCTGAATCCGAACAGTAATGGTTTTAATACATCATTTTTGCCGTCTCCGTTCGGCGTAAACGCTGAAGGGACATGGATCTTTGTTTTTTTATACACTTTTACCAATATGGTATCAACTGTTATACATCCCGCATCCGTGGTCAATGCAATATTGTATTGCTGATCAACAAAAGACCGGAACAGCGGTTTGTACAAATGAGGGTTATTGAGATAGGCGGCCGGGCTCCACACAGCGGTGATGCCGATAGGGCGCGCTTCCACCGGTTCAGGATAATTTATAATGGCAGGTTGATCGGGATAACGAATACCCGATGCGGGTGCCGTAACTGCAATAGATTGTGATACCGTTTTTGCATCAGGGCATTCAGGTGTTGAGGCGGAAAGTTTAATGGTATAATTCCCGGGTGCGGGATAACTGAAGACCGGGTTTTTTTGATCTGATATTTGGCCGTTATCAAAATCCCATAAATAATTTACAACCGTTGCGCCCGGCGCATTGCTCGTGTTTGTAAGCGGAAGCAGGAGATCGATACAAATATTTTTTGCAGTGAAAGAGGGCGAGACGCCCGGTTTTACAATTACCTGAATTGTTGTATCCGAAAAACATCCTCCTGCAGCTGAGGCATGGAGCTGAATATTATAAGTACCGGGATAATTATAAATATGCGACAGACTGTCGGCATTAGAAACAGAGCCATCACCTAAGTTCCATTGGTATTGCATATTTCCCCCGCTGATCGTACTAAGGTTTTTTAAAACAAATGTATCCAGCGGAGAACACTGCACGGAGTTATTAATACCGAAAGATGCATGCGGACGGGCAAATATATCTATCCTTTTCACTGCGGTATTTTGCTGACAGCCGGTGCCGAAAAAACTGAATAAAGTCGCATAATAATTCCCGCTTTCTGTTACATTGAATGTCGTTCCGTGCGCGCCCGGAACAGCCATGCCATTTTCGTACCATTGAATACTGTCTGCAGCATTTACATTCAACACACTGCTTTGTCCTGTGCCGGCACAATAAACACTACTCCCTGTAAGTGTAATCGCATTGGATACAATGGGCTTAAAAACGGTAGCTGTACTTGTAGCAGAACAGCCGCCGCCGACGGAGCTTGCTTTCAGGGTGTAGATCGTAGTGGCCCCAACATGGGCCACAGGGTTTGCTATATTGGGATTATTGAGACCCGCTGCCGGCGTCCATTTATAAATAATACCAGGTACCGGCATTACACCGAGATGCACACCACTTGTATCACATGAGGTTTTATTTCCGCCTGCGTTAGCTGTTATTGTAAGCGTATCTTCCAGAATTGCGGTAAGTGTATCTCTGCAACCGTAACCCGGATAAGGAGAAACCTCTACTAAAATATTTGAGCCCGAAGGCGGTGGCGGATTCAGATACAATGATTGTCCTGTGCCGAGCACCTGCGAAAAATCAGATGAAAACCATCTATATCCGCTATATCCTGGCGGTGCTGTCAGGTTAATTGCAGTATCTCCCGGACAGTAGGATGCCCCCGTGAAGGAACTTCCGCAATTATTTTCAACATCTATATATGTATAGGCAAAATGAGGACCGAATACGCAATGGGCTGTCTTAAAAAAAAGCCGGAAGGTATTATTTTCATTACCGTCAAGGTTGATTGTATTTGCTGTCCAATCCCTGCACCACACTTCTGCCGGATCATTCCCCGGCGGTCGTTTCGACGAAAGAAAAAAGCCGGGTAAGCTGCTGTTGGCCACAAAAGAAAATGAAGAACAACTCACGGTGTTGTTCGTGGTCAGGTTCATCAGTTCTATATCCAGCCGCGGTTGTTCTTCCGGCCCATGCCCCGGATCTTCAAAAACCACCGCATACCAATAGGTCAGGCTGAATTGATGCACATTCGCGGGAATAGTAAAATCGTAATACATCCCTTCAGCAGGGTGATATCCGAGATCCCAATATTCTTCTGCACTGCCAAGCTTTACTGCATACCTGCTTCCGTTTGGACTCGTTACCCCAAAACCACCGTAATAATCAAAGATGGAATCCTCTCCCACAGGCTGCGTAACTAAGGTATGCCTCCCGGGTACGTACGTGGAAACAGATTGCAGACTAATATCATTGAGACCGGCTGACAGATTTACCCGGCCTGTATCTAACCCCCAACCGCTAAAATTCCCTGATTCAAAATCAATATTTGCCGGGCACTGACCATACGAAATTTCATTTATTGATACAAAAAAGATCAACAGGAAAATAATATGTTTGAGGCAGATCACTATAAAATTGTATGTACGAAATACATCTGTTTGCACTTGATAAAGTTACACGATTAACAGAATACCCGGACAGGCTTCATTATGAGTGCAGGTGCCGCGAAGAACTGCATTTGCTCCTGCGGCAAAGCCGGTAATTGTACCAATGTGCGCTGATGATCAGGATCACAGCGGGGACTAAAAAAAAGATCTCGTAATTGAGGAAGAATTGTTTAGTGACAAGGAGTGCAAAACCTGCAGTAAATAATTTCACAGGCAGAAAATTCCGGTGATGCGTTCTGTAGCCGTGCAAAAGGGCATACACACCGATACAGAATGCAAAGCTGATCATGCCCCATTCAAAAACACCGTTATGAATGATATTAATTCCAAATAAAGGCAGGCTGGTGAGCACAAGCGGAAGCACGATGCAATGCACCGCACAGGCAAGCGAAGTAGCAATGCCCAAGCCATCCCAGTTTATTTGAAGGCCTTTTTTCAAGGCTGCAAAGATACCGCCTTAAGGTCAATATTTGCAACAATATTGCAAATATTAGCAATTCCGGTTTCTGCGCTGTACCTTTGCAGCCGGCAACAAAGGCACAACATCAATGAAATTCAGTAAGAAATTTTGGTTCTACATTATATTTTTCGCGGCCCTGCTCGGCGGATTTTATGCATTTGTGCTGAAGGGTTATGACTTTTCCGCATCACCGCTCGCGGTCATCAACCCTGCTGTTCCGGCCTTCAGCTTTACCAACCAGGACGGAAAGACGATCACGCAAAATAATACCGATGATAAAGTATACGTGGTGAATTATTTTTTCACTACCTGCAAAGGCATTTGTCCGAAGATGAATGCAAATATGCGCCTGGTATTTGACGCGTATAAAAATGAGAAAGATTTTATGATCATTTCGCACACCTGCATGCCGGAGACCGACAGCGTTCCGTTATTGAAAGCTTATGAACAGCGGATGGTAAACGGAAAGCTGATACGTGATCGGGACGGTTCATACTCGATAGGCAGCATCCCTGTCAGCAATGATCCCAACCCCAACTGGAATTTTGTTACGGGGAAAAAAGAGGATCTCTATAAAATGGCGCGGGTCGGTTATTTGATAGACAACGGCCACCCGGACAGCACGCAAAATATTTCTCAGCAGTTCATCCACACACAGTTCTTTGCTTTGGTAGACCGTTATCGCCGTGTGCGGGGCATCTACGACGGACTGAAGCAGGATGAAGTGCAAAAATTAATAACAGACATCAAGGGTTTATTGAAAGAAAAAGTAGATCATACCCGTTTCATGACGGGGTTCAGCAATTCGCCAAGTTAATGAATGAGTGAGAACGCAGATTTTCATGATTGTCATGATCATTAATTTTATCTGCGTTGATCATAACAATCTGCGTTCTAAAATAAAAAAATGAAAGATCAACCGGACATATTAAAGCAATCGGGACTTAGCCTTACGGAGAGCAGGAAGAAGATACTGGAATTATTCCTTGATGCTGAAGGCGCTTTGGCACATAACGATATTGAAAAAAATACGCACACTTCATTTGACCGCGTAACCGTTTACCGTACGCTTCAAACTTTTGTTGAGAAAGGGATCATCCACCGCATACCCACCACGGATAACTCCGTACTGTACGCCCTTTGCCGGCACAATTGCAGCCATGGTCATCATCATGATAACCACGTGCATTTCATTTGCAGCAAATGTGAAAAAACAATTTGCCTGGATGATGTAATGATACCCGAAGTAAAGCTTCCGAAAAATTTCAGGAAAGAACAGGCGGCGATGGTAGTGACGGGGGTTTGTGAAGAATGCAGTTAGTGTTGAGTGCTTAGTGTTTAGTCGAGCGACTACTAAACACTAAGCACTCAACACTAAAAACTCATTTGTCCTTTCACGAAATCCATCAACACTTTTATTTTATCGGGGCTGAAATCGAATTCAAGTCCCGCAGTTTTGTAGAGTTCAGGCAGCGTTTTTGTGCCGCCAAGGCTTAATGCCGCGCAATAATTATCCAGCGCTTTTTCCGGATCGTTGCGGTACTGCATCCACATGCCGATAGCGCCGAGCTGTGCGATGCCGTACTCGATATAATAAAAAGGCACTTCAAATAAATGCAGTTGCCGCTGCCATGCATTATCGCGATAACGTTCCAACCCGCTGTAATCTATCACATCATCCCGGAATTCGTTAAGTATGCCCACCCATGCGTTTGTGCGTTCTTTATGCGTATGACCGGGATGTTCATATAGCCAGTGTTGAAATTTATCAATAATGGCTATCCATGGAAATATAGTGATCACTCTTTCGAGCTGGTGTTCTTTCGCTCTTTTGATATCTTCTTCATTATCGAAAAAACTGTCCCAGTGATCCATACTCATCAGCTCCATTGCCATGCTGGCTACTTCCGCGATCTCCATCGGATATTCTTTGAACCCCGTAAGCTCAAGCGGGTGCGAGAGAAAAGAATGAACAGCGTGACCTCCTTCATGTACCATCGTCGTCACGTCATGCATTTGCCCGGCTGCATTCATAAAGATGAAGGGCGCCCCGCTTTCAGGCAGGGGACAATTATACCCCCCCGGTGATTTCCCTTTGCGGCTTTCAAGATCCAGGTGATTCATATCCTTCATCCGCTGCAAACAATCGCCGAAGAAAGGACGCAGCCTGGTAAAACATGCGATCGACTTTTGCAGGAGTTCATCTCCTGTTACGAATGGCCGTAAAGGTTTTGTGCCCGCAGGTTCAGCATCAAGATCCCATGGACGAAGAGTATCCACGCCGAGCTTTCGTTTCTTGGTGCGGTAGATATCATTCACCAGCGGCAACACGTATTGTTTTACCGCATCATGAAATTTAAAGCAATCTTCTTTGGTGTAATCAAAGCGGCCGAGCTCTTTAAAACGGTAGTCGCGGTAATTTTCGAAGCCGGCATTTTTCGCTTCTTTGTTGCGCAGGCCAAGCAAGGTATCAAACAATGCATCCAGGTTTTCCGTATCCTGCAGCCGGCGCTCCTGAATCTTGCGGTAAACATCTTCACGTAATTGCCTGTCCGGATTTTCTAAAAATTTTGCGGCCTGCTGCAAAGTATATTCTTCACCGTTGACTGTGATCATCATTGCGCCGGATATCTGACCAAACTGCTGTTGCAGCACGGCCACTTCAGCCTGGATCGGAATATTCTCTTCGCGGAACAGCTCTATACTTTTCTTAGTGCTGCGCAGGTAAGTATGATATTTTTCTTCATCCAGCTCCTTTAGATAAGGGGAGTTGACCAGCTTTTTATTCAACGCATCGCTGTAAGGTTGTATCTGTGGCTGGATCTCGAGGCAGTAAAAATTAAATGCATCTTCCAGCTCCTTGTTCTCATTATCGCAGGTCATGCGGATCTGCCGCCAGCAGGCTTCTTCATTCACCGCAGCTTCCAGTTCGCTCATATCAAGCAGCCATTGTTCGAGCGATGCCTTGCCGGTGATCTCCCGCCCGAGCAGTTCTTTAAAATAAGGCTCCAGCGCGGGCCAGTCCGTAAGCGTAAATTTTTCAGGCAGGAAATGACGGGGTAATTTTTTAATATTAGCTGTATACATAAATTAATATTAGCCTCCCGCAAAGTCGCGGGAGATAAATACAAAAGCCGCAAAGAGCTCCTGCATCTTTGCGGCTCTTTGCGCCTTGCGTGGAATATTATTAAGCCATTTTTCGGGGCGTATTGATCTTTTTCGCCGGGCCGTTCTTCACAGCAGCTGCTTTTGGGGCAGCAGGTTTTGCGGCTGCCGTCTTCTTTTCGGCAACGGGTTTATCATCCGCCGATGTTTCTTCGGTTTGCTCGGAAAGCTTTATCTCGATGCCGGCTTTATTGAGGATCTCGAACCAACGCACCATTTTTTTCATATCGCTTCCGTAAACCCTTTCAAAATCCATATCAGGATATACTTTTTCAAAATAGG
>Ga0068867_100002881_pt1 | contig 12104 bp, 11 predicted proteins | sample KBSMisM32_FD_65649 | JGI IMG/M metagenome (GOLD analysis project Ga0068867, IMG submission 65649) | Miscanthus rhizosphere microbial communities from Kellogg Biological Station, Michigan, USA - KBS Miscanthus M3-2 | ecosystem: Host-associated > Plants > Roots > Rhizosphere > Soil ...
CGGGCGTGAACAGGAAGCTCTGCAGCAGCAGCCACTCCGAAACGAAGCCGCCGAGCGGCGGCAACCCGGCGCTGGCGAGCACGCCCAGCAAGGTCAGCCAGCCGACCCATGGCATCGTGCGGATCAGGCCGCCGAGCTTGCCGAGGTTGCGCTCGGCGGTCGCGTGCAGCACGCAGCCGGTGCTCAGGAACAACAGGCTCTTGAAGCACGCGTGGCTGGCGACGTGGTAGAGCGTGGCCGTCAGCGCGAGCGCCGCCATCGGTTGCATCGCGAAGGCCGAGAAGATCAAGGTCAGCCCGAGGCCGACGAACAGCAGGCCCATGTTCTCGATCGAGGAGTAGGCGAGCAGCCGCTTCATGTCGGTCTGCACCGACGCGAACACGACGCCGAACAGCGCGGTGACGAGCCCGAGGGCGAGCAGCAACCCGCCCCACCACCACAGGCGCAGATGCAGCAGGTCGAACGAGACTCGCAGCAGCCCGTAGATCGCGGTGTTCAGCATCACGCCGCTCATCAGTGCCGAGACCGGAGACGGCGCCGCCGGGTGCGCCTCGGGCAGCCACACATGCAGCGGCAGGATGCCGGCCTTCGCGCCGAAGCCAACCACTGCGAGCAGGAAGCCGACCGAGGCCCAGAACGGCGTCAGTGCCTGTGCCCGCATGGCCGCGAAGGTGTAGTCGCCGGTGTTGGCCTGAAGCACGCCGAAGCACAGCAGGACCGCGATTGCGCCGATGCGGGCCATCGTCAGGTACAAGAAGCCGGCGCTGCGCACTTCGGCGATCCGGTGGTTCGCGGTGACGAGGAAGAACGATGCCAGCGCCATCGTCTCCCACATCACCATGAACGAATAGGCGTCGTCGGCCAGCACGACGCCGACCATGCTGGCGAGGAAGCCGTGGTACTCGAGGCAGAGCAGGCCCGGCGGCGTGCCTTCGCCCTTGCGGAAGTAGCCGGCGGCGAAGACCGAGATGCCGGCCGACGCACCGCCGATCACCATCAGGAAGTACGCCGCCAGCCCGTCGAGCCTGAAATGGAACGGCAGGCCCGGCAAGCCGATCGGCAGCACCGCGGTCTCGGGCGTGCCCAGCGCCGCGTCGAGCGCGACGCCGAACAGCGCGAGACCGAGCAGGCCGCCGGCCGGGAACAGCCACTGCGCAACCAGCTCGAGGCGGTGCCACGCCGCCACCCCGGCGCAGCCGACCGCGAGCCAGCCGACGACGACCAGCAGCATCCAGTCGAGATGGAGCCACTGCGTCACGGCCATCGTCTCGGCCTCTCAGGCCTTCTTGCGGGACGAGCGCTTCGGCGCCGGCGGCGGGTCGGCCGCCGCACCGCTGGCGACGTAGGTGACGCCGTGCTGCGCGAGGTAATCGCGGATCAGTTGGCGCACCACCTGCGACGGCGTGCGGTCCTGGCGGGCGCAGAGTTCCTCGAACGCGGCCTTCTTGTTCGGGTCGATCAGCAAGGTCAGGCGGGCGGTCTTCAGCTCCATGGGTCCTCGCAACGAAACGCCGGGGCGACCAATCGCTCGGGGGCCCCAATCGGGGCCCGGTCGCCGCGGCGACCCGGGCGTGCATGGCATGTTAATTCGATGATGAACGCCGGCACATCGTACATGAAGCGTCTGCGTGCGCGAAGGCCGAGGCGAGCGGACGCTATGGACCGACCCGCGGCGCCTTGAGCGCCGACACGATCCGCGCGAAGCCCCCGATCAGCTGGTCGGCGGCGGCTGCGTCGAGGCCCGTCGGGCGCCGCACCGGGCCGCTGCGCGGCGCCGCCAGCGCCCGGCCCTTGGACGCGAACACGACGCTGTTGCTGCGCTCGTCGTCGTCGACGACGAGCACCGTGTCGCCGAAACTGCGCCGGATCCGCTCGACGTGCATCTCGTACAGGCTGTGGCCGAAGTGCAGGTTCGCGACCATGATGCCGCCGGGCTGCAGCGCAGCGTGGCAATCGTCGTAGAAGCGCTGCGACGACAGCCGTGCCGGCAGCCCGTGGTGATCGAACCCGTCGAGCAGCAGCACATCGAACGCGCCCGGCGGATGGCGCACGAAATGCGCGCCGTCGCCGCGCACGACATGGAAGCGTTCGTCGTCGGGCGGCACCTGGAACTCGTCGCGCAGCGCGATCACGTGCGGGTTGATCTCGACCACCTGGAGCCGGGTGCGCGGGAGGTAGCGGTGGCAGAACTTGGCCAGCGAGCCGCCGCCCAGCCCGATCATCGCGATGTTCTGCGGCTCGGGCTTGAACAGCAGGAAGCCCATCATCGTGCGCGTGTACTCCAGGTTCAGCGCGTGCGGGTCGTTCAGCTGCATGCGGCTCTGGATCTCGCTGATCGAGAAATGCAGTGCCTTCGAGCTGACGCTCTCGTAGACGAATGGCTTGACGTGCTGGGCGGATTCGAGGCGGTCGGGCATGGTGGCGGCGAACGAGGAAAGGGCACGCGGGAACCTCGGGATTGCACTCGCGCGGCCGGTGGCCCGTGCCTCGCTGGGCCATCCAGATTGCTTTTTATGATACTCCTATGATAATGCGAGTGACATACGGAGACCCCATGGAAATGAAGACAGCGCGCCTCACGGTGCTGGTCGATCCGGCGAAGAAGAAGGCTTTCGAGGCCTTGTGCGCGAGTCAGGACGTGACGCCGTCGCAGGTCGTGCGGCGGCTGATCCGCGACTACCTGGTGCACTACGGCGTCAGCTTCGTCCCGAGCGGCGTGGAGGGCGCGGACGACGCGTCACCCGGCGGCTGATCGGTTCGCACACCTGGGCCCACCGCGGGGTTTCGATCCGCTGGTGTCCGGTGGCTTGTGTCCGGTGTGTGGTTGTGGCGAGCATCGGGCTGTTCGGCCCGCATCACCAGTGGGTTGTCGCCGCGACGGCGACTGGCGCGCGGCGTCAGCCGTGCAGCCGGCTGTGGCGCGGCACGCTGGCCAGCAGGAATTCCATCTGGTCGGCCAGGATGCGGCGGCCGCGCAGGATCATGTCTTCGTGCAGGCTCGGCACGTAGGGCAGGTACATCAGCGACAGGTGCGCCTCTTCGGGCATCCGGTTGCCTTTGCGGCCGTTGCACGGGCGGCAGGCGGTGATGCAGTTCATCCAGGTGTCGCGGCCGCCGCGCGAGGTCGGGACGATGTGCTCGCGGGTCAGGTCCTCGAAGCGGAAGTGATGGCCGCAATAGGCGCAGATGCCGCGGTCGCGGGCGAACAGCTTCGGGTTCGACAGCGCCGGCGTCTGGCGCCAGGCGCGCGTCGGAACCGAACCGCGCACCGCGATGATCGGATGCACCTCGATGCGCGACTGCAGGCCGGTGCGCTGGTAGCCGCCGCGCAGCACGTAGAACGTGTCGCCGAGCGTCCAGGCCACGCCGTCGCTGGCGTAGATCACGGCCGCCTCCTTGGCCGAAATCCAGGCCTGCGGTCGACCTGATACGTCGAGTTGCAGGATTTCCATGATGTGCCGAGCGTAATGCAGACGCTGCATTCGCTCAAGCGCCAGGCGCAATGGCACTGGCTTGCGCGCAACGCGCGCGCTCACGTCATCGCCGCGTCATGCGGCGCTCGGATACAAGCCGCGTTCGCGCGCCATCAGGCGCGTGAGGCCGAGCAGCGCGCCGATGTTCGGCACCGGCAGCGCGAGACGCCCGGCGATCTCGTGGACTGCGCCGACCAGTGCATCGATCTCGAGTGCGCGGCCGGCGAGCGCGTCTTGCAGCATCGAGGTCTTGAAGCTGCCGAGCGTGCGCGCGACCGCCATGCGTTCCTCGCCCGACTGCGCAATCGGGCAGCCGATCTGCGCGCCGATGCGCGCCGCCTCTTCCATCGTGCGCAGCATGAATGCATGCACCAGCGGGTCATCGAGGATGCGGTCGCTGGCGGCGCCGGTCAGCGCCGAGACCGGGTTCATCGTCATGTTGCCCCACAGCTTGTACCAGATGTCCTGTCGGATATCGGCGCTGGCCTCGGCCTCGAAGCCGGCCTGCGCGAGGGCCGCACAGACCGCGGCGACGCGCGCCGAGGCGCCGCCGGCCGGCTCGCCAACGATCAGCCGGTCGCCGAAGCCGTGCCGCACCAGGCCCGGCTCCGGGCTCGCGCAGGTCAGGTGCACGACGCAGCCGAGCACGCGCGCCACCGGCAGCGCGGCGCCGATGCGGCCGTCGGGATCGACGCTGGCGAGCGGCCGGTCGTTCAAGCCCGGCGTCGCCGGCAGCGGCTGCAGAAACCACCACGGCACGCCGTTCATCGCCGGCATCACGATCGTGTCGGGGCCGAGCAGCGGCTGCATCGCGGCGATGGCCGTGGCGAGCGCCGGGCCCTTCAACGCGACGACGACGAGCTCTTGCGGGCCGAGCGCGTCGGCCGCGTCGGCGACCTGCAGCCGCACGCGCGTTTCGATGCCGCCGGCCTGCAGGCGCAGCCCCTGGTCGCGCACCGCCGCGAGCGTCGCGCCGCGCGCGAGTGCCGAGACCGCATGGCCGGCGGCCGCCAGCCGCGCCGCGATCAGACCACCGACCGCTCCCAGGCCCACTACCGCAACCTTCATGACGATGCCCTTGCTGCTTGTTCGCGGCCGATGGTAGCGGCGGCCGCGCCGCTCGAGGCCGATCGGGTAAACCCGCGTGCCGATGGGTCGGCGCGCCGCTTCTAGGGCCGAAAGCCTAGAAAAAGAACGGAAATTGCCGCTGCGCCGGCCGTTCGTGGCGCGGTTCTTCTGCAAAATAGCACGATCGTTCGTTCTAATGATGATCCAGCCGACAACCAGCCCGCCGTGACCGACAGCCTCAATCCTCCGATCGACCCTGTGCGCGACGCTGCCATGGCGCAGCGCCCGCTGATGAAGGGCCGCCAGACGCGCGCGGCGATTCTCGATGCGGCGCTGGCGCTGGCCGCGCAGATGGGCCTGGAAGGGCTGTCGATCGGCGCGCTCGCCGAGGTCACGCAGATGAGCAAGTCGGGCGTGTTCGCGCACTTCGGCTCGCGCGAGGAGCTGCAGATCTCGGTGGTGCGCGAGTACCACGCGCAATTTTCGGCCGAGGTGTTCGAGCCGGTGCTGAAGCTGCCACGCGGCCTGCCGCGGCTGCGCGCGCTGTTCGACCGCTGGTTCAAGCGCGTCTCGATCGAGATCGATGCCGGCTGCATCTACATCAGCGGCGCGGTCGAGTTCGACGACCGGCCCGGCCCGGTGCGCGACGCGCTGGTCGCGATGGTGCAGACCTGGCAGGACACGCTCGAGCGCGCGATCCGCATCGCCGTCGAAGAAGGCCATCTGCGCGCCGACACCGAACCGCAGCAGATGCTGTTCGAGGTCCACGGCCTGATCCTCGCGCTGCACCACGACGCGCGCTTCCTGCGTCACCCGGGCGCGCCCGAACGCGCACGCCGCGCGTTCGAGAACGTGCTGTCGCATTACATGGTCGCGCCGGCCGCGGCCGTCGAGGCGCGCCCAGCGCCGGGGACGGTTGCGCCGGCGCGGCCGCGGCGCCGCGCCACCACCCGATCCGTCTGAATCCATTTCCCAGGAGTCACCCCCATGCCCCAGTACAACCCGCCGCTGCGCGACATGCAGTTCGTGATGCACGAGGTGCTGCACGTCGTCGACGAGCTGAAAGTGCTGCCGTCGCACGCCGAGATCGACGAGGCGACCATCAACGCGGTGATCGAGGAGGGCGGCAAGTTCGCGAGCACGGTGCTCGCGCCGCTGAACCAGCGTGGCGACGAAGAGGGCTGCGTGCTCGACCAGGCCACCCACGAGGTCCGCGCACCGACCGGCTTCAAGGCCGCGTATGCGCAGTATGTCGAGGGCGGCTGGCCGGCGCTGAGCTGCGATCCCGCCTACGGCGGCCAGGGGTTGCCGCACCTCGTGAACCAGTGCATCTACGAGATGATGAACTCGGCCAACCAGGCCTGGACGATGTACCCGGGGCTCTCGCACGGCGCCTATGAAGCGCTGCATGCGCACGGCTCCGACGCGCAGAAGCAGACCTATCTGCCGAAGCTGACCAGCGGCGAATGGACCGGCACGATGTGCCTGACCGAATCCCACTGCGGCACCGATCTGGGGATGTTGCGCACGAAAGCCGAACCGCTGCCCGACGGCAGCTACAAGCTCACCGGCAACAAGATCTTCATCTCGGCCGGCGAGCACGACATGGCCGCCAACATCATCCACCTGGTGCTGGCGCGGCTGCCCGATGCGCCGGCCGGCTCGAAGGGCATTTCGCTGTTCGTCGTGCCGAAGTTCCTCGTCAACGCCGACGGCTCGCTTGGGAGCCGCAACCCGATCTTCTGCGGCGGCCTCGAACACAAGATGGGGATTCACGGCAACGCCACCGCGCAACTCAATCTCGATGGCGCGGTCGGCACGCTGGTGGGCCAGCCTCACAAGGGCCTGGCGGCGATGTTCGTGATGATGAACGCGGCGCGCCTGGGCGTGGGCATGCAGTCGCTCGGGCTGACCGAGGTTGCGTACCAGAACGCCGCGGCGTATGCGAAGGAGCGCATCCAGATGCGCTCGCTGTCGGGCCCTAAGGCGCCGGACAAGCCCGCCGACCCGATCATCGTGCACCCCGACGTGCGCAAGATGCTGCTGACCGCACGCGCCTATGCCGAAGGCGCGCGGGCGCTGGCGATGTGGACGACCTTGCAGCTCGACAAGGAGCTCGCCAGCGACGACGCCGAGGTGCGCGCCGAATGCGCCGACCTGGTCGCGCTGGTCACGCCGATCGTCAAGGCCTTCTTCACCGACAACGCCTGGATCGCGACCTCGCACTGCATGCAGGTGTTCGGCGGCCATGGCTACATCCGCGAATGGGGCATGGAGCAGTTCGTGCGCGACGCGCGCATCAACATGATCTACGAGGGAACCAACACGATCCAGTCGCTCGATCTGCTGGGCCGCAAGGTGCTCGGCGACAACGGCGCGAAGCTGAAGACCTTCGGGAAACTGATCTCGCAGTTCGTCGAGGACGAAGGCACCGACGAGGCGATGCAGGAGTTCGTGAACCCGCTCGCCGAACTCGGCGAGAAGGTCACGAAACTGACGACCGAGATCGGCATGAAGGCGTTCAAGAACCCCGACGAAGTCGGCGCCGCGGCGGTCGACTACCTGCGCGTGTGCGGGCACCTGGTGTTCGCCTATCTTTGGGCACGCATGGCGAAGGTCGCGCTCGCGAAGGTCGACGGCGGCGACCCGTTCTACCGGGCCAAGCTCGTCACCGCGCGCTTCTACTTCGCGAAGCTGCTGCCCGAGACCGCGTCGCTGATCCGCACGGCGCGCGCCGGCTCGGCATCGCTAATGGCGATGGACGAAGCGCTGTTCTGACCACGCACGGGCGACGAATCAAGGCAACAACGGAGACACGAATCATGATTCGCCATACCCGATCGCTCGCCGCCGCGCTGGGCCTCGGCCTGTTCGCGGCGATCGCGCATGCCCAGGCCACGCCGGCCGGCCTGTGGAAGACGATCGACGACGAGACCAAGAAGGAGAAGTCGCTGATCCGCATCACCGAATCGGGGGGGGTGTTCACCGGCAAGCTCGAGAAGCTGCTCGACCCGACCGCGAAGGCGGATGCGGTGTGCGACAAGTGCAGCGACGAGCGCAAGGACAAGCCGCTCGTGGGCATGACGATCATCCAGCGCGTGAAGCACAGCGCCGACGACCCGGAGCGCTGGGATGGCGGCGAGATTCTCGATCCCAACAACGGCAAGAGCTACAAGGTCCGCCTGACGCCGGCCGACGGCGGCAAGCGGCTCGATGTGCGCGGCTACATCGGCGCGCCGCTGCTCGGCCGCACCCAGACCTGGATCCGCGTCGAGTGAATGACACGGCCCGATTTAATTGAAGACCGAAGGAGTGAAGATGAATCGATTCCCCGTGCGCAAGGTCGCCGTGCTCGGCGCCGGCGTGATGGGCGCGCAGATCGCCGCCCACCTCGTCAACTGCAAGGTGCCCGTGATCCTGTTCGACCTGCCGGCGAAAGACGGCCCGAAGAACGCGATCGTCACGAAGGCCGTCGACGGCCTGAAGAAGCTCAAGCCCGCGCCGCTCGGCGTGCCGGAAGACGCCGCGCTGATCGAGCAGGCGAACTACGAAGAGCATCTCGACAAGCTCAAGGAGTGCGACCTGATCATCGAGGCCATCGCCGAGCGCATGGACTGGAAGCTGGCGCTCTATCAAAAGATCGCGCCGGCGGTGGCGCCGCACGCGATCGTCGCGAGCAACACCTCGGGGCTGTCGATCACGAAGCTGTCCGAGGTGCTGCCCGAGGAGATCAAGCCGCGCTTCTGCGGCATCCATTTCTTCAACCCGCCGCGCTACATGGCGCTGGTCGAACTGATCGCGACGAAGACGACGCAGCCCGAAGTCGTCGACCAACTCGAGGCCTTCGTCACCACCGCGCTCGGCAAGAGCGTGGTGCGTGCGCTCGACACGCCAAACTTCATCGCGAACCGCGTCGGCATCGCCGGCATGCTGGCGACGATGAAGGAGGCCGAGACCTTCGGCCTGACGGTCGACGTCGTCGACGACCTGACCGGCAAGAAGCTCGGACGCGCCAGCAGCGGCACCTTCCGCACGGCCGACGTGGTGGGCCTGGACACCATGGCGCATGTCGTCAAGACCTTGCAGGACAACCTGCACGACGACCCGTTCTACGCCAGCTATGCGACGCCGCCGGTGCTCGCGAAGCTGATCGAGCAGGGCGCGCTGGGCCAGAAGACCGGTGCCGGCTTCTACAAGAAGGTGGGCAAGGACATCCAGCGCCTCGATCCGGCCAGCGGCAGCTATGTCGCCGGCGGCGGCAAGGCCGACGAGATCGTTGCGCGCATCCTGAAGAAGGCGCCGGCCGAGCGGCTGAAGCTGCTGCGCGAGTCGAAGAACCCGCAGGCGCAGTTCCTGTGGGCGATCCTGCGCGACAGCTTCCATTACGTCGCCGTGCACCTGGCCGACATTGCCGAAAGCGCGCGCGATGTCGACTTCGCGATGCGCTGGGGCTTCGGCGTGCAGCAAGGCCCGTTCGAACTCTGGCAGGCGGCCGGCTGGACCCAGGTCTCGCAGTGGGTCAAGGAAGACATCGATGCCGGCAAGGCGCTGAGCAGCGCGCCGTTGCCGGCCTGGGTGTTCGACGGCCCGGTGGCCGCGAACGGCGGCGTGCACCATGCCGAGGGCTCGTGGAGCGCCGCGCATGCGCGCTGGGTCGCACCGAGCACCTTGCCGGTCTACCGGCGCCAGGCCTTCCGCGAGTCGGTGCTGGGTGCGGGCGCGCCGGTGCCGTTGAAGTCGGGCACCGAGGAGTTCAAGAACGACGAAGTGCGCGTCTGGTCGCTCGACGGCGAGGTGCTGATCGCCAGCATCACCGCGAAGCTGCACCTGATCAGCGAGCACGTGACCCAGGGCCTGTTGCGCGCCATCGAGATCGCCGAAGCCAAGTACAAGGGCCTGGTGATCTGGTCGCCCGACGACGTGTTCTCGGCCGGCGCCAACCTCGAGTCGATGATGCCGATCTTCATGAAGAGCGGTGGCAAGGGCATCCTGCCCGAGGTCAAGAAGCTGCAGGACATGATGCTGCGCATGCGCTACGCGTCGGTGCCGGTGGTGGCGGCGGTGCGCGGCATCGCGCTGGGCGGCGGCTGCGAGATCGCGGTCTACACGGCCAAGCGCGTCGCGGCGATGGAAAGCTACATGGGCCTGGTCGAGGTCGGCGTCGGCCTGATCCCGGGCGGCGGCGGCCTGACCTACATCGCGCGGCGCGCGGCCGAGATGGCGAGCGCTGGCAATGCCAACGCCGACATCTTCAAGTTCCTGTCCGACGGCTTCACGAACGCCGCGATGGCCAAGGTCGGCACCAGCGCGATCGAGTCGCGCAAGCTCGGCTACCTGCTGTGGAGCGACGTCATCGTGCCGCACAAGGACGAGCTGCTGTATGTGGCCTCGCAGCAGGCGAAGGCCATGTATGAGTCCGGCTACCGCGCGCCTGCCAGGACGCTGTTCCCGGTCGCCGGCCGCAACGCGATCGCGACGATCAAGGCGCAGCTCGCGAACATGCGCGACGGCGGATTCATCAGCGCGCACGACTTCCACATCTCGGCGCTGATCGCCGACGTGGTCTGCGGCGGCGATGTCGATGCCGGCTCGCTGGTCAGCGAGGAGTACCTGATGGCACTGGAGCGCAAGCACTTCTGCGCGCTGCTCGACAACGAAAAGACGCAAGAACGGATCATGGGCATGCTTCAAACGGGCAAGCCGGTTCGCAACTGACTGGAAAGACGACCATGAGCAAGCAAGTTCAAGAGGCGTACATCGTTGCCGCCACCCGCACGCCGATCGGTCGCTCGGGCCGCGGCTACTTCAAGAACACCCGGCCCGACGACCTGCTGGTCGCCGCGATCAAGAGCGCGATGAGCCAGGTGCCGTCGCTCGACCCCAAGGCCATCGAGGACGCCATCATCGGCTGCTCGTTCCCCGAGGGCGAGCAAGGCATGAACATGGCGCGCATCGCGGTGGCGCTCGCGTTCTCGAACCCGATCGGCGGCGTGACGGTGAACCGCTTCTGCGCGTCCGGCATCACCGCGATCCAGATGGCGGCCGACCGCATCCGCGTCGGCGAGGCCGACGTGATGATCGCCGGCGGCGCCGAGTCGATGAGCCTGGTGCCGATGGGCGGCAACAAGCCCTCGTTCAACCCGGCGATCTTCGAGCGTGACGAGAACATCGGCATCGCCTACGGCATGGGCATCACCGCCGAAAAGGTCGCGGCGCAGTGGAAGGTCAGCCGCGAAGCGCAGGACGCGTTCGCGCTCGAGTCGCATGTCCGGGCGATGAAGGCTCAGGCCGCCGGCGAATTCAAGGACGAGATGACGCCGATCGAGGTGGTCTCGCGCTTCCCGAATCTCGAGTCGGGCGACCAGGGCCTGAAGACGCGCACCGTCAGCCTCGACGAAGGCCCGCGCCCCGACACCTCGCTCGAAGGCCTGGCCAAGTTGAAGCCGGTGTTCGCGGCCAAGGGGTCGGTCACCGCGGGCAACAGCTCGCAGACCAGCGACGGCGCCGGCGCGCTGATCCTGGCGAGCGAGAAGGCGATCAAACAGTACGGCCTGACGCCGCTGGCGCGCTTCGTCAGCTTCGCGGCGCGCGGCGTGCCGCCCGAGATCATGGGCATCGGCCCGATCGAGGCGATCCCGGCGGCGCTGCGCTACGCCAACCTCAAGCTCGACGACCTCGGCTGGATCGAGCTGAACGAGGCGTTCGCGGCGCAATCGCTCGCGGTCATCAACAGCGTCGGCCTCGACCCGGCCAAGGTGAACCCGATGGGGGGCGCGATCGCGCTCGGCCATCCGCTGGGCGCCACCGGCGCGATCCGCGCTGCGACCGTGGTGCACGCGCTGCGCCGCCACAACCTGAAGTACGGCATGGTGACGATGTGCGTCGGCACCGGGCAGGGCGCAGCCGGCATCTTCGAGCGTGTCTGACGGCGCCGCCCCCACCGACTCGCAACGCCGCAGCATGCTGCGGCGGCTGGGTCTTGTCGTGGGCGTCGGTGCGTTCGCGGCGCCGCTGGTCGTGAACGCGGTGCACCCGGCGGCGCTCGCTGCGGAGCGCTTCGCATCGGTCGCCGATGCGCTGAAGACGCTGGAGCAACTGCGCACCCAGGCGCCGCGCATGACTGGCGCGTGGGATCTGCCGCACGTGCTGCACCACGCGGCGCAGAGCATCGAGTACTCGATCGCGGGATTCCCGGCGCCGAAGCCGGCCTGGTTCCGCGCCAGCGTCGGCTCGTACGCGTTCGCGCTCTTCAATGCGCGCGGGCAGATGACGCACAGCCTGAGCGAGCCGATTCCCGGCGCGCCCGACATCGCGCAAGGCCAGGCGCTGGGCCCGGCGATCGACCACGCGATCGCCGCGCTGCAGGCCTTCGAGCGCCATGCGGGGGCGCTGGCGCCGCACTTTGCCTACGGCGCACTCAGCAAGCCCGACTACGCACGGGCGCACCTGATGCACCTGGCCAATCATTGGGCCGAAGTGGCCTGACCATTCCGAAGGCGTCGCATGGAAGCGCTGAACCTGGACTCGAACGACGGCAATGCGCTCGCGGCGCGGTTCTATCCT
>Ga0068867_100002907_pt1 | contig 12067 bp, 9 predicted proteins | sample KBSMisM32_FD_65649 | JGI IMG/M metagenome (GOLD analysis project Ga0068867, IMG submission 65649) | Miscanthus rhizosphere microbial communities from Kellogg Biological Station, Michigan, USA - KBS Miscanthus M3-2 | ecosystem: Host-associated > Plants > Roots > Rhizosphere > Soil ...
AAAGTCACCTGCGGCCACAGGTCGATGGTCAGGGCGATGGTCATCAGCGCCGCCACCACCATCATGGTTTGGCGCAAATAAGCGCCCAGCATGTAGCGGGTGTAGAGTCCGAAGGGCGAGAGATAGACGCGCCGCGCGCCGCCGCCGTTCATGAACGGCCCAATTGCGGGCGCACGAAGCCGTTGTGACGCCAGATGATCGAGGCGAAAACCGCATAAGCCACGCCCGCATACAGCAACAGAGGCGGCAGCAGCGCACCGGCGACGCTGAGCGGCGCGGTCGAGGTGATCACCCATTCGCACAGCAGATTGACGGACATCAGCGCCATGCAGGAAAGCGGCAAGGCGAGCCAGTTGGTCATCCGGTTGGTCAGCGCCACGCCCAACAGCGCCACCAGCGGGGCGAGGAAAGACAACAAGCTGCGGGAAAAGCGCTCGGCCAACAGGCGCATCTGGGCGGCGCGGGCCTCCTTGTCGTGATCGTCCGGAACCAAGAGCTGCTCGAAAATCGTCTGTTCCGCCGTGTTGCTGCTGCGCGCGGTAAACGGGAGAAGCTGATCCACCATCATCAGCTGGCTCATGTCGCGCACCCTCATGGTGACAGGCGGGCTATCCTTCAGAGCGGCGGCGCAGTCGCGGCAATTGAGCGGATCGGCGCGGGTCGGCGCGCCATTGGCATTGGGCATGGGATGGGCATCGGCAAAGGTGTGAGAGGTGAAATCGTTGAGGTTCAGCACAATCCGGCCGCTGCGGTCGGGGCCGTCCAGTCTTGCTTGGGCCGCAGTGACCACGCGCGAGGTGCGGGGCCCGATCTGCTGATAGACAAACAGCGTGCGGTCCCTGCCCGCCGCCGGCGCCTCGGCTTTTGCGGCCTTGCCGCTGGCGTCGATCACCGGGACGGAGGTCCGCGGCGGCGGCAGCCCGCCCACCACATGATCCATGGCATAGGCGACATAGGAGGGAAAATAATAGAACTCGTTCTTGGCCACGCCTTTCTTCAGCGAGCGCAATTCGGAACTGAACAGGATGGAACGCTGCGCATAGCGCGACAGGGGATCGACGACGCCGGATCCCAGGGTGCCGATCATCTGGCCTGCCAGCGCCACCACCAGGATCAGCACGCCCAATTGATACGGTCCCAATCCGGAAGCGAACAACACCAGCAATTCGCGGTTTTCCCGCATGCGCAGCAGCGTCAGATAGGAAGCCATCAGGATCGCCACCGCCAGCGCCAGATCGAAAATCTCGGTCGAGGTGCAGATCAGCACCAAGGCGATACCCGCCAGGTCGGCCTCATGGCGCACCGCGTCGCGGAACACCCAGGTGAAATGCTCGGCCAGGAAAATGGCTTCGATCAGGAAGATCACGGCGAGCGCGCGCGCGACCAGGCCGACGAAAAAACCGCGCGCATAGTCCCCGCGCAGGAAGTTGGACAGGGTCACGCGCAAGCCCGTCGTCGCAGGCGCCGAATCCAGGGGAAGCGCGGTCAAAGCCGGAATTCCTCGCCCAGATAGACGCGGCGCACGTCCCGGTGTTCGACAATCTCTTCGACCGGGCCCTCGGCCAAGACGCTGCCGCTATCGATGACATAGGCGCGGTCGACGATGCCCAGCAACTCTCGCGCCTTGTGGTCGGTGATCAAGACGCCAATGTCGCGGTCGGCCAAATGGTCGATCATCTGTCCGATCTCGTCGGTGGCATGCGGATCGACGCCGGCGAACGGTTCGTCCAGCATGGCGAAACTGGGTTCGCAGGCCAGCGTGATGGCGATCTCGCAACGCCGGCGTTGTCCGCCGGACAGATTGCCCACCTTGAGCTTTCGGATTTCGCCAAGGCGGAATTCCGCGATCAGTTCCTCCATCTTGGTCCTGCGCGCCGAGTCCTGCGCCAGCCGCGCTTCCAGAACCAGCCGGATATTTTGTTCCACCGTCAGGCCGCGCGGCACGAACGGCGCTTGGGGCAAATAGGCGATGCCGAACCGCGCACGATCGTAAAACGGCATGGTCGTCACGGTATGGCCGTCCAAGGTGATCTGCCCGGCATCGGGAGTCAGCATGCCCGTCAACATTTGAAAGGTGGTGGTTTTGCCCGCGCCGTTGGGACCCAACAGGCCCACCACTTCGCCCCGCGCCAGCGAAAGCGTCACATCTTCAATCACCCGCCGCCCGGCGAAGGACTTCACCAGATGCTGCGCAGAAAGCATGGCTTGCTCTTCGAATCTGTGAGGTGCCGCTCCCGAGGCGTCACCATGGGCGAATCAGCTTCGGCGGCGTTTTTGGCGCTCTTGAGGATACTATGACGCAGGTTTTGGACTGTACAGCCGCGCCCGGGAACCGCGCGAAGTCTGAAGAAATGCTACCGATTGTTACGTGCGCAATCCGTGTGAAATGGGCAAATATCGGCGTTTAAGGTCTAAGGCGTGAGAATTTGGGAAGGATTTGGAAGCCAGATAAGGCGGTTTTTGAGGGCAAATATAGGGACTTACCGTGATGGCGAAGGTTGTGGCATAACCGTTTCAGGTTATGCTTCGCCACGTCGGCCATTGGGCCGTGGGGACCGAGTTTAAATACTGCACCGAGGGGCAATGACGACCCATTCCGCGGCCGCCGAACAAAAGGCCATTTTGGTTGAAACGGAACAGGCCGAGCGCAAAAGCGTCGTCGACGATTTTGCCGGCTATCGGGCATTGCGCCGGCGCGTCGACGAAATAGAAGGCGCCGGCCTGGAGAATCCGTTCTTCCAGCCCCGCGACGGCGTCAGCCACAGCGTCATCCGCCGCAACGAAAGAAGCCTGGTCAGCTTTTCCGGATACAACTATCTGGGATTGAACGGCCACCCGGCCGTCACCGCCGCCGCCAAGAACGCCATCGACAAATACGGCACCAGCGCCTCGGCCAGCCGCATTGTCGCCGGCCAAATCGATCTGCATGGCGAGTTGGAGCGCAAGCTGGCCAACTTCCTGGGCACGGATGACGCGCTGATTTTCATCAGCGGTTATCTCACCAATGTGAGCGTGATCTCGCACCTTTTGGCTAGGCCGGATGCGGTGATCTACGACTCCGGCGCGCACAACAGCATCATTACCGGCGCCCGCCTTTCCGGGGCCAAGACCTTCACCTATCCCAATGGCGATTGGAACGGGCTGGACGCGCTGCTGAACAAGGAACGCGCCGGCTTCCGCCGCGGGTTGATCGTGGCGGAAGGCGTCTACAGCATGGACGGCCAAATTCTGGACCTCAAGCGGGCGGTGGAAACCAAGAAGCGCCATGACATGCTGCTGATGGTCGACGAAGCCCATTCTTTCGGCATCGTGGGTAAGACCGGGCGCGGCGTCTGCGAGGAAGCCGGCATGCCGGTGGACAGCATCGATGTCTATATGGGCACCTTGAGCAAAACCCTGGCCTCCAGCGGCGGTTATATCGCCGGCGACCGCGGCCTGATCGAATATATGCGCTATCTTTGCCCCGGGCTGATCTTCAGCGTGGGCCTGTCGCCGGCGGACACCGCCGCCGCCATGGCGGCGCTCGATATCCTGGAGCGCGAGCCCCATCGCCCCAAGCGCCTGCGCGAGCGCGCCAAGTTCTTCCGCCAAGTGGCGCGCGAGAACGGCCTCTCCATCTGCGGTGACGAGGAATCTCCCGTCGCCTCGCTGATCGTGGGCGACGACAAGCTGGCCATGATGCTGTCCCACAATCTTTTGGAGCGCGGCATCGAAGTGCAGCCGATCGTGCGGCCGGCGGTTTCCGCCACCACAGCGCGCCTGCGCTTCTTCCTCACCGCCAACCACACCGAAGAGCAGATCCAGGAAACCGTTCCGGTGGTGGCCCAGGAACTGGAAAAGCTGCGCCGCATGGCCGGCTGATCATGTGGCCGTGAACTCGGGCCGGCCTTTGCGTGTCGCGCTCGTCACCAGCTCCTACAATTTCATCGCCGACGGCGTCGCCCTGACCCTCAACCGCTTGGTCGGATATCTGGAAAGCCAGGGCGTTCAAGTGCTGGTGTTCGCACCCGTGGCGCCCAGGCCGGCATTCGCGCACCAAGGCACCCTGGTGCCGGTGCCGTCGATTCCCCTGCCCATCCGCACCGAATACCGGCTGGCGCTGGGCATGGCCGGACATGTGAAACGGCAATTGCTGGATTTTCGGCCCGACATCATCCATCTCGCGGTGCCCGACCTGTTGGGCCAAGCCGCGCTGACCTTGGCGAGAGCGCACAATATCCCGGCGGTCGCCTCCTATCACACGCGATACGAAACCTATCTCAAGCATTACTGGTACCTGGCGCCCCTGGAAGGCCTGCTGAAACGCACCCTGAGAGGTTTCTACGGCGCATGCCGTGAAGTCTATGTCCCGTCGGAGTCGGTGCGCGATGCGCTTCTCGCCGATGGGTTGAAGGACAACTTCAAGCCCTGGCCGCGCGGTATCGATACGACGCGCTTCACGCCCGACAAGCGCAGCGCCGCCTGGCGCGCCCGTTATGGCATTGGCGCCGACGAGCAGGTGATCCTGCATGTCTCGCGCCTGGTGCGGGAAAAACGGCTGGACACCCTGACCAAGTCGCTGAAGCGCATCGGCTCCGGCTGCCGGATCGTGATTGTTGGCGATGGCCCTGACCGCGATTATGCCGCGGCGGAATTGCCCCACGCCACCTTCACCGGCTTTTTGGACGGCGACGATTTGGCGGTCGCCTATGCTTCCAGCGACATATTCGTCTTCCCCAGCGACAGCGAAAGCTTCGGCAATGTCACCCTGGAGGCGATGGCCTCGGGGCTTCCTTGCGTCTGCGCCGATGCGACCGGCAGCTCGTCCCTGGTGGCGGCGGGGGAAACGGGCTACCTGGCGCCGGCGGACGATGCGGGTGCCTTTGCGGCCAACATCACCCGCCTCGCCCAGGACGGCGGCTTGCGCCGGCGGATGGGAGAGGCGGCGCGGGCCCGAGCCTTGGGCTTTTCCTGGGAGGAGACGATGGCGCGCATGCTGGGCTATTATCGCGCGCTGATTTGAAGATGGCACCGTGAAGATCGTAGACGTTTGCGAATTCTATTCGCCCACGGGCGGCGGCGTGCGGCGCTATATCAACCAGAAACTGGCGCTGGCGGGAAAATTCGGCCACGAACTAACCATCATCGCGCCGGGCGCGGAGACCCGCATGGAGGCCGCGCGCGGCGGCACCATCGCCTGGATCAAAAGCCCGCACCTGCCGTTCGACCGCAATTACCGGATGTTCTGGAATCACCAGCAGGTGTGGCGGACATTGGACCGGATCGCGCCCGATCTGGTGGAGGGCTCCTCGCCCTGGCGCGGCGGCTGGCTGGCGGCGCGCTGGCCCGGCAAGGCGGTGAAGGTCTTTTTCATGCATGCCGATCCGGTGGCGGTCTATCCCCAGACCTTCCTGGGCGGACTGCTGGGGCCGGAGCGGGTGGACCGGCTGTTCGGATTCTTTTGGCGCTATCTCAACCGGCTCAACAGCAACTATGACGCGGCCATCGTCACCAATCCGGCGCTGAAGGAGCGCTTTGCCGGCTTCGGCCTGGAAAATATCCAAGTCGCGCCTTTCGGCGTGGAGCGGAGTCATTTTTCGCCGGCCTTTTACGACGCCACCGCGCGGCGCGAGATGCTGGCGACGTGCGGCCTGGATGCGGAGGCCAAGCTGTTGATCGCGGTGGGACGGCACCACCCGGAAAAAAGACTGCGCACCATCATCCAGGCCGTGAGCCGCGCGCAGAAGCAACGCAAGATCGGTCTCTATATTGCCGGCGACGGCTTCCTGCGTGCTTCGGTGGAACGTTGGGCGCTGAATGCCCAAAATGTATATGTCGCGGGCCAGATCAACGATGCCGACCAGCTGGCGACAGTGATGGCAAGCGCCGACGCCTTGGTGCATGGCTCCGCCGCCGAAACCTTCGGCTTGGTGCTGGCCGAGGCGCTGTGTTCGGGCACGCCCTTGATCCTGCCCGATGCGGGGGCTTCCGCCACCTTCGCGGGACCGGACTATGCGGAGACCTATCGCGCCGGCGATGCCGCGGATGGCGCGCAGGCGATCCTGCGGCTGCTTGCCGGCGACCGCATGGTCCAGTCGCGCGCCGCCTTGGCGGCGGCGGATGCCCATGTGTTCACGGTGGAGCAGCACTTCGAAAAGCTGTTCGAGATTTATGAGCGGATCGTGGCGGAACGCTCGACCCGGTAAAGCGTGTACCAATAGAGCGGCAGCAGCTTGAGGGAGGGATGCCGTCTGGCGAAGGCCATATAAGCGCGAATGTAGTCCGTTCCGATCCCGCCAAGGCCGAAGCGCGCCAAGGGAAATTCCGAATAGAGCATGGTGACCCGGATGCCCTGCAGATTCGGTAACGGCGCCGGCGTCTGAAGCATCAGATGGACAGGGCCCTTATCCAGCAGGGGATCAAGCTCCACGGTGCTTATCAGCTTTTCCGAGCGGAAGCCGGCGGGCCGGAACATCGGGTAGGATTGGAACGGTTCGGAAAAGCTGTAAACCGTTCCCGGCCAGTGCCGGTAGAGATGGCGTGCCATCGGCAAGTGCGGCCTGACGCCAAAGGGAAAGACGGCGAAGTAGGCCATGCCCAGCAGAGAAATGGCGGTCACGCTTTTGGCGGCCCAGGACGTGCGCCACGTCCATAGACGGGACCATGTCTCGCGCCACCGAGGCAGGCGCGGCGCGAAGCCCAGCACCAGAAACGACGTCGCCAGGATCGCCAGCGGAAACAGGAATCGCGCTTCCTTGTGAGCGACCGCCATATGCCCCAGGACAAAGGGCAAACTCGTCCAGCTGACCGGGTGGCGGGGATTGCGCAGCCACATGCACAGCATGGCGATCATCAGGAGGATGATGACCGCAAAGAAGATCTGGGCCGGCAGCAGATAGAGATAGGCAAAGACGGGCTCTCGGCCGAACCGATGCGCGGCAAGGCCTTGCAGCAGATTGACATCGACATAACCGAGCGGCGGGAACACCCATTGTCCATAGCCCCACCGATCGGCCAGCGCGCCGATGGCCAAAGCCCCGGCACCGCCACTTAAAAATTGAGCCAGCTCCGCCAACTTGGCCCGTGCGATGACCGCGAGCCAGGCGAACAGGCCCAAACCCAGCAGCCCGGTCTGATAGCGGCTCTCGAAGGCCAGGCCGCAAAAAAGGCCGGCCAGGATCAGGCGCCGCGCCGATCTTTCGCCGATCGCAAGCGCCAGGCCCAGGGCAATAAAGGCAGCGGAGAAGGTTTCCGAAGACGTGCGCACGAACAGATAGGGCAGAAACCCAAACAGCGGCAGATAACGGACATAGGCACGCTTCTCCTCCTCGCCTTCGATCGAAGGCAGAACCGCGCGTGCGAACAGGAACAAGGCCGTCAGGGATAGCAGCCCCGTCACCAGCCGCAGAACAAAGGCGACGGCAAACATGTCTTTGAGCCCCAGCAGCAGAAGCGGCTTGGCGATCAGGAAATAGACAAAGGGCTGAAACCAAGGGCGGATGCGGGCGGAAAATTCCCAGGGCAATTCGGCAGCCGGCGTGATCCCCAGCTTGAGGGCCATGAATTCCAGGATCTGGTAGTGCTCGTCCGGGAAATAAAAGGTTTCGCTGAACCAAGCCGTGATCACCGTCACCGCCGCCAGGATCAGCAGGCTGCGTTGCAACTCTTTATCCATGGCCGGCCAGGCTATCGAACCAATCCAGATAGGCCTTGGCCCGGGCTTCGGGTTCAAAGGGCTTGGCCAGCGACCGCAAGCCTTCGGACGCGCGCGGCTTGCCGCAAACCGCCAAAAGCGCGGCGGCAAGATCGATCGGATCGCGCGAAGTCACGATGGTCCCGCTTTCCGGGGTGGTGATCAAATCGTGCAAGAGATAGGAACAGTCGGTGCTGACCACGGGCACATCCATCGCCAAAGCTTCAACCGCCACCGCCGGGCCGCCCTCATAGCGCGAAGTGATGAGCAGAGCATCGGTCTCGGCAAGATGGGATTCGATATCCGAGACATGTCCCATCAGCCTGACGCGGCCTTCCAGCTTCATTCCCGTGATTTGCCGTTCGATATCCGCGCGCAGACTGCCCTCGCCCAGCATGGTGAGCTGCGCCGCCGATGTGCCCATCGCCAACAGCGTTTTAAGCGCAAGCGCCGGATCTTTTTGCGGCTCCAGCCGTCCGATCCAGAGAATATTGTGATGACGCTCCCGCCGCCGCTCGATGGCGCGGCTACGGACATAACTCGGATCATGCAGGGTCACGATGTTACGCCCCGGCAGCATCGCCTCCAATTCGCGCGCCAGGCCGGAATTCATCGCGGCAAAGCCGTCCACGCCGCGCGTCAGGTGCCGGAAGAAAGAGGCGGTGAATGGGACAGAAAGGGGCACCGGCGGATTGGATATCTTGAGCGCGATCGCCGGGCGCGGATCGGCCTTGCGCAACGCATTGGCAAGCAGGGCGTGAAAATTGCCGGGGAGAAAAATCACATCGGGTCTGAGCGCCGCCAGCCGCTTGCCCATGGCCCGGCCAAGACGAAAGCGGGAGAGAAAGCCCCGCCGCACCGGGGGAGAAAGCACTTCGACCTTCACCTTTGAGGCCACCGTCTCACGCAAACCTCCTTCCGGGCTGCCGCACAGAATCGTGACATGGCGGCCGCCTGCCACCCAGTCCGCCGCCAGACCTAGCGCGACGCGCTCGGTGCCGCCGCGGGAAAAATCATGCAGGCAGATGAGGATTCTCTGCGCGGTCATATGTCTTGCGCTCAAATATCCAAATGGTTTCGTTCAAACTGTCATGGATGTGAACCGCTGGCCATACTTGGTTATATCGGGCGGTGTAGGCCAGCCGGTATCCGCCCGTCCCATCCGCCAACCGCGCAAAATACGCGCGCGCATCCCGGTTGCGGAAATCGGTTTGCTGCAACAGGGAATAGATATGTCCCGTGCCTAAAGGATTCTGCGGGCGCAGATAGCGCTCCGCCCATTTGGCGTTCACCACCACAAAGCGAGCGCCCCGCGGCGCGCCGAACGGCGCCCGCAGCTCGGTCACGCCCGGCAGCGGGTTGCGCAGTTTCAAGTCGCCCGGACCGACCCGGGCCACCCTGGCCGCTGACGGAAAGCGCGGCAGAAAACAATTCTGGCCGTAAGTTTCAATCGTATCGCCCGCTTTGACATGCGCCCTCATCCAACCCTCGGCCGCGTAACGGGGATCGAAGAGAAAGGCGGCATTGATGGCAACCGCCTGATGCAGCGCCAAGAGCGCCGTCAAGACAAGCGTGGCGCGGGCGGCCCATCGCGGCCAGCTCGCGGCCGAAAAGGCCAGCGCTTCGGCGGCGATGCCGATATAGACACAGCCAAGAACAGCTTGTGGAAGCAGAAACCTGTCGTCGCCGCGCAAGGCCACAAGATTGAAGCACAGGGTGAAGGACAAGATGGCCAGGGCGGGCAAGAACCCGGCCAGGCGTAGGGCACCGGATGTGCGGCGCGCATGCAGAATAACGCCGGAAAAGGCAAGTGTGACCGCAAGCAGTCCATATCCCCTGGTGAAAGTGCGGCCCATATCGCCCAGCAAGGCCAGCCAGCCGGCCGGTCCGCGCAGATATTCGGCATAGCCTTGGCTGGCCGGCCCGGCGAGAAAATCCATGCGCCGGGCGAATCCGCTCCAATTGGTGATCGCGCCATCGACCAGCAGCAACAAGAGCAACGCCGCAGCGATGGCCGCAAGCAGCGTCCGCAGGATCTTTCCGGCATGGCTGCGCGGCCAGGCGTCGACAACAAACCAGCCCAACAGCAAAACCGGCAGGCTGAGCAGAAACAGCGCATAGGCCTGATCCTTGGTGGCGATGGCGGCGGCGGCAAACAGGGCCGCCGCCCAGAACAGCTTGGGCTGCTGCTCCACGATCGCACGCATGCACCAGAGCAAAGCCAACATGCCCCAGAAAAGATAAGGGACGTCCAGGTTGCTGACCTGGCCGTAATAAGTGAGGCCGAAATTCAGCGCGCAGGCGCCCGCTGCCAACAGACTGGCCCGGCGGCCTGCCGCCAGCCGCGCCATCTCACCCACGGCCCAAATGATGCCCAGCGACATCACCAGGTTCACCAGCCGGCCCAGCAGAGCGAAGAAAGTCATATAGGCGGGCTTGGTGAATTCGGCGATCACCTCGGCCTGGTGAAAACTCGGCGCCTGCAACAGCGCCATCACAATGCCCGGCGCGCTCAGCAGCGCCAGCAGAAAGGCGTGCAGCGGCGGATAGGTGAAATAAGCACCCGGCTTGTAAGTCAGCGCCAAGGCGGTGAGAAAATTGCGCGGTGCAAAGCCGTCATCGTCCCAGCCATCCGATGCCGGCAGTCCCCAAAAGAGTCCCGCCAGGCGCAAGCCCGCCGCCGCCGCCAAAATCCAGAACAGGGGATGGCGCAGCAGCGACCGCATCAAAGCGCCTTCCGGTCCAAAGCCCAAGCAAAACTCGCCACCGTGGCCGCCAGCATCAGGTCGGCAGCCGCCAGGATCACCAGCACCGTCGCCACCGGGGTCACCGAAACATTCGCCATGCCCGCCGCCGCGATGCCGGCGCCCACGAAGATCAAATCCTTGTTGGGCACCAAGGGCAGCCGCGTCACCACCAGCCGCAGCGCGACAAATTGCAGGCAGGCCACGGCCGACGGCAAGGCGCCGGACAATTCCCACAAGCCGAACTCCACCGCCAGCACCAGCGTCGCGCGGGCGAAATGAATGACAAAGGTGGCGGCGATCTGCCCGCGGCTGAGCGCGGTCAGCTTGCGGTGGCCCAGGAGCAAGGCAAGACAAAGGATCAAGGGCACCGTGCCCGCCAGCAAAAACGGCCAGCCATGGGTGTCCAAGGTGACCGGAATCTTCAAGCCGCCCACCGCCAACAGCGCCAACAGCATGAGATAGACCATCACCAGTCCGGCGCCGCCCGACAGGAGGTTGGAATCCTTGATGCCATGCACCAACAGACCAGGCTTGAGCTTCAGCCGCGCCTGGGCCCAGAAATAGAAAAAGGCCTCGCCGGAATAATCCAGCATGAAGGTGTTCAGCAGGCGCTTTCTCAGGATCACCGCCATCGGCGGCGTGTTCGCTCGTCCCCACAAGTTTCGATAGACCAGGAAATCTCCGAAGGGCTGCAGGAAGAATTGCAGCACCAACAGCAGATAGAAGCCCAGATTGCCGGGACGCGCCGCCCAGATCTCGCGCCAGCCAAGCTCGGTCAGGCGCCGGCCGATGATCAGCAGCAATGCGACAGGAATGCCCCAGCGCAGCAGTTGCACGAACAGCCGGCCGCTGCGGCTGGCGGCCAGCCGCGCCACCAGGCTCGATTCCGGGCCGAGATCGGGTTCGGCCGTCATACGCGCGACATCACCCACCGCACCAGGCCCCGGGGGAGCAGGTCGGTGACGGCGCGCATCACACGGATTTGCCAGGGCACGACGATGACGCGGGCGCCTAGAGCGATCTTCAGCGCAATGATCCGGGCCGCCTTGTCGGCGTCCATCAGGAAAGGCTTGGGCTCGGTGACCCCCCTGCTCATCGGCGTGTCGATAAAGCCCGGCGACACCAAGGTGACGGCCACGCCGAACGTCTTCATCCGCAGGCCCAGTGCTTCGGCGAACAGGCGCAAACCGGCCTTGCTTGCGGCATAGGTGGGCGCCATCGGCAAGGGGTAGGATTCGCTAATCGAGCCCACCAGCACGATCTGGCCCCTGCCCCGTTTGGCCATGGCGCCCGCCAGCAGACTGGCGCCGGCAACCGGAGCGACGAAATTGACTTGCGCGATCGCTTGCGCGCGCTCGGGCGATTCCGCGAATTCGGTCTTGGCGACGGTGCCTCCCAGGCCCGCATTGAAGATCGCAAGATCGATCGGAGTTTTGGCATCGGCGGCGGACAGTCGCGTCACAAAGCCGGGCGCATCGCGCAGGTCGAAGGATTCGGTGAGCGCCTCCGCGCCCAGCGCGCGGCATTCCCGGGCGGTCTCATTCAGCCGCGATTCATCGCGGCCCCATAACAGAAGTGTAACGCCGAACTTTGCATAGGCCTTGGCATGCGCCCGCGCCAAAGCGGCGCCGATGCCGCTGGATGCGCC
>Ga0068867_100002928_pt1 | contig 12031 bp, 19 predicted proteins | sample KBSMisM32_FD_65649 | JGI IMG/M metagenome (GOLD analysis project Ga0068867, IMG submission 65649) | Miscanthus rhizosphere microbial communities from Kellogg Biological Station, Michigan, USA - KBS Miscanthus M3-2 | ecosystem: Host-associated > Plants > Roots > Rhizosphere > Soil ...
CCTCTACATAGCTGTTATCTTGATTTTCTTGATTGTTAACATTCTTAACCAAGAAAAAAGGCGAACCATGAACTTCTGCATGAAAGATAATATCTTTTTCAGTCATATATTTGCGAATAACTGCAGAATTCGAAGATGCATCTCTACCACCTATTACCAAATATCCGTCAGTAGTTACGAACCAACGGTATCGCTCATACCATTGTTTTGATTCTAAATTACTAAATTGAATTTTTTCATGAATTTTTTGTGTTTGAGTTTGTAGTTTTTCAACTTTTGATCTCAGTTCCTCGCTAGCCTTGTCTATATTGATAGCTCCTCGTTCCAATTCCTTGGCTCTTGAAAATAAAAGGGATGAAAATCTTGGGATGCTTGATTCGAACTTGATTCGTTCGTTCTGTATATTTAAAAAAGCAATTCCATTTTCCTTTACAATTTCAGAATCATTATTTTCCAAAAAGCTTCTAATTGCACTATCGTTCATATTTTCGATACCTGAGGAGGAAAGATTCATAAGTTCATGAGCAACTTTTCTGAGATTTTGTGATCTAGTAATAACTTGCTCTTTAGCTTTGTTTTGCTCTTCTAAATCATGTTCGAGTTCCATAATTTTTCTGTCCGTTTCTTCTGTTTTCAGACTCCGCCCGATTGAAATTATTTCATTGCTGAGTACTTGGTCTATTCCATCCATGTATGACTCAACCTTCTTAGAATTAGAGTCTCCTGACATTGCAATGGGTGAAGCATCGATTGCTAAACCGAGTTTATCCACTATTATTGATGGTTCATGATTAGTTTCATCTAGAACCTTACTTGTAATTTCTTTGGTCTTGTTGTAAATAGTCTCCACGTCATTGTCGCTAAGATAGTTTGCATACTTTTCGCTAATTTTCGAATTTAGTAATATTTCTTCTACGTATTTTCTTGGTAAAGACGTACAATTCGCTAACCATCTTACTAAATCTGTATTTTCCGGTTGTTTGCCTCTGCTATTTTTCATGCCCTCGAAAGAAATTTGAAAGACGTCTTCACCTCTATTTGGAGGCAAAACATATTCTAACCCAGGTTTCAATATTCTATGTCTTACTTCCACGGGATTCAAAATCCAGAGTATCTTCATAGATTCATCGCATAAGATAATATTCCCTTTTCCGAAAATTTCAACTACTAATTTCCTTTCTTTATCGTCTTTATTCATAAAATGAAGAAAGAAAATTCTCTCGCTTCCAGGCTGTGATATAGAGCTTATTTTAGCCCTTTCGATTTCGCGACTTAATACGGTAAGAAGTTGGCTGTCTTCCATTTGCTTGTATTTCTTGCTTGTAATCCATATCCCCTTAGTTGAAACGACGAGATTGATGTCCGCCTCAGTAGGATGATGTAATTTTAATAGAATCGAATTTTTCGTAATAGAAGAGATATTACTGACGTAGTAACTAGAAGTTATCTTTGAACTAATCTTGTTTACGAGGTAATGTAACTCAATGCCTGATAATTCCATACTGTGATCTTAAAGAGGATGAATATTAATTAAAATAAAAGATATGAATTTACAATCGAAAGGAATTAAACCTGCATTTAATGTGAAAAAAGTAATTGGAACAACTCGATAAAATTTATTATATGAGAGCCTTGATGGGCGTAATTTGCGGTGTTATACTTGGTTTTATCCTTAATCCTTCAAACTACTCGGCTTCCATACCAATAATAATAGCCCTTGGACTATTTTTCTATATAATATCTTATGTCATTGCAAAAAAAATGGGATTGAGAGTGAAGACTGAAGACAGGAAAAGAATTCCTACCAATGGGATCTTTCCATTTATCTTTTTGATATTAATGTTCTTGATTGTTACATACACTGGTTTACACGCGTGAGAGAACGGTTTAAAAGAATTTGATTCAAAAGTTCATGTAGACACAATGATATGGAACTATTCAACGCCAGGTATACCGGATGAATTCTTTGAACGATCAGATAAGGTCCCCATCACAAAAGAAGAGATACGCTCAATTGTATTGAGTAAACTACGCCTCAAGCGTGGCTATTCTGTTATTGATGTAGGGTCCGGCAGTGGTAGTATTACTGTAGAGATTTGTCTTCAAGTAAATTCTAAAAATGTATACGCAATTGATGAAGATGAAAACGCAGTAGGATTAACAAAGAAAAATCTAGATAAGTTTGGGGTATCGGCGAACCTAATTCATTCCAAGGCAGAAGAGATCTTGCCTTCATTGCCAACTGTTGATGCAATAGTTATAGGTGGAACAAAGGGTAAAACTGGAAAAATTATCGAGCTTTGTGTATCTAAATTAAGGAAGGATGGAAGATTGGTGATTGACACAATCTTAATTGAAACAATGTACAATGCCCTAAAATCCCTTAAGAATCAAAAAATGTACGAAATTGAGGTTACTCAAGTTATGATATCAAAAGGGAAAGATTTTCCAAGTGGTACAATGCTTGTTTCTCGAAATCCAATCCTGATTTTGTCAGCCACTAAAAGATGAATTAGATTTTATTTCTTCCTCGGCTTTGTGTGAGTTAAATGTACTGCCAATTGCATCTTTACTTTAAATAACTCATTTTTTACAACTGAAAACATGAAGCTTTCATGCATAGGGTGCGGGCCTGGTGATCCTGATTTGTTGACAGTGAAAGCTGTGGATAGGATACAAAATGCAGACGTCATATTTACTCCAACCTCTAAAGAGGGTAAGCCTAGCATTGCTTTATCAATTGTAAAAAAGTACGTAGACGAAACAACGACCAGTATAACAAGCCTCATATTTCCTATGATAAAGGATAAAGATTCTCTGAAATTACAGTGGAAAACAAATTCACAGCTAATTGCTCAAGATGTGCTTTCTGGAAAAAAATGCATATACTTGACTGTTGGCGATCCTTCTTTATACAGTACTTGGAATTATATTCACAGAGAATTCAGGGAAAACTATAGTGATATAGAAATTGAAATCATCCCCGGTGTGCCTTCATTTTTTGCATTCGCAGCCCAGGCAAAAATGAGTCTTGTAGAAGGTGATCAAACTCTTGGTATCGTTCCTGCATGTTACGACCTGAACAAGATAAGACAAACCGTGGCATCATGCGATTCAATAATTTTTCTTAAGGATGGAAGATACTTTGATAGCGTAGTAGAAATTCTCTATGAAACCGGTTTTAATGATAATTCTGTCATTACTATAGCACAAGACGTATCTGTCGATGAAGAAATTTTGGAAACAAAAAAATTAAAAGACTTACGAGATACAAAAAATCCTGCTGGCAAGTATTTCTGAATAATGGTGGCTAGAAAAAATGATTGAGCCTAACACTATCTACTTTGTCGGATCGGGTCCCGGTGATCCTGAGCTTATAACGCTAAAAGCCAAAAATTTGATGGAAAATGCAGATGTGATAGTATATTCGGGATCGTTACTCAATCCAAAACTTCTCGAATATGCGAAAAAGAATGCAGTCCTTCATGACGCCGCTCTTATAGATAGAAACAAAATTTATGAAATTTTAAGGGATTCCACAAAGCAAGGAAAACTCGCTATTCGTTTTCATGACGGTGACCCGGCATTATTTAGCACAATAAGAGAACAAATTGATAAACTGGTCAAAGATGGCTTACGCTGTAAAGTTGTTCCAGGAATAACTGCTATCTTAGGTGCGGCATCTTCGCTGAATTTGGAATTAACTTTGCCCGGAATTACTCAAACTCTTATTATTACTAGGGCAGAACTTAGGACTCCAGTTCCAGACCGGGAAAGAATTTCTAAATTGGCTAGCCATGGTGCCACTATGGCCTTTTATCTCAGTGTTCATCTGATAAGAAACATTGTGGATGAATTGCTTAAGGGAGGAATCTATCAGACTTCAACTCCTGTTGCAGTGGTTTACCGCGCTACGTGGGAGGATGAGAAAATAATAATTGGAACTCTTGACAATATTGCTGAAAAGGTCAAAGAGGCCAAGATAACAAAAACTGCATTAATCATAGTTGGAAATGTCATTAACCCAAGTAGCTATGAATTTTCAAAGGTTTATGATCCACAGTTCACACATGGTTACAGAAAATCTAATACAGAAAGTTCTGAATAATTCCATAATAGGTAACAATACTGTTGTTGCTTTTGGTGCTTACCAACATTACAAGATCCTTGTCTAGAAAATTTCCTCATCCTTTCTCATGCCACCCAGACCAGCCTTAACCTTTGATGCGCACTCGATACATAGGTCCTCAGAAAATGGAAAACTTTTTACGCATTCTTTGCATACAGGTTTTCCACAATTTGGGCATTCTTTAGTAGATGTTTCTGTATTACACAATGTGCAAATATTATTCTTCATTACAATAATTACACCTTCTAAGGCTAAAAGCATATCGCATATATGCCGTATAGGAAATCTAGTATAATAATTCAAAACAAAAAATTCAAAAAAAATGTCAAAGATAATAATTGCTGGGTTTACGTTGATTTAAGATAACGGGATTCTCGAGATTTCTTTTTTTTCAATATTAGACCAAGCACCCATGGGGTTATCTTTTGTCTCTGAATTCTTTATTCCAGTTATTTCATTAATGATAACTTCAGTGGCACGCATTGGAGGCCAAGCCATCGCAACATATTCACCAATATCCCCCGTTTTGTCTAATGAAGCTGGCACTAACTTTTCCTCTGGGAATCCCAATGAGACAAGTTTATGCTTTAGAGTGTCTATCAGATCACGCTGTCCATGTACAATTAAATGAACAGATTTTGAGTAATCAAGTGACGACATTTACTTAGTGTCCTTTCTTTCACTCCTATAAACATAATTGTCTAAATAATATTGCTGACAAGTATCGTCATGTCACACTTCGATCTTCATATGACTATGATCTTCCCTGAAGACATTTCAAACAGGATTTCGGCCTTTATGGAAGGAAGTCTCGACTTTCCTTTTATTAGGAATGATGAATTAGTTTCACTATTATATCTATACGGAAGAAATAATGCAGTACTTCCTTATCCTGATAAAGTTCTTGCAATAGCAAAAAAGACAATTGAAACATTAGAGCATAGCATAGAGAAGTACAAAAATGCTCCAAAGTCTATGTTTGATTCAGAATTTGTCCGAGATAATTACATACGCAGGCAATTACAAATAACTGTTGATAGGAATAAAAATAATAGTAAAGTTGTATCCGAAACAAATGATAAGAGCATTATAAATGACCCCGTGATTATTTCTGAGTGCTTTTCGCAGCATGTGTCATTTTATGATCAAAAGTATTCATTTTTCTTTTATGGACCACTAAAAGAAAATGAATTGATACAAGACCTTCGCAATATGTTGACTGGCAGAATAGTTATGCTTGGATATAACAAGGAGCAAGATGATTTGCCCTTTGAGCACCCGATAATTCCACTCTACGTGTGGGCAAGGGAATACCTTGCCAAAAGATCCTAAACTAATGAAATGAAAATGTCATATGAGTAATTCTACAAAAAAATAATTTAATCTAAAAGATCAAATAATATTAGAAGAGTAAATCTAATATCCCAATTTGTCTTTCTATTCGTTAGTTACCAATCATGGAAAAGGTAACTCAAAAGGTATTATTGATGCTACAGGACCTGCAATCACAGGATTAGTGCTTTTGAAAGGGTCTTCGTTGTTTTGTGTCGAGTCTTGTGCATGAGTAGTCAGGGGCACAAATGGAAATATTTTGATCTCATTCCTTAAACAGGACTCAAAAATTCCACAATATTCAAAATAAGGTGATTTAAAACCTTCTTCATAATTCATCCAAAAGGGAGAATAAAGACTCCCAGATGCAAATACCATTTGTGATGAATGGAAAGAAACAAAGACTGTAATGATAAGCATAGATAATAGGAAGCAAATTGCCGATAAACTATATTTTCTATCTGTGTTCAAGCAATATGAGATTTAATACTAAGTATATTTAGAATGCTTCAACAAAATTAATAAGATAATTGGATAAATGAATGCAAGAATCTAATTCCTAAATAGGTAATATACAATGGTACGCTTAATATTTGCTAGAAAAAATCACAGAATTTTTTTATCAAAAATTTGTGGTTTCTTATTGTTCCTCATATCATGTGTGTTGTAAAAATATTGCCTCAAATGATTTTGGATGCAAGACAAAATTTGATTTGACTAAATTCTAATACCTGATTAATCTACTAGTAATTTAATCTGAATCGGATATCCAATGATCATCTTAAAGTTAACCGGTAATAATAGAGATATTAAATGAAAGAAAAGATAATTGATATACGAAAGTTATATTCTAAAATGGATCGGGATAATTCAGAGTTTCTTACTTTCTTTGATCTCGAGCATTTGCAGGTCGGTATCCTAAGATTGAGACCAGGAGAAATTGATACACAGGAACCACATTCAACAGATGAGGTCTATATGGTCTTGGAAGGAGACGGATTCATTGAAATCGGAAATAAATCATACGACCTGAATAAAGATCTATTCATTTATGTTCCGGCACAAGTTAAACACAGATTTCATGGAAATAAACAGGAGATAGTGGTATTATATTTTTTCAGCGCATAACGCAAAAAATAACCTGACTACTATGAATATGACGTGACGTGATAGCTGTACAGTCACAGATAATATTCTATGGTAAACTCATCGGCATTGCTTCCAAATGCTTGGCTAGAGCCATCAAAACTTCAATCCTTTTTTTAGGATAATTCGCAAAGTTAAGCGCTTGATCAATAAATTCAGAAATTGGTACTGCTTCTTCTCCAACCACTTCGATCCCTTTTTTAGTCAATAAATAGGATTTTGTGACGGGCGAAGCTTGTACGCCATTTAAAAAGTAATGCTGTGAATCTGACATCGATTTACTAGCCTTCGCGTAAACTTCCTTTATGTATTCGGTCTCTATAGCAATACTTTCTTCTAAAATACTCATTCGTTTAACTAATTCATTAATCCTTTTTACAGATTCAAATACCATGATAAATCTACCTAATTATTTCACTAATAGCACATCAGTCTGAATCTATTCTTAATTCATCTTTCTTTGATTCTTGTTCTTGTAGTTTCTTAAGTTCGCTAACCAGAAATTGTTTATACTTTTCTCTTTCCTGTTCAGTCATTTTGTCCAAATTAGAACTCAAAGATAGACCCATAGCCGATAATCTGTCTATCATATCCATAGCCATAAACTTTCCAACGTTTCCAACTCTCATTACTACATCTAACTGCTTTTGCATGATGTTGTTAACTGAATCTGCATCTGCTGTTGAATCTAAGCCTCTCGACGTGATCTTGTATTTGCCGCTTTCAGTCTCGCTTATGAGACCTTCTTCTAACAATCTCCCTAACATCGGATAGATTAAACCTGGTGAAGGTTTCCATTTTCCCCCACTCTGTAATATAGCTTTATCAATGATTTCCTTTCCGGTCATAGGTTCTCCTTCTAGCAGACCAAGAATGTAATGTCTCGAAAAGCCTCTTGGAATAGCACTGCCTACCCTGGCTAGCCAATTTGATAACATATCACTAGTAATATCGCTAGTGATATATTTAGTCTTTTGTGATTAAAGTTCTGGTAAGTTATAGGGGCTTTAAGACAGTTGGTAAGTTAGGGAATTATTTTCTCTCTTTCCTTCTAATGTTTGACCAAATCTCACGCATTATGCCCTCAACAAGTTCCTTTCCAGTGGGCTCTCTTCGTTTCGTTCTTTGTTTTGAATATGATTTACTTTTTGCCTTTGTCTTATAGGCTCGGTGATGCACACTGACCGAAATACGGTGCTTACCTCCTGGATCCTTGCCCTTTTTGTTTTTGGACAAATAATTAATTTGCTAATAGTTCTTATCCATAAATGTTATTATTTATCTCGCAGATGATTGTTTAGTTGGATAATAAGGAAAGGTTTCTGGGGGAATTGAAAACCCAATACGAAAAGGAATTTGAAATAAAAAACTCCTTAGAAACTAAAGCGAATTATAATCTAGCCGCTTCTGGAATCATAGTTGGTTTGTTATTCACCTTTGGAACATCTCTTCTCGATCCATCCAAGACAATTCTAAATATCCACTGCATTGTTGCGTTACTCCTTTTGAGTATTGGAGTATTTGTGTCTTCCATAATATGTTCCGTTCTTGCCTTAAGAATAAGGGATTATTATTTTGCTTTTCTTCCCAATTATTTTTATCTTGATAAAGATACTTTCAATGAAGAAAAAAAGAACGAATACAAGAATATGGATTATAGTCTGTACCTTACAAAAATGATAGACATTTACTTGAGATCAAATGTATAACTTTACAGAAAATGAACATAAGGCTAAGAGGATAGAAATCGCTCATTGGTTATTCGTTGGCGGTATAAGTCTAATTCTAATTACTATTCTATTTTTTTCGTTGAACGCTATTTTGATATAATGTAAGTAACTAATTTTCACCTTCTATTTTAATTCCGCATGATTCAGCAGGCGTTTTACCCAATGCAGAATGTTCTCTACAATAGTTATAATGTATCCTCATCGCTTCAATTATCTTCTGTGCTGATTCCTTGTATTCATTCCACGCATTACCTTTTCCCTATCCCTCATCGTTCCGTTAAGACGTTCTACAACAGAGTTTAGTCCTTCATTTCTTACCGAAATACTTCTGATATTCTTAACTCTAGGATTCTTTAAGGTGTAGTATTCTTTCTGAAAGGCTTTATCGTAAGATGGTAATCCGTCATGTATTATCGCCTTCGGTGTATTTGTTTTTGATTTTGCATTCTTGAAAACTGCACAAGCATCATTCACTTCTCTACGCTGACTTACTATACTGCTAATCCAGAACTTTGTGCTATTATCCATCACATTCCATAGCCATTGATAATGACCGAAATCATGCTTTTCACGTCTTACATGTACCATCATCTCATCAACGTGATAAACGCCACTTAGATGAGGTGGACTAATTGAATCTACATAGGGCTTTACTGTATCTACAAATTTGCTCATCCAATTTAATATTGAAACATGAGTTACTACTATATTATGAAATTGCTTTAGATGGTCACATACTTTTCTAAGCGATACACCTTTGAAATACAAATCTAATGCTACTGTTACTGCCTTAGGATTAGCACGACTTTTTTCAAATCCAATATTTACTATGAATTTATGATTACATTCCTTGCATCTATATCGTTGAATGTCTCCACTTTTATTATGTCTAATACCGCATTTAATAATAGATTGTGACTTACATTTTAGACAGTTTGTAACTTCATTACTGATTGGTAGAATTGAAGTTTGTATAACATCTGAGATTGTTACTTTCTTGCATTGTTCTTTCCATAGGGTAACTGCATAACAGTGCTTGCATATTATATGTCTGTATATGTAGTCTGGACAATTGCATGTCCATTCCCCTTCTTGATGCCCACCGATATTGTGACCGTATCGCTTTATTACATCGTACCATATTCCATCCTCTGACCGTGACTTTACTTTGAAATGTAATTTATTCTTACGTTTAATTTTGAAGATTAGAAGCAATATCAACTGCCTTTACCTGTCTTGCTAATTGTTGTTCTGTTGCGTATCTGTGAAACAGTTGCGGGTTGGTCATGTGCTATCTATGTATATACATAATATACATATATATTTAAATATATACGTTGTATATACTAAGATAATACATGCCTTTTGAGCCTAAAGTTAAACTTGGTAAAGTAGGAAACTCTTATCGTGTGACTGTACCGATGGATATGATTTCAGATTTAGGTTGGAAGGAAGGAGACATACTTCGGGTAGGGATGGAAGAGTATAAATTAACAATACGGAAGGATAACTCTTGACTTTTAATGTTTATATAATTACAGCTGGAGCTATATTGTATGATTGGAATGTCTAGACTTGGGGATTTGTCTAAACTCAAATTGCAACCAAAGAAAAAAGAACAAGTCTACGATGAATTAAACGAATTAAGAATTCAATTAGGATTGAGTCGGACAAATGGAGATATGAGTATGACTCGTAAAATAGTAAAGAGAGTTGGCTCACTCACTGATGTATTATCCGACATACGAGAAAATGAAAAACAGTGAAGAGAGTATATTTTGACACTTCCGCTTTTGTCAAAATTTTTATAGAGGAAGAAGCGAGTGAAAAAGTTGAAAGATTAGTTACTCTTGTAAGAGATAAGAAAATTATAATGGTGATATCTGATTGGGTAATAAATGAATCAATCGCGGTTATCGATGCAAATAATAATAAAGGTATTATCAATGCGGTTGAAACGCAACAAATTTTGTCAGAAATGACAGACATGATTGAAGGAAAAGTCAGATAATAAAATGTGGAATTATTTCCTATACCTGAGAAGGTATTAATTGCATCAAGAATTCTAATTCAAGACTACCACGTTGCCGCATCCGACGCGTTGCATATATTTATCTCAGGCGCAGCAGGTTCTGAATTCTTTATTTCCGCTGACGAAAAACTAATTAGGCAATTGACTACGGGAAAATACAAGTTATTTACAGCATATAATGTAAGAAACGAGCAAGATATGGAAACGCTGTTTAAAGTGCTACCCTCTTAGAAGTTTAGTTGTTATATTTATTCAAAATGTTTCTAGCCTATTGAAACTCGAAGGCATACCCTCTAAAGAATTTGTTGTTACCTGTACCCAGTGTTGGAAAACTTTCTATTTCAGTAGACGTTATCAGAAACACTTACCGTGTTACACAAGACACTCAAAACTTACGAATTTAGAATATTAGAATTTGATATTCTTCAGATTATACTTGAATACACTGAAAAATCCTTGAAGTGCTTCGGGCATTAATGGAAGATGAATTTCAACTGATTTCAGTAAATTATCCCTTGACTTAGCATCCTTTAGATAAAATCTAATCTTCTTCTCGTCAACGGAATAGTCGAATTGGATTTTTTTGTCGCCCTTATCATTATTCATATTTTTGGCAGTGGTTTCTACTGCCATAGTCCAATGTTCGAGATCGTCAGCATCTTCGACAAGTCTATCTAGGGTTTTTAGAATTTCTCCCATAGTCCTGTCTTTGACAGCAATCCTGAACGTCAAGTATGAATAACACTAGCAGTTAGACATTATTAAACCCCTAACTTACCAATCGATCACTAGACCCCGATAACTTACCAGAACTTTAATCACAGTTCTGGTAAGTTATCGGGGTCTGATCAACAGGTGGTAATTTAGGGAGTTGCCAAACTATTCGAAGGATAACTAAAGTTTAAGTTACGTGAGCAAAAAACTAAATAGAACTTGACAATTTTTGATGAATTGAACACCGAAGATAATAAATTACTAAAACGTCTACATGATGCTGAAGGAAAGCATCAGGAAGTACTATGTGTGTTCGCTGAACGAGTTGGATTGTATAAATCGTTTGCCGATAAAACCGACGATCCCATAGAAAAAAACATAATCGAAGCCAAAATGATGACAATAATGAGTGATATGGGACTACTGTCAAGCCAATATGAAATTCAAACAGAGATAGCCAAACTTAATTCTCGTCTTGATGCTCTTGAAAAAACTTCTCCAAACCAAAAAACTTAATGATGAACCGGTCATTCTCCTTTTTAACACGCTTAATATTCTCCTCTTTATCATCTGTCATGGTTTGTACTGCACTAGATCACATATAACGGCTACAATCTTATAGTAGATTCTTATATCTTTAGTTTGGAATCAATTTTCCAGCAAGGCAAGTGCTTTAGATAATCACGCTCAGTAAATGACCAATGACAAATATGGCATCTTATTTTGTCATCCATAGACCATACGCCTTCTGTTTTGAATAACGTTATTGAAAGTAGAAAAAATATAACAACTAAATAAAGTTCTGGTAGGTTATGGAGACTTTTGAATGGCTGGTAAGCTAGGGAGTTAGACGTTCTAATAACAAATTTTAAATAAAAATTTGATGAATAAAATATGCCTAACTTCCTTCATTGTTAGGCATTGGCTGGTGCTTTCTGTGTTTCACCA
>Ga0068867_100002931_pt1 | contig 12022 bp, 9 predicted proteins | sample KBSMisM32_FD_65649 | JGI IMG/M metagenome (GOLD analysis project Ga0068867, IMG submission 65649) | Miscanthus rhizosphere microbial communities from Kellogg Biological Station, Michigan, USA - KBS Miscanthus M3-2 | ecosystem: Host-associated > Plants > Roots > Rhizosphere > Soil ...
TGGCCAATCAGTTCACGATCGGATCCGCCTCTCGTAATCCAGTGCGAGGGCCGTCGTATCGCGATGTCGATCTCGCCGTGATGCGTCGCGTCGGCTTAACCGGTGAGCGCGCGATCGAGCTGCGTCTGGAAGTATTCAATTTGCTGAACACTGTGAACTTCGGCGCACCGGCCGCGCAGTTCGGACCGGCCAGCTTCGGGACGGTCACGACGGCGCTCGACCCGCGAGTCGTGCAATTCGCGGCGAAGTTCTGGTTCTAAGCGAGGCGGGGCGCACCAGCAGAACGAGCTGGGAGATCTCACATATACTCACAGCAATGGTCGCAAGACTGATTGCCGTCGTGGCCGCGCTCGTCATCACCGGTGCGCCGGTCGTTACCACGGCATGCGAGGGCATCTGTGCCGAGCGCGCGAAGAATGCTGGCACAACTGGGGAGCACCACTCGTGTCATCACGAGACTTCTCCAGCAAACGAAATAGCAATCAGTTCAGGCGCTCACCTTTGCGGTCATTCCGACGACAGCCCCGGCGCCATCGCACAATCACTCTCGCCTTTCGCCGGCCCCGCAATCATCGTCGTCACCTTTGAGTTGGCGCCGCCAACCGGTGGAAAGGCGCCGGCTGCAGTCGCGCAAGGCCACGGTCCACCGCTAGTCTCCTCCCGCTCCACACAACTTCGCATTTAGGAACAGCCTCTCCGACGACTCCGCAATTTCTCCGCAGAGAGGGTGTCGATGGGTGGTCTATGTGTGCGCCTTGGTGGCGCCGCGATCGGTCTCGTCTTGGCGTGCGGGTCCGTTTCCGCACAGGACGCGGGTCAGACGGTAGCAGCAGATACTGGGCACGATATGAACGCGATGGCGCGTCAGGGATCGGGCACGAGTTGGCTACCCGATTCATCGCCGTTGTACATGCGGCATCGCCTCAACGGCCCATGGATGCTGATGGCCCACGCGAACGCCTTTTTCCAGTACGTGAACGAATCGGGTGACCGCGGCGCTCGTCAAACCGGAAGCATTAACTGGCTGATGGGGATGGCTGAACGAGGCGCTGGCCGTGGCCATCTCGCGCTGCGCGGGATGGTCAGCACGGAGCCATGGACGATTCGCGGCTGCGGCTATCCGGATCTGCTTGCCTCAGGAGAGTCGTGTGACGGCGAGACGATTCACGATCGTCAGCACCCGCACGACCTCTTCATGGAGATCTCCGCGGAGTACGACAGGCCGCTTGCTGGCGGCACACGGTGGCAACTGTTCGGCGGCCCTGCGGCGGAACCAGCGTTGGGTCCGGTCGCATATCCACACCGCGTGTCCGCCATGCCGAATCCCATGGCACCGATCAGCCATCACTGGCTCGACTCAACGCACGTGTCCTTCGGCGTCATCACGGGCGGTGTCTACGGCAAGCGTTGGAAGGTTGAGACATCTGCGTTCAACGGACGCGAGCCGGATGAGAACCGCAAGGACTTCGATTTCGGCGCGCTCGACTCTGTCGCTGCCCGCGTCTGGTGGTTGCCGACGTCAAATGTCGCGCTGCAGATTTCAGGTGGCCACCTGAACGATGCGGAGGCGGGCGAAACAACTGACGATCCAAGACACGACGTGAACAGGGTGACGGCATCCGCGACCTTTCATAGCGTGACCAACAGGCGTGTTGCCGCTTCGACCGTCGCATGGGGGCGGAACTCGGAGCACGGCGTCGGGACCAGCGCGCTGCTGCTGGAGTCGAATCTGAGCTTCGACGATCGGGATACGTGGTTTGGCAGATTGGAAGTTGCGCAGAAGACGCCGCACGACCTCGATGTACCTGCGACACGAGACACGTTCACTGTTTCAAAGTTGCAAGGTGGTTTTACGCGTTACTTCGCCGCCGCGAGGGAATGGAACGCTGGAGTTGGTGGTGCCGTTTCGGCGTCGATTGTGCCGTCCCAGCTCAGCGCTGCGTACGGGGGCAAGGTGAATTTAGGCATCGCTGTGTTCCTCACGTTGCGTCCGGCGATAATGGCAGTCACCGCGAACGCGGCGGCGCCAGGCGCCTCCCCAACGATGGTCATGGTGCAGACGGCCTACGATCCGGCGAAGCTCACGTGTCCTGCGGGTTTCGACCCCAGAACCGCGCCGGCGACGACGTATGAAGGAAAGACGTATTACTTCTGCTCGGCGGCGGATCGCGACAAGTTCCTGACCGATCCGCGCATGAGCCTTTCCATGATGCCGCCAACACAATGAAGCCGAAATCCTACATCCGCACGTTCGTGGTCGTCGTGCTCGCGCTTGTTGGAATCGGCTTTCTGACCGGCGTGTATATCGTGACGACAGGGGTGAGCGCCCGGCCGCAACCGAGCCGGCTGGAATCGATCACCGCGCGGACGCTGCGGAGTATCGCCATTCGCAGCCGCGTATCCGGTATCACGAATCCTGTGCCAGCCAGTGAAGCCGTCATTAAGGAAGGATTGGAGCACTTCGCGGATCACTGTGCCGTGTGTCACGGCAACGACGGCAGCGGCGACACAGAGATGGGCCACGGCCTCTATCCTCGCGCGCCTGACATGCGGCTGCCGGCCACACAAAACCTCTCGGACGCCGAACTGTTCTATATCATTGAGAACGGCGTCCGACTGACCGGGATGCCCGCCTGGTCAACCGGAACAAAAGACGGTGAAACATCGTCCTGGCACTTGGTACACTTTATCCGCCAGCTCCCGAAGCTGAGCGACGAAGACATTGCATTGATGAACTCGTTGAATCCGAAATCGCCCGAGCAGGTACGTCAGGAGATCGAGGCAGAGAAGTTTCTTCAAGGTGGCGACCCGACGCCGCCGTCAACGACGCACGAACATACAGGAGCACATTAATGAAGAAGTTGATGATCGGACTCGCCCTACTCGGTGCCGTCATCGTGGCGCCGCGTTTCGCTCTCGCGCACGAGGGACACGATCACACCGTCATGGGCACCATCTCGAGCATCGACGGCACCAACCTGATGGTGAAGACTGCCGATGGCAAGCAGACGATGGTCATGATGGACGCGAAGACGAAGATCACGCAGGGCACCACGAAGATCGATGTCAAGGCATTGAAGGTGGGCGATCGCGTGGTCGCCACGGGCGCGGAAGCGCAGGGAATGATTTCCGCGACGACAGTGAAGATCGGCGCCGCGCCAGCGGCAGCACCGGCGAAAGCGACCGCCGCGAAGAAGTAGGTTGTGAGTCCGTAGGGGCCGACCTGAGGTCGGCCCTCCCGTCCCTCGTGAACTCCGCTAGTCCCTAATCCCCAGTCACCGCTTGAGCCTCGGGGAATGTCCAAACGCCATCGATGACTTCGGGCCGGGGCCGATAGAGACGCACGACATAGTTCCAGCCCGGCATCGTTGTCAGGCAGTTACGGATCACCCGGTTGCACCCGCCGAACTGGACGACGATCGAGCCGTCTCGCGCCTTCTTCGCGCTGATGCTGCTCTGTGTGTACGGCTCGTTCTTCTGGAAGTGGCCGTCGGAATCGTAAACCGTGACCTCCCAGAAGCCATCGACAGGGACATCTTTCACGGTGAGCCTGTAGATGGTCGAACCGTCATTCATGGTGGGTGTCACGTTGAGGGACAAGACGTCCCTGTCGGGGTTGCCGCCGACGCTAATGGGGATCACTCCCGCTGATGGTTGACGATCTGACTGCGCGGATACGCCACCGATGGACACGAGCAAGACAGCGAGCGCAAGAGACGGAATCCTGATTTTCATGTTCGGTTCCCCTTCAGCGAGGTGACACCTGATCCCTCGATGTCGGCCGGGTCGGATCGAGCCAATTGCCGCCCGGAAACGGCCGAACGGCGCCGACTGCAAGAACCGCTGCCGGTCGGGTGACCGGATCTACCGGATGTGAGCGCCTGCGTTGTCGATGTCGGTGTGTCGATCACAACCGGCTGGCAGTGAAGCACGCCTTTCTGACAACAAGTTCAGGAACTCTTCAGGTGCGCTCCCACGTCTTCTCGCAGTACTACTAGTCGCTCCGGCAAACATCCAATTCTCTCGAGGTGACGTGTATGGTCAGATGTCGACTGGTGGCCGCGTCTGCGATGCTGTTGCTCACGGCGTCGGTCGCGGCTGCTCAAAATGCGACGGTCAGCGGGCGCGTGGCGAATGCACAGGGTGGCGTTATCGCGAATGCCGAGGCGACCTTGCGTGCGTTGCCGCCTCCTGGGGCAGCCCCGATGCCGAACATGCCGAATATGCCCAACATGCCCGCGGCCATGGAGCGAACCGCGACGGCGGGGGCAGACGGCGCGTTCACGTTCGCGAACGTCGCCGCCGGTGATTACGTCCTCTACGTTGATGCGTCAGGCTTCGAACGCTCGTCACAGACCATTACGGTGGGGAATCAGGCGCAGAACCTGATGGTTACGCTCACGCCGTTGATCCTGCCCGGCGCCGAAGAAACAGTCGCGGCCGCGACAGGCGTGGCCGACACGCAGCTGCTGCTCGACCGGATCAAGCAGCTCGAGGCGCGGATCACGGACCTCGAAGCCGAAGCCGTGCTGTCGGAACCCGAAACCCGCGTCAAACGGATCGAGGTGTACGTCGACCAGAACAACAACGTCCATGACGAGCCGGTGCCGGGTGCGAAACAACAGGTGACGTATCAGCGCGAGCGCGTCTATCGGCGTCAGACGATCAACGAAAAGATCGAGGAGGCGCTCGCGGCGTCCGAGGACCAGGCGGTGAAGATCGGCGTGGACGCCACGACCGTCACGCAGGGCGCCGGCCGGACACAGGGTGACCCCGAACGGCCTGACATGAAAGCGTACGCGCTCGCCTCGGCGGATCTCTTCTTTGCGGCAAAACTGGCTCAGTACACCTCGTTCTTTGCCGACGTCGTCGCGCTGAGCGGGGCACCTCCGGATCGCGAGATTCCCTCGCTCACACTCCTGAACGGCTACACTGCGCGCCTGATCAACCAGAACGAGCTGAATCTGCGCGAAGCGTGGCTGCGGACGGAATTCTTCGGGCAGCGCCTCGCCATCACCGCTGGACGTCTCGACCTGACGAATTACTTCGACCGCAACGCCTTCTCGAACGACGAGACGACGCAGTTCATCAGCGATGCGCTGGTGAACAACCAGATGCTGGGCCTCGCCGTGAACGGCACGGGCGTTGTCGCCGACTTCGATCCGAAGAACGCGTTCAGTTTCCGGCTCGGCATCCAACAGAGCAATCCCGACGCGACGAGCCTGTCGGATTCCATTTATTCGCTGGCCGAAGTGGGCTATACGGCGACGCCGTTCTCGCTGCCCGAGGGGCACTATCGTCTGTGGTATCGCAACAATAACGGTGACGTCGAGTCGAAGCATGGGGTCGGCGTCAGCCTCGACCAGAAGGTGAGCCCGTTTGTCGGGGTGTTCGGGCGTTATGGACAGCAGCAGATTCCGGGCGACTGGGACCGCTACTGGAGTGCCGGCCTCTCGTTCGCCAAGGGCATGGTGTTCAATCCGCTCGACACATGGGGCATCGGCTACGCCCAGATGGACCTGTCGGCAGGGGATCAGGAACACCTGACCGAGGGCTATTACAATTTCCAGTTGACCGAGCGCCTGCGCCTGTCGTTCATGCTGCAGCATGTGCTCGACCGACAGAGTGACAAGTTCGGCTACCTGCTGCCCGGCATCCGGCTGCAGGCGGCCTTCTAACGGCGGAAGTCAGGAGACATTCACATGCGTAACGTGAAACGAATTCTTATTCTCCTCATTGTCGCGCTCGTTGTCGGTGCCGCGAGCTTCACGCGCGCGACGCTCGACGCCGCGGTGGTCAAGGTGCCGGATCCGACGAAGGTTGTGATGATCGTGGACCGTGACTCCAACGACATCGCGTTCATGGACATCGACTCCAAGAAGATCGTCGGACGCACGTTCCTCGGCAACAACGTGAACCCGCACATGGTGATGATGTCGCCGGATGGCCGGTACGTGGTCACGGGCGGTACGCGGGCGAACAAGGCCTACATCATCGACGCGAAGACGCTCGAGCTCGTGAAGGTGATTCCCGTCGATATCGCGCCGGAACACCTCTCGTTCTCGCCCGACAGCCGCTGGTACTACCAGGGAAATCCCGAAGGCGACTCGATTTCGGTCATCGACATGCTGTCGCTGACGAAAATCAAGTCGATCCCGGGACTGGTCGAGCCGCTCAACGTCACCTTTCTCCCCGACGGTTCAAAGGCATATGTCGGCAACTACGGCGCGCATTGGGTGGGCGTCATCGATGTGCGACGGCATGAGCTGCTGAAAAAGATCCAGGTCGCGGATGTCCCTGGCGTGGCCAAGCTCGACCCGGACAAGTACCTGGGTGAGATTCAGGGCATCAACATCCCGCAGATCACCAACGATGGTCGATATCTTTATGCGACGGATACGGATCTCGGAGTGGTGGCGAAGATCGACCCGCGTGAGGACAAGGTCGAGAAAATCATCCGCGTCGGCAAGCAGCCCTGGCGTCCGTATATGAGCCATGACGGGAAGTACCTGATTACCCCCAACAACGGGGATGAGACGATCTCGATCGTCGATTTGCGGACCGACAAGGTGGCGGCGACGCTCGAGGCCGGTGAGAACATGACGGGCGTGAATTTCGCCGCGGGCAAGGCGTTTGTGATCAGCTCGACGACCGGATTTGTCTACGTCTACGATATGAACAGCCTACGGCCGGCAGGGCGGATCAAGATCGGCACGAACATCCAGCTCGAAACCGCGACGACCGACACGAAGGATGAGAAGCTCTATCTCGCGGATTCGACGGAGAACGCGGTCGTCATCATCGACGCCAAGACGCAGCAGTTTGAGAAAGTCATGAATGTTGGCCTGTATCCGTGGGGCACCCACATCATGGACAGCAAGGACAACTATTGCCACTAGGTTGGTTCGTGGTGCGTGGTTAGTGGTTGGTCGTAAGGCGGGCCTTTTCAGGTCCGCCTTGTTCATTCTCGTGGTCGGTGCGGCGGCCGCAACGGCCGCCGCGCAGAATCCTCGCGACCACACGCGCCTCAATCCTCGAGGGACGCGCGTCACCGAGTCGCAGGCCGAAACGCTGACGCTGACGCTCGGCAAAGCCGAAGTCCGGCTCCTGCAGACGTGGGTTCGTACCGCCGGCACCATCGACAAGACGGGCAAGGTCCTCAGCGCGAATGTGTCCGGGCCGGACGCCGCGCTCGTCAAGGTCGGGCAGCGCGTCCGTGCGTTTCCGCCAAGTTCGAAGTCGTCTATGTACCAGGCATATGTCACACGCGTGACGCCGAAGCCGTCAGGCGTCACGGTGGAGGCGACGCTCGCGGCAACCGGCCGCGCGAATACGACGCTCTACGTCCTCGAAGTCGTCGTCGAACAGGGGCCGTATCTGGTTGTTCCGAACGAGGCGATTATCGAAGAGGGCGACAAGCACATCGTGTACGTCCAGCAGGACGGCGAGTACGTAGCGAAGGAAGTGCACACGGGGATCCAAGGTGAGCTCTATACGCAAGTGCTCGAAGGGCTGCAGGTCGACACGCCAGTCGTGACCTTCGGCAGCTTCTTCATTGACGCCGAGCACAAGTTGAAGGGCACTGGCTTCAATCAGTAGGCGATGATTCTGAAGCTGATACGAACGATCATCAGGTGGCGGGCGCTCGTCTGGGCGGTTGTCGCCGTTGGCGTTGTCCTCAGCCTGTATTCGATCCGCATCGCGTCGCTCGACGCTATTCCCGACATTTCCGATCCGCAGATTGTTGTCTACGTGAAATGGCCTCGCAGTCCGCAGCTGCTGGAGGCCCAGGTCACCGAACCGCTCATCAGCGCGCTGGTCGGTTCTCCCGGCATCGAGTCGCTTCGCGGTAGCTCGCACATGGGCTACTCGTTCATCTACGTCATCCTGAACTCGCAGGCGCGCCGCGAAGATGCGCAGCAGCTCGTTACCGATCGCATCAATGCGATTCGTCCGCAGCTGCCCCCCGATGCCAACGTGACGCTCGGCCCCAATGCCAGCAGCATGGGATGGATCTACCAGTACGCGCTTGTCGATCGGGAGAAGTTGCACGATCTCCGCGAGCTGCGCCTGCTGAACGAAACCCAGATCAAGCCGGCGCTCGAGACCGTCCCCGGCATTGCGGAGGTTGCCTCGGTCGGCGGTCTCGAGAAGCAGTATCAGGTCAAGATCTTTCCGCCACTGCTGGCGCAGACAGGCATCCCGCTTCGGCAGGTGATCACCGCGGTCCAGAGCGTGTTCCAGGAAGCGGGCGGCCGCATGATCGAGGCGACCAACCGTGACTACCAGCTTCGCGGGACGATCAAGATCGACGACATCGCAGCGATCGACAACCTCGTCGTCGGGCGGCACGCGGACGGCACGCCTGTCTTCCTCAAAGACGTCGGCTACCTCCAGGTTGGCTACGACCAGCGGCGGAGCACCGTTGATCTCGACGGCACCGGCGAGGTGGTCGGCGGCGTCGCGATCATGGAGCAGGACCAGAACGTGCTCGCGATCACGCGGTCACTCGAGCGGAAGCTGGCCGACATCCGGCGAGGTCTGCCAGAGGGTGTCGCGATCATCCCGACCTACGATCGGTCGGCCTGGATCTGGGAGACGCTGCGGCAGTTCTTCGAGACGCTCGGCATCGAAATCCTGGTGCTGATCGCCGTCACGCTCCTGTTTCTGCGGAACGGCCGCACGGCGATTGGACCAATCGCGATCTTGTTGTTCAGCGTGGTATTCACGGCGCTTCCGCTCGTCGGCTTGAGGGAAACGATCAATCTCTTTTCGCTCGCCGGGCTGGCCATCGCGATTGGTGAGATCGCCGACGCCACGATTGTCATCGTCGAGAATTGCACCGCGGAGCTTTCCACCCACGGGATCGTGACCCCGGCCGAACGCGACGAGATTCTGATTCGGTCGATTGGCTCGGTGGCGAAACCGTTGCTGTTTTCGCTGCTCATCATTCTTGCGTCATTTCTGCCGGTCTTCTTTCTCGAGGAGCGAGAAGCGCGCCTCTTTGATCCGCTGGCGTACAGCAAGACGTTCGCGATGGCGTTCTCGACGCTGCTCACGCTCCTGCTGCTGCCACTGATCGTTCTCTGGATCTTCAAGCGTGAACAGATTGCGCGGCGCAATTTCCAGGAGAGCGCAGCCGTCCGTGCGTATCGCCGCGCGCTGACGAGGGTCATCCGTTATCGGTATGTGTTTACGATTGTGGGTCTCCTCACGCTCATTCCCGGCGCGTTCCTGCTGAGCAGGTTCCCAAAGGACTTTCTGCCGAACGTCGACGAAGGCGCCGTGCTCTATATGCCGACGACCCTGCCCGGGCTGCCGAATCGCGAAGCCGGGTGGGTCGTGCAGCAGATGGACAAGAAGCTGAAGGCGTTTCCGGAAGTCGCGAGCGTCTTCGGCAAGATCGGCCGCGCCGACACGTCGACCGATCCGGCGCCGCTGACGATGATCGAAACGACGGTGCTCCTGAAGCCGAAGTCGCAGTGGCGGCCAGGAATGACGAGCGACAAGCTCGTTGCCGAGATGGATCGCGCCGCCGAGACGATCGGCTACGTCAACGCGTGGGTGCAGCCGATTCGCGGCCGCGTGATGATGCAAAGCACCGGCATCCAGACGCCGGTTGGTATCAAGGTCAAAGGCGCCGATCTCGACCGCATCGAGGAAATCTCGCAACAAATAGAAGGGCTGTTGCGCGGAATGCCGGGCACCAAGTCGGTAATCGCCGAGCGCATCTCCGAGGGGTACTACATCGACGTTCGCAACGATCTCGAGCGGATGGGACAACACGGTGTCACCGTCGACGAAGCGATGTCCACTGTCCGCTACGCGATCGGCGGTGACAATGTCGTCGGTGTCAAGGAAGCCGAAGGAGCCATCGTTCCACTCAACGTTCAGTACTCGCCGGAGTACATCGACACCGTCGATAAGCTTCGAAAGACGCCGGTTGTGACGACGGATGGGCGGTCCGTGCCGCTTGGCGATGTGGCGGATGTCGCGGTGCGGAAGATGCCGGAGATGATCCGCGACGACAACGGAAGCCTCGCCGGCTACATCTACATCGATCTGCTGTCAGGTGTAACCGGCCCCGACTACGTAGACGACGCTCAACAGTTCCTGGCGAAGAACCTGACGCTCCCGACCGGCTACACCATCGAGTGGACAGGGCTGTATCAATACGCCACGGCGGCGCGCGAGCGGATGCGCATCATTGTGCCCATCACGCTGCTCATTATCTTCGGGCTTCTCATCGTGGCATTTCGATCGGTCGCCGAGAGCGTGTTGATTCTGCTGTCGGTGCCGTTCGCCATGGTCGGCGGCGTGTTCCTGCAGTGGGCGCTCGGATATCCGATGACGACCGCCGTGATCGTGGGCTACATCTCGCTGTTTGCCGTCGCCGTGCAGACGGGGATCATTATGGTGATCTTCATCCGGGCGGCGCTCGATCATCGCAAACCCGGCCAGTCGTACATCGACGCGGTCATCGACGGTTCGGCGACGCGGCTGCGGCCGAAGTTGATGACGGTTGCAGCCATCGTCCTGTCGCTGCTACCCGTAATGCTTTCAAACGGCGCCGGCATGGAGATCATGAAACCGATCGCGGCACCCAGCATTGGCGGCATGGTGACCTCCAGCCTCCACGTCCTGTTCATGACGCCGTGTCTGTTCGTTATCGGGGAAGACTTGAGGCTCGCATGGCAGCGCCGCGCCGAGAAGCGACGGGCCGCGTAGGAGCCCCGCTGCGGGCCTTTCCGGTCGTTGCGGTTGCGGCGTCAATCGTCGCCGTAGCCCTGCACTACAACGGGTTCGTCCGTTCCGGGCTGACGGTCCCACGCGCCTCGTCGACCTTCGATGTCCGCAAGAACGCCGTGTACGCCTGCCCGATGGACCCGGACGTTCGGTCGAATGGACCGGGCAGGTGCCGGCGGTGCGGAATGGCGCTGGTCGCTGGGATTCCCGACCCCGTGGAATTTCATTTCGATCTGACGACATCGCCGTCGCCTCCCGCGGCGAATGCGACGACGACCCTGCAGTTTCTCGTGCACGATCCGTGGAAGGATCGACCCGTCCGCAAGTTCGTTGTCGTTCACGAGAAACTGTTTCACGCCTTCGTGGTCAGCCAGGATCTGAGCTACTTCAATCACGGGCATCCGGTGATGCAGGGCGACGGCGAGTTCACGTATCCGGTCGTGCTGCCAACCGGTGGGATGTTCCGCGTCCTGGGCGATTTCTACCCCGACGGCGCCACGCCGCAGCTGCTTACGGAAACGTTGTTCGTTCCAGGCCCAGCCGCACCGCCGGCGACGCTGTCGCGCGACTATTCGACGAAGTCAGACCGCAATATGAAGGTGGCGTTAGCGACGCTGCCGGAGCAGGCGACGGCAGGGAACCGAACCCGGATGACGTTCCATGTCGATCCGGTGGATGGATTCGAAAAATATCTTGGCGCGTGGGGACACATGCTCGCTGTGAGCGATGACCTCATCGACCTGATTCATCTGCATCCGCTTCGCGAGGACGGTGCCGACGTGCAGTTCGACGTCGTCTTTCCACGCCCGCGGGTCTATCGCGTGTGGGTCCAGTTCCAGCGAAGCGGTGTTGTGAACACGGTCCACTTCGACGTGCCGGTCGAGGAGGCGCCGAAGTGATCCGCCGCCTGATTGTTGTTGCCGCCTTCGCGCTGGGTGTGTGCGCGCAGGTTCGGGCGCACGATGTCAGCTCGACGCCGATTACGTGGAATCGGGAGATCTCCCGCATCTTCTACGACCGCTGCGCGTCGTGTCATCGCCCGAACGGCACGTCGTTTTCTCTCATGACCTATCCGGACGTTCAGCCGCGAGCGGTTGCGATTCGTGATGCCGTGCTCTCTCGACGCATGCCCCCATGGGGCGCCGTGAAGGGATTTGGAGACTTCCGCAACGATCAGGCGTTGACGGCCGAGCAAATCGAATTGATTACAGACTGGATCCAGGACGACACGCCGAAAGGCAACAACCCACGCATGCTGCCGCCGCTGCCCAAGTTC
>Ga0068867_100002933_pt1 | contig 12019 bp, 8 predicted proteins | sample KBSMisM32_FD_65649 | JGI IMG/M metagenome (GOLD analysis project Ga0068867, IMG submission 65649) | Miscanthus rhizosphere microbial communities from Kellogg Biological Station, Michigan, USA - KBS Miscanthus M3-2 | ecosystem: Host-associated > Plants > Roots > Rhizosphere > Soil ...
GTAGACGATCTCGTCGCCCTGCCGCATCGACAGGTTGACCGGCTGATGGGTCAGCTTGTGCAGCTCACGCATCGGCGAGAGCGCCGCATCGCGCACATCGAGTCGCGCCTTGACCAGGTTTCCCATCTCGAGCATGCGCATCCCGAGCCGATAACTGCCGGCTTCGGGTCGATCGACGTAGCGACCGACGGTCAGGTCGTTGAGGATGCGGTGGGCCGTCGATGGGTGGAGACCCGTCTGCTCGCTGATCGATTTGAGCGACACGGGATCCTGATGCGCAGCCAACAGATCGAGCAATGCGAAGGTCCGTTCAAGTACCTGGATCGTGACGACCTTCGGCTCGTTCTTTGCCATCCGGCTATTTTGACGCAGCTGCGTTCACGAACCGCAAGTGGCGCGGCCCGCCGCGATCCCGGCACGCACTGCGCCCTCGAGGGTCGACGGGTAGGGGCCGTCGAGATAGTCGCCCGCTGCGTACAGCCTTTCGGCGATGCGCATCGGCGGTCGGCAGAGCGCCGGCGTGCAGCGAAAAGTCGCACGCTTTTCGATGACGACCTGAGTCTCGTCGAGCGGCGCTCGAAGGTACGGGCCGAGCGATGCCTCGGCCTGGCGTCGGGTCGCTTCGACGGCGAGGTCACTTCCGAACTCCACCCACTTCTCGGCACCACTGATCACGAACGCCAGGAGCCCCTCGGCACCGCCGAGCTGACCTCGATCGAAAACGAACTGAGCCGGATGTGCCTCGTCTGCGGATAGCGACAGCATCGGCCCAGGCAGCACGGTACCCGGACTTCGAAAGTACACGGTCACGATCGGTGCGAACGACAACGCGCCGGTGGTCTCTGCCCACGCGGGCGCTATGGCACCGGCCAGGCGCGCGCTCTCCGATGCCGTGGCCGCGAGCACGACGGCGTCGAATCGAGTGTCGTCGACGGTCCAACCGCCATCGGCGACAACGACTTCACGGACCCGATGGCGAAGACGTAGGGTGGCGCCCGCCCGCTCCAGCCAGCGGGCGGCGGGTCTCGGAAGGACATCGCCTAGGTTGAGGCGTGGCAGCAGCAGATCGGAAGCTCCGCGGCCTGCGAACAGGCCATCGGCTATCACGCGGAGAAAGACCCGGGCACTGGCTTCGGTCGCACTCGTGTTCAGCGCTGCAACGCAGAGCGGCTCGATGAGCTCGCGCTGAACCCGGGTGCGAATACCGCGGGTGAGACCGGCCACCGTCAGGATCTCCGGGCATCGAAACCCCCCTGCGAGCCAGCCTGCCGCGGCGCGCAGCAGCGACAACTTGTCGGCGAGGCTCCAGGTCGTGTGCGCCAGAACACCTCGAACGAATGCGAGCCAAGGCGGGCCATCGGGCAGCACCAGTCCATCTCCTTTGGCATCGACAAGCCGGAGCGGAGTTCTCAGGAAGGCCTGCCTTTCCTCGACACCGAGCTCGTGCAGCAGCGTCAGCATCGCGCTGTAGGCTCCGATGGCAATGTGCTGTCCGTTGTCGAAGACAATGCCATCGCCGCTGACGTCTCGGCTGCGCCCGCCCAAGTGCGGCGCCATCTCGTACAGCGTGACGAGGGCGCCGTTTCGCTTCGCCTCCACCGCCGCCGCGAGACCCGCCCAGCCGCCACCGATGACGGCGACGGTTCGGCCCGCTGTCATCAACGTCCTCGCCAGTTGGTCCGCATCGCGATCCACAGCTTGCGCAGCGGCGTCAGCGAAAAGCGCTGGTGCAGCACCTGGAATCCGTCGGCCTCGATCTCCGTGAGCAACGTGCGGTAGATGTTGCCCATCATCAGACCCGGCTTCTGGGCGCGGCGATCGGCTTCTCCGAGGAGCGCATAGGCCTCGTCGTAGGTGCGATGCGCTCGCACCGACTGGAACTTCATCAGCGCCGTGAAACGGTCGCTGTAGGTACGGTTCAGGATCTCCTGGGCCTTGACATCAAACGACTGCAGTTCCGAGATGGGCAGGTAGATGCGTCCTCGGCGCGCATCGTCGCCGACATCCCGGATGATGTTGGTCAGTTGCATGGCCAGCCCGAGGCGGTGCGCATAGTCCAGCGTGCGGGCCTCGGACCGACCGAAGATGTTGGACGCTACCTCGCCGACAATTCCGGCGACGAGGTGGCAGTAGCCCTCGAGTCCCGGGTAGTCGAGGTAGCGCGACTGCCGCAGGTCCATTTCGCAGCCGTCGATCACGGCGGTCAGGTGGGCGGCCTCGATCCGGTAGGCAGCCACGTGCGGCATCAATGCCCGCATCGCGGGGTGACTCGGTTGGCCGGCAAACGCCGTTGCGACTTCCTTTCGCCACCAGTCCAGCTTGACCGCTGCCACGCCTGAATCGACAACTTCGTCCACGACGTCGTCGACTTCGCGGCAGAACGCATAGAACGCGGTGATCGCGGCACGCCGTGGCGGCGGCAGAAACAGGAACGCGTAGTAGAAGCTCGAGCCGCTCCGCGCGGCGCGCTCCTGAACATACTGTTCCGGCGTCAAGGCGCCTTCCTCGCGCTGACCGAGGAGGGAGTGCGGAACACGAACGCACGCCAGCCGAGGACCGGCGCATCAGCCCAACCGAGGCGCGGACGCTCCTGCAGCGTGCCGAAGTCCCCGCGTTCGATCTTCTCGAGGATGCGCAGACCGCCCTGCACGACGAGACGCAGTTCCCAGCCGGCGCTTCCCGGGACGGATCGCGCCAGCGGTGCGCCGCGCAGCATCAATTGCCGCGCCCAGGTGACCATTTCGGCGATCAAGGCCCGTGTTTCGAAGCCACCGCGCCCGAGCCGCAGTTCCTTTGGATCGATGCGATGCGCCATGCAATCCGAGATCGGGATGTAGAGACGGCCGCGCGAAATATCGACGCCGAGGTCCTGCCAGAAATTCGTCAGCTGAAGTGCCGTGCAGATCGCATCCGATTGTTGGAGGGCCTTGCCGCTGTGAACGCCGTACAGATGAAGGAGCAAGCGACCGATCGGGTTCGCGGAGCGTCGGCAGTAGTCCAGCAACTCGTTTCGATCCCGGTAGGCGTGCTTCACGACGTCCTGCTCGAACGCGCTTAGCAGGTCTGTCAGCGCCGCGATTGGAAGTCCATGGGTCGTCAGGGCCCGTGCGAGCGGAACAAAGACCTCGGGCCAGCGCTCGGACGGCCGATTGCCGGATGTGATCGCCGCCAGATCGTCTCGGTACGCGGCCAAGGTGGAGAGCCGATCTTCGGGGCTGGCATCGCCTTCGTCGGCGATGTCGTCGGCGGTTCGGGCAAAGCGATAGATTGCCGCTACGGCCGGTCGGATGCGTCGCGGGCAAAGCAGCGACGCCACCGGAAAGTTCTCGTAGTGATCGATTCCCACGCCGGAATTGTCCACGCTGACGGCGGAGGCCCGCTTCGGGACCGGTGCGTCGGGCCTGGACGACCGGAAATCGGTTGACGAGCGTGTGATTGCGGCACGGGTTGGGGTTCAAAGCGGTCGCGGTCGTCTAAAATGCCGGGCTTACCGGATCGCCAGTCACGGAGCATGGGCCCGTTGTCTGCGCCCCCGGCGCGGGTGGCGAAATTGGTAGACGCACCAGGTTTAGGTCCTGACGCCAGCAATGGCGTGGGGGTTCGAGTCCCCCCCCGCGCACCAGCCCATCATCAAAGAGCACGAGAACATCATGGCCGTTCAAGTTGAAACCCTCGACAAACTCGAGCGTCGCATCACGCTGACGCTGCCCGCCACCGCGATCACGTCGGAAGTCGAATCGCGCCTGCGACGTTTGTCGAGGACCGTCAAGGCCGACGGCTTCCGGCCTGGCAAGGTTCCGATGAGCGTGGTCGCGCGCCGGTACGGCTACTCGGTTCATAACGAAGTGATGAACGACAAGGTCGGCGAAGTCTTCAGCGAAGCCGTGAATGAGGCCAAGCTGAGAGTCGCCGGTACGCCGCGCATCACCGAGAAGGAAGGCGCGCCCGAAGGGCAGGTCGCTTTCGATGCGACCTTCGAGGTTTACCCCGAAGTGAAGCTGGGCGATCTCGGCACCGCCGAGGTCGAGCGGGTGTCCACCTCGGTGACGGATGCGGCGATCGACAAGACACTCGACATCCTGCGCAAGCAGCGTCGGACTTTCGCGCAACGACCGGCCAGCGAGCCGGCGCGGGTTGGCGATCGCGTGACGATCGACTTTGAAGGCAAGGTCGACGGCGTTCCGTTCGACGGCGGCAAGGCCGAGGGCTTCCAGTTCATCATCGGCGAAGGGCAGATGCTCGAGCAGTTCGATGCCGCCGTGCGCGGAATGAAGACCGGCGACTCGAAGACCTTTCCGCTCAAGTTCCCGGACGACTACCAGGGCAAGGACGTGGCCGGCAAGGAAGCGGACTTCATGGTCACGCTGAAGAAAATCGAGGACCAGCATCTGCCCGAGGTCAACGACGCCTTTGCGAAGTCAATGGGGGTTGCCGACGGCAGCGTGGGCGCCCTTCGGGCCGACATCCGCCGCAACCTCGAGCGCGAAGTGAAGTTCCGCGTGCTGGCGCGCAACAAGGCCAGCGTGATGGACGCGCTGGTCAAGGCGTCCGAGCTCGAGGTGCCGAAGTCACTGGTGGCGGGCGAGGTCGAGCGGATGATCGAATCGACGCGGGCCGACCTCAAGAAGCGTGGCGTCAAGGATGCGGAAACCGCACCGATCCCGCCTGACATGTTCCAAGCGCAGGCCGAGCGGCGCGTGCGCCTCGGCCTTGTCGTCGGCGAACTGGTGCGCAGCAACAGCCTGCAGGCACGTCCCGATCAGCTTCAAGCGCACATCGAAGAGATGGCCCAGAGCTACGAGAAGCCGTCGGAGGTTGTCCGTTGGTACCTCGGCGACCGGCAGCGCATGGCTGAGGTCGAGGCGATCGTGGTCGAGAACAACGTCGCCGCTTTCGTGCTCGACAAGGCCAAGGTCACCGACAAGGAGTTGGCCTTCGACGAGCTGATGGCGGCTTGACGAAAACACTCGCGGCGAACTGCGTCCTGTCTTTGGGTGGGGTCTTGACGTCACCTAAACTGTCCCCACGTCGTACCGACGGACAACTGCGAGGATTTGCATGAGCGCGCTGGAGACCAAAGGTTTAGGGATGGTGCCGATCGTCATCGAGACGTCGGGTCGCGGCGAGCGGGCCTATGACATCTACAGCCGGCTGCTGCGCGAGCGGCTGATCTTCCTGGTCGGCCCCGTCGACGATCACACGGCCAACCTCGTCGTTGCGCAAATGCTGTTTTTGGAGAGCGAGAACCCGGACAAGGACATCTCGCTGTACATCAATTCGCCGGGCGGCTCGGTCAGTGCCGGCATGTCGATCTTCGACACGATGCAATTCATCAAGCCGGACGTCTCGACTCTGTGCATGGGTATCGCTGCGAGCATGGGCTCGTTCCTGCTGATGGCAGGCGCGAAGGGCAAGCGCTTCGCGTTGCCCAACTCCCGGGTGATGATCCATCAGCCCTCGGGCGGCACGCAGGGGCAGGCGACCGACATCGAAATCCACGCCCGCGAGATTTTGAAGACACGCGAGCAACTGAATCGCATCTACGCCGACCGTACCGGGCAGTCGATCGAGAAGATCCGCGCTGACATGGAACGTGATTTCTTCATGGATCCGCAGGAGTCGAAGGCCTACGGCCTGATCGACAAGGTCCTCAGCAAGCGCGAGGCGCTGTCGAACGACTGATTTGGCGGGCGCCGAGTGCGGCGCCACAGCAACAACGAGGGGAACGGGGCCTTTCTCGCTGCAAAGGCCCCGTTTTCTTTTGAACTATCATCGAACCAGCCCTTTTCCGACCCCGACACAGCTCCGTTTATGGCCGACAAGAAAGGCTCTTCCAGCGAGAAGGTTCTGTACTGCTCGTTTTGCGGCAAGAGCCAGCACGAGGTCAAGAAACTCATTGCCGGCCCGTCCGTTTTCATCTGCGACGAGTGCATCGAGCTCTGCAACGACATCATTCGCGATGAAGTGCCGGCCGAGGCCGGAGATGCAAAAGCCGCGAAGTCCGACCTGCCGATCCCGAGCGAGATCAAGGCGAGTCTCGACCAGTACGTGATCGGCCAAGAGGTCGCGAAGCGGACCTTGTCGGTCGCGGTCTACAACCACTACAAGCGGCTCAAGCACATGAGCCGCACGAAGGACGAGATCGAGCTGTCGAAGAGCAACATCCTGCTGATCGGCCCGACCGGCTCCGGCAAGACGCTGCTCGCGCAGACGCTCGCGCGCCTCCTCAACGTGCCGTTCGTGATCGCCGATGCGACCACGCTCACCGAAGCCGGCTATGTCGGCGAGGACGTCGAGAACATCATCCAGAAGCTGCTGCAGAACTGCGGCTATGACGTCGAGAAGGCGCAGCGCGGCATCGTCTACATCGACGAGATCGACAAGATCTCGCGCAAGGCCGACAACCCGTCGATCACGCGCGACGTGTCGGGCGAAGGCGTTCAGCAGGCGCTGCTGAAGCTCGTCGAAGGCACGATGGCGAGCGTTCCGCCGCAAGGCGGCCGCAAGCATCCGAACCAGGACTTCCTGCAGATCGACACGACGAACATCCTGTTCATCTGCGGCGGCGCTTTCGACGGCCTCGAGAAGGTCATCCAGAACCGCTCGGAGCGCTCGGGGATCGGCTTTTCGGCGTCGGTGCATTCCAAGAGCGAAAAGCGAGTGTCCGAGGTTTTCCGCGATGTTGAGCCCGAGGACCTGATCAAGTTCGGCCTGATTCCCGAGCTGGTCGGCCGCCTGCCGGTGGTGGCGACATTGGGCGAGCTCACGGACGAGGCCCTCGTCCGAATCCTGATCGAGCCGAAGAACGCGCTCGTCAAGCAGTACCAGAAGCTCTTCGCGATGGACGGTGTAGAACTCGAGATCCGGCCCTCGGCGCTGTCGGCGATCGCGCGCAAGGCGCTCGCCCGCAAAATCGGTGCGCGTGGCCTGCGATCCATCATGGAGCAGTCGCTGATCGACACCATGTTCGAACTCCCGACGCTCGATGGCGTCGCGAAGGTCGTGCTCGACGAGCACACGATCGAAGACGAAGCAAAGCCGCTATTGGTCTACCGCGAACAGGCGAAGTTCAGCGCCTGAACATCGTGCCGCTGCCGCAACCGTGGGTCTGCCTCGAACGGCGGTGGCGGCGGCGTCTCCTTGCAATCGAGCACTCGAGCCTTAAATCGGCTTGAGAAAGAGAGGTTTCAACCATGTCTGGACATCCCGTACTCCCTGCTGAGCAGATCACGCTGCCGCTCCTGCCGCTGCGCGATGTGGTCGTGTTTCCCCACATGGTGATCCCGCTGTTCGTCGGTCGACCGAAGTCGATCAAGGCCCTCGAGGTGGCGATGGAAGCGGGTCGCCAGATCATGCTGGTCGCGCAGAAGGCGGCCGGCAAGGACGAGCCGAAGCCGGACGACATGTTCGAGGTCGGCTGTGTCTCGAGCATCCTGCAGATGCTCAAGCTGCCGGACGGCACCGTCAAGGTGCTGGTCGAAGGCATGCAGCGCGCCAACACGCACAGCATCACCGACAACGGCGAGTACTTCGTATCCGAGGTCACGCCGGTCCCGCCCGAGACGGATACGCAGCCGGAAATCGAGGCCCTGCGGCGCGCTGTCACGCAGCAGTTCGACCAGTACGTCAAACTCAACAAGAAAATCCCGCCGGAGATCCTGACATCCATCGCCGGCATCGACGACGCTGGCCGACTGGCCGACACGATCGCGGCACACCTTCCGTTGAAGCTGGAGAACAAGCAATCGGTGCTCGATCTGTTCAGCGTCGACAAGCGCCTCGAGAAGCTGCTCGAGCAACTCGAGCACGAAGTCGACATCCTGCAGGTCGAGAAGCGCATCCGCGGACGCGTGAAGCGCCAGATGGAGAAGAGCCAGCGCGAGTACTACCTGAACGAGCAGGTCAAGGCGATCCAGAAGGAGCTTGGTGACGGCGAAGAGGGCGCCGACATGGAAGAGCTCGAAAAGAAGATCGTTGCCGCCAAGATGCCGAAGGAAGCGCGCAAGAAGGTCGACGCCGAATTCAAGAAGCTGAAGCTGATGTCCCCGATGTCGGCCGAGGCCACCGTCGTGCGCAACTACATCGACACGCTGGTGAATCTGCCGTGGTCGAAGCGCACGAAGATCAAGCACGACCTCGCCTTCGCCGAGCAGGTGCTGAACGAGGACCACTACGGTCTCGACAAGGTCAAGGACCGGATTCTCGAGTACCTCGCGGTTCAGCAGCGCGTCGACAAGGTGAAGTCGCCGATCCTCTGCCTCGTCGGCCCGCCAGGCGTCGGCAAGACGTCGCTCGGCCAGAGCGTCGCCCGAGCGACGGGGCGCAAGTTCGTCCGCATGGCGCTGGGTGGCGTGCGCGACGAAGCCGAGATCCGCGGGCACCGCCGCACCTACATCGGCTCGATGCCGGGCAAGGTGCTGCAGAGCCTCACGAAGATCGGTACGCGCAACCCGTTGTTCCTGCTCGACGAGATCGACAAGCTCGGCATGGACTTCCGCGGCGACCCGTCGTCCGCCTTGCTCGAAGTGCTCGATCCGGAGCAGAACCACACGTTCAGCGACCACTACGTCGAGGTCGACTTCGACCTGTCGGACACGATGTTCATCGCCACGTCGAACTCGATGAACATCCCGCCTGCGCTGCTCGACCGGATGGAGGTGATCCGGCTGTCTGGCTACACCGAGGACGAGAAGGTCAACATCGCGTTGCGCTACCTGCTGCCGAAGCAGGCCAAGAACAACGGTGTCCGCGAGGGTGAACTCGAAGTCACGGAGTCGGCGGTGCGCGGCATCGTGCGCTATTACACCCGCGAGGCCGGAGTCCGCTCGCTCGAGCGCGAGATTTCCAAGATCTGCCGCAAGGTCGTGAAAGCGACCCAGCTCAAGCAGGCCAACGGCAAGGTCGTCGTTGTTGCGGACAACCTCAACGACTACCTTGGCGTCCGAAAGTTCGACTTCGGCCAAGCCGAGAAGAAGAATCAAGTCGGTCAAGTGGTGGGACTCGCATGGACCGAAGTTGGCGGCGATCTCCTGACGATCGAGGCCGCGGTCATGCCGGGCAAGGGCAACATCATTCGCACCGGTCAACTGGGCGACGTGATGAAGGAATCGGTCGAGGCCGCGCGATCCGTGGTGCGAAGCCGCTCGCGGCGACTCGGCATCAAGGACGAGATGTTCGAGAAGCGCGATGTGCACATCCACGTGCCGGACGGCGCGACGCCGAAGGACGGCCCGAGCGCTGGCATTGCGATGACGACCGCATTCGTCTCGGCCTTGACCGGTATTCCGGTGAAGGCCCATGTGGCGATGACTGGCGAGATTACGCTGCGCGGCGAGGTCACGGCGATCGGCGGCTTGAAAGAGAAGCTGCTCGCTGCGCACCGAGGCGGCATCACAACGGTGATGATTCCGGAGGAGAACGTCAAGGACCTTCAGGAAATCCCTGAGAACGTCAAGAACCACCTGGAGATCGTGCCCGTGCGCTGGATCGATCGTGTGCTTGAGGTCGCCCTCGAGACGATGCCCCAGCCGTTGCCGGAAGACGAGCCGGCCAAGCCGGCCGAGAGCGTGGCTTCGGCAGCGGCGCCCGCCCCCGTCGTGGGCCCGGATCTGCTGACCCATTGACCAAGGGACGCGCCGGCTGAGCCGGCGTTCTTTCCCCTATAATTTCAGCTCTCGGTTCAGCAATGAGCTGAGAGATTTGCGGGAGTAGCTCAGTTGGTAGAGCGCAACCTTGCCAAGGTTGAGGTCGAGAGTTCGAGACTCTTCTCCCGCTCCAGTTATCGAAGAAGGAAGCATGATGCTTCCTTCTTTTTTTGAGATCATCATGTTGTCGTGCCGCCTCCTGAAGGCATGCACGAGACCTGGCGCGGTAGCAAAGCGGTTATGCACCGGATTGCAAATCCGATCAGCGCGGTTCGACTCCGCGCCGCGCCTCCAACATTCACGCAAGCCCACCGTGAACGCAGACGACCTCTCTGTTGAGTACGATCGACTTCGCGTCGAACTGAAGCGGCTGCTCGAGGCACCGGTCCGGGACATGGCGGCAGTGCAGCACGTTGTTGATCGACTCGACGAAGTCCACATGCGGTTCAAGGCAGCGCACGGATTGCACGGAAACAATCCGAACGAATAAGGGCGCTCCAGCGTCCGACCCAAAGGCGCCCATCGATAATGCCGGCGCGCCCGGGTGGTGAAATTGGTATACACAGCGGACTTAAAATCCGCCGCTTCTTGCAAGAGGGCGTACGGGTTCAAGTCCCGTCCCGGGCACCACGGTTCCTCGCCCCCTTTCGGCAGCGCTATAAAATAGTACGAGCGTGCTTTTCGGAGCTGGTCTGCGGTGACAGGTCGCGGCGCGACGCCGAAAGGCGAGTACTAGAATGAATTTGAAACAGCCGCTGCTGTAGGAGTTCCACGTCCATGAAGATCCTCGTTCCCGTCAAGCGGGTGGTCGACTACAACGTCAAGGTGCGCGTCAAGTCGGATGGCAGCGGCGTCGACATTGCCAACGTCAAGATGTCGATGAACCCGTTCGACGAGATCGCCGTCGAAGAGGCGGTCCGCCTGAAAGAGAAGGGCGCCGCGACCGAGGTTATCGCCGTGTCGTGCGGCGTTCAGCAATGCCAGGAAACGTTGCGAACCGCGATGGCGATCGGCGCCGATCGCGCGATCCTCGTCAGCACGGATGCCGAACTCCAGCCGCTGGCCGTCGCAAAGCTGTTGAAGGCCCTGATCGACAAGGAACAGCCGGGTCTGGTCATTCTCGGCAAGCAGGCCATCGACGACGATTGCAACCAGACCGGACAGATGCTCGCCGCGCTGGCAGACCTCCCACAGGCTACGTTCGCGTCGAAGGTCGAGATCGCCGACGGCGCGGCACAGGTCACCCGCGAGGTGGACGGTGGCCTCGAGACATTGAAGATCACTTTGCCCGCCATCATCACGACGGACTTGCGCCTGAACGAGCCGCGCTATGTGACGCTGCCCAACATCATGAAGGCCAAGAAGAAGACGATGGACATCCTCAAGCCGGAAGACCTGGGCGTGGACATCAAGGCCCACCTGAAGACCTTGAAAGTCAGCGAGCCTCCCAAGCGCAGCGCCGGCATCAAGGTGCCCGATGTGGCGACGCTCGTCGCCAAACTGAAGAACGAAGCCAAGGTCATCTGACATGCCAGCCCTCGTCATCGCCGAACACGACCACGCCAGCATCAAGGGCGCGACGCTCAACACCATCGCAGCTGCGCTGCTGTGTGATCCCGAGGTCCACGTGCTGATCGCGGGATCGAACGCCGGCGGGGCCGCTGCGGCCGCCGCAAAGGTCACTGGTGTCAAGAAGGTGCTGCATGCCGACGGCGAGCAGTTCGCTCACGGTCTGGCCGAGAACCTCGCGGCCCAGGTGCTCGCGATCGCGTCGGACTACAGCCATCTGCTGTTTCCGGCAACGGCCGCAGGTAAAAATGTGGCGCCGCGCGTGGCGGCCAAGCTGGATGTCGGGCAGATCTCCGACATCACGAAGGTCATCGGCGCCGATACGTTCGAGCGGCCCATCTACGCCGGCAACGCGATAGCGACCGTACAGAGCCTCGATGCCAAGAAGGTGATCACTGTCCGGACGACCGGCTTCGACCCGGCGGCCGCGAGCGGGGGTTCGGCTTCGGTTGATTCCGTTCCGGCGGTCGGCGATTCTGGCAAGTCGTTGTTTGTCGGCAGCGAGATCGCGAAGAACGACCGTCCGGAATTGACCGCGGCGAAGATCATCGTTTCCGGTGGCCGGGCGATGGGTTCGAGCGACAAGTTCACCGCCGTGCTGACCCCGCTTGCCGACAAGCTGGGTGCGGCGCTAGGTGCCAGCCGCGCCGCCGTCGACGCGGGCTATGCGCCGAACGACTGGCAGGTCGGGCAGACCGGCAAGATCGTCGCGCCGCAGCTCTACATTGCGTGCGGGATCAGCGGCGCCATCCAGCACCTGGCCGGCATGAAGGACTCGAAGGTCATCGTCGCGATCAACAAGGACG
>Ga0068867_100002935_pt1 | contig 12014 bp, 12 predicted proteins | sample KBSMisM32_FD_65649 | JGI IMG/M metagenome (GOLD analysis project Ga0068867, IMG submission 65649) | Miscanthus rhizosphere microbial communities from Kellogg Biological Station, Michigan, USA - KBS Miscanthus M3-2 | ecosystem: Host-associated > Plants > Roots > Rhizosphere > Soil ...
GGGCCTCTCCCGACCCGGGAGAGAACGGCGGGCGTTGTTGACCGCCGGTGTGTTGTCACCCATGGTGAGCGGCTGGCCCAAGGCCGTGCTGGCCGGGGCGCAGGTCGAGGAACCGCTTGCCGACTCCGTACGTTCGGTTTTGTCGGCCGCGATCGCAAATCGAGCGCCTCCCAAGCCGGGTTTCGCCAGCATCGAGGAACGACTCTCGCATTTGCGCTGGCTCGGTGCGATGAGCGAGCGTTTGAAGAAGCGGACCGCCGAGCATGTGACAAGGGTCGAATTCCTCGAGACGCTCTGGTACGAGAGCACTCGTGCCGGTCTAGAGCCTTCGTTGTTGCTCGGCCTCGTGCAAGTGGAAAGCGGATTTCGCAAGTACGCGGTCAGCGTCGCAGGCGCGCGCGGGTTCGCTCAGGTGATGCCGTTTTGGGCGCGGCTGATCGGCGATGGGGACACGGGGCGGCTCTTTCACACCCAAACGAACCTCCGTTTCGGGTGCGTGATCCTGCGCCACTACCTCAACCTCGAGCGCGGTGACCTGTACCTCGCGCTCGGACGCTACAACGGCAGCCGCGGCCGCCCGGAATATCCGAACGCCGTATTCGGCGCCCGCCGGGCTTGGGAGTTCCAAGCCACCTGATCGTCAGCGTGCCGCGAGTCCGCGCCAGGCCTTAGGGGCGGCGCCTTCCAGTCCCAGCAACGCCAGCACCCTCTCTGTCGTGTCGTCGACCAGATCGTCGATCGTCTTGGGCCGGTGATAGAAGGCTGGCAACGGCGGAAAAACGACTGCTCCCATTTCGGTTGCTGCGACCATATTGCGCAGATGTGCCAGGTTCAGAGGCGTTTCTCGGACCATGAGCACCAGGCGCCGACGCTCCTTCAACGTGACGTCGGCGGCGCGGGAAAGCAGGTTGTCGGAAAAGCCGTTTGCGACTGCAGCCAGCGTCTTCATCGAGCACGGTGCAATCACCATCCCGGCGGTGTCGAAGGATCCGCTGGCAATGGCGGCACCGATGTCCGCCGGGTTGTAAGAGACGTCGGCGAGCGCCTCGAGTGCCTTGCGATCGAGGTCCAATTCGTGATGGACGTTGAGAATGCCGGCCGCGCTGGCGACCAGGTGCGTCTGACATTGCAGCTGTCGCAGCCGCTTCAGCAGACCAACCGCGTAAACGGCGCCAGTCGCGCCGGTGATGCCGACGACGACGCGGGCGCCGGCAGCGTTCACCGGTCAGGCGGTCGTACCGAGCGTCTGCTGAAGCTCGCCGGCCTGGTACATCTCCGTCATGATGTCGGAGCCACCGACGAATTCGCCGTTGACGTAGAGCTGCGGGATCGTCGGCCAGTTTGCATAGCTCTTAATGCCCTGCCGGATCCCGTCGTCTTCGAGGACGTTGACCGTCGTCAGGTCGTCGACCCCGCACGCTTTCAAGATCTGGATTGCACGTCCGGAAAAGCCACACATCGGAAACTGGGCGGTTCCCTTCATGAAGAGTACAACGCGGTTGCTCTTCACCAAGTCGTCGATGCGTTGTTGCACGTCGTTCATGTAAATAGCCAGTGGATGAATTGGATAGGCAACGTTATACGGCAAACGGCGCTCAAGGCTCGGAAGGCGGTTTGAAGGCCTTGCGGCAGCCCACTCAGAACGAGTACGAGACGCCCAGTTGCAGGACCGGGGACCAGCGCATGTCGCGAACCGCGTCGTCGAGACCTTGCGATCCACCGAATACGCGTCCGAACTTGACGGCACTGCTCGGACTCAACGATACGACGCCGAGATCTGCGTTGAAGCTCCAGCCGCCGCGCGGCGACAAGCCGGTGTAGCCGACACCGACGTACGGCAGCGTCGGCGTATCGGTCGATGGGTCGCCGGACGAAAGCGCCGTCGCTTGCGCCGACGTTCGCCTGTCTACATTGAAGCCGCCGCCGCCAGACCCGCTGGTCAGAGCGGTCCAGGCCTGGGCGCGCGGACCGATCAGCAGGCCGCTCGTGGCACGGAACCCGCCCACCCGCTTCGGCCCGAGAAGTGACTCGGTTAGGTAGTAGTCGCTCATCAGGCTCAGGCTTCCCGCACCAGGGCTGGCCGGTCCGAAGTTGCGCAGGCTGGCGGGCGAGGGCGAATTCAGCGAGAGCCGGCCTTGCCAACGCGACCATTGAAGCTCGTCGCCGTTGACCGTCAAGCCGTTTCCGTCGGTGGCGTTGGCCACTATGACATGGCCTACAAGGGCAACCGACGCCGCTATTCGCATGGGTAAGCTCATCACGACAACCTCCCCGAAATGACGCAACCCCGGACGGCTCTTTGACCCAATTTGCCACCGGGAGTTCATGCTACGCCGCCAGCGGAAAGCGCGTGTGGTATTCGTCCCGCAAGCCGGGCAGTTTGCGATCGCTGAGGTGGATTTTCACGCGTTCAGGGGGTACCTGACGGCTGACTCCTAGACGGTTAAGGACCGTCGACTTCGTGCTCTGACGCCGCCGGTGCAACGCGGCTTCCCGGCAAGGTCGGTGTGGGTCTCGATCCGCGAAAACGTTGCAGCCCTCAGAAATTTCGCAACGGCGCTTGCCTGCTCGAAGCCATGCTCGACCCAGATCCAGCCTCCGTCACGGAGGTGATCGGGCGCAGGCTGCACGATGCTTCGCAGGGCGGCCAGCCCGTTTTCCTCGGCAACCAACGCGGTCAAGGGCTCGTGCCGAAGCGCTTCCAGGTGCGGGTCTCCGGCTGCGACATACGGCGGATTGCCGAGCGCCACGTCGAAACGCTCGCCCACCCAGGGCTCCCACCAAGAGCCGAGTCGGAAGGTGATTTCCAGCCCGAGTCGGTTCGCGTTCCGGCGCGCGATCGCCAGGGCCGCCTCGCTGATGTCCGATGCGTAGACATGCGCATCTGGCAGAGCCGCCTTGCAAGCCAGCGCGATCGCGCCACTGCCGGTGCCGAGGTCGACGATGCTCGGCGATCGATTGCCTTGGCTGCGGCAATGCGCAATGGCCAGATCGACGAGCAGTTCGGTTTCGGGCCGGGGGATGAGCACCGCGGCCGTGACGTCGAGCTCAAGACCGTAAAAATCCTTGGAGCCCAGGATGTAGGCCACCGGTTCGCCGTCTAGACGCCGTCGCACGGTTTCTCGCCAAACTGCCGCTTCGGGTTCGCTGAGCGGCGCATCATCATGGGCGATCACCCAAGTGCGGGGTCGGCCGAGGACGTATGCGAGCAGCAGCGTCGAGTCGGTCCGATCGAGCCCCGCTACGCGTCCCTCCAAGAGCGCGTCCCCGGTCGAAAAGGTCTTCGAAGGCGTGCCATCCTTTGAACCGGACGTACCGTCGGTCATCCGGCGCCGCCGCTTTCCAGTGCCGCGAGTTGCTCCGCCGCCTGCGCAGCCTTCAGTGCGTCGATGATGTCGTCCAGGTCGCCGTCGAGAATCGCCTGCAGCTTGTAGAGCGTGAGGTTGATGCGGTGATCCGTCATCCGGCCTTGCGGGAAGTTGTAGGTCCGAATGCGATCGCTGCGGTCGCCGCTGCCGATCAATCCCTTGCGCGTCGCCGCCTCGTGTGCGGCTCGCTCGGAACGCTCCTTTTCCGCGAGGCGGGCAAGCAGCACGGCCATGGCCTTGGCCTTGTTTCGGTGTTGCGAGCGGTCGTCCTGGCACTCGGCGACGATTCCGGTGGGCAGGTGCGTGATCCGGATCGCGCTGTCCGTCTTGTTGACGTGCTGGCCGCCCGCGCCGCTCGCCCTGAAGGTGTCGATTCGCAGTTCAGCCGGATTCAACTTGACTTCTTCGCTCGCGTCCGGCTCGGGCAGCACGGCAACGGTACAGGCGCTCGTGTGGATGCGACCCTGCGTCTCGGTGACGGGCACCCGCTGAACCCGGTGCCCGCCCGACTCAAACTTCAGGCGCCCGTAAACGCCGTCGCCGCTGATCCGGAAGATGATCTCCTTGTAGCCGCCGAGCTCGCTCGAACTCTCGCTCATCACCTCCGCTTGCCAGCGCTTGCGTTCGCCGTGGCGCAGGTACATGCGCGCAAGGTCGCCGGCAAACAGAGCCGATTCATCGCCACCCGTGCCGGCGCGGATCTCGAGGAATGCCGCGCGGTCGTCGTCCGGATCGCGCGGAAGCAGCGCGGCCTGCAGATCCAGGCGCAGTCCTTCGAGGTCGTGGCGGGCGCTGTCGGCCTCTTCCTTCGCGAGTTCGATCATCCCGGGCTCGACATCCGGCGCCTCCAGCAATTCGAGTGCTCCGGCGAGATCGCGCTCGCGTTGCTCGAATTCTCGAAATCGCTCGACCAGACCGCTGACCTCGGCGTGTTCGCGGCTCAGCTCGCGATAGCGCTTCATGTCGGCGGCGATATTGCCATCGCCCAAGGTGGCATCAAGCTCGTGAAGCCGGAGGGCGAGCCGCTCGAATTGCTGGCGAAGGGATGCTTTCATAGCGTCTCGAATTGGGCAAAACGCCTGCGCATTGAGCGCGGCCACTTGGCCCGATGGGCAGCAGGGCCGCGTCGCTAGCGCTTGTCGTCGGTTGGCGGCCGGGCGCTGTGACGCAGAAAGAGACGCGCGATCGTCTGGTTCAGTTGCTCGCGCTGGTCCGCCTCAGTGGCTTTTAGCTCGGCCAGAGTGCCGTGCAGCATCTTCTGTGCGACGCCGCGCGACAGCGATTCGAGGACGGCGCCGATATCCTCTCCGCCCGCTAGCAGCTTCTTCGCGCGCGCAATCTCGACGGCACGCCACTCGTCGCTTTGTGCATGCAGCGCTTGAATCAGCGGTATCGAGCCGCGCTGGTCGAGCCAATGGACGAAGCCTTGAACTCCCACCTCGATGATGGCCTCGGCTTGCGCCACCGCGGCTTCGCGTCGCTCGCCTGCACGTTGAACCAGGTTCGACAGCGTGTCGACGGTGTAGAGAAAGACGTCCGAAAGACGCTCGACTTCCGGCTCGATGTCGCGCGGCACTGCCAGATCGACCATGAACATCGGCCGATGCTTGCGCTGTTTCAACGCACGCTCGACGGCTCCCAGGCCGATGATCGGCAGCGAGCTGGCGGTCGATGAAATGACGATGTCGAACTCCGCCAGCCGAGAGGGCAGTTCGGCCAGCCGGATCGCTTCTGCGCCGAGCCGCAATGCGAGCTTTTCGCCACGGTCGAGCGTCCGGTTGGCGACGGCCATCGCCTTGGGGGTTCGCGCCGCAAAATGGGTCGCGGCGAGTTCGATCATGTCGCCCGCGCCGACGAAGAGGACCTTCGTGTCCCGCAGGTCTTCGAACAGCTGTGCCGCCAGACGCACGCACGCCGCCGCCATGCTGATCGAATGGCTGCCGATCTCGGTCGAGCTGCGAACTTCTTTGGCGACGGCGAACGAGCGCTGGAACATCTGCTGCAAGGTCGCCCCGAGCGTTCCTGCACTGTCGGCCTCGCGAACCGCCTGCTTGAGCTGACCAAGGATCTGCGGCTCTCCCAACACCATCGAATCGAGGCCGCTGGCAACCCTGAATGCGTGGCGCGCAGCGGAGCTGCCCTCAAGCACATAGGCGTGGTCCCGCAATGTCTGCGGAGCCACGCCTCCGACGCCGGCGAGCCAGTTGACGGTCGGCTCGACCAGGCCTGCCTCCGCGCCGACGTACACCTCGGTCCGGTTGCAGGTCGAGACGATGGCAACTTCGTTGGCGCGTCGCAGGCGCGCCTTGAATCCTTGCAGCGTCGTTGCAAGTTGCTCCGGCGCAAACGAAAAACGCCCGCGCAGATCGAGTGGGGCGGTCGTATGGTTGAGACCGAGGGCGAAGACGCTCACCCTTCGATTATAAAATCCGAGCGCTCAGAGGCCTCATACGCGGCGAGCGGAACCGTCATGTCAAGTGCCCGCCTGCTCGCGCAGGCGCGTGGAGATGCGCCCTGAACCTGCTTGACGCCGTCTGGCACATCATCAATTTTCTGGGGCCCGCCTTAGGCACCGGCGTGCTCGCCGCATCATTCGCCAAATTGCTGTGGCGTTCCGAGCTCGGTTCCGCGGGCTGGCTTCGTCTTTGCCTCCTCGCAAGTGGCGCCGCGGCGGCGGCGCTGCTCGCGGGCCTTGTGTGGCTCGGCCACGATGGGCGTATCGCCACCTATGCGGCGATGATCGGCGCCACCGCGCTCAGCTTGTGGTGGGTCGGTTTCCGGCCGTTGCGGGGCTAGCCAGCCGTTGAGCGGACGACGACACCAGGGTCCCGTGCAGCGAATGCCCGCGGACTTCAGTGATGACGACCTGGCTCATCCGCCCGATGACGTCAGCGCCAGCCGGGAAGTTGACCAGGCGGTTGCATTCGGTGCGCCCGGTCATGTCGCCGCCACCTTTGCGCGAGGGCCCTTCGACCAGGACCGATTGGACGGTGCCGACCCGTGCTGCGCTGATCCGGTCGCCGTTGCGCTCGATCGCGTCCTGGAGTCGTTGCAGCCGCGCCATCTTCGTCGCTGGCGCGGTCTCGTCGCGCAGTGCCGCCGCCGGCGTGCCGGGCCGGGGACTGAACACAAAGCTGAAGCTGTAGTCAAAACCCACGTCGTCGATCAGCTTCATGGTCCGGGCGAAGTCGTCATCGGTTTCGCCAGGAAAACCGACGATGAAATCGCTCGAAATGCATATATCCGGCCGGACCGCGCGGAGCTTGCGGATGGTGCTCTTGTATTCGGCCGCCGTGTAGCCGCGTTTCATCGCCATCAGGATGCGATCGCTGCCGTGCTGCACTGGCAGGTGCAGATGACCGACCAGTTGCGGCACGTTCGCATACGCGTCGACGAGTCGCTGCGTGAACTCGTTCGGATGACTCGTCGTGTAGCGAATGCGCGCGATGCCGGGCATCGCCCCGACGTACTCGAGCAGCAGGGCGAAGTCGGCCAGTTCGCTGCCGGCGCCCATCTTGCCGCGGTAGGCATTGACGTTCTGGCCCAGCAAGGTCACTTCCTTGACGCCTTGGTCGGCCAAGCCGGCGACCTCGGCGAGCACGTCGTCGAGCGGCCGTGAGACCTCTTCGCCGCGTGTGTACGGCACCACGCAGTAGCTGCAGTATTTCGAGCAGCCCTCCATGATCGACACGAAGGCGGTCGGTCCCTCGACGCGTGCCGGCGGCAGGTTGTCGAACTTCTCGATCTCGGGAAAGCGAATGTCGACCTGCGGCCGGTTCTCGGCTTGCCTTCGGTCGATCAGCTCCGGGAGCCGGTGCAGCGTCTGCGGCCCGAAGACGACGTCCACATAGGGCGCGCGACGAATCAGCGCTTCGCCTTCCTGGCTGGCGACGCAGCCGCCCACGCCGATCAGCACGCCTTTGGACTTCAGATGCTTGACCCGGCCGAGATCGCTGAACACCTTTTCCTGGGCCTTCTCGCGAACCGAACAGGTGTTGAAGAGGATCAGATCGGCCTGCTCGACGTCGGCCGTTGCTTCGTAGCCGCGCGCAGCATGCAGCACATCCACCATCTTGGCCGAGTCGTACTCGTTCATCTGGCAGCCGAAGGTCTTGATGAAGACCTTCTTCGGCGCGGACGCGCCCATCGTCACGGCCGGCTCCAGGTCTGAGTGGTCGAATCGAAATTCCACGCTTCCGCCTGTTGGGGCGTCGCCGGCCAGGGCCGCTTGGCCGCCTCCTCGGGAGTCAGGATCCAGACGTCGCTGATCAGATCGGTCGGGTCCAGGGTGTAATGGACGAGAAGCTTCGCGCCGATCAGCGTTCCGGAGAGCGCCAGCGTGTTGCCCTGGTTGCGAATGCGCGCCCCGGGCGCGAGGCGCGCCGGTCGGCCGTTCAGCGTGACCAGCGGCGGTTCGTCGATGACCAGCGATCCGCGCAGGGCAGCCTTCGGAAATTGCCGCTGGACCTGGGCCTGAGCAGCATCCGCCGCCCAAAAGGCAATCGCGGCATAGACGAGGGCGAGGACAAGCCGAAAGTTCATGTCGAATCCGAGTGGTAAGGCCGAATTGAAAACGGCTCCGGCTCTTTCGAGATCCGAAGCCGGACATGGGGTGGTGGCGCTTCAGGGACTCGAACCCCGGACCTGCGGATTATGATTCCGTCGCTCTAACCGACTGAGCTAAAGCGCCTGAGCGCGAGAGTATAGCGACGGCACGTCCCGTCGAAGACTCACGCCGCGCATGCCCTTCGGCCCTGTGCCGAGGCGACTCCAACTTCCTGCCGCATGTTCAGCTTTTTCAAGAAGAAAACCGCACCGGCACCGCCGGCTGTGCCTGAGTCACGACCGGCTGCGCCAACTGCGGAAGTGGCATCGACCCGCTTGGAAAGCATCCCTGCAGCGCCGCCGCCGCCGATCGCGGCTCCGTCCTGGCGAGCCCGCCTCGGCGGCTGGGGCAACGCAAGGCCGGGCAGGGAAGAATCGCCGCCGGATCCGTCGTCGACGCCGCCACCGGCGCCGCCGACGAGTCCTTTGTCGCCGGCCGTGTCCGCGGGTCCTGCGGCCTTTTCGACGCTCGACAAGGCCGGGGGCGCGAAAGATCTGCCCGCCATCGAGCCGCCGCCGGTGTCTGCTGCGCCACCGCCGCGCCCCGACTGGATGGCGAAGCTGCGCAGCGGCTTGCGCAAGACCGGATCGACGATCGCGCTCGCATTCACCGGTGCGCAGGTCGGCGACGAGCTTTACGAAGACCTCGAGACAGCGCTCTTGCAGGCCGATGCCGGCATCGAGGCGACCGAATACCTGCTCGACGACCTGCGTTGGCGGGTCAAGCGGGCTGAAGCGACCAAGGTGTCGGAGGTGAAGGATCTGCTTGCCGAGGCGATCGCCGCGCTGTTGGCGCCGCTCGAACGGCCTTTGCAAGTCGGCCAGCACACGCCGACCGTGATCATGGTGGTCGGTGTCAACGGTGCGGGCAAGACGACGACCATCGGCAAGCTGACCCGTCATCTGGTCAATGCGCAGCAGAAGGTGATGTTGGCGGCCGCCGACACCTTTCGGGCGGCGGCGCGCGAGCAGCTCGCCGTCTGGGCTGACCGCGCCGATCTGCCCGCTTCGTCTGCGGGTGGACGGGTGGATATCGTGAGCCAGCAAGGCGGCGACCCGGCGGGCGTCACGTTCGATGCGGTCGTTGCTGCGAAATCGCGCGATTGCGATGTCGTCATCGCCGACACCGCCGGCCGGCTGACGACTCAGCCGCACCTGATGGAGGAGTTGAAGAAGATCCGGCGCGTCATCACGAAGGCCCAGGAGGACGCGCCGCACGAGGTGCTGCTGGTCATCGATGGCAACACCGGACAGAACGCGCTGACGCAGGTGCAGGCGTTCGATGCGGCCCTTCAGCTCACCGGTCTGGTCGTCACGAAGCTCGACGGCACGGCAAAGGGCGGCGTACTGGCGGCGATTGCGCTGTGGGCGCGGTCTCGCGCCGGACCGCTGGCGGTCTATTTCATCGGCGTCGGAGAGAAGCTCGAGGACTTGCAGACCTTCAGCGCCCGCGAGTTTGCCGACGCGCTGGTCGGCGGCGCCTGACCGGGGTCAGCGACGCTGCAGGTGTCCCGGTGTCGGCGGCGGGAGCGTCGCCGGCATCGAGTCGAGCTCGTCGAACCAGGTCGAGGCGGTCGGCTCCCGCACCTCCGTCACCTCGATGCCTTCGTCGGGCGTCCAGTTCCGGTCGGTATCCTCGAACGGGTTGCCGCCGGGTTCTACCACTGGCACCGCTTGCGCCGCGACCCGGCGTGCGGCCAGTTCGAGCGGCACAGCCGGCATCTTCGGCGCGATCGTCGCGCGCGCCGCTTCGACAGACGGCAACGATTCCTGGTTCCAGACATGCAACGGGATGCCGACTGCGTCGAGTGCACGGCTGACCCGTGCGAGCCGCCGCCGCACGCTATCGGTCAGTTGGGCGTTGTACGGGCGCACTTCGACGACGGCGACGACTTGCGATGTGACGTCGCAGACGACCAGATCGACGCATTGACTTCCCAGACGCCGCATCCATTCGGCATAGGAATTCCGCTTCGGTACCGTGATGAAGCGCGCAATCGGCACCTGAGCCAGGATCATGTAGCCCGGCAGCGCCAGACGCAGCGTGCTGTAGGCAATCCGTTCCGAGGTTCGAAGGATCTGCGTCGTGGCCGGTGGCCAGCCGGCGAGCGTGTCGAGCCGGTCGCCCGAGTCGCCGTCAGCCAGATCGGCTCGCGAGCGCCGCCTGATCAGCCACCAAACCGCAACCAGCACCGCGACGATCGCGATCGAGAGAGGCAACAACGTATCCATTCGGGCCGGATCGTGCGGGCGCAAGTAATCAGCGGTCGATCGTGCCGCAGGAAGGCGCAGCGGCTGCGCCCATGATCAGCGCATGCCGCCCATGCCGCCGAGCGCCTTCATGCCGCCCATGCGTCGCATCATCTTCATCATGCCGCCGCCCTTCATCTTCTTCATCATCTCGCGCATCTGGTTGAACTGGTTCAGCAGCCGGTTCACGTCCTGAACCTGCACGCCGGCGCCCATCGCGACCCGGCGCTTGCGCGTCGCTTTCAGCAAGTCCGGCTTGCGGCGCTCGAGCGGAGTCATCGAGCAGATGATGCCTTCCATGCGCCGTACGTCGCGCTCGGCGCGGTCCATGTCGGCGGCACCAAGGTTGCCGGCCTTTCCAGCCAGCTGGGACGGCAGCTTGTCCATCAGGCCGGCAAGCCCGCCCATCTTCTTCATCTGCGACAGCTGAGCGAGGAAGTCGTTCAGGTCGAAGCTGTCGCCGGCCTTGACCTTGTCGGCAAGCTTCTGGGCTGCCGCGATGTCGACGCCCTTCTGAACCTCCTCGACGAGCCCGACGATGTCGCCCATGCCGAGCACGCGCCCTGCATGACGCTGCGCATCGAAGACCTCGAGTCCATCGATCTTTTCGCTGATGCCGGCGAACTTGATCGGCACGCCGGTGATCGAGCGCACCGAGAGCGCCGCGCCGCCGCGCGAGTCGCCATCCATCTTGGTCAGAACGATGCCGGTCAGCGGCAGCGCGGCCTTGAAGGCCTTCGCGGTGTTGATCGCGTCCTGCCCCTGCATCGCATCGACGACGAACAGCGTCTCGACGGGCTGCAGCGCGGCGTGCAGGTCGGCAATCTCGGTCATCAGCGTCTCGTCGATGCCGAGTCGTCCGGCGGTATCGACCAGCAGCACGTCGACGAAATGCTTGCGCGCGTAATCGAGCGCCGCCCGGGCGATGTCGATCGGCCGGTCCGACATTGTCGACGGGAACCACTCGGCACCTGCCTGGCGCGTCACCACCTTCAACTGCTCGATCGCCGCGGGGCGGTAAACGTCGGCTGAAACCGTCAGCACCTTCTTCCGGCGCTTTTCGATCAGGAACTTCGCGAGCTTGGCAGTGGTGGTGGTCTTCCCGGAACCCTGCAAGCCGGCCATCAGGATGACCGCCGGCGGCTGGGTCGCAAGGTCCAGCTCCGCGCCGCCTTCGCCCATGACCGCCGTCAGCTCGCGGTTGACGATGCCGACGAGCGCCTGGCCAGGGGACAGCGAGCCGGCGACTTCGGCGCCGAGCGCACGCTCCTTGATGCGGTTGACGAAGTCGCGGACGACCGGCAACGCGACGTCGGCTTCGAGCAGCGCCATGCGCACCTCGCGCATCATGTCCTGCACGTTGTCCTCGGTGATGCGCGCCTGGCCGCGCATCGTCTTGACGAGGCGGCTCAGCCGTTCGGTGAGGTTCGAGGCCATTGGGTGGGGTGCGGCACCGTCGCTGCGGACGGGGCGCGAAAGTACACTCTGCCGATGATTCTATCGTTCGGCCCGAGCTCCGAAGCGGGCTCGGGGACTGCATTGGCGCTGAGCAGCTTGAGCCTCGCCGCGCTGCTCTGTTACGCGGCAGCTGCACTGCCCGGCGAGCGGTTTTCAAGCGGCCTCCGCGTCGCTCTCCTGCTCGGCTGGCTGGCGCAAGGCGCCGCGATCGTGGTCGACATTGCGGGCATCGGCGCATCGTCGTCCGGTGCCCGCTTCGGCTTCGCGCCGGCGCTGTCGACGACGCTGTGGTTGGTGCTCGCGGTGTATGGGCTCGAGAGTCGCTTCATTCCG
>Ga0068867_100002952_pt1 | contig 11981 bp, 9 predicted proteins | sample KBSMisM32_FD_65649 | JGI IMG/M metagenome (GOLD analysis project Ga0068867, IMG submission 65649) | Miscanthus rhizosphere microbial communities from Kellogg Biological Station, Michigan, USA - KBS Miscanthus M3-2 | ecosystem: Host-associated > Plants > Roots > Rhizosphere > Soil ...
GAGATCTTCGGCCCGGTCCAGGTGCTGATCGCGTTCGACGGCGAGGCCGAGGCGCTGCGCATCGCCAACGGCACCGCGTACGGCCTGGTCGCCGGCGTGTGGGCCCGTGACGGCGGGCGCCAGATGCGGATGGCGAGGAAGCTCCAGTGCGGGCAGGTCTTCGTCAACAACTACGGCGCCGGCGGCGGCGTCGAGCTGCCGTTCGGCGGCGTCAAGCACTCGGGCCACGGTCGCGAGAAGGGTTTCGAGGCGCTGTACGGCTTCTCGACCTTGAAGACGATCGCGATCCAGCACGGATAGCCCACGGAGACACACATGAGACTCGAAGGCAAGGTCGCGATCGTGACCGGAGGCGGTTCCGGCTTCGGTGAGGGCATCGCGAGGAAGTTCGTCGCCGAGGGCGCGAAGGTGCTGATCGCCGACCGCGACCGGGCCGGCGGTGAGCGCGTCGCAAGGGCGCTCGGCGCATCGGCGAAGAGCGTCGTCGCCGACGTCTCGCGCGGCGCGGACGTGAAGGCGATGACCGAGGCCGCGCTCGATGGCTTCGGCCGCCTCGACATCCTCGTCAACAACGCCGGCATGGGCCACGTGCCGCAGCCGCTCGAAGGGCTCGGCGAGGATGACTTCGACCGCATTCTCGCGGTCAACGTCAAGTCGATCTACCTCGCGGCGCGCGAGGTCGTACCGCGCTTCAAGGCGCAGAAGCGCGGCGTGATCCTGAACGTCGCGAGCACGGCCGGGGTCAGTCCGCGGCCGCGCCTCACCTGGTACAACGCCAGCAAGGGCTGGGTCATCACCGCGACGCGCTCGATGGCGGTCGAGCTCGCGCCGTTCGGCATCCGCGTCGTCGCGCTGAACCCGGTCGCCGGCGAAACGCCGATGCTGAAGACCTTCATGGGCGAGGACACGCCGGAGATGCGCGCGAAGTTTCTCTCGACGATTCCAATTGGCCGCTTCTCGACGCCCGAAGACCTCGGCAACGCGGCCTGCTTCCTGTGCAGCGACGAGGCCTCGATGATCACCGGCGTCGCGATGGAGGTGGATGGCGGGCGCTGCATTTGAGGCGCACGCCGCGGCACGTTGCATCGACAACCGCCGCTTCCTGGCGCACCCGGCGATGGCATGACCGACCAGCTCGCTGAGTCCGATGTCGCGGCGCTTCTAGGGTCCGCGCGGCGCGTGCTCGGCGCGCTGCGCGTCGAGTTCGACCGCACGGCGGCGGCATTGGCGCGCGTCTGCGCGAAAGGCGGGACGCTCGATGGGACACGGCTCGACCAGCGCCAGCTGGCGAGCTATGAGTTGGCGCTGGCTAGCGCCGATCTGCTGGCGGCCGAGACGGCGGTCGGTCCGATCGCGGAGATCGACGCCGGCTGGCACGACGGCGCGGCCCCCGGGTCTGTGACCTCCGACTCGGCGATCGACAGCTCCGCGCTAGGCGGCTCCACGCGCGGGGGCTTTGATGCCAGTCTGTCGCTGGTCTACGCGGTTGCGGCGATCACCGATGTCATCGAGCGCCTCCAGGCGATCGGCATCGAGCTCGACCGCGATCTCGCGGCGCTCGACCGCATCGCCGTCGACACCGAATGGCGCGCGCTGCGCCGTGCAGTGGCCAGCGGTCCGGCGCTCGACCGCCTCGGCGCCCAAATCGCGGCCGGCCATGTCGAGGTCGGCCACATCGCGTTCGACGAGCCGCTCGCGCTCGCGCAAGACGCGTTCCGGCGTTTCGCCGCCGACGTCGTCGCGCCGCAGGCCGAGGCGATTCACCGCGACAACCTGACCGTGCCGGAAGCGCTGCTGCAGCCGCTGCGCGAGCTCGGCGTGTTCGGCCTGTCGATCCCCGAGCGCTACGGCGGCAGCCGGCCCGACGACCACGACGACACGCCGATGATGCTGGTCGTCACCGAGGCGCTGTCGGAAGCGTCGCTGGCCGCCGCCGGCAGCCTGATCACGCGGCCCGAGATCCTGGCGCGCGCACTGCTCGCCGGCGGCACCGAGGCGCAGCGCGCGCACTGGCTGCCGCGCATCGCGGCCGGCGATCCGCTCTGCGCGATCGCGATCACCGAGCCCGACTTCGGTTCCGATGTCGCGAGCCTTGCCTTGCGCGCCACGCGCGTCGACGGCGGCTGGCGCCTCGACGGCGCGAAGACCTGGTGCACGTTCGCCGGCAAGGCCGGGCTGCTGATGGTGGTCGCGCGCACGAACCCCGATCGGACCGCCGGCCATCGCGGGCTCAGCATCCTCCTGGTCGAGAAGCCGTCGGGCGATGGCCATGCGTTCGAGTTCGTCCAACCGGACGGTGGCCGCCTTGTCGGCACCGCGATCCCGACGATCGGCTATCGCGGCATGCACTCGTTCGATCTCGCGTTCGACGGCCTGTTCGTGCCGGACGCCAATGTCGTCGGCGGCGAAGGCGGCCTCGGCAAGGGCTTCTATTTCACGATGGCCGGGATGATGGGCGGGCGCATGCAGACCGCGGCGCGAGCCAGCGGCGTGATGCGCGCGGCACTGCGCGCCGCGATCCGCTATGCCGCCGATCGCAAGGTGTTCGGCGCGCCGCTCGCCGACTACGCGCTGACGCGCGCGAAGCTCGCGCAGATGGCGGCGCGCTATGCCGCGTGCCGGCGTCTCGCCTACCGGATCGGCCGCCTTCTCGACGCAGGGGGAGGTCGCATGGAGGCGAGCCTCGTCAAGCTGCTCGCCTGCCGCTCGGCCGAGCTTGTCACGCGCGAGGCGCTGCAGATCCACGGCGGCATGGGCTACGCCGAGGAGTCGCCGGTCAGCCGCTACTTCGTCGACGCGCGCGTGTTGTCGATCTTTGAAGGCGCCGAGGAGACGCTCGCGCTGAAGGTCGTCGCGCGCAGTCTGCTCGAAGATGCGCTCGCCTCGGCGCGCCGCGAAGGCCCCGGCGAGGACGGCGGGGCGGGCGAGCATGAGGGCCACAGCCTGGGCCAAGGCGCGGGCATCGACGACGGCGAGGCCGCGGCCTCCGCGCCATGACCGACCTGCCGATCCTCGCCGGCCTGCGCCTCGTCGAGGCCGCCGCGTTCGTCGCCGCGCCGCTCGGCGGCATGACCCTGGCGCAGCTCGGCGCCGACGTGATCCGCATCGACACGCTCGGCGGCGGCCTCGACCACCGGCGCTGGCCGGTCACGCCGGACGGTACCAGCCTGTTCTGGACCGGCCTCAACAAGGGCAAGCGTTCGGTCGCGCTCGACCTCGCATCGGCCGAAGGCCGCGAGCTCGCGATGGCGCTGATCTGCGCGCCGGGCACCGACGCGGGACTGCTGCTGACCAACTTCCCGCCGCGCGGCTGGCTCGACCACGATGCGCTGCGCGCGGGGCGCGCCGACCTGATCCAGCTGACGGTGCAGGGCGACCGGCACGGCGGCTCGGCGGTGGACTACACCGTCAACGCGCGGGTCGGCCTGCCCTTCATCACCGGTCTCGGTGAAGTCGATGAGGTCGTCAACCACGTGCTGCCGGCCTGGGACCTCGTGACCGGCCAGATGGCGGCGACCGGGCTGCTCGCGGCCGAGCGCCATCGGCGGATCACCGGCGCCGGCCAGCACGTGATGCTCGCGCTCGAGGACATGGCGCTCGCGGTGATGGGCCACCTCGGCTTCATTGCCGAGGCCGAGCTCGGCGACCGGCGCGAGCGGCACGGCAACTTTCTGTTCGGCGCCTTCGGCAAGGACTTCGTCACCGCCGACGGCGAGCGCGTGATGGTCGTCGGCCTGACCTTGAAGCAATGGCGCGCGCTCTGCCAGGCGACTGGGATGGATGCCGCGATCGCCGCGCTCGCGACCAATCTCCAGCTCGATCTCGATGCCGAAGGCGACCGCTTTCGGGCTCGCGAGTCGATCGCCGACCGGGTCGGCGCCTGGATCGGTGCGCAGCCGTTCGACACCGTGAAGCGCATCTTCGATGAGTACGGCGTGTGCTGGAGCCGCTACCAGACTGTCGAGCAGCTGGTGCGCGATGACCCGGCCTGCTCCGAAAGCAATCCGCTGTTCCAGCGCATCGACCAGCCGGGCGTCGGCCGCGTCCTCGCGCCGGGCAGTCCGCTGCGCTGCTCGGCGTTTGCCCCGCACGCACCGCGGCCGGCGCCGCGGCTCGGCGAGCACACCGAGGAAGTGCTGCTCGATGTGTTGCGGCTCGATCACGCAGGGTACGGTCGACTCGTCGACCGCGGCATCGCGGCGGGTTGAGGTCGGCGCGATCGGCGAGCGCGCGTCGATCGGGTCGGTCGTCTAAGCGCTCGTGGCCGAGGCCGTTGGACGACGTTCGGTCGGCGCTGGACGGCTCGAACACAGATCGATCAACTCGGCTCTGACGTTGGGCCAGATCGAGCGCGGATCTGTCAGCGCGTCGCCGCCTTCGCGGCGATCACCAGCGCGATGCCGCCGAGGATCGCAACTGAAGCGACGATGAGGCGCAACGTGATCGGCTCGCCGAGCAGCGCGACGCCGCCGAGGGCTGCCAGCACGGGCACGCTCAGCTGGACCGTCGCCGCGCTCGTCACGCGCAGGCCGCGCAGCGCCGTGTACCAGATCGCGTAGCCGACGCCGGACGCGAGCGCGCCCGACGCGACGGCGTAGCCAGCACCGGCCGGATCGAGCGAGGCCCAGGGCATTGCCGCGACACCCAGGCCGGCCGCGAAGGCGCAGGCGCGCAGGAAGTTGCCGGCTGTCACCTGCAGCGGATCGCCGGCCCCCTTGGCCCGCAACGTGTAGATGCCCCAGGCGACGCCGGCGGCGCCCATCAGCAGCGCACCGTGCCACGGGGGTGCCGCGAGGCCGGGCAGCAGCAGGCCGACGAGTCCGCCGAGCGCACAGACCAGGCCGGCGGTCTGTCGTGCGGCGAGGCGCTCGCCGCGCCAGAGCCCGACCGCGATCATCGTCGTCTGTACCGCGCCGAACAGCAGCAGCGCACCGGTCGCCGCGGTCAGGCTGAGGTAGGCGTACGAGAACGCCGCCGCATAGGCGAAGAGGGCCGCCGCCGAGCCCCAGCTGCCGGCCGATCGCATCGCGCCGTCGCGGGCGCGCACGATCAGCCACAGCGCGATCGCACCGGCCGCGATCCGGATCGCCGTGAAGCTGGCCGCATCGATCGCGGTCGACTTCAGCGCGGCACGGCACAGTAGCGAGTTGCCCGCGAACGCGAGCATCGCCAGCAGCGTGAAGACGAAGATCCGTGTGCGCGACACGGCGCGATTCTGACCGCGGAACCGCATGCCAGGCGCTGCTTGCCTCTTCCAGCGCTTGCACCAGCTGTGATTGCCGCGCGTGCGACGGCGACAGGGCCGGACGCCCGCGGGTGCAACGCTGACGTGATCAGCTCAGCGCGTCGTCCAGCACCTCGACCCAGTGCCGTACCGGCGTCGTCGTGCCGGTCTGCAGATGCTGGATGCAGCCGATGTTGGCCGACACAATGGTCTGCGGCTGCAGCTCGGCAAGGCTCGCGAGCTTGCGGTCGCGCAGCGCGTAGGCGAGGTCCGGCTGCAGCACCGAATAGGTCCCGGCCGAGCCGCAGCAGAGGTGGCCTTCGGTGCGCGCGATCTCGATGTCGAAGCCGAGGGCCCGCAGGCTGGCCTCGACGCCGCCGCGCAGCTGCTGGCCATGCTGCAAGGTGCACGGCGGGTGGAACGCGAGCCGGGTGCCGATCCGGCGGTCGTCGGCCGGCACGTCGGGCAGCGGATGCGGCTGCGACGCCAGCGGTGCCGGCGGGTCGAGGCGGGCCCGCAGGGCCGGCACCAGGTCGGGCAGCAGTTCGCTGAGGTCACGCGTCAGCGATGCGATGAGCTGCGCCTTCGCGGCGTACGCGGGATCGTTGGCGAGCGCATGGGCGTACTCCTTCACGGTGACGCCGCAGCCCGACGCGTTCATCACGATCGCTTCCACTTTCCCGCGCTCGGTCATCCCTTCGACCAGTGGCCACCAGGCGTCGATGTTGCGGCGCATGTCGGCATGCGCGCCGGGATGGTCGTTCAGGTGCAGGCGGACCGCGCCGCAGCAGCCGGCGCCGTCGGCGACCAGGGTCTGGATGCCGGCCGCGTCGAGGACGCGCGCGGTCGCGCTGTTGATGTTCGGCATCATCGCCGGCTGCACGCAACCCATCAGCAGCAGCACCTTTCGCGCGTGCTCGCGGGTCGGCCAGTGGTGCGCCGAGGCGCCGGAAGGCGCCGGCACCTTGTTCTTCAGCGCCTTCGGCAGCAGCGGCCGCACCCACTGGCCGGCCTTCATCGCTGGTGCGAACAGCGGCGAGGTCAATCCTTCCTTCAAGGCCCAGCGTGCCGCGCGCTCGCCGGCCGGCCGCTCGACCCGCTCGTCGACGATGCGGCGGCCGATCTCGACCAGGTTGCCGTACTGCACGCCGGATGGACAGGTCGTCTCGCAGTTGCGGCAGGTCAGGCAGCGGTCGAGGTGGATCTGCGTCGAGCGCGTGACCGGCTTGCCCTCGAGGACCTGCTTGATCAGGTAGATGCGGCCGCGCGGCCCGTCGAGCTCGTCGCCGAGCAACTGGTACGTGGGGCAGGTCGCGGTGCAGAAGCCGCAGTGCACGCACTTGCGCAGGATCGCCTCGGCTTCCGCGCCCTCGGGCGTGTTCTTGAATTCAGGTGCGAGATCGGTCTGCATCGAGTGCGTTGGAATCGAGGATGGGCGATGCGGTCAGAGCCCGGCGTACAGCCGGCCGCGATTGAAGACGCCGGCCGGGTCGAACGACTGCTTGAGCTGCCGATGGATGCGGTCGATCGGCGCGGCAAGCGGGGCGAACACGCCGGCCTCCTTGCTGCGTGCACGGAACAGCATCGCGTGGCCGCCCGCTTCGGCCGCCGCCGCGCGGATGCGCGCCGCCGGCTGCGTGCTGATGAGCCAGCGTTGCGCGCCGTGCCATTCGATCAGCGTCTCGCCATCGAGGTCGAGGACCGGCGCGGTCTGCGGCACGCCGAGCCGCCACAGCACGGCGCCGGCGTCGAGCGCGGCATGGGCGTTGTCAAAGAACTCGTCGGTGTGGTTGCGCAGCCCGGCCCAGAACGGCGCGGCCAGCGACGGGTCGATCAGCTCGCCGCCGAGCCGAAGCGCTGCGCTCTTCACCGCCGCTTCGGCGCCGCGCAGGCGCACGATCAGGCTGCCGTCCCACCACGCGCTCGCATTGAGCGGAATCGGCAGGCCGCCCCATTCGTTGAGGCGCGTCAGCGCGCCGGCTTGGTCGACCGCGAAGCGCAAGGTCGCGGTCGCGCGCGCGACTGGCAGCACCTTGAGCGAGACCTCGAGGACCAACCCGAGCGTGCCCATCGCACCGACCATCAGGCGCGAGAGGTCGTAGCCGGCGACGTTCTTGATCACCTGGCCGCCGAACGACAGCACCTCGCCCTGGCCGTTCAGGATGGTCGCACCGAGCACGTGGTCGCGCACCGAGCCGGCGCTCGCCCGAGACGGGCCCGACAGGCCGGCGGCGATCATGCCGCCGACCGTCGACCCCGCCGCGAAGTGCGGCGGCTCGAACGGCAGGCACTGGTCCTGCGTCGCGAGCAACGCCTCGAGCTCGGCGAGCAACGTGCCGCAGCGCGTCGTCACGACCAGCTCGGTTGGCTCGTAGCTCGGCGTGCCGTGCAGCGCGCGGGTATCGAGCACATCGCCTTGCGCCGCCTCGCCGTAGAAGTCCTTCGTGCCGCCGCCGCGCAAGCACAGCGACGAACCCTCGCGCCGCGCCTGCATGACGCGGTCGACAAGGGCGAGCAGCGCGGGATCGGTCGCGTCCATCGAAAGGCGAAGGGGTTCAGAAACGCGGCAGGTCGGCGAACGGCAACAGGCCACGCTTGACGTGCATCTTTCCGTACTCGGCGCAACGTACCAGGGTCGGAATCACCTTGCCCGGGTTCAGCAGTCCCTTCGGGTCGAACGCGCGCTTCAGCGCCAGCATCTGCTCGCGCTCGGCCGGCGAGAACTGCACGCACATCGACGCCAGCTTCTCGATGCCGACGCCGTGCTCGCCGGTCACCGTGCCGCCCATCGCGACGCTGGTCTCGAGGATGTCGGCGCCGAAGCGCTCGGCGCGGTGCAGCTGGTCCGGGTCGTTCGCATCGAACAGGATCAGCGGGTGCAGGTTGCCGTCGCCGGCATGGAACACGTTGACGCAGCGCAGCGCGTGGGTCTGCTCCATCTTCTGGATCGCGAGCAGCATGTCGGCGAGGCGCTTGCGCGGGATCGTCGAGTCCATGCACATGTAGTCAGGGCTGATGCGGCCGCTGGCGGGAAACGCGTTCTTTCGGCCGCTCCAGAAGCGCAACCGCTGCGCCTCGTTCTCGCTGACCTCGATGCGCGAGGCGCCGCTGCTTTCCATCACCGCGGCCATTCGGCCGATCTCTTCCTCGACCTCCTCGATGTTGCCGTCGCTCTCGCAGAGCAGGATCGCGGCGGCCTCAAGGTCATAGCCGGCGTGCACGAAGCTTTCGACCGCGGCCGCCATCGGCTTGTCGAGCATCTCGAGGCCGGCCGGGATGATGCCGGCCGCGATCACGTTGGCGACCGCGTCGCCCGCCTTGCGGATGTCGTCGAAGCTGGCCATGATGCAGCGCGCGACCTGCGGCTTTGGGATCAGCCGGACCGTCGCCTCGACGATCACCGCGAGCATCCCTTCGCTGCCGACCAGCACGCTCATCAGGTCGTAGCCGGGCGCGTCGAGCGCCTCCGAGCCGAACGTGACCGCCTCTCCCGCGGCGGTATAGCCGCGCACCTTCAGCACGTTGTGCAGCGTCAGGCCGTATTTCAGGCAGTGGACGCCGCCCGAGTTCTCGGCGATGTTGCCGCCGATCGAGCAGGCGATCTGGCTGCTCGGGTCGGGCGCGTAGTAGAGGGCGAGCGGTGCGGCCGCTTCGCTGATCGCGAGGTTGCGGACGCCGCACTGCACCGTCGCGGTCCGCGCTTTCGGATCGAGGCGGACGATCCGGTTGAACTTCGCGAGGCTCAACGTGACGCCGCGCTTGTGCGGCAGCGCGCCGCCGGACAGGCCGGTGCCGGCACCGCGCGCGACGACCGGCACGTCGAGCGCGTGGCAGACGCGCAGCACCGCAGCGACCTGCGATTCGGTTTCGGGCAGCGCGACGACGAGCGGCTGCTCGCGGTACGCGGTCAGGCCGTCGCACTCGTAGGGCACGGTGTCTTCGCGATGCCACAGCAACGCATGGGGCGGCAGCACCGCCCCGAGCGCGGCGACGACGTCGGCCTGGCGCTGGACGCGCTCGGCAGCGTCTTCGGCGACGGCGGTCGGCAGCGGTGCATTCATCACTCAGAATGTAGCGCGCCGGACTGCGGCGTTACGGACGGCGGGCACTCCGATGATCGACAGCACCTACAACCAGTACCCGGGCGCCGCGGCGTTCGCCGACGGCAACTTCGTTGCACCGGAGGACGCCAAGGTCTCACTGTTCGACTGGGGCTTCACCCGTTCCGACGCGACCTACGACGTCGCCAGCGTCTGGAAGGGCGCGTTCTTCCGTCTCGACGATCACCTCGACCGCTTTTTCGCGAGCCTCGGCAAGCTGCGCCTTCAGGTGCCGTACACGCGTGCCGAGGTCCGCAAGATCCTGCACGGCTGCGTGCGCGCCGCCGGGCTGCGCGACGCCTATGTCGCGATGGTCTGCACGCGCGGCGTGCCGCCGCGCGGCGCGCGGGATCCGCGACTCGCGACGAATCGCTTCTATGCCTACGCGCTGCCGTTCGTGTGGATTGCGCCGCCCGAGAAGCAGCGCGCCGGCATCGACCTGCATGTCAGCGCGCGGCACCGGATCGCGCCCGAGGCGGTCGATCCGACCGTCAAGAACTACAACTGGCTCGATCTCGTGCAGTCGCTGTTCGATGCCTACGACCGCGGGCGCGATACCAGCTGCGTCGTCGATGCCGCCGGCAACCTGACCGAAGGGCCGGGCTTCAATCTGTTCGTGATCCAGGACGGCGTCGTCCGCACGCCCGATCGCGGCGTGCTCGAAGGCGTCTCGCGGCGGACGGCGATCGAGCTGTGCGCGCAGCTCGGCATTCCATTGCGGATCGAGGCGGTGCCGGCGAAAGATCTCGAGCGCTGCGACGAGGTTTTCTTGACGTCGTCGGGCGGCGGCATCCTGCCGATCGCGAAGGTCGACGGCCGCGCGTTGCCGAAGTTCCCGGGTCCAATCTCGATGCGCCTGCAGGACGCGTATTGGGCGTTGCACGACGAGCCGCGCCACCGCGACCCGGTCGACTACCGCAACTGATCGGTCAGGGCGCGCTGCGGAACACCGTTAGCACGCCGGTGTAGCCGTAGACATGGTGGCGGGCGATCTCGCCGGCCGCGAAAAAGCCGACCAGCGGCACGTCGCCAAGCGCATGGCGGACGATCGCGAGCTCCGCCGACGGCGCGCCGAAGTGCGGTCCGCCGCGGCCCGCGCAGCTGACGTAGATCGCGCCCGCGATGCCGGTCTGCGCGGGAGCCGGCTCGCCCGGACCGGCGTTCTTCAGCGCCTCGGCAGTCGCCAGTGGCAGCGCCTCCGGCTCGGTCTCTTCGCGGATCTCGGCGCAGATGCGCATCAGGTCGCGCCGCGCGGCCGCCGCATTGCGGCTGCAGAACGCGAGTCGCATGCCCGGCTCGGCGATGTCGCCGATGGCGATGCCGCGGCGCGCGACGTCGAGCCCGATCAGGTGACGCACGCGCGTCTCCGAGCCGAACGCGCCGCGTCGCGCGCTGGTCGCGCCATCGGCCAGCGTGTCGTTCGGGTCGCTCAGGCCGACCAGCGTTTCGCGCAGCCGCGGCAACGCCTCGCGCGGCTCGACCGCATCGAGCTTCAGGTCACGCAGCAGGCAGTCGAGCGCCGGCTCGCCGTCGAGCGCGGTGACCACGTTGGCATCGACCGCGCTGACCTTGCGCAGCGGCCCGAACGGCTGGCAGCCCTGGGTGACCCGCGAGACGACGTCGACCGCCGGGCTGAAGGCGACGCCCGACAGGCCGCCGGACAGCACCTCGTTGGCGACGTGGACCGCCTGCGAGCGCGCCGACGCGAGGCCGCCGAACAGATAGCCGGTGGTCGTGCGCGCACTCATGTCGCGGATCAGGTCGGCGAGCTCGGCGGTCGCCGGATCGGCGTGCACCTGCGCGGTCGACGCGATGAAGCGGCGCAGTGGCGCGGCGCCGGAGAAGACCCGGAACTGCTCGCGCGGCAGGTCGGCGAGCAGCAGCGACAACGCCGGCTCGTCGAAGTACTCGATACCGCTTGCCGCGATGCCGACACCGCTGGCACCGATCCAGTCGACACCCGGCCAGCGCTGGCGCAGCTCGGCCAGAATCGCCGCCGCCTGCGCGCTGTAGTGGTCGGTCAGGTAGACCCAGCCGAGCGTCGACGGCGCCGGCCGCGGCTGCTCGCGCCGCTGCCCCTCGATCTGCGCGGCGACCAGCGCAAGCGCGACGCGCCAGTCCGGATGGGTCGCGTGCCCGTGCAGGAAGCGTTGCAAGGCCATCGGGATCGTGGCGCAGTCGGTCGGTCAGCGCTTCGGGGCGGCGCGCTTGCGGGCCGCCGGCTTCTTCTTCTCGGCGGCGGTCTTGGCTGCCGGCGGGCTGCCCTTCAGCGTCTTCGCCGCGGCATCGAACGACTGCTTCATCACGTTGCCGGCCAAGCTGCGCGTGGCGTCGGAGGCAGTTTCCTTCATCGCGTTCGCGGCCAGCTCGGTGAACTGCTTGGTCAGCGCGCCCCACCACTGCAGCGGGTCCACCATGCCGGCGGGCTTCGCATCGCCCGCCTTCGCGGCTGGCGTGCGCGGCTTGGTTTTCGGCGGCGCAGCGGGTGCGACATCCTCGCTCGCCGTGTCCGCATCGTCGTCGTCGTCCTCGTCGTCCGCTGGCGGCGGTGCTTCGGCGACCCTCGGGCGAGCGGCGGGCGTCGGTGCCGGAGCCGGCGACGGCGAAAGGCCCGGCATGCGGATCTGCAGCGAGTCGCGCAGATCCTCCATCTGCAC